>Ga0308165_1001790_pt1 | contig 28413 bp, 26 predicted proteins | sample PhyWR2_FD_201032 | JGI IMG/M metagenome (GOLD analysis project Ga0308165, IMG submission 201032) | Phyllosphere microbial communities from UC Gill Tract Community Farm, Albany, California, United States - DLSLW.R2 | ecosystem: Host-associated > Plants > Phyllosphere > Unclassified | place: USA... | reverse complement strand
CACCTTCAGCTTTTTTTTCTGAGTTACAAGCAACAACTGATAAAGATAAAGCTAAAGCTAAAAAGCCTAATTTGAATGCATTTTTCATTTTTTGAATTTTTTTAAGTAATTAATTTCCTGTTAATGCCGCAAAGGTAAAAAGGTAACCCGATAATTTGAAAAAAAGTTGAAATATTTTTTTTTCATCAGCTTGGGTTACCCCCGGTATCAAGATTGTATTAAGCATCATAGTAGCTATAAATATTTTTTTGTCTAATATTGGGTTACTATTTATAGAAAAATGTATTAACTAGTGAATAACAGTTTAAAGAGTTCAGTTCCAACAGATAGAGAGGTTATTTTAGGTATTCTAAATAACTCAGCAGATACACTTAATAAGTTATACAAGGGCTATTATGCGATGATTTTGCAGTTTATCCTCAATAATAACGGGGATGAAGATGATGCAAAAGACGTTTACCAGGAGGCCATCATTATTTTGTATAACAAAGTTAAGGAAGGCAATTTTGAATTGAGCAGCAAGCTTAAAACATATATTTATTCGGTGTGCAGGCGCATCTGGCTGAAGAAACTTAATCTGAACAGCAAAAAGGCCGGCAACATTACCGATTATGAAGATGTGTTTGCAGTAGAGGAGGATGTAGAGCAGCATGAAGAGAAAGACCTGCAGTTTGTAAAGATGCAATCGGCACTCGAGCATCTTGGCGAACCCTGTAAAACCATTATTCAGGATTTTTATATCCACAATTTATCCATGCAGGATATTTGCGAAAAGTTTGGCTATACCAATACGGATAATGCCAAAACACAGAAGTATAAATGCCTGCAAAGGTTAAAGAAATTATTTTTTCAACATTAGTAATTGAAATGAGAAACGATTTGGAGTTAGATGCAATTATTGAAGATTACCTTTTGGGTAAACTTAACCCACAGGAAACTGAGGCCTTTGAGCAGTTACGTCGGAATGATGCCACTGTAGATCATAAGGTGGTTTCGCATAAATTCTTTTTAGAATCTATGGAAGCTTTCGCTGAACAGGTGCGTTTAAGGGAACAATTAAATCATATCCATGCAGAAATTGATGTAGAAAGCCTTGCTGATGCACTTAGGCCTCATCCATCAAAAATTGTTCAGCTATGGAGAAAAAATAAATCAGTTGTTGCAGTTGCAGCCTCTTTTATTGTGCTTTCGCTGGTATCTATTTACTCTATTCAGCATAATAACAAGCAGGAAGCGATTTATGAGAAAATGAGCAGGGAGATTTCGCGTGTAAAACAGTCTCAAAATAACCTGGTTCTTGATGTTAAAGCAAATACATTGCATAATTCGCCTAAAAAACCTAATTCGGGTAATTTTGGCGGAACAGGTTTTGCAGTTTCTACAAACGGATATATCCTGACCAACCTTCACGTGGTAAACGGAGCAGATTCTTTATATGTACAAAACAGTAAAGGCGAATCGTTTAAAGTGAAATCTGTTTATACCGATCCTCAAAATGATATCGCTATCCTTAAAATTAGTGATAAACATTTCAATGGCTTATCTACCATTCCTTACACTATTAAAAAGAGCATAAGTAGTATTGGCGAAAACGTATATACCTTGGGTTATCCTAAAGATGATATTGTTTTGGGCGAAGGTTCTGTAAGTTCAAGAAGTGGTTTTGTAGGCGATACTACTCAATATCAGGTGTCTATATTGGTTAATCCCGGCAATAGTGGTGGCCCGCTTTTAGATAACAACGGAAATTTGGTTGGTATCATCAGTGGTAAGCAAGATCAGACAGAAGGTGCTGCGTTTGCAATTAAATCAAAATATATTCTGGAAGCCATGAGGGCAATTCCACAAGATTCGTTGGGGGTAAACAGATTAGGTGCTAATAAGAAAAGTTTATTGTCGGGTTTGAAACGCACTAAACAGATTGAGAAGCTTGAGGATTATGTTTTTATGATCAAAGTATACTAAGTAGAATACCCCCAAATAAATTAATATGCTTAAATCCTGCTGATTCATTTCTGCAGGATTTTTTGTTTAAATTGTAATTTACAAGTCGTAAAGTAATATTATATCTATGTATTTACTATAGTATTGTTTAGATTTGTTTAAATCAACTTTTAAATATTATTGTTATGAGTATAAGACTAGGCGATACTGCGCCAAACTTTCAGGCCAATACCTCAATTGGCGAAATAGATTTTTACGATTTTTTAGGTGATAGCTGGGGCGTATTGTTTTCGCACCCTGCCGATTATACACCGGTTTGCACCACTGAGCTGGGCAGAACGGCTGCTTTAAAGGGCGAGTTTGAAAAAAGAAATGTTAAAGTGCTGGCTCTGAGCGTCGATTCTGCCGAATCTCATAAAGGCTGGATCAGCGACATTAACGAAACGCAAAATACTTCTGTTGAGTTTCCGATTATTGCCGATCCGGATCGTACAGTAGCGAACCTTTACGATATGATCCATCCAAATGCGTCTGAAACTTTGACGGTAAGATCATTGTTTGTGATCAGTCCCGATAAAAAAGTGAAATTAACCATTACTTACCCTGCATCTACAGGCCGTAATTTTAACGAAGTTTTGCGCGTAATCGATTCGTTGCAGCTTACCGCTAATTATAGTGTAGCTACGCCTGCAGATTGGAAAGATGGCGAAGATGTAATTGTGGTAAACAGTATTAAAACAGAAGATATTCCGGCTAAATTTCCGAAAGGACACCAGGTTATTAAGCCATATTTACGTACTACACCGCAACCAAATAAGTAATAGCAGCAAAATTTCCCTGCTTACGCAACTTTCTTGTTGAAGAGCTAAATAAGGATTGCTTTATTGCCTCAAATTATTATATTTGATAGTTTTGTTTTGATATTAACGCTTTATCTGATTGTTTTATTCATGATAATGATCAATTGGTTAAATTAAATACGAATCAAAGCGTAAGGGTTTATTTATTTTATACAATTTTTTATTTTTTTTATGGCAACCGGAAAAGTTAAATGGTTTAATACGCAAAAAGGCTTTGGATTTATTGTACAGGAAGACAATAAAGACTTATTTGTACATTTTAAAGATGTTTTAGGTGGAATCGAAAGCTTAAAAGAGAACGATACAGTAGAATTTGAAGTAGCTGAAGGCAGAAAAGGTTTACAAGCAGTAAACGTTAAGAAAGTTTAAGCGATAAAATACTTATTTATTCATCCCCTGCAAGAGCCTTTCCAACAGAAAGGCTTTTTGCATTTTAACAGATCGTCACCCTGACCTATAGCGTAGCGGAAAGCTGCGAAGTAAATTTATTTCAGGGGGCGCTAAATAGTTGCGGAAATGCTCATTTGATTTAAGCGCTGACAGTATAGTGTAGGAGAAAACCAAAGTTTTATCTTTTTTTTTAAAAACTTTTTCTAAGAGAGAAAAGACATTCTCTAGCTTAAGAGAGGTGCTGAAATAAATTCAGCATGACGGTAAGGATTAGTAGTACTGTACAATAGAAGCCTTTAAAATCACATTATCGCCATTGGCAACCTTGGTAAATATTAAAAACTGCTCTTTAGCAGGTTTAATTTTATATTTTTTAACCAGATCTTCGGGCTTTGCCGGGTAATTTCTTACAATTACGTTTCCTGTTAAGTTTCCAGCCTTTTTAAGGGAAGCGGTATTCATGATCTCCTCAATTTGAAAGACCCGGCCGGGAAAGGCATTATTAATTTCTTTAGCAGTGTAAAGCTGCGTTTGTGGATGCAGTTTTTGTAAATCGTAAGTAGCACCAATTAGGTTGAAAGCGCCTGATTTTAATAAAGCAGCATCTGGCTCGTACAGGTAATCGGAGGTGTTGAGGTACTCAGAAAAACTTACAGCAGATTGGATTTGCGATCTTTTGAATGAAAATACTTTTTCGGTTTCGTTTAAAGTTACCGCGATAATTCGTGTATCCTGAGCTGGTACACGGTCTATTACCCATATAAGCTCCTTACATTCGTTTTTTACACTCACGATATGGATTTCGCTTACTTGTTTCAACTCTGCTAAACCAGCTGAAAGATCTAACAGTGGAGCGGTTTTAATGATAATCCGCTGTGCCTTTTCCAGTAAAGTATCGATTATACTTACCACATCGGGCGTGCAATCTTTAAGCATAAAAACCTTACCTTTTTCTGCTCTTCTGGCCGGGTCTACATAAATGGTATCAAATTGTTTATCGCCTGTATTTAAGTAGTCAATTCCATCTGTAGCTTCGAAAGTAATATTGGTAACATGTAGCGCTTTTGCGTTGTGGCTGGCAATGGTTGAAAGCTCGGTGTTAATTTCACAGTGGGTAACATCAGCCACCTGTTTGGAAAAATAATAGCTATCTACACCAAAACCGCCTGTAATATCAATTAAGCTATCGCCTTTAGCTAATTTTGATTTGTATTTTGCCGTATTCTCCGAAGAAGTTTGCTCGATAGATAGAACAGGAGGGTAGTAAATGCCAGCGGTTTTAAACCAGGTAGGTAGCTTTTTCTCCGATTTCTTTTTGGCGGTAATCTGCGTCGCCAGTTCGGCCGAAGTAATTCCCTCAAATGAGCTTTTAGCCAGCGCAATCTGATTTACATCTGCAGTTAAGTTTGCATCGATGTATTGCTGTACGGCTGGGGCTAAAAGGTTGTTGTTCATGTGGGGGTTTGGTATATCAAGTATCGAGTATCTGGTAGCAAGTATCTAGTGAAGAGTATCAAGTAATAAGTATCAGGTATCAAGAATCAGGAATGGAGTAGCAGGTATCAAGTACAGATTAACCCATCTTGATACTTGATACTCAATACTTGTTGATATTCAATACTTGCATTCCTATTTATTCTTCATCACCATTTGGCAGGTGTGGCGGCTTTTAACTTCCAATAAAATATCCTTATCAACCGTTACCCGATCTATAGTGTGCTGGTTGTAATAACGGATGGTTACCAGTTCGAGACCTTTGTTGTATTTTACGGTAAACTCTTCGGATAAATCTTTAATTAACCTTTCAATTTGGGTAGGATGATCATCAACACTCACCGAAAAACTGATGGCAGAATTGAGCATGGTATTGATTTTGATCTTATGGTTATGGAAAAGCTCAAAAATATTACTCAGGTTTTCTTCAATAATAAAAGAATAATCTTTCGGGAAAATCGAAATCAGTGCCTGGTTAACCTTAAATATGAAAGATGGGATCGGTAAAGGATTGTTCTCTTTGGTAATCGCTGTCCCTTCGCCTTCTGGTGTAAGAAAAGACCTTACAAAAAGCGGAATGCCCTTGTTTTGTAAAGGTTTTATGGTTTTAGGGTGGATAACCGTAGCACCGTAATAGGTAAGCTCTATGGCATCGTGATAAGAGAGCTGTGCAATTTTTTCTGTCTCATCAAACCACTTAGGGTCAGCATTTAATACACCCGGTACATCCTTCCAGATGGTTAAGGCAGCAGCGTTGAGACAAGAAGCAAATATAGCAGCCGAATAATCAGAGCCTTCGCGACCTAAAGTAGTGGTGTAATTCTCGCTGGTACCGCCAATAAAGCCTTGCGTTACGATAATATTTTCATCCAGTAAAGGAATAAGGTCTTTTTGTATAATCTGATTGGTTTTAGCCCAGTCAACCTTGCCTTCGCGGTAGGTATTATCGGTTTGGATATAATTACGCGCATCGGCCCAAAGTGCTTTATTTCCGCTTTCGTTAAGCCAGGCGGCAACAATTTTGGTCGATACTACTTCGCCAATCGATACAATCTGGTCATAAATATAATCGTGGTCGTTGTCGGCCTCATCTTCAATCAGCCAATCAATTTCTACAAAGGTATTGGCCACATCATCGTAAACCGAATTGGGCTTGCCCTGAAATAGTTCTTCGATAATGTTAAAGTGAAAATGTTTAACCTCATCTAAAATTGCGTGTGCATCTTCGTTATGCGTCAGGTAAGCCTGGGTAAGTGCCTCGAGCTTATCGGTCATTTTGCCCATTGCCGAAACCACTACAAGCAGGTTGCCTTTCTTGTAATCGCGTACAATGTTGGCCAGATTTTTTACTCCCTCAGCATTTTTTACCGAAGCACCACCAAATTTAAAAATATCCATACTAAAATGCCTTGATTTGTTCTTTAGCTAAAGCTGCGTTTAGCCAGCCGCTCTCTAATTGTGCCTGGTATTTGTTGTAGAAATTAATAGCTGGTTCGTTCCAGTCTAAAACCTGCCAAACCATACCACTGTAATTGCCGTTTTTAGCTTCTTCAATTACCTTTTCAAATAATATTTTGCCCAGGCCCTTGCCTCTGTAAGCTTCCGTTACAATAAAATCTTCGAGGTATAAGCGGCATCCTTTCCAGGTAGAGTAGCGGGTGTAATATAGAGCAAAGCCTACAATAACCTGATCTACCTCTGCAACAAAGGCTTTCCACACCGGATTTTCACCAAAACCTGCCTCAATAAAATGATCGAGGGTTACGGTTACCTCTTCAGGTGCGTGTTCGTAAACAGCCAGTTCATTAATTAATTCTAATAACCGGGCACAATCTTCAGCTACTGCGAATCTGATATTTAAATTCATACTAATTAGCTGAAATGTTCGGTTTAAAATGTTTGATTACCCTTTTGCCAAAAATACTACTACCAATGCGCACCATGGTGCTGCCTTCTTCAATGGCTATTTTATAATCGGCGCTCATGCCGGTCGAAATCTCTTTAAAGGCTTCATCTTTGCGGAAGAAACTCACTTTAATGCCATCAAAAAACACTTTAAGCTCATGAAACTCAATCGCAATCTGTTTTTCGTTTTTGGTATTGGTAGCAATGCCCATTAAACCCACAATGCGGATGTTTTTTAATTCAGGATAAGTTTCATCGCGCAGAAGCTCCACTACTTCATCAAAGCCAAGTCCGAATTTGGTATCTTCATCTGCAATATAAACCTGTAAAAGGCAGTCGATTACCCGATTGTGTTTGGCAGCCTGTTTGTTGATTTCCTGAAGCAGTTTTATACTGTCAACCCCGTGGATTAACTGAACAAAAGGTGCAATGTATTTTACTTTATTGGTTTGTAAATGACCGATGAGGTGCCATTCGATATCGGCAGGAAGTTGCGCTTGCTTATCAACCATTTCCTGTACCAGGTTTTCGCCAAAAATACGCTGTCCGGCGTTGTATGCTTCTAAAATCGATTCAACAGGTTGTGTTTTTGAAACTGCGATCAATTTCACACCATCCGATTCGACTTCGTTTTTATATTGTTTAAGATTATCAGCTATGCTCATTTATAACTATTTTTGGTAAAATTAATAACCTTGCCGCAATTTGGGCAAAAAATAATGATTAATTCAGCATGAAGAGACTAATATGGGTTTTAATGACCGCGGGATTATGGTTGGGCTGCAAACCCGGCATACCCGATGATATTATAAAACCTGATAAGATGGAGAAGATTTTATACGATATGCATATTGTAGACGGTTACCTGTCTACGATTTACATTCCCGATTCGGCCCGAAAAGTAGCCGCGGGGTATTATAAGGGCATTTATAAGAAGTTCGAAACCGATTCGGCACAATATAATAAAAGCCTGAAGTGGTACAATGTAAACCCGAAAGAGCTGGATTTGATGTACAAAAACATCCAGAAAATGCTGGCTGCACAGAAGAAAGGAACTGCGCTGGCCGATAAATTAATTAAAGAGAAAATATTTAAGACCGATTCGATAGCCATCAAAAAGAAATTTAAGGCCGATTCGCTTGCCATCCGGAAAAAGATGAAACCAGATTCATTATCGAAGGTTAAAGCGGTAGCCCAAATTGCCAAAAAGAAAAAAGAGGCCGATTCGCTGATTAAAATTAAAAAAGCCGGGACTTTAGAATTAGCTCCGGCAGTATTATAGAATATGTTATATCCCGAAAATTGTTTAGAACGTTTAGGTTTTGTAGAGATAAGGCAGCTGATTAGCAAACATTGTTTGAGTCCGATGGGACAGAACATGGTGCAGAAGATGCAGGTGATGAACCGTTTTGATCAAATTGATAAATTTTTACGCCAAACCAACGAATTTAAAAGTATTCTGCAAAATCAGGAACCTTTGCAGATTAATACTTTTTTTGATATTAAATCCCTGGTCGATAAAATCAGGGTAGAAGGTACCTATCTTTTAGAAGACGAGTGGTTTCAGGTATACACCTCATTGCAAACGGTTTTTTCGGTACTTCGCTTTTTTGAAGAGCGTGCCGAAGTTTACCCGACACTTGAGGCTTTGTTTGAGCACCTGCCCATTGAAAAGAATATCCTCCGTAAAATAGAAACGGTAATCGATCCGAAAGGGAAGATTAAACCCAATGCTTCGAAAGAGCTGCAGGAGATTACCACGGCTATTTCGCGTACAGAGCAGGATGTGCGCAAGCGCATGGATTCGATTTACAAACAAGCCATTGCCAATAACTGGGTTGCCGATGGTAGTTTAACGGTGCGCGATGGCCGGATGTGTATTCCGGTTTTGGCGGAGAACAAACGGAAACTGAAAGGTTTTGTTCACGATGAATCGGCAACGGGGCAGACGGTTTACATTGAACCGGAAGAGGTATTTACCTTAAATAACAAGCTGCGCGATTTGGAATTTGACAAGCGCAGGGAAATTATTAAGATACTGATTGCTTTAACTGATGATTTGCGTCCTTATTCGCCCTTGTTGCTTTCTTATCATGGCTTTTTAACCAAACTGGATTTTGTGCGTGCCAAGGCATTATTTGCCATGGATATTGAAGCCGAAATGCCGGGTTTGCTAAAGGAGCCTAAAACAAAACTGATTAATGCGAGGCACCCGCTGTTATCGATCTCTTTTGCTGCTGAAAAGAAAACGGTTACGCCTTTAAATATCCATATCGATGCCGAAACACGGGTGGTGTTGGTTTCAGGGCCTAATGCCGGTGGTAAATCGGTTTGTATGAAAACGGTGGGCTTATTACAGATTATGCTGCAAACCGGCTTGTTAATTCCGGTTGATGCGAATAGTGAGGTGGGAATCTTTGAAAATGTTTTTGCCGATATCGGCGATGACCAATCGATAGAAAGTGATTTAAGTACCTACAGTGCGCACCTGAAAAAGATGCGTTATTTTGTAGAACATGCATCGCCCAAAACCATGGTGCTGATCGATGAGTTTGGTACTGGTACCGATCCTCAGTTTGGCGGGCCAATGGCCGAAGCGGTTTTAGAGGTACTGAACAACAAGAAGGTTAGGGGCGTAATTACCACGCACTATTCTAATTTGAAGTTGTTTGCCGGTAATACCCCGGGACTTGAAAATGCCTCAATGCTTTTCGATAATGCTAAAATGAAACCGCTTTATATTTTGGAAATGGGTAAGCCTGGTAGCTCTTATGCTTTCGAAATTGCGCAGAACATTGGTTTACCGAAAGAAGTAATTGCACTGGCTAGAGAGAAAACGGGCTCGAACCAGAACCGTGTGGATACGATGTTGGTTGACTTGGAACGCGAAAAGAAAAATGTTTATGATGCCAAAGTAAGTTTAGCCAACCAACAGAATAAAGCGAAAAACCTGGTTGCCGAGAACGAGAAATTAAAGTCGTTTTTAGAAGAAAACCGCAAGGTGCTGATAAAAGAAGCGAAGCAGGAAGCGCAGAACATTATTAAAAATGCCAACCGCCTGGTAGAAAATACCATTGCCGAGATTAAAGAAAAGCAAGCCGATAAAGTAGTAACCAAAGAACTACGTCAGAACCTGCAAAATGAACTGGTTAAAAATACGGTGCCAAAAGAGCGTCCGAAACCGGTGCAGGTGGTTGTTGGAGGTGAGATTGAAGTGGGCGATCTGGTTAAGTTTACAGATAGTGAAACCATTGGTCAGGTTTTAGAAATTAACCGCAATGAGCTTGTTTTGGCTATCGGCGATTTGCGTTCGACGGTTAAAAAGAACCGCGTGCAGAAAGTAAGCAACCGTGAAGCTAAAAAAGTGATCCAAAGCAGTGCAAATTCTTTTGCAGGGCGAATGAATGATGCCGTTTCTGGTTTCAGGGCCGAATTAGACCTTCGTGGTAAACGCACAGAAGATGCGCTGTTTGAGGTGGAAAAATACCTCGATAAAGCCATTATGCTGGGCTTTCCTTCTATTAAACTGATCCACGGTAAAGGCGATGGTATTTTGAGGAAGATGATCAGGGAATATCTGCGTAAATACAGTCAGGTAAACCGGATGGAAGATGAGCACGCAGATAGGGGCGGTGATGGGATTACTTATGTTTATTTGAATTAGTAGATTTAAGATACTAGATATTCTTGTGGTGTCAGCTGTTTCCATCTGGCACACTATTTCTAGTCTATTGAACGCTATGATCTTTTTTACGATTGAATCGTAAGGTTATTTATGCACTCGTTAGAAACGAGCGCAAGCATAAAACTTAAAAACAGCTGCCAGATGGTAACATCTGGCAGCACTTTAAACAGGAGAAAAATAAAACATAATTGCTTGTAACATTGTTATTCTTAAAATGTTACGGTTATGAAAAGAATTTTAATATGCCTTTTTGTGGTACTGCTTACCACAACTTGCAAAAAGACTGGTGACAATAACAATGAAAATAATAATAATGAAGAGCCTGGCGACCTCCCTGATGTTGAATTAAAGGCAAAAGTTATTGCTTCGGGTTTAAGTTTGCCCTGGGAAATGGTTTATGGGCCAGACAATTATATCTGGTTTACCGAAAACGCGGGTAAAATAAGCCGGTTAAACCCAACAACCGGTCAGGTTAGCTTGCTTTTAGCCATTAGCGGAGTGCGTACCAATGGCGAAGGCGGTCTGCTGGGCATGACTTTACACCCCGATTTTACCAGTAATCCTTATGTTTATGTGGTTTACGGTTATGACAGCCCATACAAAGCCAAGGTAGTTCGGTATACCTATTCAGGAAGCAGTTTAACCAGTCCGCTCATATTGCTTGATCAGATTCCGGCGGCATCTATACACAATGGTTCGAGGTTGTTGATTAGTGGCGGTAAACTCTTTATTAGCACAGGTGATGCCTCAGACCAATCGACTCCACAGAACGTGAATTCTTTAGCAGGTAAAATTTTGCGTATTAATTTAGATGGTTCTATTCCTGCCGATAATCCTTATCCGAATAACCCCGTATGGTCTTTCGGGCACCGCAATGCACAGGGATTGGTTCAGGTAGGTAACAAAATATTTTCTTCTGAGCATGGGCCTGATTCTGATGATGAAATTAATATTATTGAAAAAGGAAGAAATTACGGTTGGCCAAATGTTAAAGGCTTTTGTAATGAAACCGGCGAGCAATCTTTTTGTTCGGCCAATAATGTAGCTGAGCCCTTAATTAACTGGACGCCTACCATTGCACCAAGTGGTTTGGCCTATTACAATTCAAACTATATTCCGCAGTTTAAAAATTCGTTGTTGCTGGCTGTGCTAAAGGGAACGAAGTTGATACAGCTTAAATTAGATGCTGGCCAGACTAAAATTACAGCTACTAAAGATTTTTATGTAAATGCTTATGGCCGGATCAGAGCGGTTACCCAATCGCCTGAAGGTAAAATTTATATTTGTACCAGTAATGGAAGTGATGATAAGATTATTGAAATTGCCAAATAAAGCTATTTCTTTTTATGCGCCGGGCATTTTTTACAGCGTTTGCCTTTCTTAAATTTCTCGCAGCATTTTTTATGCTCGGCAGTACAACTGAATATAAAACCCATTCCTTTTTGAAATTCAGGGTCGGTGGGCAGTATGAATATGTTTTCTTCTCTCTCGTAAATCATTGCAGCACAAAGGTAATAGTTATTTAGATTAATTCCAATCAATAAATTTACTTCGCTGATTTAAATCGTTATGATGCTACAAATAGGAAGGCAATTTGTAATTTAGCCGAACTAACCAATTAATTCGTAAAATGATAAATAAAGTGGTATCTGGGGCCGAAGAAGCCATCCGTGATATATCAGATGGCGCAACCATTATGCTTGGTGGTTTCGGGCTTTGTGGCATCCCTGAAAATTGTATAAATGCTTTGGTAAAGAAACAGGTGAAACAGTTAACCTGCATTTCGAACAACGCCGGGGTTGATGATTTTGGCATCGGTTTGATGCTGAAACAGCGCCAGTTAAAAAAAATGATTTCTTCTTATGTAGGCGAAAATGCTGAGTTTGAAAGGCAGTTGCTGAGTGGTGAACTGGAAGTAGACCTGATCCCGCAAGGTACTTTAGCTACCCGTTGTTTAGCTGCCGGATATGGCATGCCTGCTATTTTTACGCCTGCAGGTGTAGGTACCGAAGTTGCCGAGGGTAAAGAAATCCGCAATTTTAATGGCAAAGATTATTTGATGGAATATGCTTTTGATGCCGATTTTGCGATTGTAAAAGCCTGGAAGGGTGATACTGCCGGAAATTTAATGTTCCGTTCTACCAGCAGGAATTTTAATCCGGTAATGGCCATGGCAGGTAAGGTTACTATTGCCGAAGTGGAAGAATTGGTAGAAGCGGGTGAGCTCGATCCCGATCATATCCACACACCGGGTATTTACGTACACCGTATTTTTCAGGGAAAGGATTACGAGAAGAGAATTGAACAGAGAACGGTAAGGAAGTCCGGAGTCTGAAGTCAGCAGTCCGAAGTCGGGCAACAGATTTATCATTCAATTATTCTACCATTCAAAATTCATTCATTTACAATTTTATGTTTTCAAAAGAAGAAATAGCACAGCGCATTGCTAAAGAAATAAAAGACGGCTACTATGTTAACCTGGGGATTGGTATTCCGACGCTGGTAGCCAACTATATCCCCAAAGGAATAAATGTGGTGTTGCAATCAGAAAATGGTTTACTGGGAATGGGGCCTTTCCCGTTTGAAGGTGAGGAGGATGCCGATTTAATTAATGCCGGTAAACAAACCATTACTACCTTACCAGGATCGTCGATTTTCGATTCGGCCATGAGCTTTGGCATGATCCGCGCACAAAAGGTAGACCTGACCATTTTAGGCGCCATGGAAGTGTCGGAAAACGGCGATATTGCCAACTGGAAAATACCCGGGAAAATGGTAAAAGGCATGGGAGGTGCGATGGACCTGGTAGCTTCGGCTAAAAATATTATTGTGGCCATGCAACACATTAACAAAGCCGGCGAAAGTAAGTTGCTCCCACAATGTACCTTGCCGTTAACTGGTGTAAAATGCATTAAGAAAATTGTAACTGAGCTGGCGGTTTTAGATGTTCTGCCTGAAGGCGGTTTTAAATTGTTAGAGCGGGCACCTGGTGTAAGTATCGAATTTATACAGCAAAGTACCGCCGGTAGATTGGTGGTTGAAGGGGAGATTCCGGAGATGAGATTGGATTAGTAATTGAAAATGGTTTGTGAAGACACAAACCATTTTCAATTAAATAAGTTTGTCACGTTGAGCTTGTCGAAACGTCTTACAATGTATTTATGTAGGTCCTTCGACAAGCTACCATTGACAGACCCTATAGAAAAATCGTCATTTCGACTGGAGCCGGCCGGTTCTTCAACGGTGGCGGAATGGAGAAATCTATTTAGGCAGATTTCTCGGCTACGTTGCACTCCGCTCCTTTAGATTTGTTTTATTAATTTAGAATGAGAAGGAGACAGAAGTAAACTACACTTCGCTCAGAGCCAAGGCTCATATTTCGATTCAGACTTCTGTCTCCCTTTCATCAGTGCCTCAGATAGAAATTAGGGCTAGAGACCCATTATCAAGGAGTTGAGTTAGCTGATGGAATTCTCATTTCACTTCTTAAAACAAATTTATGAAAAAGATTTTTATTGGTATCGACATCAGTAATCTGACATTGGATATTTGTATCAAAAAAGATGGTCAGCTCCAATACTTTACAATCCATAACCAGATAAAAGCTATTAAGGCTTTCTTTAAAAAACACACTACTGAAGGAAATGTAATAGCTATGGAGAACACGGGCCGTTATAACTGGAACCTTTATGAGGTGCTGGCTAGCTCAAATTTCCAAGTGTACGTTATTCCCCCGGTACATTTAAAAATGAGTCTGGGGCTTTCCAGAGGGAAAAATGATAAGGTTGATGCGCTTCGTATTTGCAGCTACATCGAAAAGAATCAAGCTGAAAGTATAATATGGAAACCCTCTTCAATAGTTGTACGCCAGCTTAAAGTATTGTTAACCGAGCGCCAATCAAGGATAAAAATGAAAAGTCAACTTATCAGACAACAATACGACTACCGGCTTATGAAAACATTGGCATTGGATAAAGACCTTTTAAGCCTCAATAAACAGCTAATCAAAGCTATAGAGATACAAATACTGAAGATTGAAGCAGATATCGAGAAAAGCATCCTGGGCGATCAGGAACTTAAAAAACAATCTGAGCTAATTAAATCTGTTCCAGGTGTGGGAAAAGTAGTTTCCTGGACTTTAATAGCTAAAACAGAAGGATTCACTACAATTAGTGACCCAAGGAAATTGGCCTGTTACTGTGGGGTGGCTCCCTTTGATTATCAATCAGGAACATCAATCAGGGGAAGATCCAGGGTATCGATGTTTGCCGATAAAAATATGAAAACCCTACTGCATTTGGCAGCAATGAGTGCCATAAGGCTTAATAATGAACTAAAGATGTACTACCAAAGAAAAGTTGGGGAAGGAAAAAATAAAATGAGTGTTCTAAATGCTGTTAGAAACAAAATCATTCATCGAGTATTTGCCGTAATTAAAAACCAAACCATTTATAAAAATGATTTGGTTTTATCATAGAAATCGAAATGACGACCCTAGAAGAGGCTGTCACTTATATTGATTTTTATACAATAAATTACCCCTCAGGATGACAACGTTATATAGAGTTTTATCCGTTATCCTTTAAAACAGTATTCCTCAATTCATTCGAAATCTCCTCTGTTATCGCAATAATTTCGTCGGGCTCGTTGGTGTTGTTCATTACTACCTTGTGGCATTCGTTGCGGTAGGGTAGCAGGTACTCTTTGTAAGCTGGTACCACGTGGTTATGCCATTTGTAAAGCACATCATCTTCAGGGTAGCCACGTTCCAAACCATCACGTTTAATGCGACGATCTAAAGCAATTTCCTCATCAGCATCAACAAAAATAGTATGATCTAACAATGCTGCAATTTCTTTAAAATGGAGAATAAAAAGCCCTTCTACAATAATAATGGGCGCCGATTTAATCTCCAGAATTTTGACAACAGCTAATGGGTTATTAAAATTGTATTCCTTTTTATAAACTACCTCACCGTTAATGAGCTGTTTAATATCTCTCAAAAACTGTTCGCTATCAATGGTTGAGGGAAGATCGAAGTTGTACAACTTGTTTTCTTCCTGCGTCATTTCGCCTGCCGGAATGTAATAATCATCCTGCGATACCAGCGTTACTTCATCCTGCTTAAAGTGATGCAGGAAACAATTTAAAAAAAATGTTTTGCCCGATCCGCTACCGCCGGCAATACCAATTATAAATGGCTTTTTGTTTAAACTCATTGAGCGCTATAGGTTAAATTACAGAAAAAGCGTTTGTCTAAAGCGCCTAATGAATCGGCTACAGCTTTAGTCATTACAATGATAACATCTTTTGTCGATTCGTTCTCTGTAAATTTACCAACAACTTTGGCAAAGGTAGTACGGTTGGTCATGGGGTTGGTAATCTTAATTACCCTTCCAACAGGTGCAGTACGGTGTAAAACAAGCATTTTTGTGCCGTCAAGGTCCTGATCGGCAATCCAAACGGCTGTACCTTTTTCTTCAATCTGGCTTAAACCATAAACACTTGGGTCGCGGCGCAGTTTAGGGTCTTTAACCATAGTGCTATCCGGATTGCCTTCCTGATCTTCTTTCGATGCATCGTTTACTGATTTAGGTTGTGGCGGTTTAGGGATAACCAGTTTCTGATCAACTTTTAGTGTGTTGTCGTCGAGCTTGTTAGCTGTTCTGATCTGGTAGGCGGTAAGGTTATATTTTTTGGCAATCGAAAAGATATTTTCGCCGGTAGCTACCGTATGGATAAAACTTTCTTCTTTTGGTACCTGTACCTCTTTTTCTTTTTCCTTTTCTTTAGTTCTGGTGTTCTCAGCCTGTTTTTCTTTAGGTACCTGTACATCGGCAATAATGCCACCCGGTACTTTTAAAACCTGACCAATGGTAATGGCATTATCAGGTAAATCGTTCAGTTTTCTAATCTGGTAAGCCGTTACGCCATATTGCTTGGCAATGGTAAAAATAGTTTCGTTACGCAATACGGTATGTGAACCTGCCGCATCTGCCGGTTTATTTTCCTGAACAGGTTTTTCTTCTGCAGCAGCAACTACTTTATTGTCGTCGATATTTTTGGTAGCTGGAATTTTAAGCTTCTGACCAATGCGCAGGTTATTTCCCGATAGGTTATTGGCCTTTTTAACTTCTTCTACAGTGGTACCATATTTTTCGGCAATTTTACCCAAAAACTCTTTAGGCTTTACCTCATGCTCAATCATGGTTTGATCTGATGATGGAGTGTTTGCGGTCTGGCTGTCGTTATTGTTTTTTGCCGGTGGTGTTACCGGAGCTGATGAAGAGGCAGTTTGCTCTCCCTTTTTCGCAGGGATTTTAAGTACCTGGCCAATGCTCAGGTTGCTCCCGGTAAGGTTATTTAAAGCCTTAATTTCGTTTATGGTGGTGCCGTATTTTTCGGCCAGCATATTCAGGTTTTCTTTGGCCTTAATGGTATGCTCAATTACATTGCCTGTAGGTACATCTTGCGCAGCAGCAGCTGTAGTGCCTGTACCTGTGAAAGGAATATTGGTTGGTACTTTAATAATTACCCCAACCTGGAGGTATTTATTATCGTTAAAAGCCATAATATCTTTAGGCGCAACGTTATATCTGCGGCCGATAGAGTAGTAAGTATCTTTGGCTACGGTTTGGTGAACGATCAGTTTTTTGCCTTTATTGTTTTCTACACCGATAGAATCTCTTGCTGTGCTGGCTTTGGCTTTCGCCACATTTAAAGCCAATAACACTACAGCAGATAAATATATTTTATGCATTTATTTTTATGTAAATTTCTAAGTCAAAGGGAGCAATTATACGAAAATATTGTTAACCATCTTAAGTTCATGCACTCGTTTTTAAGTAAAAATAAGATGACTATTGTACTGTATTCTGTATATCGTATTCATTAACAAATGTTTGTGAAACGGTTAATTTAAACCGGTCGAATATAAAACGTACTAATAAATCAGGTATTGTTCGAAAGCTGTTTTTAGCCAAAACTTTTACAAAGCAGACTTGTTTAAATAGCATTCAAAAACAAGTAAAACAAAACAAAAATGGACGCAAAAGAAATAAGTTTAAACGAAAAAGAAGTAAAGCCTGTAGTAGATCTTTTGAACGATTATCTGGCCAATTACCATATTCACTACCAGAAATTAAGGGGCTGCCACTGGAATGTAAAGGGACAGAATTTTTTCACTCTTCACATTAAGTTCGAAGAATTATATACCAATGCACAGCTTACCATTGATGAAATTGCCGAGCGCGTATTAACCTTAGGTAAACCACCACACAGCCGTTTTGCAGATTACATTAAAGAATCGAAAATTAAAGAAATAGATACCATCGGCATGAAAGATTTGGATATGGTTGAAGCAATTTTAGACGATATGGCTACCCTGATCGAATTGGAACGTGAAGTAATGGAAGCATCAGATAAAGCCGGAGATGATGGAACCAACGATATGGTAAACAAGTTTATGCAGTTTAAAGAGAAAAATACCTGGATGTTGAGGTCGTTTGCGGGGAAGAGGTAGGTTTTTTTGTTCATTTGCCATTAGTTCATTGGTCATTAGTACATAACTTAAGCTAACTGATAACTGAAAATTGCCAACTGAGTGTTGGTCTGTTTATTGGTTAATGTTTATAGTCAATAGTTTATGGCTTAATCCAAACTGAAAATTGATAACTGGAAATTGATTTATTGGTCGATGGTTGATAGTCAATAGCTTAGTCCAACTGAAAACTGAAAATTGTTAATTAACTTGAAGTCTGTAGATAAACAGAAAATATGTAAAATCTGTTTATCTACGGGCTTTTTTGTGTTAAAGCAGCTTAAATATTTATCTTTGGCCATGGCATATAAAAGTTTAGCAGCATGCGTATCAGATCTTGAAAAGCACGGTCATTTAATCAGAATTAAAGAAGAAGTAGATCCTTATTTAGAAATGGCTGCCATCCATTTGAGGGTTTACGAAAACCAGGGACCAGCTATTTTATTCGAAAAAGTAAAAGGGAGCCCTTTCCCGGCAGTTTCTAATTTATTTGGTACGTTAGAGCGGTCGAAGTTTATTTTCAGGGATACTTTACCCAAAGTACAGCAATTGGTTTCGTTGCGTAACGACCCGATTAAAGCTTTAAAAAATCCCTTTAAGTATGCAGGTTCAGCTATGTCGGCATTGTCGGCACTGCCACTTAAAACACCATCGGCTAAAAACAAATTTTTAAAAACGAGTATCAGTCAGTTGCCGCAAATAGTAAACTGGCCTATGGATGGTGGCCCTTTTGTTACCATGCCGCAGGTATACACCGAAGATGTAGATAAGCCAGGCGTGTTAAATGCAAATTTGGGGATGTACCGTATTCAGCTGGCGGGTAATGATTACATACAAGACCAGGAAATTGGTTTGCATTACCAGATTCACAGGGGGATTGGTGTACATCAATCTAAAGCCAACGCCTTGGGGCAGCCTTTAAAAGTGAGCATTTTTGTAGGTGGTCCGCCTTCGCACCCGCTCGCTGCAGTAATGCCTTTGCCCGAAGGATTATCTGAAATGACCTTTGCAGGTGCATTGGGTAACCGACGCTTCCGTTATTTTTACGATGATGAAGGTTTCTGTATCTCAGCCGATGCCGATTTTGTGATTACCGGTACGGTTTATCCGAACGACAACAAGCCCGAAGGACCATTTGGCGATCATTTGGGCTATTACAGTTTAACACACCCTTTCCCTTTGATGAAAGTGCACAACGTGTACCATAAAAAGGATGCGATCTGGTCGTTTACCGTAGTTGGCCGACCGCCACAGGAAGATACGAGTTTTGGCGCTTTGATTCACGAAATTACAGGTTCGGCAATCCCTCAGGAAATACACGGTTTAAAAGAGGTACATGCCGTAGATGCTGCCGGTGTGCACCCTTTATTATTTGCCATAGGTAGCGAACGTTATACACCTTATTTAAAAGAACGCCGTCCGCAGGAAATTTTAACCATTGCCAACCATATTTTGGGTAAAAACCAGTTGAGCCTGGCTAAATATGTTTTTATAGCCGCAAGAGAAGATAATGAACAACTGAGTACGCATCATATCGAAGGCTTTTTAAGTCATATTTTAGCCCGGATAGATTTCACCCGCGATATTCATTTTTATACCAATACCACCATCGATACACTCGATTATAGTGGCGATGGTTTAAACAGCGGTTCGAAAGTGGTAATAGCTGCCGCAGGTAATGTAAAACGCGATTTGTGGAACCAAGTTCCGGAATTGAAACTGGCAGCTGGTTTTTCGAAACCTTACATCGCCATGCCGGGGGTATTGGTACTGCAAGCAGGTGCTTATTTAAATGCTGAGAAAACCGCGGCCGAAATTGCTTTGCTCAATATGGCTTTAATTGATCAGGATTTGACGGGCCTACCATTAATTGTACTTGCCGATGATGCTGCATTTACCGCGGCCAATATCGATAACCTGGTTTGGGTGGCTTTTACCCGGAGTAACCCTGCAGCCGATATCTATGGTATTAACGATTTTACCGTAAACAAGCATTGGGGCTGTAAGGGCTCACTGATAATCGATGCACGGAAAAAGCCTCACCACGCACCCGAGTTGATTAAGGATGCTGTGGTAGAGGCTAAGCTTGATGAAATGAGTAAAAAGGGGGGAGCGCTTTATGGGATGGTTAGCCAATAAGTTTTTGCCACAGAAACACGGAATTCACAGAATTTCAGGTATCAAAATATTTTGAACTATTTCAATACCTGTGTGAGATTTAACGAATAACCCAATTGCATCTGAGAAAAGGCTTGTGTTTTATCCTTTATGTTGATATAATGATTGTACCGAAAGAATATTTTACTGCCAACATCTCTTTTTCCAAAGTACATTAAGCTAATACTTGGTACTGCCCAATATTCTGATTCATCATTTTGAATTGCAGCGCTCTTTTTAATGTTATTAATATAGCAAGGAAGCGCAATGCACATAGAAAAGTTTTTTCTCCTGCTGAAAGTAATAGTAGGTTCGGCGTACCATTGATTTTGCGTGACAGTTTTAAAAGCTGTATCAATAACAGTTTTAGCTACATCTTTAAAGCTTGTCTTGAAAATTTGAGAGCCCATTACGTTATAGCCAACGTTAAACTCGAAAGTGTTATACAGTAAAACTGGATTTGGCGGCAAATAGCCTTTTAGTAAATTTAGTTTAATGCCCACCTTGTAATTGGAACGTTGAAACAAATCTTTTCGATCCACAATGTCTGCAATCAGTTCCGTTCCTTTGAATTGGCTGTCAAATTTTGATAAACCACCTTGAAATGATATGTAGTTGGCATATACCATTGATGTTTTTGGAAGAGTTCTGGTATTAAGCATAAACTTCGCATCAGCAGTAAACTGGGCTACACCATTTGGTTCACCACTTATTCCTTTAATATCTGTAAAAGCCGCTACATTAAAATAGGTATTTATGGATGTAGATTCTTTAATTAAATAAAACTTTTTGTCATCAGTTGGGAATAAAGCAATTTCAAATTCACCATAAACAGCGTTTGTATATGAACTAATCGGTATGTAGAGAATTACATCTTTTAATAATAAGTATGCAGATGATCTAATTTTATCATCTAATAAATTTCGGCTGGAGTAAGATTCAATCTTTAGCTTTTTATCTGTAAAATTTCCTAAATGAAGGAGATCGGCAATAACCATTCCTCCTTGATTTGCTTTTCCTTTATTTCTAAAAACTCCCTGATCCGTCTTGACAATTATCTCCAATATTATACCCTGAACAACATTAATACGGACCTCTTCTATTTTAGCATAAACAGATGTGCCCTTTTCTGCGTTGTAGATTTGAGCCGAATTGCGCATTTCTATTATTGCTATTGTTTCTACGCTGTCAAGTTGGAGTCCGATCGAAGCTTTTCTTTGTTCTATTGTAGAATCTAGTTTTTTTGTTTCCTCTTTTTTTGTGTCGATTTCTTTCTTTTTAGATTTTATTGTGCTATCTGCTTCATTTATTTGCTTTTTAGCACTATCTATTTTTTTGCTTAGGTTTATAGCAAGAGTAGATAAACTATCTACGACATTTTGATACTCATTATTTACTTCTTGCAATTTCGTTTTTTCAATTAAAAGTTTTTGCAAATCAACCTTTGTTTTGTTTTGCTTGCGTTCCAATGATAAAATTCTCTCTTGCAATGAGTTTTTTTCATGCTCTTTGGTAAGTCTTTGAGCCTCAAAATCTGATATGACATTTTGTATGTTCGTGATTTCACTTTTAGTATTATCTAATCGTTTAGTTTTAGCATTAATTGCGGTATCGGCTTTTTTAATAGTCGAATCTATTTTAGATTGCGCATTAGCAAATAAAGCTAATGATATCAGTACAACAAAGAGTATCATCTTTTTCATAATGGTAAGTTTAGATGTGTGAGTTATGGTTTATGGAGTTTATTGGATTAGTACAAGTCGATCTTTTTCTAATGTTTTTCTTACCCAAAACTACTCCCGATAACGTACTCAAATCAAGCGCGAAACCGCTCGAATTTATACGCGTGAAAAGCGCAATGCACTACCGTAAAATCGCGGTATTTTAAAATAAATGAATGAAAAGGGCAGCGCGCGAAATTGGCTTTTAGAATGTTTTAGGCGTGTTTTAAGTTGTTAATGCGCTGTTTATCTATTTGATACGTTGTTTGATGATTTTTAATTTCAAATCCTGATCATGTATATTTAGGTATAAGTTATTTATAAACCCTCAAACTAAATTAAAGCTATGGAACCATTACCAAGTACATTCGTAACCAAACAAGAAAGCAATTATCGTGAGCTATGGTTTAACACTTACAAGTATCCGATACTTAATATCATTACATCTTTGCAGGAAGGAGAACCTGAAAATAGAAAGTTAGATTTTGTTGATATTGATGCTGCAATTGTTTTTTTTACAGAGCTAATCGCTGGGCTTAATAAGGAAGATGGCATTAGAGTGTATTTTGCCTCTCCCTCAAGTGATGGCAATGTATATAAAGATAAATGTGGTCTGCTCACGTTTGTTTTTGGAATCACTATAGGCATCGATAAGGCTGATAACAAAACTTACTACAGTTACTGCAATAAGGAAAGAACTTTTGTGAAAACGGATGAAGGTAAGGCGAGAGCTTCTGTAAGTAATTATCAAAATATAAAACGTGGCATTCTTTTCGAAACTTTATCCGATAATGACCGCACAAAACTTATTCGCGAAACTAAGCATGTATGGTTTAGTTCGGAACAGATTACACAAACGCTTAACGAAATGATATATCAAAAAGGTAAGGCTGGCGGTATAGTAACTGGCTTCGGTATTCGTTTTGTATCTTACACTAATCTGCCCTATTTTTTTCCTAAACCAGTTTCAGGTGCAGAAGATAGAAGGCAGCGTTTAACTATTGGTTTTACTTTCATGAATAAGAACAGGGATATTGGGATTGAAGATATTGACAGTATAGAGTTTAATGAAAGACTTGTGTTAACGAAGGAGAGATTTATTGGCGATACATTTGATACCGGAGATCCAACCCCGCCACCATCAACCGGCAATAAGGCTGAACTTGATATTTCAGATATATAGTAAATGCTTATTTTAGATATATATTTAAATTTTATGTATCTCAAGTATTTATATCTCATCTCACTTGGTATTTGCTCAATCGCGGGACTTTACCGAATACAAAGATTAACAAAGCAGCTAAAAACAGTTGCTTTGTTATGTGCTTATACTTTGTTAATCGAATTTAGTGTGTTTTTATTTAAGCAAGAATTTGGTTACGAGGGGAATACGCTACCCCAATATAATTTTTTTATTTTGGTAGAATTCATGTTTTATGCTTATTTCTTTAAGCTGATTATCAAAAATGGTTACTTACATAAAACAATAAACTTATTTTTATTTATGTTTCCTGTTCTCTGGTATATATTTAGTTTTTACTGTTTTAACATACTACAGTGGAGCAGTTATGCTTTTGTGTTTGGTGGAACATGTATTATCTTTTTTTCACTTATTTATTGCTACGAAAAATTAACATCTAACGAAAATACATCACTTTTAAATGAAAGCGAATTTTGGATTGCTATAGGCTTAATTGTTTATTATACCTGCGTTGTACCATACATGGGCATGTTCCGCTATTTAACTATAAATTATGAGCAGTTAGCGGTTAAGCTGAAAAAGCTAAATTTAATAACTAATATTATTATGTATTTACTGTTTGCTTATGCCTTTTTATGCAGCACGATCAAGACTGGGAAGTCCTCTTTGTAATTATCCCCAGTATAATTATTTTTTTTGCACTCAGTAGTGCCATCGTTTTTTTTATGCTTTATTTTCAGAAAAAGAAATTTCAATATGTAAAGGAAAAGAATGAGCGCGAAAAGCAATTTGCCGAGCAACTGCTTCAATCGCGCCTAGAAATGCAGGAGCAGACCTTCGATAGCATTAGTCAGGAAATACACGATAATGTGGGGCAACTGCTCAGTTTGGCTAAACTCCAGCTCAGCATTGTAGAACAAAAAGAAATCAACGATAAAGGCTTAATTGCCGATATCAAGGGTAACATTGGTAATGCGCTGACTGATTTGCGCGATATTGCCAAGAGTTTAAGTACCAGCCGCATTCAACAGCTCACGCTGTTACAGGCGGTAGAGCAGGAGTTGCAGCGCATTGGTCGCTCGGGTACCATTACCTGCAATGTAGAGGTAACAGGCAATGAACAGCCCATTGCCGAGCAGAAGAAGATCATCATTTTTCGCATTGTGCAGGAGAGTTTACAAAATATATTAAAACATGCTGCTGCTAAAAATATAGCTGTTGGCTTTAATTTTTTAAGCGAAGCGCTTAGCATAAGCATTACCGATGATGGAATTGGGTTTAGCACTGATGAAAATGCTAAAGCCGAAAGCGGCCTGGGGCTTCAAAACATCATCAAACGTTCTGAACTGATAATGGGGAAGGCTACCATTAGCAGTACTGTAAATCATGGAACAAAAATTATCCTAACCATCCCTTATGTCTGAAAATATTAAAAATATCGCTTTAGTTGATGACCATATCCTGTTCAGGAAAGGACTTGCGGCACTCATCAGCTATTTTCCAGCTTACAAAATATCATTTGAAGCCGCCAACGGAAAGGATTTCATCAGGCAGCTTGAAATATACGGGGTACCCGATATCGTATTGCTCGATATTAACATGCCCGAAATGGACGGTTACAGCACTGCAACCTGGTTAAGGATTAATCATCCTGCTGTAAATGTACTGGCTTTAAGTACCATGGATGCCGAAACAGCCATCATTAAAATGATTACCAATGGCGCGCGGGGTTACGTATTAAAAGATGCAGAGCCCGAAGAACTAAAACGGGCTTTTGATGAGGTTATCAGTAAAGGATATTTTTATAATGATCTGGTTACCAGAAAGGTGATGCAGTCGTTAAATTCATTAGCTGCACATTCAGAGATCTCGAGCTTTGTAAAACTAACCGAGCGCGAAATGGAATTTTTGAAATATACCTGTACCGAAAAAACATACAATGAAATTGCAGCCGAAATGTTTGTAAGCCCGCGCACCATTGACGGCTACCGGAATGCTTTATGCGAGAAATTACAGTTGAAAAGCCGAACCGGATTAGCCCTTTATGCCGTGAAGAACGGGATTGTTAAAATTTAGTAGATGCTTGATTTTGATGATTTTATCTAGTGCTATGGGGCAAGGTATCAAGATTCTTCTTCCGCTCTATGCCGCGGGGCATCCTACTTTGAAGCGTCAAAGTAGGCAAAACGCTTTGTCAATCCAGCAATGGGCCTTTGCACATCCCACCTCATCAAAAAAACAGCGGCACTGTGTTTTGTTTGCAGTTGCTTAATGAAAGAAACAGCATAATTGAAGCACAAAACCACTACGTTTAAGGTTTGGAAGTGCTATTTGTACTGTAATGCTTCTGTTTTTTTGATTCTCCTGGCCCTTGGGATTGACGGCGTTCTTCGGTTATGCCAGCATCATATTAAGGTCGCCCGGCAAATTGCCTAAAAAATCTTTACAAAAAAAGTTGTCATCTGATGGACTTTCCTACAAGAGCAAACAGGTTTATCGATTTCGAATTTTTTGAATAATTAAAATAAAAAGCTGATTTTTAAGCATACTTACATTATGCTTTCCACATCCCGGTTAATTGCTTTTTTATTGGTGTTACTTTGTGTATCGGCAAAGGCACAAGATCATCAGCTTGATAGTGTGGCCACAAACCTCAATAATTATGGTTTAAGCACTGCTCAATCGAGCCTCTTTGTACATTTTGATAAGAATGTGTACACCAATAACGATCAGGTTTGGTTTACTGCCTATCTGCTTAGAGCAGTAACGGATATGAAAGCGTACCACACCCTTTATTTATCGCTGGTTAACAACAGGGATAGCAGCGTGGTTTACCAAGGGAAGTTTTTGATGGACAAAGGCTTTTGCTATGGCGCACTTAACCTTCCCGATTCATTGCAAAGTGGCGAATACCGCTTTGTAGCCAATACCAATATCACCTTAAACGGCAAACCCGACGCCGAATTTATTCAGCCTGTAACTATTAAATCCACTACGTTGAACCCTTTGGTTGATCAGGTAACTGTTTTTAAACCTTATGATGAGCGTACGGGTAATGGAACCGTTTTATTGAAAATTTTAACCAGCGAAAACCGCTTTGTAGAAGATGCTCAAATCAAATATCAAATTGGCCGCGATAAGCAGGTTTTAAAATCGGCGGTAGCTAAAAGCAGTGTAATTGGTGAGCTAATGATCGATTATCCGGCCGACAAAATTACAACAGCAAACAACCTGCTCAGCATCAGTATTAAGAAAGGAATCCATAGCCGCTATGTTAAATTTGAAATTCCGGTAAGGGATAAGCCTAAATACAAGGTCAGTTTTTATCCGGAAGGTGGTTATTTGATAAATGACTTAATGACGAAGGTTGGATTTGAAATAAAAGACGAAACCGGGGCAGGAGTAAAGGCCCGGGGAGTATTGTACGAGGATGGGACCGCTGTTGATACCCTTGCAGCCAGCTCGATGGGGATTGGTGCTTTTTACCTGACGCCTAAAGCATTAAAACGTTATGCGGTTAAATTACTTGCAGATGGAGAGCAGGCTGTTTCTTACCCTTTACCACTTGCCTTAAATAAAGGTGTGGCTTTAAGCATGCCATCGGCCATTGGTAACGACGAATTTAAAACGCAACTGGAAGCTAATTTTAATACCAGTGTACATGTGTTGGTGCATAATTTTTCGGATATTTTTTTGCAGACCTCTTTAGCTTTAAAAGCCGGTAAAATGCAAAGCATCAGGTTTAATTTAGATTCGGTTCCTGTTGGTTTACATACCATAACCGTTTTAGATAGCAATTATAAACCACTGGCCGAAAGGATCTTCTTTGCGCATTATGATCAGATTAATCAGGTTACGGTTGAACCCGATAAAAATGAATATCAAACACGCGGGCAGGTTAATCTAAAACTGAAAATAACCGATAAGGAGAACAAACCTGTAACCGGGCTGGTTTCGGTTGCTTGTGTGCAGGCAAACCGGTTGTTGTTGGCTAACAATACCACCATTGTTGATGCCTGGTATTTAAATAATAAGCTAACCGATTTTCCGAACAATAGCTTTGGGGTAAAATATGCCGACAAAAACTATTTAAACGACATACTATTAGTAAAAGGTTGGCGAAAGTATAAATGGCCTGAAGTTGCAATGCGTGATGCAGAAACTACTCAGGCAATTTCGAGCCTGGAGTATAATGGGAGTATTACGAGGAAAAAGAAGCCTTTAACAGCGCCCATGAGTTTAAGTACCATTGCGGGTACCAATCTGAATTTTTTAAGTACCGATAGTGGCGGTAAGTTTAACATCCCTTTTGCTAACCTGCTTACCAAAGAAGCCAAGCCCAATGTTTGGCTAAGCATGGTTACGGCCAAACACGAAAATTTCGAACTTAAGATTAACGAACCACAAAAGGCTATTAAAATTTACCTGCTGCAACAATCCTATGTACAACCGGTAAGTAAAACCACAGTCGCCGATGAAAATACCCAGAGTATTACCGCTGCTGCAGGTATTAAATTGAAAGATGTGGTAATTAACAAAACCAAAGATAACAGTACCAGTTTTGGCCGAAGAGGCGTTAACAGATGCGGCGATTACGTGTGCAAGTTTAATATTTTAAACTGCCAGAACCATTTTGGTGATTTCGATAACCATGAACCGGTTAATGGTAAAACCTATCGGGATGGCCGAAGTGGCGGATCTATTATTTACCAGGGCTGTACTGATGATGAATCTAAATCGAATCTGGTGATATTAAAAGGAATTAGCCTGCCGAAAGAGTTTTATGTGTCTGATATTACCAATAAAAACGAACCAATCAATTTCGCAACCGTTTACTGGAATTACCAGGTATTGGTAAATGGCGAAACTCCTTTGAGCTTCAATACCGGCGATATTACCGGTAAGTTTAAAATCATTGTGCAGGGCGTAACCGATAAAGGTGTGGCTTATGGCGAGCAGGAAATTATGGTTAATAGATGATGGATGGTGTCTAAGCTGGTTAGTGCGACACCAAGCAGTAGATAAGCATAGCCAATGCATTAGGATTCCCAGTCAAGCTGGGAATGACGGATTTTCTATGGAATGATCCTGTGTCCCGATCCATCATTTCCGTGCAAAGGGGAATCTCAAAGAAAATAAGTTATCGATACAGTATTCTTATTATCAGTTGGTAAAGCTGGTTAGTACGACACCAAGCAGTAGATAAGCATAGCCAATGCATTAAGATTCCCAGTCAAGCTGGGAATGACGGATTTTCTATAGGGATAACCCTACACCCTGATCCGTCATTCCCGTGCAAACGGGAATCTCAAAGAAAATAAGTTATCGATACAGTATTCTTATTATCAGTTAGTAAAGCTGGTCGGTGCGACACCAACCAGTAGATAACCATAGCCAATGCATTAGGATTCCCAGTCAAGCTGGGAATGACGGATTTTCTATGGAATGATCCTGTGTCCCGATCCATCATTTCCGTGCAAAGGGGAATCTCAAAGAAAATAAGTTATCGATACAGT
>Ga0308165_1001787_pt1 | contig 28429 bp, 25 predicted proteins | sample PhyWR2_FD_201032 | JGI IMG/M metagenome (GOLD analysis project Ga0308165, IMG submission 201032) | Phyllosphere microbial communities from UC Gill Tract Community Farm, Albany, California, United States - DLSLW.R2 | ecosystem: Host-associated > Plants > Phyllosphere > Unclassified | place: USA... | reverse complement strand
CGCAGAACGGAGTACCACAATGACCGCGTTTAGCCTCGTTTACACCCTGCATGTATTGGCCGCCCTGGTATGGGTCGGCGGTATGTTTTTCGCCTGGATGATCCTGCGCCCCGCCGCTGTCGCGGCACTTGAGGGCCCGGCCCGCCTCAGGTTATGGGCGAATGTGTTTCAACGTTTTTTCGTATGGGTGTGGGTCGCGGTGGCGATTTTGCCGATCAGCGGCATTGGCTTGCTGCAATTGCGCTTCAACGGGTTTGAGACGGCACCGCGGTATGTGCAGGTGATGATGGGGTTGTATCTGGTGATGACGGCGTTGTTTATCCGTATCCAGGCGTTGAAATTCCCGGAATTGCGCACGGCGGTGGCGGCTGAGGATTGGCCGGCAGGGGCTGCGGTGCTGGGCCAGATCCGCCGGTTGGTGGGGATCAATTTGATCGTGGGGTTGGTGGTGGTGGCGATTGCTTCGGCTCGGCCGATGTTATAAGGGTGTTCTTCAGGGCCTCTTCGCGGGCAAGCCCGCTCCCACAGTTGACCGAGTTCCAACATGAGAATGCGGTCGCATGTGGGAGCGGGCTTGCTCGCGAAGACGTCAGCCCAAACGACTCACAGCCGCTGGATTGTCACAGTGCCTGCAGGCCCAGCCGGCCCTGGCTGCCCTTCCAACCCTGGGCGGCCTTTCTCGCCGCCATCAGCGCGGTACACCAGGCAGCCTTTGGACTGGCCACCCTTGCCGGGCTTGCCCGCTGTGCCAGCCAAACCTCCGGCACCGCCATCCACCCACACCTTGATCTGCTGCGCCGGGAAGTCCTGCGGCAGTTCGACCCGCACCTGCGCACCCGCCGCGCCTGGCAAACCGTCACCGCCGTTATCGCCATTGGCGCCACGACCGGCCGAGCCCCAGGTGCAGCCCGGGTCTTCGCCATTGGCGCCATCCAGCCCGGCATAACCTTGGGCACCGGCGCCGCCACGGGCGTCCACCGACAGTTCTTCGGCTACCAGCGAATTGATGCGCAACGTCAGGTCACGCCCGGCCTTGGCCGGCTTTTCGTGGGTGCCGGGAGCGCCGCGTGAGGTGATCTGGCTGCCGTGATCCAACTGCGCATGGCGCACTTGCAATTGCAGCGCAGTGTTACCGGGCACGATGGCGATACGGGCGTCGCGGCCCAGGTGCAGTTCATCCACGGTGACTTGGCTGATGGTGGCCGGAATCAACAACGTGCCGTAGTCCGCCACGTCCAAGCGCTCCAGTTGCAACACACTGGTGCTGCTGGGCAGGCGCATCAACGAGTTGGTTTCAACACTGACGCTCTGGGCCAGGGCAACGGGGCTGACCAACAGAGCCAGCAATAGAACCTTACGCATCGTGGAGCTCCCCTGAAAATTTTCAAAAAATATTTCTAGTTTTTCTTTGGACGCACAGTAACGACTTCCACAGGCGCTTTGCCAGTGAAGGATCAAAAAAGATGATAAAGGGGGAGGATTGGCAGCAATGCCCCTGTGGATCCCACAGGGGCAAGGGCCGTCAGCGGTTGATCTGGATTTCGGTGCGGCGGTTCAAGGCGCGGCCTTCAGCGGTTTTGTTATCCGCTACCGGATGGCTTTCACCTGCGCCGCTCACCGATACGAAATTGCTGCGCGGCACACCGGCACCGATCAGGTAGTCCGTCACCGAATGGGCGCGTTTGTCCGAAAGCTTCTGGTTGTAGGCGTCGTTGCCGACGCTGTCGGTGTGCCCACTGACTCGCAACTGGGCGGTCGGGGCTTCCTGTTTCAAGCGCGTTGCGATGGTGTCGAGATTGGTTTTGTCCGCCGCCGTCAGCTTGGCCGAGTCGAACTGGAAGTGCACATCGCGGATCACGATGGTTTCTTCCTTGACCACCACCACTTCCTCAACCACGGCCGGTGGCGGTGTCGGTGGGCAACCATTGGCATCCACCTGCACACCTTTTGGCGTGCCTGGGCACTTGTCGCGGCTATCCGGCACACCATCACCGTCTTCATCACCATCGCCGTGCACCCAGCAATAGGCACCGGCCATGCCGCCGATCAGCAGCGCACCAGCGCCCGCATAGGCCGAGCTTTCAGTGGCACCGATCGCCGCACCGGTCACACCGCCAATGGCGGCGCAGGTGGGCCAATCGGTTTTTTGCAAACCTGCGCAACCTGTCAATACTCCGGTTAGCAGAACCAAGGGTAGAGCTGTCCGCATGATGCTCATCTGATTTCTCCTGAGGGGATCGGCGGGGGCCGATGGGTGGAGTAAAGACGGCTCTTTTCATCTGCGCCACTACGCCGCGCCCCTGTATTCATTGAGGATCGCCGCATTCGTAGGACTTTTCGCCGCCACCCGCTCTAGGCCCGCACGCTCAGCCGCGCTAGTCTCTATGGTCCCGATGTGAGGATCTCTGATGACCGCTGGTATTTCTGCCCGTACACCTCAGCAAGCCTTGGCCGCCTTGCTCGATCTGCACCAGCCCAAACGCCTGCTGCTGTTGGGCGCCAGCCAGTTCCCGGCGCTGGAGGCTTTTCAAAAAGCCCACCCGGATACCCAGGTGTCCGTCGCGGCACCGGGCGCGTTGCCCACAGAGCTTGCCGCACAGCGGTTTGACCTGGCGCTGGTGGTGGACTGCCTGGAGCACCTGTCAAAACCGCAAGGCCTGACGCTGCTCGGCGGCATCCGTAACCTGAATGCCAGCCGCATTGCGGTGCTGGTGGACCTGGGCGCCTGCGACTGGAAGGACACGGACTTTTTCTCCCTGGCCCTGCAGGCCGGTGAGCGATTCCAGCGCGACGAGCAGGTTCTCACGCTGTTTACCTATGATCTGCTTGACTATAAACAGGTGCCGGACTGGCTCAACGCCCGCTTCTGGGCCAACCCGGAAAACTTCGGAAAGTATTGGTGGTAACCTGATGAGTACATCCATTTGCCCCTGCGGCAGTGGCAACCTGCTGGATGCCTGCTGCGGCCATTATCACGCCGGCCACCCGGCACCCTGCGCCACCGCGTTGATGCGTTCGCGTTATAGCGCCTACGTCTTGGGCCTGGTGGATTACCTGATCGCCACCACCCTGCCCGCGCAACAAGCCGGGCTGGACCGAAATGCCATCGCCGCCTGGAGTGCCCAGAGCACCTGGCTCGGCCTTGAGGTGGAAAGCTCCGAGGTGTTCGGCGGCCAGCCGGAACACGCGTTCGTGACCTTCACCGCGCGCTGGCACGACAGCAACGGCGAACATAGCCACCGCGAGCAGTCTTCTTTCGTACAGAATGACGGGCGCTGGTACTTCATCGACCCGACCGTGGAAGTGAAGGCCGGACGCAACGATGCCTGCCTGTGTGGCAGTGGGCAGAAATTCAAGAAGTGTTGTTACAATTACCTACCATAGAGATTTGGGTAGGTTTGCGTCGTGGGGAAGGTCTTCAGTTACATCCGATTCAGTAGTGCAAAACAGTCAGCTGGTGACAGCTACGCAAGGCAAGTGAGAGCTGCCAAGACGTTCTGCGATGATAACGACTTAGAGCTAGCTGACCCTCGTGAATACCTTTTCTTCGATGCAGGCCGCTCAGCGTTCAAGGGTAAACACCTAGATGACACTGGCGAGCTAGCCCGATTTTTGAGCTTCGTTGAAGACGGAACCATCCCACCGGGCAGCTACTTAGTAGTGGAGTCTTTGGACCGTCTTTCACGTGAACGAGTGAGAGACGCCCTTCCCCGTTTTCTTGATCTTCTGGCAAAAGGCATCAACGTCTACACCAGCGTGGATAAGCGCCTGTACACGAGGGATTACAACGAGCTAGACCTGATCATTTCGATCATCTCAATGTCACGTGCCCATGAGGAATCGGCAACCAAGGGTGGCCGAGTATCGTCTGCATGGCGTGCGAAACAGAAAGACGCTCGCACCACTGGCAAGCCTTTGGGCAAGCTTCGTCCGTTATGGCTCGATGTGACACCAGATAGATACGTGCTCAACCCTGACAAAGCTGCCATTGTCCGCCGCATCTTCGACCTTTCCACCAAGGGTCACGGTTCCCGCATCATCGCAGCCACATTGAATCAGGAAGGAATCCCCGCTTTCAGTACAGGAAGGAAAAACTTCTCCGGCCTGTGGGGCTTCTCAACCGTGCGTCATATCCTCGACAGCCGGACGACCCTCGGGGAATATCAGCCCCACATCTTCATAGACGGGAAAAGAACTCCCGATGGAGAGCCTATCAAGGGCTACTTCCCTGCCGTGGTGACGGAGGATGAATTTTACCTAGCCCACGCCGCTAGGTCGTCTCGTAAAACCCACACCGTCACCAAGACCACCACCAATTTCAACGTGCTGACAGGCATCCTCAATTGCTACAAATGCGGGGCCGCCATGCACCTCCAAGGCCAACGTGGCCGCAAGTATTACAAATGCTCCAAGGCTACTAGGGGGTTGTGTGACGCCGGGATCATCAGCGCCCCACGCACCGAGGAAGTGTTTAAAGAGATGCTGCCTAAGGTAGACAGCCTGTCGCTTGTGCAGGACAGTTCAGGCCGATTGCAGAAATCTTTGCAAGTGGTAGAAGGCCGCATCGCCTCTCTAAAGGCACGTCAGAACGATGCAGAAGCGTCACACGCTGAGTTCCCATCCCGCATCACTGCGAAGCTGTTACACGAACTGGAAGCCGAAATTGGTGCTCTTGAATCGGAGCGTGCAACCATCAGTGAGCAGTTGGCATCTGACAAGGTGATGAACAAAGACGACTTCTTTCAGAAGCTGGACCTCGTTTCGTTTGAAGGCCGGGTAGCCGCTAACAACCTCATCAAGAGGCTTGGCCTTTACATTTTCGTCAACAAGAACGGCAGGACAGATGAGACGTATTGGATCAGCAAGAACAACGCCATTCCACTCCCATTCAGTTCCGAATCACCAAACCTGCTCTTCTACCTGATGCACCGAGGCAAGGAGATTCGATTTGAAGCAATGTATGACGAGTATGTTGACCTGCAAGTGGCCCAAGACGAGCTAAGCGAAGTGGAAGCCATCTTCGCCAAAACTGAATCTTGGGACGAGCTACCGCCAGAGCTTCTTGCATTATGGAAAGCGCGCCATGGTGTGTAGAACTCGCTGATCAGTCGGATGGTCGGAGATGAAGACAGCTCTATCACCTTCGGTATCTACGGCAGTGGGATACCAATCAAGGCGTTGGATTAGACATTAAGGCATATCGAATAACCCCGAATAACCTACCCAAAACCTTGGTTAAACTTTGCCTTCAAATCGATGATACCCAGCCAGCTCTCACACCAAACTCAATGTTTACGGGGCGTATGGGTGGTCTGGACTAAGCGAAGCGCGTTCCTCACGATGAAAACCAATTTCTGATGAAATCTGGTTTGTCAAGCTACGCCTTGACCGAACGTCGCGAAACGTGTACAATCCGCCGCCTACCCAGTAGGTAGACAGACAACTTGGAAGCCTCCACTACAACCACCGAATTGGTGCCCTTGTAAGGAGGCTTCGTCGTGTCTGGGACTCACAAAACCAACCGGCACAACCCGAGAGGAACTGCCTATCGAAATGAACTGACACAGGAGATAAACGATGACCACGCTCGTCCGCAACAATGTACTTCCCGCCGCCACACCAACTACCGACATTCGTCCCGCACTAACCAAGCTCCGCACCACTACCGTTGACAGTTTTGTCGTCGACAAAAGCACTGGTGAGGTATTGGGCTGCTACACCACTCACGACCTTTCCGCTGCTCCCTACGATTACTCACTGCCTCAAGCCGGAAAGGCACCAGTCGTACATTCTCGCTATGAGCTTGACCCTGCTCCAAGGCCGAGCATCATCGAGAAAGAAATGGAGTGCCTGCCAGATGGAGTTGTTGATCTTGATGCACAACGCAGTAAACGTGGACCTAAGCCCAAGGTAACGCCCAACCCGCACGCTAGCCATTTCAAGGTGGCCCATGCTGAACGCCTCGGATGGATTGATGATTTCGTTCATGGCGCCTGTATGACAGTAGGCGGGGTCAATAATGGAAAGATGAACGCTAGTCCATCCCACGTACTTCGGGCTTGCCTGCTTGACGAGATCAGCACCGAGATCGTAAAGAGAGTGATTCGCCTTGAGGGTTTACGCACGATGAGTGACCAACAAGCACGGAGAATCTGCCAGTGTGCCCGTTACGCCATCAGCGGAATGAAACTCTACCTTGAGCGAAATCCTACAGTACGCCAACAGATACAGTTTGAAGTGGACTTTACCAACTCGTACCACCAAGACAACTCCGGGCTACTGCAAGGACTGGCGTGATTTAATTACGCTCGGATAAGAGAGAGAAGCGAACGACCTGTAAGAGAGGACACACTCGATGGGTGAATTACGCTCGAATATAGAAGTGAAGCATTCGCACTATGAAGGTAACTCTCAGACCGATAGATCTAAACTTCATACACTCCGACCGTAGGTCGAAGCCACTACCTTCCAAGGGTTACTGGGGAATAATAATTGATGAAAATCAATTCCCCAGAAAATGAAAGGAATCATCCTGTGTCGATGCGACACGGGACTACCCCTTCAACTCCGTTGATTCTCTCTACACCGTACATTCAAGAGCGGCAAGCTCAACTTCTTTCCTGTGAAGGTAGGAGATGTGGCACTGCGTTGTGATGGATATTGAGCTAAACCCTTCCAGCTCCATTACTCTCAATGCACAACAAATTAATGTGAAATTGTCTCAAGCCAATTGCACAGGCAATTACTCCATAATTGGTAAAGCCGGATTCAATGGTGTTCTATTTGATACACATATTCACTCTGGTGTTATGGCTGGCCCAAGCAACACTGGACCTGTGGCTGGATAACGCTAGAAGCTCATATAAGACGCCTTAAGAGTGTTTTGCATACAGACAATAGTCTGGACGCTCAGCAGCCTTAAAACGCCCCCCACGCCCTCTACAGCCCGGCTTGAGCGGCCTTTCCTTTGTGGTATTCTTCAACATCAACAACAAGGAGTAATTATGCCACATCTACCTTTACCAAGCTTAGAAGTCATTCGTGCAGGGAGTAGCTATCTCAAGGCTGCTCTGCTCATTGAGCAGTCTAATGATACTCAGCTTTACCGTCCTGCATGTGTGCTGTCTGGTCTGGCGATTGAGCTGTTTATAAAGTCATTCTTGGCAAAAGACGATAGCACGCTGATAACAACGTTTAACGGGATTGATATGTACAGCAGTGCAGTAGCTGCTGAGCATGGGCATTTCTTAGACAAGCTGTTCGATAAGATTGAGCCTAGTATGCGTCAAGCTATCTTAGATACTTCGGAGCGCCTGTATCCCGGCTACCCGCTTGAGCAGAAGTTGAAAGATTATGCTGGATACTTCCACAAAGGTCGTTACGATTATGAGTCTGGCTCACTTGGCATTATGCGGATGGAAGTGTTGGATACTGCCGAGCACATGGAGCAGATTTGTACAGAGCTTATACCAAAGGTTGTGATGGCTTCTGACTTATGATCTATTCGAACGCCCAGCCTTAACAAGCTGGGCTTTTGTTTCCTCAGTGAAAGTCCGTGTCATGGTCGTAGTTGTCAGCATTGGCTTGATCAATAGCATCTTGAGACAGCCTAACACCAACCTCAACGTTAGCCCAATCACGCACCATCTTAGCTACTCCATGATAGCCGGGGAACAGGGTTGACCCATCTACGCCAAGCTTTGACAGCAACTCTAATAGCTCTGGCCCTTCAGTGACTGGCAGTGTCATTTTTATCAGTTGTCGGGCACTTCTGCCCCTGCAATAGATTTCCTTAACATCATCTAAGGCTTCTGACTGATACTCATCATTGATGCCATATCTTGTCACATTGTGTGTTGTGAACAATCCTGACTGTGCTGCCTGATTCCTGCTAGTGCCACCGGGCGTCCTGATGATCTTTACTGTTTTCCAGCCGTCATGATATGTAGTATCTAGCGCCCATACTGCAATCTTGGGCAAATGAGTATGACTATCCAACTCAAAATTGGCCGATGATGCTGCAAAGTAACAGGCTACATAACTTCGCTCAGTCCAATCTAGGAGGCGTGTAGGCACATCGTAGTGTTGAGCAACAGCCATGATTTCAAAGAGCTGTTCAGGCGGCCACGGCAGAAAAGACTCAGGGAACAAGAATGGATGTTCAGACAGTTTCCTTTTGATTTGCTCTGAGTAGCCCGGCACTGGCAGACCAGACCTATCACAACCATCTAGGAATTTTCTCAGTATTTCCAATTCAAACCCAATCTGATTTGCACTGGACTTATCAAACATCCTCCTTGGTGCTCCGTGTGCAAACGAGCCCTTACCAGTGCGGCAGACGGACGGTATAAGCTTGTAATCTGCACTAGGCTGGCCCCTGAAAATGTACCGAGCTTTGTCCCAAACCGAGTTGAGAGGGGAGACGTATTCCAGTAGTTTCCGTGCTGTTTCAAAAGGCATTTCAATCGGACTACCCATCATTCAGTAATCACCTTCTCCACTGTAGGCAACGGATGGACTGTAGCCACCGGGGTACTTGCTGTAATCGTAGTTGCCATAATAATCTTGAGGCACTTTAGGACCAAACCTAATATCAATCTCTCTCATGGTACCTTTAAGCTCACGTACATGGTGGTCGTGATAGATGTGCTTCCTAAGCTTATGGTCTTCCCGCATCATGCCGCCATTCAAACCTCTGTCTAATGTAGGCATAAATGTTTTGCAGGTATCAGGTAGGAAATCATCAAACTTCAAAGGTTCGTGAGTCATGTAGCCGGAATTGTTCTCATACTCTGCCCAGCAAAAACCCCACTTCACAGATAGCTTGAGATAGGTGGCGTTCTGCAAGTATTGAGTGAGTTCGGCAATCTTCTGTTTCGCCTTCTGAGGATCGTCGTCTAGCAACTCAAAGCATCGTGTCCCCTCAAAGAGTTCGTACTCTGCATACCTAACTCTGTACTGATCACTTGTTTCGACGTATCGGATTTTAGGGGACATTCCAGCCATCCATGCTTGCAGATTGCCTTTATGGTCCGCCGAGGCTTACGTGCAGTCAAGCTGCATTCAGCTGCGCGCTCTCAGGTGGCAGCTCCGTGGTAGAGTGGTTCTCAGTCACTCAGAGAGGGAAATCATGACGTGCATTCTTGTTGCTCATCTGGGCAGTGAAGTGGTGGTAGCTGCTGACAAACGTGCAGTCCAATACAAGGCTGACGGCACGCTCACGGTGGCTTGTGACGATGTACAGAAGATTGTCAGAACGGGTGTAGGTGTGATTACTGGTGCTGGCATGGTTGAAATGCTTGACCCAGTGAAATCGGCGCTGAAAGGCGTGAACTTTGGTGATCCATTTGACGTGCTCGATCTGATCCAAGCCGCCCGTAGACGTTATTCAGAGGTGCATTCTGATTCATCTCGCTTGGATGAGGACTTGCGTAAAACGTCTTGGGTTTTCACGTTTGTCGATGTGGACAGCAAGGGGCAAGCCGTCACGCGGGTTGCTTATTACCTACAGTCGCACAATGCTGACAGCTTGAGAGAGTTGGGAAGTGGCTTCGTTATCTGTATGCCCGGTGGTTTCACATGCGAGCAAGCAGACGAGGTACGTAACCAGCTACAGGAAGTCGTCACATCCTCGCTCAACACCAATCCTTATGAACAGGCTAAGCAGGAAATCATCAAGCACATGCTGTACCTGATGAATGAGGTGGCTGAGACAAGCATTTCAGTGTCAAGAGTCTGTGACATTGCTGTGGTCAACGGTGCGATTGCTGATATATGGCTCAATGTGTCAAGTGATGATGCGTGAAATTTGTGCTGTGTAGATCAAGTGCGGATGAGTACGTTTATATAGCTGTCACGTTGACGCCGGACGGGGCGGCCCTGCTGGCTCATTAAACGGACGTTATAAGACACCAGCGTAAAACGGACTCATCTAGTGTCAACAAATGTGCTTTACCTTTAATGACACCAAGGCTATGATGACACCATGTTAAATGACACCCGTGAGTAGCCCCTCCATGTCCCGCACCTTCATTTACGCCCGTGTTTCCACAAGCGACCAAACAACAGATAACCAATTGTTGGAAGTGAAGAGTGCAGGCTTCCACGTAGAGCCACACCGCGTCATTGCAGAGACAATCAGCGGCAGCACGCAGGCAAGCGACCGTCCGGGTTTCCAGAAGTTGTTTGAGCGTATGGAGAAAGGTGATGTGTTGATTGTCACTAAGCTCGACCGTCTTGGCCGTAATGCAATGGATGTGCGCCAAACCGTCGAATCTCTGTCAAACACTGGTATCCGTGTTCACTGCCTTGCCCTTGGTGGCGTAGACCTCACCAGTGCAGCAGGCAAAATGACCATGCAAGTGCTAAGCGCTGTAGCAGAGTTTGAACGTGACTTACTGATTGAACGTACCCATGCAGGCATCAACCGTGCAAAGGCCGAGGGCAAGAAGCTAGGACGTCCCGAAGCTGTGGACACCACCAAGGCTGTGCAGGAGTGCAAGACTGACGGCCTGAGCCAAAGTCGGACAGCAGAGAAGCTGGGGATCAGCCTCGCCACGATCAAACGCCATTGGAACAAGGCAGCCTGAGACATTCAGACATTCTGAAACACCCCCGTCTAGGAGGGTGTAGATTTACTCCGAGTTGAGAGCATAACTCACCTGTAAGCCATGTCTTACGGCGGCTCCAGCTACACCCGTTTGCGAGCTGTCCGTAGGACGATCCCGCCAGTGCGGACAGATCATCTGCCAGCCGCTCTCTCAGACAACCACAGCAGGCACATCCAAGACGGGCACCAACTTACTTTTAGATTTCGACAGCTTCTGCTTAGGCAGGTCGCACAGCGTTAAGAAGCTCTGCGGATAACCCACTTTCCAAACACCTCGCCCCGCCTCTTCCACATCTTTCCAGCCTGAAATCCGCAGCAAGCCCAAGGTGCTTGACCCTCGCGGCGCGGGGGATGGGGTTTCGTGTAGAAAAAGGGCTTCACCGCCATCACCCCACTGAAAATATTCTAGCAACACTCTAGAAACATATTGTAGAATCCCCTCCATCGAAACACACAGAACACAACAGATATGGAGAAAATGTAATGACAGACTTCAAAAGCAAGACCTACACCAATGAACAGATTGAAGCCATCCTTGCTGAGTACAAGCAGTCCGGCGACCCAATCACGGTATTTTGCAAGAATCGCGGTCACAAACCAGCCTACCAAACGCTGAAAGGCTGGCTTGATGCTGTTGATCAGGCAGCACCTGCCAAAAACCCTGCACCTGCCGCCTCTACTCCCACCACCCCAGAAGGTATTAAAGCTGAGATTGCACGCTTGCAAGGTGCTTACAAAGCGAGCTTGCTTTCCAAGGTTGACCGTCTGAAAAGCGATATTGAGAAGCTGCAACAGGAGTTGGCAGCGGCTGAAAGTGAGCTGGAAGAAATCACAACCTGAGCTTGCCCGTACTTGTGATAAGCCCGCCATACAGCGGGCTTTGTTCGTTCATATTATTGACTCAGGCTTTCACAATCAGCATCATCCCTCCGTGTGGTCACGAAGGAATCAGCAGATAAGCGAGATAACTGTTTATCAAAGCCCCTAGAATCGTTGCCAACCATGACACTACTGACACGCCGTACTTGGATGCGAGGGACTGCTTTCCCGGGTTCATCCGGATTGTTGCATTTGGAATGTACGAAGAATGAAGCCAATCAATAACCCTGATGGTGATGAGAAACACTGCTATGAAACCGGCTCTGCTCCAGAATGACTGGATATCCACTATCACAACCAACATCGCGAAGAATGCCAATTGAGTAATGGTTACACCGTGCTTCTTGAAATTGGTGACTAGATTTCTCTTCCTCTTATCAAGCTCATCCAGCAACACCCTCGCCTTACCTTCTACCCAAACCTCACGCACACCTTGAACGACAATCTTGTTTAGTCCGTGCTCAACCAGCTCAACCATCACCATCTTATTGACGCCGAACTCGTCTGGCTCTTGTATGAAAAGTTTCAGGTAACTCAACTCTCCCAAGCCATCAATTGCAGCTTCAAAGTCAGACCCAAACTTTGTAACCTCTGCACCGCCATTGCGATACGTTATGATAAGGCGCCCACCTGCGTTGAAATCTCGCTTCACCATTTCGATAAGCGATTGCACAGCCGTTCTGTCTAAATTCAACGCACCAAGAATGTGGGTTCGCGTATAAAACTGCTCAATTTCCACATCAGATGTTGGGGCGTTCAAGGTCTTAGTCCCGCCGTATGGATGTGCGATAAATGGCCCACCAGAGCCCAGAGTAGTAGTCCATTCACCTTTTAGGCTGCCTTCCGTAGTAAGCACGGCATCAACAGTCAAATCACCAAAAACCACATCCTCAATAACGGTTTCGGTCTTCCCCGTTAAATGGATTCCATCTTTGAACGTGCCTGTTACGTTGTATATGACGATTCCGTACTGCTCATCTTGAAACCGAACCACCCCCTCAAGCTCTTCCTCATCTTTCGAAAATGAGATCGCAAGATTCCCCGTGTTTGTGCCAAATGCTCTGCCTGCCCAACTCTTCCCCAAATGTGCCACGCCCACCCCCTTCCCGAATTGTCTACTCCGCTAACCGACTGCATGGGTTTATCAGTTGTACTGTAGCCGCAGTTTCACGCCACCGACCTAATGCAGACACACCCTTTGCTTCTTCACAAGCATTCACCTTGGCGTGATGGCACGATGTTGTCGCGGCTCCAGAACTGCACACACCTACTATGATTCGATCATAGGTGTGTGAACGCCTTGGTAGGTATTTGTGGCAGAAATTCAAGAAGTGCTGTTCCAGCTACCTCTAAAAACGCTAAGGATTAACGCCATGCTTCGGATGTACAGCTTGATGCTGGCGTTAGCCCTCGGTTTGAGCGGCTGCGCGTCGTGGTTTGAAGACGACTCCCCCCCGCCCCACGTGTCGCTGGTGAAAGTCGAAGTGGTGCGCGCCAAGTTGCTGGAGCAGAAATTCAAGCTGTACTTTCGCGTGGATAACCGCGACGACGCCGACCTGACTGTGCGCGGTTTGATTTACAAGGTCACCCTGGGCGACTTCGTGCTGACTGAGGGCGAGTCCAATGAATGGCTCACCGTGCCGCCGCGCAGTCATAAGTTTTTCCGGGTGTCGGTGCGCACCAACCTCTGGCCGCAGATCCGTGATGTGGTGCAGATGCTGAAAAATCCCGACCGGCCTGTGCCGTATCGCTTGGATGGCGAGCTGAAAACCGGATTATTCATCGGTTATGACGTGCAGGTGAACCACAATGGCGAGATAATCCCCGGCGATTTTATTCCGGAGCGACATCGATGACTCAGCAACCCCATGTCCATGGTCCTGACTGCAACCACGATCACGATCACCATGATCACGACCACGGCCATGTCCACGGCCCGAACTGCGGCCATGCTCACCAGGAGCCCGTGCGCAACGCCTTGAAGGACGTGGGTCGCAATGATCCTTGCCCGTGCGGCAGCGAGAAGAAATTCAAGAAGTGCCACGGGGCGTAAGGCCCAAATGTGAGCGGGCTTGTGTGGGAGCGGGCTTGCTCGCGAATTCGGTGTGTCAGTCACCTGATGCATCGACTGAAAGTCCGCTTTCGCGAGCAAGCCCGCTCCCACATTTAGATTGCACTTCACATTCAGGATTTGCTTTGGAATCGCAGCTCCACCTCAAGGCCCCCACCTTCCCGATTACGCAAGCTCAACCGCCCGTCATGCGCCTTGGCGATGGTGTGAGCGATGCTCAAACCCAACCCATACCCGCCGGTCTCGGCATTGCGTGAGCCTTCTACCCGATAAAACGGCTCCATCACCTGCTCCAGCTGTGCCTGGGGAATTCCCGGCCCTCGGTCGCTGATAATGATCGTCAAGCTATCCGCCTGGTCCTCGACCCGCACCGTCACATCGCGGCCATAACGCACCGCGTTCTCCAGCAGGTTCTGCACGCACCGCTTGAGGCTGCGGGCGTACCCCGGCAGTGGCTGTTTTGCGCGGCCTTCGATCACCACGTTCTCGCCCACATCCTGCAGATCCGCCTGCAAGCTTTGCAGCAGGGCATTGATGTCGATGTTCTGCCGTGCCTCGTTGATTTCACCGCTGCTGACAAAATCCATCGTACTGGCCACCATCTGTTCCATTTCCTCCAAGTCACTGCGAAAACGTTCCTTGGTGCGGTTGTCCTCAAGCATCTCGGTGCGCAGGCGCAGGCGTGTGATCGGTGAACGCAGGTCGTGGGAAATAGCCGCAAGAAACCGCGTGCGCTCGGCGATGTTGGCGATCAGCCGCTGCTGCATGGCATTGAAGGCCTGGGCGGCACGGCGCACTTCGGTAGGGCCATCCACCGACAACGGCGGACGCTGGATATCCCGGCCCAGGGCTTCGGCCGCCTTGGCCAACGCGTTGAGCGGGCGGATCGCCAGGCGCACCGCCACCAGAGCGATCAGCACCAATACCAGTACCCGCAGCAAATAAATGCGCATAACGTAATCGAACAACAGGTCCAGCGGTGAGGTGCTGGTCCAGCCCTGTTCTTCGCTGGCATCCACCTGCAACCAGCGGCCGTCGGGCAGGCGCAGGTCGATCAGAAACTGCCCCACCACCGGTTTGGAACCCAGCAGGGTCGACAGCCCGGCGGTTTGCCCTTCGCCATCCACCAACGACAGGCGCAACAGGATCAGCGTCTGGGCGTAACCGGTTTTTTCCGACAATACCTTCTTGATCAACCGTTCGGTGGGCCGGTCGCTGTCGTGAAGCGTGCTAGGCGTATTACTGGCCTGGTCGCTGAGGGTCAGGCGGAAGGTCGGCGTGTCGAGCATCTTGATCAGCAGGTCCGCCTGTTGCGGGTCGCCGTGCACCAGCCGCACCACGTCCGCCAAGCGCGTGGCGATCAAGCGCGCAGGGATTTCCAGCACCTGCCCGTGGCGCCGGTCGTACCAGATGCTGCTGGTCAGCGCCTGCGCCGCGAGCATGCCGCTGACCAAAATCAGCACCAACCGCCCGAACAGCGAACGCGGCAGCAGTCTCACGATTCCAGCACAACGTCGTCGGCGGTGAGCATGTAGCCTTCGTTGCGCACAGTCTTGATCACATTGGCCGGCAGTTGCGAGCGCAGACGGCTGACGCACACATCGATGGAACGGTCGAACGGCGTGCTGTCCTTGTCGAACACGTGATTGAGCAGGAAGTCGCGGCTCAACGGGCGATTGGGGTGCTGCAACAGCAGGCGCAACACGCGGTAATCGGAGTTGCCCAGGCTGACCACCACCCCCTCCGGCGACAGTAACTGCCGCGCCCGCGTGTCGAGCTGCCAGCCTGCGAAACGGATGCTCGGCGCTTCATCCAGGCGCGCACGGTCGGGAAAGCTCTGCACCCGGCGCAACACCACCTTGATCCGCACCAGCAGTTCGCGCGGGTCGAACGGTTTGGGCAGGTAATCGTCGGCGCCGATTTCCAGGCCGACGATGCGGTCGATCAACGAGCCTTTTGCCGTGAGCATCACCACCGGCGTGTTTGAGTTCACCCGCAGTTCGCGGCACAGGCTCAGGCCGTCTTCACCGGGCAGCATCAGGTCGAGAACGATCAGGTCGATGACATTCAGCGCCAGGCGGCGGCGCATTTCCTTGCCGTCGGCCGCAGTGGAGACCTGGAAGCCGGCGTCGCTCAGGTAGTCGCAGAGCAACTGGCGGATTTGCGGATCGTCATCAACGATCAGCAGGTGGTCTTGCTTGGCCATGGGCAGTCAATCCAAAAAACAATGAAACGCAGCAAATAGCCGAAAGTTCAGCCAGCCATGCAGGCAAATGTAATGGAATGTTGTAGGAAACCATAATCACGCATCAGCGATACAAACCCGGGGCATGGCAGGGGAAAACGCTCTTTAGACTACCGAACCTAAATGAGAGTAATTGTAATTTAGACTCGGAAGTTGCCCATGTCATCGTCCACACCTCGCAGCCACACGCTGCACATCACCCTGGCACCGATGTTCGGCCTACTGGCTGCCGGCGGCGTCGTCCCGGTCGCCTTGGCTGGCGCGCCAGCGGCCAAGTCCAACGATTCGGTGCTGAGCCTGCCGGAAATCAAGGTCGATGGTGAAGCCACTTCCACTTTCAAAGTAGACCGGGTGACCTCGGCAAAAATCAGCCAACCGCTGCTGGACGCCCCGCAAAGCGTGAACATCGTGCCGCAGCAGGTGCTCAAGGAGCAGAATGCGCAGACCTTGCAGGAAGTGTTGCGCAACGTGCCGGGGATTACCTTCATGTCCGGCGAAGGCAACCTGGGGTGGGGCGACCTGTTTTCGATTCGCGGGTTTTCTTCCGAACAAAGCCTGACCGTCGATGGCGTGCGCGATGCGGGCATGTCCACGCGCACCGACACCTTCAACCTGCAACAGGCGGAAGTGTTCAAGGGCACTGGCTCCATCGAATCCGGCGTGTCCGCCGTGGGGGGCAGCGTCAACCTGGTGAGTAAAGAAGCGCACCTGGGCGATGCCAACCGCGTCTCGGCCGGTATCGGCACCGATGCCTACCGCCGCCTCACCGCTGACCTGAATAAACAGATCAACGACACCACTGCCCTACGTATCAACCTGATGAAGCACTACAACCAAGTGGCCGAACGTGACGACGTGGACTACGACCGCTGGGGCATTGCCACCTCGTTCGGCTTTGGCTTGGGCACCGACACGCGCGTCTTTGTCGACACCTTCTACCAGAAAGACACCAATACGCCGGACGGCGGCGTGCCGATCCAGCGTGGGACGAATGGCGATCGCATGCCCGGCGTGAAGCGCTCCAACGGGTACGGCGACTCGAGCCTCTACACCCAAGAGAACAAAACCACTTCGCTCACGGCGCGCTTCGAGCATGACTTCGACTGGAATGACGCCAACCTGCGCAACCAGACGCGTTGGGAACGCAGCGACAATTTTGCCGTGCTCTCCCCGGCGCGCTTCTTCGCCGCCAACGCCAACGGCCAGAAGACCTGCACCGGCACCCGTTGTGCGACCTTGGGCTACACCGGTGTAGGACCGATCAGCCAAGTGCCGGGCAGCACGGTGAATGCCTACTCCGACTACGTGAACAACAGCAATACCGCCTACGGCATCCTGCGCGGCAGCGATTTCGGCTTGTCCAAGCGCTACACCATCCTCGACAACCAGACCGACTTCAATTTCAACCTCACCACCGGCAGCCTGCAACACGCCGTGGTCAGCGGCTTGGAGTTCTATCACGAGACTTACGGCGGCCTGAAACGCAGCGCCAAAGTGCCGGCCGGCGACATGTTGTTCGACATGAACGCCCCCAACCACAGCTTCGCCAGCACCTACGTGACCAAAGGCGAAGGCGACCCGCGCTCAGTGATCGACAACGCCGGGATCTACCTGGGCGACACCATCACCCTCAACGATCAGTGGCAAGTGCTCGGGTCGCTGCGCTACGACAACTGGCGTGCCCAGACCAGCCAACGCGGTCAAGCCAGCATCAGCAGCACCGACGGTGCCGTCAGCGGTCGGGTTGGCGCGGTGTTCAAGCCGTTGCCCCACGGCAGCCTCTATGTGTCCTACAGCGAAGCGGCGCAGCCGTCCGCGTTGGGTGCGTCGACCAATAACCAGATCTACGGCACGGCGAGCACCCGCAACTACAGCCCGGCCAAGTCCAAGACCTATGAATTGGGCACCAAGTGGGACATTGCCCACGATATGCTCAACGTCACAGCAGCGATCTTCCGCACCGAACTGGACAATGCCTGGGAATACCAGGACGGCGAATCCGCCCCGGTACGCGCCCTACCCGCCAAACGGGTCGACGGCATCGAACTGGGCCTGCAAGGCAATATCACCCCGCGCTGGACCGCCTACAGTGGTTTCTCGGCACTCAAAAGCACGCAGACCAAAGGCATCAACAAGGGCGCCGAAGCCAAGAACGTGCCCGACCTGACCGCCAATCTGTGGACCACCTACGCCGTCACCGATGCCCTGAGCCTCAGCTACGGCGAGCAATACGTGGGCCGCCGCCGTTACACCGACAACAAATACGTCGGCGGCTTGAACAACAACAGCAGTTACGCCAACGGCCCGTCCGGCGTGTACGCGATCTACACCCGCGACCACGAAAAAGCCCCCGGCTACTGGCTGAGCAACCTGGCCGCGCAATACAAAGTGAACAAGGACACCACGGTCAACCTCAACCTCAACAACGTGTTCAACAAGTTCTACTACAGCCAGGTCGGCGCCTCCCTCGACGGCTTCCAGCTCTACGGCATCCCAGGTGCCGGGCGCACCCTCACCGCCAGCGTCGACTATGAGTTCTGAACCGTGCTGATCGAAATCCCGGCGCTGTTCAGTGCCAGCGAAGTCGACGCCACCGTGGCCACCTTGCTCGATCAGCCCTGGGTTGACGGCAAGGTGACCGCCGGACAGCGCTCGGCCATGGCGAAAAATAACCGGCAGTTGTCGGAGGATTCGCCAGTGGCCCATCGCATCGGTGAGCAGATTCTGGCGCGGCTGTCGGACAACGCGCTGTTTATGTCCGCCGCCTTGCCCAAGCGCATCTACCCGCCGCTGTTCAACCGCTACAGCGGTGGTGAAGGGTTCGACTGGCATATCGACAACGCCATTCGCGGCATCAAGGGCGTGCGCGAGCGTGTGCGCACCGACATCTCCGCCACGCTGTTCCTGGCCGACCCGGCCAGCTACGACGGCGGTGAATTGGTGATCCGCGACACCTTCGGCGAACACGCTGTGAAGCTGCCCGCCGGCCATTTGCTGATCTACCCCGGCAGCAGCCTGCACAAGATCAACCCAGTGACGCGCGGTGAGCGCATCGCCAGTTTTTTCTGGATCGAAAGCCTGGTGCGCGAAGACAGCCAGCGCCAGTTGCTATTGGACATGGACGTGGCGATCCAGACCCTCACCGCCCAAGACGCCGATCACCACGCGCTGCTGCAACTGAGCGGCGCTTACCACAACCTGTTGCGGCGCTGGAGCGATGGCTGATGCGCCGCCTTCACCTGGAGTCCCTGCCATGTTGAAACCCCGTAATGTGCTCACGCTCGGCGTGCTGTTTGCCGCGCTGGTCCTGGGCCATGCTGAAACCGCTGCCGCCCATGAAGTCACCGATGTGCTGGGCCGCAAGGTCGAAGTGGCTGACACCGTAAAGCGCGTTGTCCTGGGTGAAGGCCGGCTGATTTCGGCGTTTGCGTTGCTGGACAAGGACGCGCCCTTCCAGCGCATCGTCGGCTGGCAGAACGATTTGCGCTTGCTCGACCAACACACCTACAGCACCTACGTGGCGAAATTTCCGGCAGTGAAAGACATCCCGCTGATCGGGCAAGCGTCGGAACAAAGTGTCAGCGCCGAGGAAATCCTCTCGCTGAAACCTGACCTGGCAGTGTTCAGCATTTCCGGTCACGGCCCCACCGAACACAGCCCGGTCGCCGATGTGCTGGCCCAGGCGGGCATTCCGGTGGTGTTCGTCGACTTCCGCATCAACCCGGTGCAGGGTACTCACACCAGCATGACCGCGCTGGGCCAGGCATTGGGGCGTGAAGCCCAGGCCAAGGCGTTCCTGGATTTCTATGACCAGCACATCAAGGTGATCACCGATGCGATCGCCACCTTGCCGGCGGGGCCGCGCCCGAGTGTGTTCCTCGAACTGCTGGCCGGCGTTTGGCAAGCGCCGGGGCATACCACCGGCAAGAGTGGCATGGGCGAACTGATCGCACTGGTCGGCGGGCGCAATATCGCCGCTGGCGTGGTGCCGGGTGCGTTGGGCGATATCAGCGTCGAGTACGCGCTCAAGGCCGACCCGGATGTGTATATAGCCACCGGCAACCGCAAGCCCGGCTTGATCTTGGGCGCGGGTGTCGGCGCAGATGAAGCCCACGAGGCGCTGGACCGGGTATTGGCGCGTCCCGAATTCGCCAATCTTCGTGCAATCCGTGAGGGCAATGCCCACGGCCTGTGGCATGACTTCTACAACTCGCCGTACAACCTGCTGGCGATTGAATCGTTGGCCAAATGGGTGCACCCGGAGCTGTTCGCCCAGCTGGATCCGCAGGCGACCATGGACCAGATCAACGCGCAATTCCTGGGGATGCCGTTGCAGGGTGCCTATTGGATCGACAGCAAGCCCAAGTAACGTTGATCGCCCTATTGGAATGCAGTCAGTGTGGGAGCAGGCTTGCCAGCTCCCACATTTGGATCCTCTTCGCTTTCAAGATTGTGTGAGTTCAATGACCACTCAAACCCTCGACCTCGCCAGCGCCACCCATGGCTATCGCCGTCTGCTGGCGCGGCGCGCCTGGCTGCTGGGCCTGCTCGGTACGGCGCTGGTGTGCGCCATCCTCGTGGACCTTGCCAGCGGCCCCTCGGGCATGGGCCTGCTGGCCTTGCTGGACGGAATCCTGCACCCGTCCCACCTCAGCGCCACCGACCAGGTGATCATCTGGAACGTGCGCCTGCCCTATGCACTCATGGCAGTGCTGGTGGGCTGCGCGCTGTCGCTGGCCGGGGCCGAAATGCAGGCGATCCTGAACAACCCGCTGGCCAGCCCGTTCACCTTGGGCGTGTCGTCGGCGGCGGCCTTGGGCGCGTCCCTGGTGATTGTGTTTCCGGTGACGACACTGTGGGTCTCGGCCAATACGGCGATTTCCATCTCGGCATTTATCTTCGCGGCGGCGTCGGTATTTTTGCTGCAAGCCATGTCGCGTTTGCGCGGCGCCGGGGTGGAAAGCCTGGTGCTGTTCGGCATCGCCCTGGTGTTTAGTTGCAACGCGGTGGTGGCGCTGCTGCAACTGGTGGCCACCGAAGATGTGTTGCAACAGCTGGTGTTCTGGACATTGGGCAGTGTGACCCGGGCCAACTGGGACAAGCTCGGCATCCTGGCGCTGGTGGTCGCGGTAGTACTGCCGTTTTCCTTTGCCGCCGCACCGCGCCTGACCCTGTTGCGCATGGGCGAGGACCGTGCGCAAAGCTTTGGCGTGGACGTGAAGCGCCTGCGGTTTTTCTCACTGCTGCGCATCAGTCTGCTGTCGGCCACCGCCGTGGCCTTTGTAGGCACCATCGGTTTTATCGGCCTGGTGGGTCCGCATATCGCGCGGATTCTGGTGGGCGAAGATCAACGCTTCCTGCTACCGGCCAGCGCCTTGACCGGCGCGTTGCTGCTGGCGCTGTCGTCGATTGCCAGCAAGCTGATCATGCCCGGCGTGATCGTGCCGGTGGGCATCGTCACCGCGTTGGTGGGCGTGCCGATTTTCGTGGTGTTGGTGTTCAAACGGGGGAGGCAGTTATGAGCCAAGGGTTGAGCGTACACAATGCCCAGGTAAGTTACGGGCGCCGCCAGATCGTGCACGACCTGAGCCTGCCCACCCTGCCCCACGGCAGCCTCACCGCTCTGATCGGCCCCAACGGCGCGGGTAAATCCACCCTGCTACGTGCCGTGGCCGGCCTCGAAAAGATGCAAGGCGTTGTGCGATTGGGTGACCTCGACCTGTCGGCCATGTCCGTCGCCGAGCGCGCGCGGCGTGTGACCTACATGCCGCAAAACTTGTCACCGGGACTGAGCCTCAGCGTGATGGAAAGTGTGATCGCCGCCCTGCGCGTGGCGAATGTCGAGGGCATCCCGTTGTCCAGCGACGCCTGCCTGCGTGAAGCCTTCGACGCCTTGCAGCGCATTGGCATCGCGCATTTGGCCGATCAGTTGCTGAGCACCCTATCCGGCGGCCAACGCCAACTGGTCAGCCTCGCCCAACTCATCGCCCGTCGCCCTCAGGTGATGCTGCTGGACGAACCCACCAGCGCCCTCGACCTCAATTACCAACTGAAAGTCATGGATTGCGTGCGCGATTTGGTGCGCGAACACAACCTGATTGCCGTGGTGGTGCTGCACGACATCAACCTCGCCGCGCGCTTCGCCGACCATATTGCCGTGCTGCGCCAGGGACGGTTGTATGCCAGCGGTGCAGCGGACGACGTGCTCAACCCACTGCTGTTTGCCGAGGTGTATCGCGTGCGGGCACGCATCGAGCGCTGTTCGCAGCAGACGGTGCAGGTGTTGGTGGACGGCGCCTTTTAATTTGCTTCTATGGGTATGCGCAAATGTTTCATTGAAACTTCGCACACCCAACATTACCTAAACCTACAGGCATTCGCTCAAGCATCACCACTTTTGGAGAGCTTCATGATCGACCTGTATTACTGGACTACCCCTAACGGTCACAAAGTATCGCTGTTCCTGGAAGAAGCCGGCCTGCCCTACAAGGTGCACCCGATCAACATCGGCCAGGGCGACCAGTTCAAGCCTGACTTCCTCAAGATCGCTCCCAACAACCGCATTCCGGCCATCGTCGATCAGAACCCGACCGACGGTGGCGCGCCGATTTCACTGTTTGAATCCGGCGCGATCCTGCTGTACCTCGCGGAAAAAACCGGCCAGTTCATTCCAAAAGACCTACGCGGTCGCCAGGAAACACTGCAGTGGTTGTTCTGGCAAATGGGCGGCCTGGGGCCGATGGCCGGTCAGAATCATCACTTCAGCCAGTTCGCACCGGAAAAAATTCCGTATGCGATCAAGCGTTATGTGGACGAGACCGCTCGCCTTTACGGTGTGCTGGATCGGCGTCTGGCAGACCGCGCGTTCGTGGCGGGTGAGGCCTACAGCATTGCTGACATGGCGATCTACCCGTGGATTGTTTCCCACAAGTGGCAGAGCCAACGGCTGGAAGATTTCCCACACCTGCACCGCTGGTTCAACAGGATCAAGGAGCGGCCGGCGACGGTCCGCGCGTATGAGCTGGTGCAGAAAGTGAACCCGCCCAAGTCTTGATACGCATTTCCTGAAAATAAGGCATAGCTCCTGCTTGCGTCGTTTCGCCGCGCTCACTAACGTAGCGCCTTTACTGACGCTACCCCCGCAGGAGCTTTGCCATGGCCTCGCCAGCCCTCTCACATTTTCTTCCCCGGTTCGGCGTTGCCGCGGCAGTGGCCAGTGCGTTAAGCCTGGCCGGTTGCCAGCTCCAGAGCACCCAGGACACCCTGCCCCCGGTCGCCGGCGTGCAGCCGCTCAAAGGCCTGGCACAGAATGTTTCCGTGCGCCGCAATGCCCAAGGCATGCCGCTGATCGAAAGCAACACGTTCCATGACGCACTGTTCAGCCTCGGTTATGTGCACGCCAGTGATCGCATCACACAGATGGTCACCCTGCGCCTGTTGGCTCAGGGCCGCCTGGCGGAAATGTCCGGGCCCGAGGTGCTGGATGTCGATCGATTCATGCGCGCGGTCAACCTGAAGAAAAGCGCGGGCGAGCTGTATAACGCATCGAGCCCGCGCCTCAAGCGCTTCTTCGAAGTGTATGCCCGTGGCGTCAATGCCTACCTGTTCCGCTACCGCGACAAGCTACCGCCAGACCTGGCCCAGACCGGGTACAAGCCCGAGTACTGGAAGCCGGAAGATTCGGCGCTGCTGTTCTGCCTGCTGAATTTCAGCGAATCGGTCAACCTGCAGGAGGAAATCGCATCCTTGGTGCTGGCACAGAAGGTCGGCGTCGACAAACTCGCCTGGCTCACCCCAAGTGCGCCGGATGAAGCGATCCCGTTGGCCGAGGCCGAGAAACTCAAGGGCGTGAATTTCAGCCAGATTACCGGCCTCGCCGGCCTGGACGCGGTCGGCCAGCAACTGAGCAGCCTCAACTCGCTGGCAGTGACCACATCGAGCAACTGGGCCATTGGCCCGCAACGCAGCCGCAGCGGTAAAAGCCTGTTGGCAGGCGACCTCGCCGCCCAGCCGCAAGCACCGTCTCCGTGGAGCTACGTGCAGATCCGCGCGCCGAAGTACCAGGCCGTGGGCGCCTCGATTGCCGGCCTGCCGACACTGCTGTCCGGCTTCAACGGCAAAGTCGCGTGGAGCATGAGCACGGTCAAGGGCGACACTCAGGACCTGTTCCTGGAAAAGGTCAAACGCCAGGGCAGCGCGTTGTATTACGAGAACAACGGAAAATGGCTACCCGCTGGTGTGCGTAACGAAACCTTCTTCGTCAAAGGCCAACGCTCGATTCGTGAAGTGGTGTACGAAACCCGCCACGGCGCCCTGCTCAACAGCAGCCAGGCGCTGACCACCGGTTTGGGTCTGGCGCTGCAAACCGCCGAACTCAAGGATGACAAGAGCCTGGACGCGTTCTTCGACCTGTCCCGTGCACAAAACGCCGGCAAGGCCTCGGACGCGACGCGCGAGATTCGCGCCATTGCCCTGAACATGATCTTCGCCGACGCCAGCAACATTGGTTGGCAAGTCACCGGGCGCTTCCCCAACCGTCGCGAAGGCGAAGGCCTGCTGCCGTCGCCCGGCTGGGACACGCGGTTTGACTGGGATGGCTACGCCGACGCGATGCTGCACCCCTATGACCAGGACCCGGCCCAAGGCTGGATCGGCACCGCCAACCAACGCACCGCACCGCGCGGTTATGGTATGCAGTTGTCCAACTCCTGGGATGCACCGGAGCGCAGTGAGCGCCTGGCGCAACTGGCCAATGCCGGCAAGCATGACAGCCGCAGCATGATCGCCATGCAGTACGACCAGACCACCACCTTCGCCGCCAAGCTCAAGACAATGTTCCAGGCGCCAGGCATGGCCCAGCCGCTGAAACAGGCGATCGACGCACTGCCGGCGCCCGAACAGACCAAGGCACGGGAAGCGCTGGGGCGTCTGATGGCCTTTGACGGTCGCCTGGCGTCCACCTCCGCCGACGCGGCGATTTATGAACTGTTCCTGCAAGAAAGCGCCAAGCAGATCTTCCTTGACGAACTCGGCCCGGAAAACAGCGCCAGCTGGAAGGCGTTTGTCAGCAATGCCAGCCTGTCCTACGCCGCCCAGGCCGACCACTTGCTGGGCCGCGAAGACAGCCCGTTCTGGGATGACGTGCGTACGCCGCAAAAAGAAGACAAACCGGCGATCCTCGCCCGCAGCCTGGCCGCCGCGATCAGCGCGGGGGATAGCCAGTTGGGCGCCGATCACAAGGCCTGGCAGTGGGGCAAACTGCACACCACCACCTGGAAAAACACCAACGGCCAGGCGATCCGCGGCCCGCTGGCCTCCGGTGGCGACCACAACACCCTGAACCCTGCGCCTTACAGCTGGGGCCAGGACTTCACCACCACCCAAGTGTCGGCCTTGCGCATGATCGTCGACTTCGGCCAAGTGGAACCGATGATGGGCCAGGGTGGCATCGGCCAGTCCGGCAATCCGGCCAGCCCGAACTATGCCAATGGCATCGACCCGTCGCTCAAGGCCCAATACCTGAGCTTCCCGATGCAGCCGCAGAACTTCGAGAAGGTGTATGGGAAAGCCAGGTTGACCCTGACGCCCGGTAAATAACCGGATCAACATGTGGGAGTGGCTTGCTGTGTTGAGCAAGCCCGATCACTGCAAATAGTTAATCGAACTTCTCCTCTGCCAACCGCCTCCTACCTGATAAGCCCATCGCCCCCGGCACGCCCATGGACCTTGTCATCGCCCGCCCCGAAGGCCTCTACTGCCCCGCCGGAGATTTCTACATTGACCCCTGGCGCCCGGTGGAACGCTCGGTCATCACCCACGCCCATGGCGACCATGCCCGCACCGGGAACCAGCACTACCTGGCCGCCGCCCCTGGCGAAGGCATCCTGCGTTCGCGGCTGGGACAGGACATCAACCTGCAGACCCTGGCCTACGGCGAACAATTGCTCCACCACGGCGTCACCCTGAGTTTTCACCCCGCCGGGCATGTATTGGGTTCGGCCCAGGTGCGCCTGGAATACAGGGGTGAAGTCTGGGTCGCGTCCGGCGACTACAAGGTCGAACCCGACGGCACCTGCGCGCCCTTCGAGCCGGTGCGCTGCCACACCTTTATCACCGAATCCACCTTTGGCCTGCCGATCTATCGCTGGCAGCCCCAGGCGCAGATTTTTGCCGGGATCAACGCCTGGTGGCAGGCGAATATCGCAGCCGGCAAAGCCAGCGTGTTGTTCTGTTACTCCTTCGGCAAGGCTCAGCGCATCCTGCATGGCATCGACGCCAGCATCGGCCCGATCCTCAGCCATGGCGCGGTCGAACCATTGAATCGGGTGTACCGCGAGGCCGGCATCTATATCCCTGAAACCCTATACGCCGGTGACTTCAAGAAAACCGACCCGCTGCTGCGCCAGGCCTTGATCATCGCGCCGCCTTCCGCCGGCGGCAGCAGTTGGATCAAGCGCTTCGGCGACTACAGCGACGCTTTCGCCAGCGGCTGGATGCGCCTGCGCGGCACCCGACGCAGGCGCGGCGTGGACCGGGGGTTTGTGCTATCGGACCACGCCGATTGGCCTGGCCTGCTGTGGGCCATCGAGCAAACCGGCGCCGAGCGGGTGATGGTCACTCACGGGTCTGTCGGCGTTCTGGTGCGCCATCTGCGGGAAAAAGGCCTGGATGCCCAGGGCTTCACGACTGAATACGGTGATGACGAAGAAGAGGCCAGCGCATGAAGGCCTTTGCCGAGTTGTACGCCAACCTAGACGCCACGACCTCCAGCAACGCCAAGCTTGCCGCGCTGCAAGCCTACTTCCAGGATGCCGCACCGGAGGATGCCGCCTGGGCGGTGTATTTCCTGTCCGGCGGGCGACCTCGGCAACTGGTGCCGACGCGCCTGTTGCGCGATATGGCCACCGAAGCGTCCGGCATCGAGCCGTGGTTGTTCGAAGAAAGCTACCAGTCGGTGGGCGACCTGGCGGAGACCATTTCCCTGCTGCTGCCGGAATCTACCTACACCTCGGAGGACGGCTTGGCAGTGTGGCTGGAGGAAAAACTCCTGCCCCTGCGTGGTCTGCCGCCATTGGAATTGGCCGAACGTCTACCGGCGTTATGGTCACAACTGGATCAGCCCAGCCTGATGGTGTGCATCAAGTTGATCACCGGCAGCTTTCGCGTTGGCGTGTCCAAACTGCTGGTCACCCGCGCACTCGCCGCGATGGCCGATCTGGACAGTAAGCGCGTGGCGCAACGGTTGGTGGGCTACACCGACTTATCCAACCGTCCTACGGCCCAAGGCTACCTCAAGTTGATCGCCGCCGAATCGCCCGACGAACATGCACAACGGGGCGGACAGCCTTATCCGTTTTTTCTCGCCCATGGTTTGTCACAACCGGTGGAGCAATTCCACGATTTGCTGGGCTCCCCCGCCGATTGGCAAGTGGAATGGAAGTGGGATGGCATCCGCGCGCAGCTGGTGAAACGCGAGGGCCGCCTGTGGATCTGGTCCCGTGGCGAAGAATTGGTAACCGAGCGTTTCCCAGAACTGCACAGCTTGGTGAGCGGCTTGCCCGATGGCACGGTGATCGACGGTGAAATCGTGGTATGGAAAGACACGGTGCAACCCTTCGCGCTGCTGCAACAGCGAATTGGCCGCAAGACCCTGAGCAAAAAAGTGCTGGAAGATGCTCCGGTTGCGGTACTGGCCTACGACCTGCTGGAACACCAGGGCGACGATTGGCGCAACCACACCCAGGCTGAGCGTCGCACGCAGCTTGAGCGGGTGATTGCCCAGTGCAATCAGCCCGTACTAGTGGCGTCTGCGCTGTTGACCGGCGCGACCTGGGAAGCGCTGGCCAAACAACGCGAAGCCTCCCGCAGCCTCGGCGTGGAAGGCATGATGCTCAAGGCGCGGGATGGCCTCTACGGCGTCGGCCGCACCAAGGACATGGGCGTGTGGTGGAAGTGGAAGGTCGACCCGTTCAGCGTCGACGCGGTGTTGATCTATGCCCAGCGCGGTCATGGTCGGCGCGCCAGCCTCTACAGCGACTACACCTTCGCCGTGTGGGACGGACCGCCCGGCAGCGAACGCACCCTGGTGCCGTTTGCCAAGGCCTACTCCGGCTTGACCGACGAAGAAATGCGCAAGGTTGACGCCATTGTGCGCAAGACCACGGTGGAAAAATTCGGCCCGGTCAGCAGCGTGACGCCGAGCATGGTGTTTGAACTGGGGTTCGAGGGCATTGCCCTGTCCAAGCGACACAAAAGTGGGATTGCGGTGCGGTTTCCGCGGATGTTGCGCTGGCGGCAGGACAAATCCGTGGAAGAGGCTGACAACCTTGCCACCCTGCAAAACCTTCTGACCTGATTGTTTGGCAACAAATACCAGCTCCCACATTCTTGAGGTGTGCCAGACCCAACTTGGTGCAGTGTTTTTTGTGCGCCCATTTTCGGGCATCTCCTACACTCACTTCTTCCTTGTCTCACCTTTTAAAACGCTCATTCGGAACTATGGTGCAGAAATTGCTACTTGTGATCCGTCTGACACCGTTCAGTAACAGTCCTAAACGCGCCACAAGCGCTTATCTTGGTTTCCAGGGATTACATAATGAAAAAAGCATTGCTGACCCTTTCTGCA
>Ga0308165_1001785_pt1 | contig 28446 bp, 27 predicted proteins | sample PhyWR2_FD_201032 | JGI IMG/M metagenome (GOLD analysis project Ga0308165, IMG submission 201032) | Phyllosphere microbial communities from UC Gill Tract Community Farm, Albany, California, United States - DLSLW.R2 | ecosystem: Host-associated > Plants > Phyllosphere > Unclassified | place: USA... | reverse complement strand
GTCAGATTCATATAGGAATGACGTAATCATTTATGGAGGGGGGAAATTAAGCTTTTGGCTTAATGAGGCCGCGCCGCGGAGAAGGCGACAGGATCGCGTACTTGTTCGAAAGGAGTGCGTCGGCGACGGCTAGCAGGGGGCAGTGGAGAAACCACTGCGGTGCCGAATGTACCACCTGAGTTTCAGAGCGTCTAGCCCTCTATAACGAAAAAGCCCCGCAATATGCGGGGCCATTTTTCGCGACTTTACGACGACACTCAGATGTTGGCGTCGAGGAAAGCAGCCAGTTGCGACTTCGACAGCGCACCGACCTTGGTCGCTTCAACGTTGCCGTTCTTGAACAGCATCAGGGTCGGGATACCACGCACGCCATGCTTGGCCGGGGTTTCCTGGTTTTCATCGATGTTCAATTTGGCAACGGTCAGCTTGCCTTTGTAAGTCTCGGCAATTTCGTCCAGAACGGGAGCGATCATTTTGCAAGGACCGCACCATTCAGCCCAGTAATCGACCAGTACAGCGCCTTCGGCCTTGAGTACGTCAGCTTCGAAGCTAGCGTCGCTAACGTGTTTGATCAGATCGCTGCTCATGGAATTCTCCAGGGTTGTAAGCAAAAAAACGTGGCCCATCATAGCCGCCCTTCCCTCGTTCAGGAAGCCGCAGATGATTGAGTCTCGCTATGGTGTTTCATGAGAGTGTGTATAGCTCAAGCCGCCTCCCTGTGGTCTTTTGGCCGATATTCGTGACCGCCCTCCCCGGATGAACGGTCGTTTCCGGACCTGGCCCCAAAGGCGCTCAGGATCCAGGTCCGATGCGCCATGGCGGTGCATATCGTCTACCGCTCGATGCATCAAACGCCCGGACCATTGGGTCTTCCGTCGTCCTCCCCCACCTGGCATGACCCGTGCTCTGTTCAATCACAGAGATTCACCTGACTGGAGGACACGTCATGGCCAATCCGTCAGATTTCCTGTCCATGGCGGACAATACTCAACTGCTGCTTCGCGGGGCGCTGTTCACCCTGGAGCTGACCACCATTGGTGCGCTACTCGGGGTCGGAACCGGCGTGATCGGCGCCCTCATACGGGCGCGCAATATTCGCCCGTTGGCGGCGATGGTCGGTGTTTATGTCGAGCTGATCCGCAATACACCCTTTCTGATGCAGCTGTTGTGCATCTTTTATGGCCTGCCTGCCATCGGCGTATCGATCTCCCCATGGCAAGCCGCCGCACTGGCGATGGTGATCAACCTCGGAGCGCATTCCACGCACGTTATTGGTGACACCCTCCAGGTGATGCCTCGCTACGAGGCCTTGCGTCACGGCGGGTTGCGCCACGCCCTGAGCAACGCCTGGCCGGCCCTGACCCACCAGATTATCCTCGTCATGCTCAGTTCGTCGGTATGCTCCGTGATCGCCACTCAAGAGTTGAGCTTTGTCGCCAATGCCATTCAATCGCGCAATGTGCGAGCGTTCGAAACGTACGCCCTGACCGCGTTGATGTACCTGTGTATGGCATTGATGATCCGGCAGTTGCTGAGCTGGATCGCACAGCGGTTGTTCGCCGAAGAAGAAACGCCCCCCTACGGCAGCGAAACCATCGAGCCGCTGCACCGTCACGATTGACTGCGCAGGATCAAGGCTTTGAACACTGCGCGTTGGCGTTGGCGTTTGATCGTGGCACGATGTCGGGGTTATCGAACGAGACCCCCACACCATGCCGCAATCCCAAGCCAAGAACCTGTCCCTGATCGCCGCGATCGACCTGGGCTCCAACAGCTTCCACATGGTTGTGGCCAAGGCCCAGAACGGTGAAATCCGTATCCTCGAGCGCCTCGGGGAGAAGGTCCAACTGGCCGCCGGCATCGACGAAGAGCGACGCCTGAGCGAAGAATCCATACAGCGCGGGCTCGATTGCCTGAAGCGTTTCGCCCAACTGATCAACGGTATGCCCCTGGGCGCCGTAAGGATCGTCGGCACCAACGCCCTGCGCGAAGCGCGCAACCGCGCCGAGTTCATCCGCCGCGCCGAAGAAATCCTCGGTCACCCCGTCGAAGTCATCTCCGGTCGTGAAGAAGCGCGCCTGATCTACCTTGGCGTTTCCCATACCCTGGCCGATACCCCGGGCAAGCGCCTGGTGGCCGACATCGGGGGTGGCAGTACCGAATTCATCATTGGCCAGCGCTTCGAACCGCTGCTGCGTGAAAGCCTGCAGATGGGCTGCGTCAGCTTTACCCAGCGCTATTTCAAGGACGGCAAGGTCACTCCGGCCCGCTACGCCCAGGCCTACACGGCGGCGCGGTTGGAGATCATGAGCATCGAGCACGCCCTGCACCGCTTGACCTGGGATGAAGCCATCGGCTCCTCGGGCACCATCCGCGCCATTGGCCTGGCCTTGAAAGCTGGCGGTCACGGCACCGGCGAAGTCAACGCTGAGGGGCTGGCCTGGCTCAAGCGCAAGCTGTTCAAGTTGGGTGACGTCGAGAAGATCGACTTCGAAGGCATCAAGCCTGATCGCCGGGCCATTTTTCCGGCCGGCCTGGCCATCCTCGAAGCAATCTTCGATGCCCTCGAGTTGCAACGCATGGATCACTGTGAAGGCGCCCTGCGTGAAGGTGTGCTGTATGACCTGCTGGGCCGTCATCATCATGAAGACGTCCGTGAACGCACCCTCAGCTCGCTGATGGAACGCTACCACGTTGATCAGGAGCAGGCAGTGCGGGTTGAGCGCAAGGCGTTGCATGCCTTCGATCAGATCGCCAAGGACTGGGATCTTGAGGACGGCATCTGGCGCGAATTGCTCAGTTGGGCCGCCAAAGTGCATGAGGTGGGCCTGGACATCGCCCACTACCACTACCACAAGCATGGCGCCTACCTGATCGAACACTCGGACCTCGCCGGGTTCTCCCGCGAAGACCAGCAAATGCTCGCCCTGCTGGTGCGTGGCCACCGCCGCAACATTCCCAAGGACAAGTTCGCCGAATTCGGCGACGACGGCATCAAGCTGATTCGCCTTTGTGTGCTACTGCGCTTCGCGATCCTGTTCCACCACATCCGCGGTACGCAGCAGATGCCTCAGGTAGAGCTGAACGCCAACGGTGACAGCCTGGATGTGCAATTCCCGGAAAAATGGCTGGAGGAAAACCAGTTGACCCAGGCCGACTTCGCGCTGGAGGCGGAATGGCTGACGCGGGTTAACGTCACGCTTAACGTGCGCTGATCCAAAATCTGCTAATGAGATCCCTGTGGGAGAGTTGGCGCAAACAAAAATGGCGATCCGCAGGGATCGCCATTTTTTATGCCGCAGTGAAGGTCAAGTCACCGTCAGGATCGGGCTGCCCAGCCGCTCGAGCAACGTCGCCTGCGCACTGCGCGGATTCTGGTTGCCGGTCGGCGTGTTGCGGATGTAGCGCCCGTCTGCTTGCAGGCTCCAACTGTGGGTGTTGTCGGTCAGGTACAACTCCAGCTCTTTCTTGACCCGCATGATCAGCTTCTTGCCTTCTACCGGGAAGCAGGTCTCGACGCGCTTGTCGAGGTTGCGCTCCATCCAGTCGGCGCTGGACAGGAACATCTGCTCTTCACCGCCATTGAGGAAGTAGAAGACCCGGGTGTGCTCCAGGAAACGACCGATGATCGAGCGCACGTGGATGTTGTGCGATACACCGGCGATGCCTGGGCGCAGGCAGCACATGCCCCGCACCACCAGATCGATGCGAACACCGGACTGACTGGCCTTGTACAGCGCACGGATGATCTTTGGATCGGTCAGCGAGTTGAACTTGGCGATGATATGCGCCGGCTTGCCCTCGAGGGCGAACTGGGTTTCCCGGGCAATCATGTCGAGCATGCCCTTCTTGAGCGTGAACGGCGCGTGCAGCAGCTTCTTCATGCGCAGGGTCTTGCCCATGCCGATCAACTGGCTGAACAGTTTGCCGACGTCTTCACACAACGCGTCATCGGAGGTCAGCAGGCTGTAGTCGGTGTACAGGCGGGCGTTGCCGGCGTGGTAGTTACCTGTGCCCAAATGCGCGTATCGCACGATCTCTCCGGCTTCGCGACGCAGGATCAGCATCATCTTGGCGTGGGTCTTGAAGCCAACCACGCCATAGATCACGACCGCACCCGCCGCTTGCAGGCGGCTGGCCAGTTGCAGGTTGGACTCTTCATCGAACCGCGCCCGCAGCTCGATCACTGCGGTGACTTCCTTGCCGTTACGCGCGGCGTCCACCAGCGCATCGACGATTTCCGAGTTGGCGCCGGAGCGGTACAGCGTCTGGCGCACCGCCAGCACATGGGGGTCTTTTGCGGCTTGGCGCAGCAGGTCGACGACGGGGGTAAACGACTCGAATGGGTGCAGCAGCAGGATGTCCTGCTTGCTGACCACGCTGAAGATGTTCTCGCTGTTCTGCAACAGTTTCGGGATCTGCGGCGTGAACGGCAGGTATTGCAGCTCGCGCTGGCTGTCCAGGCCGGTGATGCTGAACAGACGTGTCAGGTTCACCGGGCCGTTGACCTGGTACAGCTCGCTCTCGCTCAGGTTGAACTGCTTGAGCAAATAGTCGGACAGGTGTTTTGGGCAGGTATCGGCTACTTCCAGACGCACGGCATCGCCGTAGCGACGGGAGAACAACTCGCCACGCAGGGCCCGGGCCAGGTCTTCCACGTCTTCGGAGTCCAGCGCCAGGTCGGCGTTACGGGTCAGGCGGAACTGGTAGCAGCCCTTGACCTTCATGCCCTGGAACAGGTCATCGGCGTGCGCGTGGATCATCGACGACAGAAATACGTAGTTGTCGCCGGCACCGCCGACTTCTTCCGGCACCTTGATGATTCGCGGCAACAGGCGCGGCGCCGGGATGATCGCCAGGCCGGAATCGCGACCGAAGGCGTCGATCCCTTCCAGCTCGACGATGAAGTTCAGGCTCTTGTTCACCAGCAACGGGAACGGGTGCGTCGGGTCGAGACCGATCGGGGTGATGATCGGCGCGATCTCGTCGCGGAAGAAACGGCGGACCCAGGTTTTGATCTTGGTGGTCCAGTGGCGACGTCGGATGAAGCGGACCTGATGTTTTTCCAGCTCCGGCAACAGAATGTCGTTGAGGATCGCGTACTGGCGGTCAACGTGACCGTGTACCAGCTCGCTGATCCGGGCCAGGGCCTGATGCGGTTGCAGGCCATCGGCGCCGGCCTGTTCGCGGGCGAAGGTGATCTGCTTCTTGAGGCCCGCTACACGAATCTCGAAGAACTCGTCCAGGTTGCTGGAGAAAATCAGCAGGAACTTCAGCCGCTCCAGTAACGGATAGGACTCATCCAGCGCCTGCTCCAGCACGCGGATATTGAACTGCAGTTGCGAGAGTTCGCGGTGGATGTACAGACTGCTGTCATCCAGGCCGGGAACGGCAATCGCCGGCGCCGCAGGCTCGGGCGCCGCCGGTGGAGCAGGCTCCAGCTCCGGCGGGGTCTCGTCGAGTTGCTCCACCACGGGTAGAGCCTCGTTTACGGCAACTTCAGTGAGTCCTTCGGTATTCATGGAATGTTCCTGGGAGGGCTATGGTTGCTCTCGTAGCAATTGAGCGGCACGAACGGCAAAGTACGTCAGGATGCCATCAGCACCTGCACGTTTAAAAGCGGTCAGAGACTCGAGGATTACCCCTTCGCTCAACCAGCCATTCTGGATCGCCGCCATGTGCATGGCATATTCACCGCTGACCTGATAAACGAAGGTCGGCACTTTGAATTCTTCTTTGACCCGGTACAGGATGTCCAGGTACGGCATGCCTGGCTTGACCATGACCATGTCCGCACCTTCGGCCAGGTCCGCCGCCACTTCGTGCAGGGCTTCGTTGCCGTTGGCCGGGTCCATCTGATAGGAGGCCTTGTTGGCCTTGCCCAGGTTCAGCGCCGAACCCACCGCATCGCGGAACGGGCCGTAGTAGGCACTGGCGTACTTCGCCGAGTAGGCCATGATCCGTACATTGACGTGACCCGCCACTTCGAGGGCTTCGCGAATCGCCTGGATGCGCCCGTCCATCATGTCCGACGGTGCTACCACCTGTGCCCCGGCTTCGGCGTGGGACAAGGCCTGCTTGACCAGTGCGTCAACGGTGATGTCGTTCTGCACATAGCCTTCTTCGTCGAGGATGCCGTCCTGACCGTGGGTGGTGAACGGGTCCAGTGCCACGTCGGTGATCACCCCAAGTTCCGGGAACTGCGCTCGCAGGGCGCGGGTAGCACGCTGGGCAATGCCTTCAGGGTTCCAGGCTTCGGCCGCGTCGAGGGACTTGAGTTCGGTCGGCGTGACCGGGAACAGTGCCACCGCAGGAATGCCAAGATCCACCCACTTGGCCGCTTCTTCGAGCAACAGGTCGATGGTCAGGCGTTCGACGCCCGGCATCGAGGCCACCGCTTCACGACGATTTTCGCCATCCAGCACAAACACCGGCAAGATCAGGTCATTGGTGGTCAGGACATTTTCACGGACCAGTCGACGCGAAAAGTCATCACGACGGTTACGACGCAAACGGGTGGCTGGGAACAAGCGGTTGGCGGGGGTAAAGCTCACGGCAGACTCCTGAGCCCGCGCTGACGGGCGAGCGTGACAGTTATAAGCGGCCATTATGACCACCGTATGACAGTTATGTGCACCCCTGTGTCACGTAGTCGCATTCCATTGTCCTTGTAGGAATTGTTCACGTCGAGACACATTTGGACACTTTCATGAATGTGTCCGAAGGGGTAGGCTGCGCGTTCATTTCGCCAGCACCCAGACAATGCTCCAACAATTTCTGCATGACTTCGGCTACTTTGCCCTGTTTATCGGCACATTCTTCGAAGGCGAAACCATCCTGGTGCTCGCGGGCTTTCTCGCGTTCCGTGGATACATGGACATCAACCTGGTGGTGGTTGTGGCCTTCTGCGGCAGTTATGCCGGCGATCAGCTTTGGTATTTCATGGGTCGCAAGCACGGTCGCAAGCTGCTGGCGCGCAAGCCCCGCTGGCAGATGATGGGCGACCGGGCGCTGGAGCACATCCGCAAGCACCCGGACATCTGGGTGTTGAGCTTTCGCTTCGTCTACGGCTTGCGCACGGTCATGCCCGTGGCCATCGGCCTGTCCGGCTACCCGCCGGGCCGCTATCTGTTGCTGAACGGGATTGGCGCGGCGATCTGGGCAACGGCCCTGGCCGCAGCCGCCTATCACTTCGGCGCGGTGCTCGAAGGCATGCTGGGTAGCATCAAGAAATACGAATTGTGGGTACTCGGCGCGCTGCTGGTGCTGGGCCTGGGCTTATGGATGCGCCGACGCTTCAAGAATGCGCGCCTGGCCAAACAGGTCTACGCCGAAGAACAGGCCTTGAAAGCCGAGCAGGCCAAGGCCGAGGTCAAGACGCCAAGCGAATGAAGCGGTTCCTGCAGCAGTAGAGACCGATCACGCTGACCAGGCTGTAACTGAGCAGACCGACCCAACCCAGGGCGCCCGCCGGCCACAGCCCCACCACGGGTGCCAGCCACATCAGCGGCACGTTCGATGCCAGCCGCACCAGTTCCAGCTTCAACGCCCACGGGCGATTCTCCAGGGCCACGCCCAACGCGAACAACCCCAGCGCCACCGCTGTCCAGCCGAGCACCAATGCGGCAGTCGACAGCTGCGGCTCGAAATTCATCAGGTAACTGCCCAAGGCAATGTAGGCACAGAACTGCAATAGGATGTAGACCTGCTGACGCCCATCCAGCGGCACCTCGAACTTGCGAAACTGGCTCAGGTCCGGCTTGCTCATCGGGTACTTCGCCGCCACGTCCGCCGGCCGCCATCCGGTGCGCATGAACCAGATGCGCAGCTTGTCCCACGTGTTTTGCGTCCGACGTGCATCCTCCCAGAGCTGCACGTAAAACTGCACATTCGCCCACAGCGGATTCCAGCTCGCGAGCGGCGTGGTCACGCCGAAAATCACCGGTTCGTTGTCGTCTTCTTCCTGGAAGGTGCCGAACAGCCGGTCCCAAAAAATGAACACCCCGCCGTAGTTGCGATCCATGTAGAGAGCGTTCTGTGCATGGTGGGCCCGATGATTGGAAGGCGTGACGAAGAACCACTCGAACCAGCCGAGCTTGGGAATATGCCGCGTATGCACCCAGAACTGATACAGCAGGTTCAGCGCCGCGACGCTGACGAACACCAGCAGCGGCACACCCAGCACCGCCATGGGCAGATAGAAGATCCAGCTCAGCAAAAAACCGGTGCTGGTCTGGCGCAGCGCCGTGGAGAGGTTGTAGTCCTCGCTCTGGTGATGCACCGAGTGCGCTGCCCAGAGGATGTTGCGTTCATGACCACAGCGATGCAGCCAGTAGTAACAAAAATCGTAGAGCACGAAGGCAAACACCCAGACCCAGACGCTGTCTGCGGGCAGTTCGAACAAACCCAGATGCTTGAGCGCGAACGCATAAGTCAAAAGCCCCACGCCCTTGGTCAGCAGGCCAGTGGTGGTGGACAGTACGCCGGTGCTGATGCTGCTGATCGCGTCCGCTACCCGATAATTGCTGACGCCGCGCCAACGGTCGGCCAACAGTTCGAGGGCAATCAGCACGAAGAAGAACGGCACCGCATACAGAATGAAGTCCATGACGCGCCCTGACTGGAATTTTTAGGATAGATCCTAGGTGTAGCCGCGTATTAACCCTATGGCAACGAGTGACAAATTAGTGGACATTTAACGCCATGAATCAGGAGAAAAGCCCATGAGCAAAAAAGTTGCAGTGATCCTTTCCGGTTGTGGCGTGTACGACGGCGCCGAGATTCAAGAAAGCGTGATCACGTTGCTGCGCCTGGACCAGCGCGGTGCTCAAGTTCAGTGTTTCGCTCCCAACATCGCCCAATTGCACGTACTCAACCACCTGACGGGTGAAGAGATGCCCGAGTCGCGCAACGTACTGGTGGAATCGGCGCGGATTGCCCGGGGCAACGTCAAGGACCTGCGCGAAGCCGATGTAGAAGACTATGATGCGCTGATCGTGCCGGGCGGTTTTGGGGTGGCCAAGAACCTGTCTAACTTCGCCATCGAAGGCGCAGGGTGCACCGTTCAGCCCGAAGTCCTGGCCTTGGCCGAAGCCTTTGCCGAGGCGGGCAAGCCGGTGGGACTGATCTGCATCTCCCCGGCACTGGCGGCAAAAATCTATGGGCCAGGCGTCAACTGCACCATCGGCAACGACACCGAAACTGCAGCGACCATGAACAAAATGGGCGCGACGCATACCGACTGCGCGGTGACCGACATCATCGAAGACAAGGCGCGCAAACTGGTGACCACCCCGGCGTACATGCTGGCCCAGACCATCAGCGAGGCGGCATCGGGCATCAACAAGCTGGTTGACCGGGTGTTGGAGCTGACTCACGAGAATGATGTGTAATCCACCCTCACCACCGCTGAGCTGATCGTTCCCACGCGTGGGAACGATCAGGCTTTGCGGACCAGCCGTGTGAGGATCCGGTCCAACGCATTGGCGAACGCCTGCTTCTCGCGCTCGCCATAGGGCGCTGGCCCGCCGCCCACCTGTCCTTGCTCCCTCAGGTCGGTGAACAGGTTGCGCACCGCCAACCGGTCGCCCATGTTCTGCGCGTCGAACTCCTTGCCTCGTGGGTCCAGCACCGACACGCCCTTCTTCACCAGCCGATCCGCCAAGGGCACATCACTGCAGATCACCAATTCGCCGGGGACAGCGTGTTCCACCAGATAATCGTCCGCCGCGTCCGGGCCGCTCGGCACCACGATCAACTTGACCAGCGCCAATGCCGGCTTGGCCTGTGGCTGCCCTGCCACCATCACCACTTCGAACTGACGCTTGAGGGCGAACTTCACCACCAGATCCCGGGCCTGCCGTGGGCAGGCGTCGGCATCGATCCATACGCGCATTTCGTTTACCTCTTCGAAAAAATCGCGAGCATGCTCGCGATCATGAGCGCAGCGAATGCCGTTAAGACACCTGAACCCGCCGTTTCTCAACCAGCCAACTGCGCCCATACAGCAGAACAATCGCAATGATTGCCACCGCCTGAGCACTGAGCGAATAGGCATCGGCATGGATGCCCAACCAGTCGAATTCAAAGAACGGCACCGGTCGGGTGCCGAAGATCCCGGCCTCCTGCAACGCCTTGACGCCATGCCCGGCAAACACCACCGACAATGCGCACAACAGCGCAGCGTTGATGCTGAAGAACAACGCCAGAGGCAGGCGCGCCGAACCGCGCAGGATCACCCACGCCAGGCCCACCAGCAACACCAGCGCCGTTGCGCCACCGGCGAGCACCGCGTTGTGCCCGGCAGGCCCGGCCTGCAGCCACAGGGTCTCGTAGAACAGAATCACTTCGAACAGTTCGCGATACACGGAGAAGAACGCCAGTGTCGCAAAACCGAATCGTCCGCCGCCGCCCACCAGGCTGCTCTTGATGTAGTCCTGCCAGGCTGCCGCGTGGCGACGGTCGTGCATCCACACACCGAGCCAGAGCACCATGACTGCGGCAAACAACGCGGTGGCGCCTTCCAGCAGTTCACGTTGCGAGCCACTGACATCAATCACGTACGCCGCCAATGCCCAGGTCCCCAGACCCGCCAGCAACGCCAGGCCCCAACCCGCGTTGACGCTGCGTACCGCCGATTGCTGGCCGGTGTTGCGCAGGAACGCGAGGATCGCCGCCAGCACCAGGATCGCTTCGAGACCTTCACGCAGCAGAATCAACAAACCGGAGATGTAGCTCAGTGACCAGCTCAGGCCATCGCCACCGAGCAGGCCGGCGGATTCCTTCAACTTGGCCTTGGCGGCGTCCAGCCGTTGCTGAACCTCAGCCATCGGCAAACCGTCCTGCAACGACTGCCGGTACGCCATGAGGGATTTTTCGGTGTCCTTGCGCACGTTGGCGTCGACGTTATCCAGGGAGCTTTCGACCAGCTCGAAACCTTCCAGGTACGCGGCCACCGACAGGTCGTAGGCCTGATCGTGATCGCCGGTGCGATAGGCCGCGAGGCTCTTGTCGAGGGTAGTCGCGGTGTAGTCGAGCAGTTGCCCCGGCCCCCGCTTGACCTGCGACGGCTGTGCACGCTGGGTACGGAAGCTGGCCGCCGCTTGCGGCCCCTCGGCGGCCAGGACTTCAGCCGGGGTCTGACGAGCCAGTTCGGCGATGTCGTAGGTCTTTTCGCTGGCTGGCGCAGTCGGATCGGCACTGAAACCGGCGATGTAGGTCGCCAGATCCCAACGCTGACGGTCGTCCAGTTGATCAGCGAACGCTGGCATGTCGGTGCCTTCAACACCCATTCCCAAGGTGTTGTAGATCGCGTAGAGACTCAGGCGATCCAGTCGCTCGGCATCGCGCAGATTGGCCGGCGGTGGTGTCAGGCCAACACCCGCGGGACCATCGCCGGCTCCTGCATCACCGTGACAGACCGAACAATGCTGGGCATAGAGCGGTGCGCCGCGGGTCGGGTCCGGCGTGATGATCGGGGCCTGGCTGACCTCGTAGGCCACGGCCAGCTTCGCACCCAGCTGGCGCGACTGGCGGGCGACCTCCGCGCCGTCCTGACGGGCGGCAATCGCGCTCTGCAATGCGCTGACGCCCTGCTCAAGCCCGCCTTTCTCCGGCTTGTCCGGCATCGCCGCAACCAAGCCCTGCAACACCTTGGCAAATTCGAGTTGTTCGCGGTATTCGGATTCATTGATAACGTTGCCGGCCTCGACCGACTGCGGGTAATCGGCACCAATGTAGTCCAGCAGATGCAGCGCTTGCGGCGCGCCTTCCACAGTGTCGGCCAGCAGATTTGCACTGCACAAGGCAACCACGGGCAGCACCAGCCAAGCCAGGAAACGGGATGGGGCAATCATCAATGAATCTCAATTGGAAATACGAAGTAACACATTGTTCACTTCGAAAGACTTTCACTCAAGCTTTGTTATGAAACCGCCGGGTAGGGATTTCGACTTTCGTTTCGACGGATGATGGCACTTGTAAGAAAATAGAGATTAAAAAGCCACTAACAAGCCATCATCCCTGTTTATAATGCCGCGCCCAAAATTGTTGGACTGGGCATTCAAGCGCCTCGGATATCGGGGAATTGGCAGGACGCCAGTCTACGCCGATAGGTCTTAACAGCCAGACCGGCAAGCACGGCTGCCTACATTCAGGGAAGATGTAACTATGGCCTCCCGCGCCTTGACCTTGATCGCGCTCAGCGCTGTCACCTTGCTTTCCGGCTGCTCGGTCTTTCGCAACTACGACTCCGAACTCGCACAAACCAACCAGCAACTGGCTTCCGGCAACGTCGATGCCGCACTGACCCTGCTGGAAAAGAACAACACCGGCGCAGACAAGGACCTGCTCTACTACTTCGAAAAAGGTGAGCTGCTGCGAGCCAAGGGCGACCTGTCCGGTAGCCAGAACGCCTGGGGCAGCGCCGACTCCGTGGTCGGCCAGTGGGAAGATATGGTCAAACTCGACACGGGCAAGTACCTCGCCCAGTTCGGCAGTTTTCTGGTCAACGACAAGGTCCGCCGCTACGAAGGCTATGACTACGAAAAGGTCATGCTGACCACGCAAATGGCCCTGAACCTGCTGGCCGTCAACGACTTCGATGGCGCCCGTACCGCGATCAAGCGAACCCACGAACGTGAAGCGGTCATCGCCGACCTGCGCGACAAGGAGTACCTCAAGAGCGAAGAGGAGGCCGAGAAGGAAGGCATCAAGACCGAATACAAGGACCTGCAGGGTTACCCGGTCGCCAGCCTCGAAGCGCCGGAAGTGGTTGGCCTGAAAAACAGCTACCAGAGTGCGTTCAGCCACTACCTGGCCGGTTTCGTCTATGAAGCCCTGGGAGAAAAAGACCTGGCAGCGCCGGGTTATCGCAAGGCGGCCGAGCTGCGCCCGAACACCCCACTGCTGGAACAGGCCCTCAAAGACCTCGACAAGAAAAGCGCCAAGGACGAAGACAGCGACATCCTGATCGTCGTGCAAAGCGGCCTGGCACCCGCCCGCGACTCGATTCGCGTGCCCCTGCCCCTGCCAATCAGCGGCAACGTGGTGATCACTCCGCTGTCGTTCCCGATCATCAAGCCTGACACCTCCACCGCCCCGTTCACGCAAATCGGCGTCGACGGCAAACAATTGGACATGACCCTGCTCAACAGCACCACCGCCATGTCCCGCCGCGCGCTGCGTGACGACATGCCCGGCATCATCGTGCGCACGACCGTGCGCGCCGTGACCCGTGGCGTGGCGCAGAAGAAGATCAACGAAACCAACCCGCTCGCGGGCCTGGCGGTGGGCATCACTTCAGCCGTGCTCGAAGGTGCCGATACCCGTACGTGGCGCACCTTGCCGGACAACACCCAGGTCGTGCGCCTGCGCCTCAAGAAAGGCGAGCACCAGGTCACGTTGCCCAGTGCCATCGGCGGTTCGGTGGTCAAGATCACCGTGGACCAGCGCTACCAAGTCATCAGCCTGCGAGCCGTTGGCAACCAGGTATTCGCCAGCGGCGTAGCCGCCCACGTCACCCCGAGTGCCAGCCCGACGGCCGTGGCCAGCCTCAAACAACCTTAAGAACGGAGTCTTTGCATGCGTTTGCAACTCATCGCTGTCGCCACCCTGGCCTTGCTGGCCGGTTGCGCCACACCGCCACCACCGGAGCCTGGCAGCGCTGCCAGCAAAGTCGTGGCCATGGGCAAGCTGAAGAACATCGTGGTGGGCGCCATGCGCGTTGCCCGGGAAAACGGCTTCATGACGGTCAATGCCCAGCTGAGCAACACCAGCTACAACAACAAGACCTTCTACTACCGCTTTGCCTGGCTCGGCCCTGAAGGCTTCCCGATCGGCGAAGAAGAAACCTGGAAAAGCCAGCTGATGTACGGCGAGCAGACCAGCTTCATCCAGGCCATCGCGCCGACACCGAAAGCCGTGGATTTCCGACTGGAAATCAAAACGCCTTAACTCCTTATTCGTACAGTGACAGAGAGCATTCCCATGTTTGCACGCTTTTCCTTCATCGCCGTCATCGCCCTGCTCGCCAGCGGTTGCGCCAACACCTCGCCAACCCTGGGCAGCAAGAACATCAGCTACGGCGACACCAAGGCCGTGGAAACCGTGACCAACGAGTTCGGCTCCACCGACCTGCAGATGATCGCCGAATCCATGACCCGCTCCCTGGCCCAATCCGGGATTTTGCAGGGTCGCCCGGTGGTTCAGGTCTACGACGTGAAGAACAAGACCAGCGAGTACATCGATACCCGCGAGATCACCACCAGCATCAAGACCCAACTGATGAAGTCCGGTACCGCCCGCTTCGCCAGCGACAATACCCAGATGCAGAGCCAGGTCGACCAGCTGAAGCTGCAAAACCAGAGCGGTCTGTACAAGAAGAATACCGTCGCCAAGACCGGCAACATGATCGCTGCCAAATACCGTCTTGAAGGTTCGATCAGCTCGATCGTCAAGCGCAGCAGCGACTACAAGGACGTCTTCTACAAATTCAGCCTGCAATTGATCGACGTTGAAAGTGGCCTGGCTGAATGGATGGACGAAAAAGAGATCCGCAAAACCACGGAGCGTTAATCAATGCGCGCATGGATTGGCATGATGGCCCTGGCTTGCGCGTTCAGCGTGCAAGCGGCCCCGAAAGTCGCAGTGACGGACCTGGCCTACCAGGAACGTGTGGAGCAATACATCCACATCGTTTCGGCCCAGAACAACTTCCAGGCCAACCGCTACAGCGCCAGCGGTGCTTCGAGCTATAACGAAATCGAGGCCACCAGCAGCTACATCGAACAGGGCGAGTTGCGTAAATTCACCGGCGACATCAAGGGCGAGATCCTGCGTTCCGGAATGTTCCAACTGGTGCAAGGCACGCCCTACACCGCCTCGTCCAAGGGCGATGTGTATGACGTGATCAAGCGGATCAAGGCCGGCAACTTCAAGGGCGCCGACTATGTCCTGTTTGGCACTGTGTCGGACATCGACTTCACCCGGGATGTCACCGAGCTTGCCAATACCGACAGCTACTCGGCAATCCTGGCGTTGACCCTGGTAGCTGATTTCAGCCTGATCAACACGCGCACCTTCGAAATCACCTCGGCCTTTACGGCGATGGGCGAAGGCCAGGACACCAAACTGGTGAACCATCGCGACGTGCGGGTCTCGCTGAACCGTCCACGGGTGGTGCGTGACGTGTCCAAGGCGCTGGGCGAAGACGTGGCCGCGCAGATGAGCGAACAACTCGGTGGTGGCGGTCATGTGCAGTCGGGTAAACCCCAGCTGCGCAATAACCTGCCAGCCGATACAGCACCGACGATACTGCGCTAAATGTGCAAACGAAAAAGGCGACCCTGAGGTCGCCTTTTTTGTGCCCGGGCGGTTCACACCGCTGCTTTGCGTAGCGTCGCCATGAACGCAGCGGCGCCGATGAACAGGCCGGCGAAGGTGCGGTTCATGCGCTTTTGCTGCTTGGGCGTGCGCAACAGCCGCAGTACTTTTGACGCCAACCCGGTGTACCCCGCCATGACGACCAGGTCCACGCAGATCATGGTCACGCCGATGATCAGGTATTGAAGCAACAGCGGTGCGTGTGGGTCGATGAACTGCGGCAGTACCGCCAACATGAACACCAGGGCCTTGGGGTTGCTGATGTTCACCAGAAAGCCGCGAAACACCAGGGCCATCGGCTTGCCAATCTGGCGCACCGCAGCGTCATCACTCATGTCGCTGGGCAGCGCGCGCCATTGCTTGATCGCCAGGTAAACCAGATACGCCACACCGAACCATTTGATCGCGTAGAACGCCGTGGCCGATGCCGTCAAAATCGCGCCAACACCGGCGCCGACGATGGCGATCTGCACCGCAAGGCCCAGCTGCAGGCCCAGGGCGTTCCAGTAACCGCGCCAGAACCCGTATTGCAGACCGCTGGACATCGACGCAATGGCGCCAGCGCCGGGGGACAAGCTGATCACCCAGCAGGCGGCAAAAAACGCCAGCCATGTTTGTAGCTCCATCGCACACCTCGACTCAGACTCGTGACAGACGTCTAAGCTAATGCGGCTTTGGGCCCATGACTACCGATTTTTTGCAGAATGTGTCGCCTCCCCCCTGTAGGAGCGAGCATGCTCGCGATGGTCGCCAACGATGACGCTGGCTGCCTGACACCCAGCGGTGCCTGAGCCACCATCGCGAGTAAACTCGCTCCTACAGGTAGCAAATCAGGCAGTGGAAATCCTATTTCTCAAACCCGGAAACAGGAAACACATCACTCCCGCGCCACCGCCGGACCGAACGCTGGAAGAACAGGCTATTGGGCACCTGCACCATGGCACTGCCCGTCCCCAACTCTTCAGCCTCGATCAACGTGGTGTACAGCAGGTTGATCGCCACGACCCGGCCTTTGACGCCGGGCTTGTCGGTGGTGTCTACCAGTTCGACGATGTCACCGATGCGGAACGGCCCCACGGTGAAGATCAGGATCGCGCAGAGCAGGTTGGAGAGCACGCTCCACATGGCGAAAAACGCCACCGCCGCCACCGCGACAAACCCTGACAACGCGGTCCAGAGTACCGTGGCCGATACTCCCAGGCGCTCCAGCACGAAGATCAGCGCACTGCCCATGATCAGCCAGCGCAGACCACCGCGCAGCGGCATGAGCAGTTGTGGTGGAAGCGGATAACGCTCGCCCAGGCGAGTCAGGCATTTGGCGACGAAGCGCTGAGCGACGTAACCGGCCAACAGGATCAGCAGGATTTGCACGACCAACCAGATCGGCTCGATCCAGGTCGCCGGCAGTGGCAACTTGAACGCCTCCATCAGGACAGCGCCTCCAGCTCCGCCTGCATGCTTTCAAGCAGTTCCAGCGCTTGCATCCAGGCTTCTTCCAGCTCCGCTTCACGCACCTTCAGCTTGGCTTGATCCGCCAGCAGGTCACGCAGCTCGTTCTTGCGCGCCGGTTCGTAAATGTCACTGTCGCCAAGACTGGCATCGATCTTCGCCAGTTTCTCGTGGAGCTTGCCCAGCTCGGCTTCGAGCTTGTCAGCTTCGCGCTTGTGCGGGGCCAGTTGCTGACGCAATGCAGCAGCGGCCTGACGTTGGGCCTTCTTGTCAGTCTTGTCCGGGTTGGACGGTGTGTTGCTGACCGGCGCATTGCGTTGGCGGAAGTCGACCAGCCAGCGGGCGTAGTCTTCCAGGTCGCCGTCGAATTCCTCGACCTTGCCGTCCGCCACCAGATAGAAATTATCCGTGGTGCTCTTGAGCAGATGACGATCGTGGGAGACCACCAGTACCGCACCACTGAACTCCTGCAGGGCCATGGTCAGTGCCAGGCGCATCTCCAGGTCCAGGTGGTTGGTTGGTTCGTCGAGCAGCAACAGATTCGGCCGTTCCCAGGCGATCAACGCCAGGGCCAGGCGAGCCTTTTCACCGCCGGAGAAATTCAGCACCGGTTCGTCGATGCGCGCACCACGGAAATCGAAACCGCCGAGGAAGTCGCGCAGGGTCTGCTCGCGTTCGGTGGGTGCCAGGCGCTGCAAGTGCAGCAATGGGCTGGCCTTGGAATCCAGGGAGTCGAGCTGATGCTGGGCGAAGTAGCCAACCACGGTGTTCTCGCCGCGGGTCAGTCGACCGGTCAACGGCGACAGCTCACCGGCAAGGTTTTTGATCAGGGTCGATTTACCGGCACCGTTGGGACCGAGCAAACCGATGCGCGCGCCGGGGGTCAGCTGCAACTTGACCTTCTCCAGCACGGCTTTGTCGCCGTAGCCCAGACGGGCATCGGACAGGTCGATCAACGGGCTGGAAATCTTCGTCGATTCACGGAACACGAAATCGAACGGCGAATCGACGTGGGCGGCGGACAACTCTTCCATCCGCTCCAGGGCCTTGATCCGACTCTGGGCCTGGCGGGCCTTCGTGGCCTGGGCCTTGAACCGGGCGATATAGCTTTCCATGTGCGCACGCTGCGCCTGCTGCTTCTCGTAGGCTTGCTGCTGCTGAGCCAGGCGCTCGGCACGGGCACGCTCGAATGCGCTGTAGCCGCCGCGATAGAGGGTAATCTTGCGCTGATCGACGTGAGCCACGTGGTCGACCACCGCGTCGAGGAAGTCCCGGTCGTGGGAAATCAGCAACAAGGTGCCGGGGTAGCTCTTGAGCCACTCTTCGAGCCAGATGATGGCGTCGAGGTCCAGGTGGTTGGTCGGTTCGTCGAGCAACAACAAGTCCGAAGGGCACATCAGTGCTTGCGCCAGGTTCAGGCGCATCCGCCAGCCACCGGAGAAGTCGCCGACTTGACGGTCCATCTGCTCATTGGTGAACCCAAGCCCCGCCAGCAACTTGCGGGCACGGGCATCGGCGGTATAGCCGTCGGCGCTGTCGAGTTCCGAGTGCAGGCGTGCCTGGGCGGCCCCATCGTGGGCCGCTTCGGCGGCCGCGAGGTCGCGTTGCACCTGGCGCAGGCGCAGGTCGCCATCGAGCACGTAGTCGACCGCCAGGCGTTCGAGCGTGTCGACCTCCTGACGCATGTGGGCGATACGCCAGTCGGCCGGCAGGAAGCAGTCACCCGAGTCCGGATGCAGTTCGCCTCGAAGCAAGGCGAACAGGCTCGATTTGCCGGCGCCGTTGGCACCGATCAGGCCGGCTTTCTGGCCGGCGTGCAGGGTCAGCTCGGCGTCTTCTAGCAGACGTTGCGGGCCACGCTGTAAAGTCAGGTTCTGAAGTCGAATCATAATGGCGGCGGAGTCTACCAGCTTCGCTCGCAACTGGCGCGAGTAGCACTATGTCCTCTGACCTGTGGAGCTTTTCCCTTGGCACCTATGCCCGGCCCGGCGTAGAGACTGCCTGCCTGACCTTGCAGTCGCACGGGGTCAATGTGTGCCTCCTGCTGTGCGGCTTGTGGCTGGGGCAACGTGGCGTCGCCTGTAGCGAACAACGACTGCAACAGCTTCGTGAGGTGGTCGAACCCTGGGATAGGGAGGTCGTCGAGCCGCTGCGCGCCTTGCGCACGCAATGGAAAGCCCTCGCCAGTGCAGACGCCGAGCTCAATGCGTTGCGCGAGCAGATCAAGGCGCTCGAGCTGGAAGCTGAACGGCAACTGTTGTTGCGACTGGAGCGATTGGCACAGGACTGGCCACAGGATCAGGCGACTGACGGGTCGGCCTGGCTTGCCGGTGTCGCGGCGAACGCCCAACACCTGGCCCACGACGCGCTGCATCAGCTACGCGTCGCGGCAACCGGCACTTAGGAAGCGCTGGTTGGGGTGGTGCTGGCGCTCGACGGGGCAACAGGTGCTGGCGTCGGGGTAGTGGTTGCGCTGGAAGCTACCGGTGCCGAGGCAACCGAAGCCGAAGGCGTCGTGGTGACTGGCTTGGCAGCAGGTGCCGGGGTCGGCTTGGCAGCGGCGGCCGGTTTTTTCACCGCAGGTTTTGCGGCTGGTTTGGCGGCAGCAGGCTTGGCGGCTGGTTTCGCGGCTGGCTTGGCAGCCGGTTTGGCAGCGGCTGGTTTTGCTGCAGCGGCTGGCTTGGCAGCGGAGGCTGGTTTAGCGGTAGCTGGCTTGGCGGCGGTAGCCGGTTTAGCAGCAGCAGGCTTGGCAGCGGTAGCCGGTTTAGCAGCAGCAGGCTTGGCAGCGGTAGCCGGTTTAGCAGCAGCAGGCTTGGCAGCGGTAGCCGGTTTGGCAGCAGCAGGCTTGGCAGCGGCGGTGCGCGCAGCAGGTTTGGCGGCTGGCTTGGCAGCAGCGGTCTTCGCTACCGGTTTGGCAGCAGGTTTAGCGGCCGCTTTTACTGCTGGCTTGGCAGCGGGTTTAGCCGCGACAGTTTTGGCTGCAGGTTTGGCGGCAGCAGTTCTTGCGGCTGGTTTTGCTGCTGGCTTGGCGGCCGGTTTGGCGGTGGCAGATTTAGCCACGGCAGGTTTGGCAGCAGCGGGTTTTGCAGCCGGTTTGGCGGCAGCGGTTTTGACAGCGGCTGGCTTGGCAGCAGGTTTGGCAGCAGCAGTTTTAGCCGCCGGTTTGGCCGCTGCTTTGGCTGCGCTGGCCGCTACGGTTTTTTTCGCCGCAGGCTTGGCGGCCGGCTTGGCCGGTGCTTTTACAGCTACAGGTTTTGCAGCGGCTTTCTTGGCGGGGGCAGCAGCAGGTTTGGCTGAGCGCAGCGACAACGCCTTGCTGACAGCCTCTTGTACGCGACCAATGCCCTGGGCCAGTTTCAGGCTTTCTTGAGCATCGCGCTTGAGTTGCAGAATGTAGCCGCGGGTATCCGACTGACGATCTTTCAAAGCGTCGAGCAAGTCCTCGAGTTCCTTGACCCCGTCCTTGGCTTTGGCTTGTGCCTTGGCTTTACCAGCCGCTGCAGCGTCCTGCAATTTAGTGCGGGACTTGTGCAGTTTTTCCTGCGCCTTGCCGCGCTGTTTTTCCAGTTTGGCGAGCAGTTTTTCCGCATCAGCCAAGGCTTCGGAACAAGCGGTTTCCAGATGCTCGAGCAGGCTGCCCGAGAGTTGTTGAAGTAAGTGCAACGGGGTATTTACGGACTTCTTGGTGGCCGACATGGTTTACCTCCTGGCTGACGTGGGTGCGGCTCATACTAGCCCTCTGCTGCTACCGCCGCTAGGGCATGTTGACAGTATCGAAAGCGTTGCGTTGCAACCGATCGAAAATCTTCTTCGCTTGAGTAAAACAAGTTCACTGTCGCGCGCACTCACACTGGCGTAATCTGCCGCATCTCAGGTCGGAGAGTGACGATGTCGCGCTACCTTTTTTTATCGCTGTGCGTGTTTTTTTCCGCGGCCCACGCCGCCGAAAAAACCAGTGAAACTCAAGCCCACGATCTCGCCTACAGCCTGGGCGCGAGCCTCGGTGAGCGGTTGCGCCTGGAGGCCCCCGAGCTGCAACTTCAGGCCTTGATCGAAGGCTTGCAGCAGGCCTATCAGGGCAAGCCCCTGGCGCTCAAGGACGACCAGATCGAACAGATCCTGACGGAGCACGAAGCGCAAATGGCGTTGCAGCAAAGCGCACCGCAGAGTGAAGCCGCCCTCGAAAAAGAAAAGAAATTTCTCGCCGCGGAAAAAGCCAAACCCGGTGTTCGTGAATTGGCCGACGGTGTCCTGCTCACCGAACTGGTGCCAGGCGCCGGTGCGAAGGCAGGTCCGAACGGCAAGGTGCAGGTGTTGTATGTCGGCCGTCTTCCGGATGGCACCGTGTTCGATCAGAACAACCAGCCACAATGGTTCAGCCTCGACAGCGTGATCAGCGGTTGGCGTAGCGCCCTGCAAAACATGCCGGTCGGTGCGAAGTGGCGGCTGGTGATTCCATCGGACCAGGCCTATGGGGCCGACGGCGCCGGCGACTTGATCGACCCGTTCACACCACTGGTGTTCGAAGTCGAATTACGCGGCGCCACCAGTTGAACGACAGAAATGAAAAACGGTGCGCAAGGCGCACCGTTTTTTTATATCGCAAGAGGGTTCAGGCCTGGACTGAATCTTCTTCCTTGTGAGCGGTGTGCAGGACTTCGATCAGGCAGTCTTCGAGCTCGAAGCGCTCGTGCAATAGACCACCCAGTTCCTTGAACTTCTCTGCCACGCATTTACCTGCGTCACACAGATCGTTGAACCCGAGCAGTTTCTCGGTGATGACGTCGATGCGTGGGTAGATCGTCTCGGCCAGTTCGAGTCCACGGGTGTCGCCAAATGCCTTGGCTTCGCCCGTCAGTTGTTCATAGATCTCGAAGTGCCCGGCAGACACGTAATCGACCAGCACGCCGCAGAATTCCTGCAATGGTGTGCGGTTCTCCCCCAGAGCCTCTGGCTTGGCGCCGAGAGCATCATAGGCCCGAACCAGTTCGTGACGCTCCTGCAACCAGCGATCGATCAGCAGATGCACTCCACCCCAGCGTTCCTGAGCATTCTGACAACTTTCGAGCATGGTGATCTCTCTTCCCTTGTGGGTCATGCCACCCTTGGCCGTCTCGCTCTTGAAGGGCGGGATCGGTCAGGCAGCGCGCCATTCGAGCAACATGATTGCGATGACACGTGCGGGCCAGATTATGCCCGCACGCCAATGGCTTCAAGGTACGCAGGAGATAAAGTTCATACAAGTGTTTAATCGCCAGCCAGCACCGAGTGCGACGACTCGCCGCTGAGCGGTCGTTGGCAAGCAATGCGCAGCACGCGCAATAACTGGTAAACGGCCAGGGTGGACATGGCGACGAAGAACAGCAGGCTCCACTCAGGAACGCTCAAATCGAACAGCGTCCAGGAAATGTGCGAGCAATCCGCTGAACCGTTAAACATGAGCGGCACCACGTACATCCAGGGGGTGCTCGCCAGCAGATCCGTCAGGCTGGGAGAGCAGATCGCCAAAGCCTCTTGCGGGTCACCTTGCAACAACACCTGACGCCACGCCGTTGCCGTTCCCGCCAGGCTGCACAGCACGGCCAACAGCCAATAGACAAAAGAGCCCAATCGGCCCGGCCCATGCACCGACGCCAGTAGACAGCACCCTGTGAGCAGAGCCAGACACATCCGCTGCAACACACACATGGCGCAGGGCTGTAGGCCAACGACATATTCCAGGTAATAGGACACGCCCACGGCCAAGGCACCAGCGACGAAAACCATGAAAAACAAGGAGCGTGAGCAGGCCAGTGACATGGCGTTTCCGTACCAATAGAGACAAGTGGTTACGGTAGAGGAAAGCGTGGCAGCCTTTCAAGGCAGCGCAGCAGGGAGACTTCCTCCGCACCTGTAGGCATTTCCCGACAGAATCCAGAGGAAAGGATGTAGTGCTTCGTAGGATTCTTTCTTCGGCTGAAAAAGCCTGCCAAAAATGTACAGATTTGTCGGGCTTGGTTGGCATCATTCACACATTTAAAACCGCCGGCGCTATCGCCGACGATTTTAAATATTGAGCCATCAAGCGTGAGCGGAAACCGGCAGCGGTGCCGCCAGCAAACGATCATCCAGAAGGCCAAGGCCTTCCTGGAACAGTTGATTGCTGCCCTCGGTGTCACCCAACTGTGCCAGCAACCGCGCCAGTTCCGCGCAGGCTTCCGGGTTGCGCTGCACGCGCAAACTGCTTTCCAGATAATCGCGCGCCTTGCCCCACAAGCTGTTTTGCAGGCACAAACGCCCCAAGGTCAACAACAGGCTCGGATCGGCGGGATGGTTTTTCAACCAGCCCTCGGCAGTCTGCAACTGGCGCGCCGGATCACTGCCGCGAACCAATCCGTAGAGGCGCGCCAGATGGCTGTCATAGCTGCGTTTGAGCGCCGTTCGCAGAACCTCCTCGGCTTCGACCTGAGCGCCCAGTTGCCGCAGCTGTTCGGCATACGCCACGATCAGTTGCGGTTCCTGGCGTTGCGCCGAAGTGAGTTGCTGCCAAGCGTGATTGAGGGACTGCAAGCCGACCGTGCCGTCCTCTCCACGTTGGGCGGCCAGGGAAAGGTTTTCCCCCCACGCCCGACGCTCCAGCTCAGCGAGCTCGGAGGCCGGCAACACCTTGTCCTTGCGCAGCTCCGGCAACAGGCGAATCACTTGCGACCATTCACCGCGCTGTTGATGCAAACGCTGCAATTGACGCAATACCTGAACGTTATGCGGGTGACGCTCATGCATCGCTTGCAGCGTTGCCAGGGCGCCTTCGGTATCGCCGCGATCAGTCTGCAACTGAGCATGGTTCAAGGCAATGGCCAGTTCAGCCCGAGGCTGGCGCTCCAGTGCACGCTCCAGCAAGTTATCGCTTTGCTCGTAGAGACCTTGCTCGTTGGCCGCGCGTGCCGCGCCAAGGTAATAAAGCAACGGCTGGCGCTCAGCTTCGGCGGCGCGATGCAAATGACGCTGCGCGCTGGCCCAGCGACCTTCGGCCAGGTCCAGTTGGCCATGCTCAATGGCAACCTGCACCCGGCGGCTGCGATTGCGCTGCGACCAGGGGTTGACCACACCGCCGGAGGTGAGCACCAATTCGACCAGGGTCTTGATCCCCCAGAACACCAGCCATAACACTGCGATCAGGGCCAGGGTCGCCCACAGGCTCGATTCGAAACGAAAGCTCTTGTAGGCGATCAGCACGTAGCCGGAATGCTCGGCGATCGCCAACCCCAGCGCAGCGGCTGCGGCGATCACCAGGAACACGATCACATAGAGGCGTTTCATGGCGTGGCCTCCTGCGCGGTGTTCGTGACCGGCTTGGCCAGGGGCTTGATCGAGTCTTCGGCGTTGACGTTGCGGCGTTCCAGGTAGGCTTGAACGGCGCTCAAGGTGCCGGTCAGGTCAGGGGTGGCCACCGTGACCGGCTCCTTGCTCAACTCGCTCACCTGCTCGAGCATCACTTTGCTCTGCGGATTATCCGGGTTGAAGTTGCCCTTGAGCACGTCCCGCGCCTCGGCCAGCGCCTGGGTATACACCGGCGCCTGACCGTTGAGCGCCGCCCATTGCGCCTGCTCCAGCGCCAGGCTCAAGGCCAGGCGCACCTGGCTCAGACTCTGGCCGGCCAACAACGGGCGGACATTCTTGTCGGCATTGAAATCGATGCGAATGTAACGGGAAATCTGATCCCACCATTGCGACCAGCGACTGGCGCCATCGCCATCGGCGGTCAGGCCCAGCAACGACTCACCCCGATCCTTGTATTCGGGCGCCAGCTCCGTGAGATTGATCACCTGGTCACGCAATGCACCCAGGCGCAGGAACAGGCCGGTACGATCAGGCTGTTCGGTACTGCGCAGGGCGACCAGGGTTTTCGCTACTTGTTCACGGGCGGCAAACGATCCCGGGTCGTTCTGTTCGCGAAGAATTTCGTCAGCGCCCTGCACCAGCGCCTGTGCGCTGCTGATGTCCTGCAACGCCGAAAGCCGCAAGCTGGCCAGGCGCAGCAAATGTTCGGCCTCGGCCAGGCGCCAGTCCTTGCGACTTGCACCCAGGACGGTTTCCAGACGTTGATTTAAACGCTGCTGATCGCCCTGCAACTGGACCACCAGACGACTGCGCGCATCCAGCTCTTCGGCGGCGGGCATTTGCTCTAGCCGTGCGCTGAGGCGCTGTTCGTTGAGCTTGAGGTTCTGCGCCTGATCGTTCAGCGCCTGCACCTGGCTCAACTGCTGTTGGGTACTGGCTTGCAGGTGACGGACCTGCCACACGCCCCAGCCGCCGACCGCCACACCCGCCGCGCCAAGCAGCAGAGCGACGATTGCCAGGCCATTGCCTCGACGCTGGGGTGCCGCCACAGGGGCGCTTTCAACCGGTGTTTCAACCGACGCATCGAGATCGTTCACTGGCCGGGAGTCTTCTTTAGGCAAGGCAGTTTCGTTCACGTATCCATCCTTTGCATTAGAGGACGGGTCCGGGGTGTTCCCGTAACGCCGCCAGCAAAGCCGCGGCACTGGCGCCGCGGCAATCCACAACTGTTTGGGCCCCGGCGGCACGTGCCAGCTGGGCAACCCTCGGGCTTGGTACAAACAATGGCAGCTGCGCTAATCGTGGCCAGGCAGCGCCGGCTAATTGGTACAGGTGCTCAAAACCCTGTCCACTGCTGACCACCAGCCCGTTCAAGCGTTCCGCGTTGATCCGCTCGGGCAAGGTTGACGGCGCATAGTGCGGCAGGCCACGACGGTACAGCTCCAGATAATCGACACTAGCACCAAGCTCGCGCATACGCTCGGCAAGCAGTTCGCGCCCGCCCTCCCCGCGCATGATCAGCACCCGCGAATCCGGCCGTGCAACAGCCTCGCGCAGCGCGGCCAGTTGCAGCAAGGCTTCGCTGTCATCACCCTCGGGGGGGAAACTGACATTCAAACCATGATGGTCGAGGATCTGCGCCGTTGCCGCGCCCACACTGAACCACTTCGAGCCTGCGGCTTGCTGCCCATATTGCTTGAGCAACTGCACCGCGATTCTGGCGGCGGGTTTACTGACCACGATGATCGCGCAGTAGCGCGCCAACGCCTCAATCACCTGGCGCATTGTGTCAGAAGCCGGAATCGGTTCGATCTCCAAAAGCGGCAGACTGCTGCTGAAAATCCCCGTTTTCGCCAGCTCCTGGCTCAGCGCTGCCGACTCATCCGCAGGACGTGTCAGCAGCAGGCGCCAGCCGTTCACTCGTGACCAGCCTCGCCATAGACCGCCTTGAGAATGTCATTGGCGCCCTGGCTCAGCAGGTCTTCGGCCACTTGGACACCCAGCGCCTGGGCATCGCCACGCGGCGCCCGGGCCTGGGCACTGAGCAACAGACCGCCGTTCGGATCGCCCACCAGACCGCGCAACCAGACCTGCTCGCCTTCGAGCACGGCGTAGCACGCGATAGGCACCTGGCAGCCGCCATTCAGATGCTTATTCAGGGCTCGCTCGGCCGTCACGCGGGTGGCGGTGTCCTGGTGGTGCAACGGCGCAAGCAGGTCGTGGATTTCGCTGTCGGCGGTGCGACATTCAATACCTACAGCCCCCTGACCACCGGCCGGCAGGCTGTCATCGACGCTGATGGTCGAAGTGATGCGATCTTCGAAGCCCAGGCGGATCAGGCCGGCGGCGGCCAGGATGATGGCGTCGTACTCACCGGCATCCAGCTTGGCCAGGCGCGTGTTGACGTTGCCACGCAGGAAACGGATCTCCAGGTCAGGGCGGCGGGTCAGCAACTGGGCCTGACGACGCAGGCTGGAGGTGCCGACGATGCTGCCCTGAGGCAACGCGTCGAGGCTGGCGTAGGTGTTGGAGACGAACGCATCACGCGGGTCTTCACGCTCGCAGATGCAGAACAGGCCCAGGCCCTGGGGGAAATCCATCGGCACGTCTTTCATGGAGTGCACGGCGATATCGGCTTCGTTTTCCAGCAGCGCGGTTTCCAGCTCCTTGACGAACAGGCCCTTGCCGCCGATTTTCGATAATGGAGAGTCCAGCAGCTTGTCGCCGCGACTGACCATGGGGACCAGCGTCACGAGCAGACCCGGATGGGCCTTCTCCAGACACGCTTTGACGTATTCGGCCTGCCACAGGGCGAGGGCGCTTTTGCGGGTGGCGATGCGGATTTCGCGAGAGGACATGGATCAATCAATCCGTACTGGAAGAGATACGGCGGATGATAACAGCTCAGCCAAATCCACTTTGACTTGTATCAGGTAATACTCGGCCTCCCTGGCCCTGAATGCCCGGTACTCAATGGATAAATTCGCCTGCGCAGGGCGGATTACAGCTGTTGCATCATTTTGCGCACGCCGGCCACATGGCGGCGGCTGACGATCAGGGCATCGCCATTGAGGCCCTTGAGAAACAGTTGGAAATGCCCCAGCGGCGTACGCTGCAAGCGTTCGATGCGGTCGCGGGCGACGAGTGCGTTGCGGTGGATACGCACGAACCGATCACCGAATTCATCTTCAAGCGCCTTGAGCGGCTCATCGAGCAGCACTTCGCCGCTTTCATGGCGCAAGGTCACGTATTTATGGTCGGCAATGAAGTAAACCACCTGCCCCAGCGGGATCAGTTCAATACCCTTGCGGGTACGCGCGCTGATGTGGCTGCGCGGGCCGCTGCCGGACTCGGCGGCAGGACGGGTCAGGGCGGCGAGCTGGACACGATTGGGACGCTCGGCTTTTTTCAACGCATCATGCAATTGTTCTGTACGCACCGGTTTCACCAGATAGCCTACGGCGCTGGCCTGCAAGGCTTCCACGGCAAATTCATCGGACCCTGTGCAAAACACCACGGCTGGCGGGGTTTCGCGTTCGCACAATCGGGCAGCCACCTGCAGGCCATCGAGGCCCGGCATGCCGATATCAAGCAATACGATATCCGGCTTGTGGCTGTCGATCAGTGCCAACGCTTCTTCGCCATTCGTGGCGCTGGGCTCCAGGACACTGTATCCCTCGAGCTCGCCAACCATTCGGCTCAGGCGCTCGCGGGCAAGGGGGTCGTCGTCAACGATCAGGACATTCATATTGCGCTGGATTCCTGCGTGAGTCTCGCAAAAGGATAGCGTAGACAGGTGAAGTGACGTCCGTCACCGCGATCCACGCTAAGACTAGCGCGAGGGCCAAAAAGTGCCGCCGGGCGGACGGCTAAATTTTCATCTGCCGGGTAATTGGCGGCCCAGGCCCGCATTGGCGAGGCATCGCCACAGGGTTTGCTGATACGCAATATGAACACCCCCTCTTCTTATGTAGTCAGCAGGCGCACCCAGAAGTGCATTGTTCCTACTGTCCAACTGTAGACGGTTGCAGGCACGTTATTGCTCAATTGAAAAATATCGTTGCGCATTTCCTGTCGCGGGGGAGTCGATTCCGGCGCGCCCCGGCGAAAACCTGTCGACCAGCGTCAACGACAGGATTGGCAACCCTGTTATTATTCGCGACAGTTTTAACGCCATCTTTATTCCAGCCGATACGAGCGAATTCATGAGCACTGACAAGACCAATCAGTCCTGGGGCGGCCGCTTCAGTGAACCCGTCGACGCCTTCGTCGCCCGCTTCACCGCCTCCGTCACCT
>Ga0308165_1001783_pt1 | contig 28453 bp, 26 predicted proteins | sample PhyWR2_FD_201032 | JGI IMG/M metagenome (GOLD analysis project Ga0308165, IMG submission 201032) | Phyllosphere microbial communities from UC Gill Tract Community Farm, Albany, California, United States - DLSLW.R2 | ecosystem: Host-associated > Plants > Phyllosphere > Unclassified | place: USA... | reverse complement strand
ATCGAATCGGGCAATGCCTTACGCTTGTTCCAACATTTAACAAACACTTCCTGAACAATCTCCTCGCACACTTCGTTATTCCGAACCCGCTTATAAGCAGCGCTATACAACCTCATCCAATAACGTCGGTAGAGCTCAGAGAAAGCCCCTACCTCTTCTTGCTTTATCAGCAGAATAAGTTCGTTATCTGTATGCCTGGTGTATCTACTCATAACCGCCTGGTGATGCAATAAATTATAAAACACTGGTAAGCCGGCGCCTGGCCAGTAGGCCAATTACCGAAGCCATTTGGGCTACCGCCTGGTAAAACCCCGCCAGCACCTATCGTGTGGACACATCTCGTTTTTTGCTCCGTCAACCGATAGCTATCGGATCCCGCGCAGGCGGTCCAGTACGTACGGTATTAATGCTCGGCACCCAATTTTTGCGCATTAGGATCCCTCCCGAAGCTTCGGGAAGGATGACAACCGTTCATCGTTGAGGGCTCAAAAATTGGGCTCTCATTTGGATCCTTCTGTGCCATGTAATACACTTTAAAGATGTGTCTACACGATGGCGCAGCACGAAACCCTTAAATAATCAACCTCACGCCGCCCAAATCAGACACCCTGTGGCTAAAACGATCGCTTGGAGAGCTGATGAACATAAAGTTGATCGGAATATCCCACTCCGTACTTAATTGTTCAATAAATTCGGGGCCGAACTGGCCTTCGAGACTTAAAAATTCAATTTTTATTTCGGGATAGGCACGGTCGAGCACGCTTAAATCATCTAAAAAAGCCTTCGAAACCTCGCCTCTGCCGCCCAAAACGGTTACAATTCGGAGCTTTTTGGTAATTTCATTTTCCTGCACATAAATCATCACCTTGTTAAGTACCGAAATGTCGTCGGCCTTGGTAAAATATACAAACTCCTGGTCGTTGAGCTTTTTCAAATTACGACTGATGTGGAGTCTGGTTAACGCTGCTGCCCTTTTCAATGTGTTAAAGAACCCATCAACCACAATCAACAAGTACTTCAACATCACATTTCGGCTAAGCAAGATGAAAATAATTACAATGGAGGGCACAAAATATTGAAGAAAAACGATCAGGTAATCTGCATGCATAATTACATTGCCGTAAAGCGCCGCAGCAACCGCCAAAATTGCCACTGCAACCGACAGGGTTGAGGCCGTTTCGGGGCGAGGTAAACGGGCCCTTTTAATCTTCAACAGAAAGTTTCCGAAACCGAAATAAATCATTACCAGCAGAAACGAAATGGTGTACACGCCTGCAAGCGGCCCCAGTTCTCCTTTTGTAATCAGCAATACCGAAATACAAAGCAGATAAAACAATATCAATATTCGCGGTGAGCTGCCTTTTTTGTTCTCTTTAAGTAAGAACTGGGGCAAAATACGGTCAAGCGTCATGCGTTTAATCAATCCGTTTACGCCGACGTATGAGGTCAATAAAGCGCCACTGAGCACCAGCACGGCATCAATAGAGATAAAGGTGGCCAACCACTGCCCGCCAGTACTTGCGCCCATGTGCGAAAGCAGCGCCTCCTGATGGCCGGCAATTTCTCCGATAGGCAATACAGCCACCGCCGTAAGCGCCATCAAGGGATTTATTACCGATACTGCCACCCACATATTACGGAGTGTTTTCCTAAAAACACCTTGTTTTTGCTCTTCCACAAAATTGGCAGAGCTCTCAAAACCCGAAATCCCTAACATAGCCGTGCTAAATCCAAGAAAGAGTGCCGTACCAAAACCATTTTTCATCGGCTGGCTGAAGTTCAGTTTAGCCACATCGAGTCCATTGTGCAGCACAAACCACACACCACTGCCAATAAGCAGCAGCATAGCCAAAATATGCAGTACAAAAATAACAATGGCAACGATAGATGATTCGCTTATACCCGACATTACGAGCAACAGAAACAATGTGATAAGCACGGCGGTAGCAATGAGTACCGGAACGCTTGGAAACACATTGTGCAAATAATGCATTCCTTCGCTGGCCGAAATCACTGCCGTAGTCATATAAGAAAGTATGGTTAAACAGGCTGCAATAGAAGCGCTGCTTTTACTAGTGGTATTAAGCAGCACATTGTACGCACCCCCATTTAGCGGAAGCGCTCCAACCACCTCGCCGTATATTTTACGAAAGATGAATAAAACGGCCGCCACAATAAGTAAGGCCAGCCAGGCGTATTGGCCAGCGTAAAGTATGGTTAAGCTTGATACATAAAGGCATGAAGAGGTAATGTCGTTACCACAAATTGCAGTTGCGGCAAGTTCAGAAAGTTTTTTTGGGTGTTGCATTTTAAATGTAATAATTGGCAAGAAAATGAGCTGTTTTGAGCTTTGATAATGGTTTACAGGAACAACGCTATGTTAACATCTTAGCGCTATTTATACGCCGTGGCATAAGTGCAGGCCGCTGTCATAAATAAGAAAAACTTTTGCTCAGGCTTTCACACCCGTTTTTCATCATTAAATTCATCAAAATAGATCGGTAACCAGTGGTAACCGACGAGCATTCTTTTTGCATGGTTGTATTTTATATCAAATAATAAACGGCATGGAAATCCAATGGAAATAATGACCGCGATGTATTTAGGGAAATTCCGTTTTGGGATGGAATAAGAAAAACGTTTTGTTAACGGAATTTTTACAAAGATAATAAAAATGATTAATTTTTTTTTCCGAAAGATAGCAGTTATGTAATCGCGATACTTTAATTTTATCTTTTTTAGGATAAACCAACAAAATGATCAGAATTTTTACCGCTTTCTTTTTTCTTTTCCTTTCTGCATCTATAACCTGCATTGCACAGCAAGATACTACGGCATCGAAGCAAGACAGCTTAATTGATAAAAAACTCGACAATAGTCTGGATGGGGTTCGCCAGTTAGCTGCAGAACGACTTTCTGATTCGCTAAAGCGATCGGAGCTCGAACGAAAGGTTAGCGGTTTAGGAACGGATGATAATGCGCAGAAAGCGGCACTGATGAAAGAGCTTAACCAGCTTAAGCTAAGAGATTCTATTCATTTGGCCCGCCAGCTGTATCAAATCGATTCGTTACGCTCATTTATTAAAGGCACTCCTGTGGTGTTTAATGCTGATACTGTTTTTTATATCTATGCAAAGTTTGGCAGTTTCAGCGCCAGCGACCGTGCCCGTGCCATTACGGAAAGGCTCGAGCGCATCAGTGATTTGCCCGCATTTTCTTCAGATTCGCTTAAATTGAGCAGCGCCGAACAGTCTATTGATCTCCTTTATGGCGACAATCTGCTGTTGTCGATCACCGATCAGGATGCCATGTGGGCCAGAAAAGACCGCACCTCTTATGCAGCGGAAATCAAACAAAAAGTTTCAGCCAGTTTAGATCAATATAAGAAAGAAAATAGTTGGCAGGTGCTGTTAAAGGAAGTTCTTCTCACCTTATTGGTTATCTCGGTAGTAATTGGCCTCATTTATCTTATCAATAAACTATTCAGGAACCTGACAAACAAACTTCTTTCTTCTGAAAACAGATTAGGTAAGGGAATAAAAATTAAAAATTACGAGCTGCTGGATTTTGAAAGGCAGCAGGGTGCTGTCAATTTCTTAATGCGAACCATTCGAAATGTGGTTATCCTGCTGGTAATTTATCTGGCCATTCCTGTACTGTTTGGTATTTTTCCATTTACCAGAGACCTTTCGGTAAACCTGATCAACTATATTTTAAGTCCCTTAAATAAAATCGGCATTTCGATATGGAACTATATCCCGAACCTGATGACGATTTTGGTGTTGCTTTTGGTATTTCGGTACGTAATCAGGCTGGTAAGGTTCCTTAAAACGGAGATCGAACGCGGCAAACTTAACATTCCGGGCTTTTACAAGGATTGGGCAAACCCTACTTATCAGATTATCCGTGTGCTTATTCTTGCTTTTATGCTCATTGTTATCTTCCCCTACCTTCCGGGGTCTGATTCGGGTGTATTTAAAGGTGTATCGGTATTTATCGGGGTGCTTTTCACCTTCGGCTCGGCCGGGGCGCTGGGCAACCTTGTAGCCGGTTTGGTGCTCACGTATATGCGGGCGTTCAGGATTGGCGACAGGGTGAAAATTGGCGATGTAACGGGCGATATCATTGAAAAAACGCTGTTGGTAACGCGGGTGCGCACCATTCAAAACGAGGTTGTATCTATCCCCAATTCAACGGTAATGAACAACCACACCATTAACTTTAGCATAGAGGCTGCCGAAAAGGGCCTTATTGTAAATACCACAGTTACCATCGGTTATGATGTGCCGTGGAGGCAGGTACATCAATTGCTGATCGATGCCGCACTTGCTACCGAATTGATAGAGGCAGACCCCGCCCCATATGTACATCAAACCAGTTTGGATGATTATTATGTAAGTTATCGGTTAAATGCACACACGAAATCGCCCAACCGCCAGGCAGTGATTTATTCGGGTTTACATGCCAACATTCAGGATGAATTTAACAAGGCCGGCGTTGAAATTATGTCGCCACACTATAAAGCACTCCGCGATGGAAATGCCACAACCATTCCTTCAGCGCATTTGCCAAAGGATTATGAGGCACCGAAATTCCGCACCGAAAGTTCGGATGCAAAAACGAAAACGCCATCGAAAACAGACGTAGAAAAATAATGCTGCCAGGGGCACAAAACAACTGTGTTAGATTTTCAGCGCCAGTAATATAGTCTGCTCATTATAAGCGGATTCTAGCAACGACTAGACTCGTTTGAGGATCTTTTTTAGGTTATTAATCACTAAAATATTTGGCATTTTGCGCTAAAAATGCTATATTTATAAATATGGACAATCTCCATCGATAATGCTTCCTAAAAATTAGGTCGATAAATAACACTGCTATCATTCCGGCGTTCGTAAAATTTTCACGCTAAAGCTCGTTTTTATCAACCAGATGTTATCAATTATGTGCTTGCTGATTTGACAATCAGAACACGTTCTCCCACCTAATACGTCGCTAGCTTTAATCATGGTTTTACTGAATAAAGCCCGGATAATGGAAATGAATATAATCGATGCAAATGAAGGCACAAAACGCGAGCATTTAGAGAAGCAATAAATAACACATTTTTAACTAAAACCATTTTAATTTGGCATTACGAAAATCAGGATTTTACAAAGGGCCACGCTTACCCTTCCGAAAAAAACAAGCAGCACACAGAATTAACGAATTGATCATTTCGCCAGAGGTGCGTGTAACAGGCGAGGATATTGAAGCAAAGATATTCCCAATTGACGAAGCCATAAAAATGGCTAAAGAACAGCATCTCGATCTGGTAGAAATCTCTCCGAAGGCCGTTCCCCCGGTATGTCGTATTGTCGATTACAACAAGTTTCTTTACGAACAGAAAAAAAAGCAAAAGGAAATTAAGTCGAAAGCGAAACAGACCATTATAAAGGATATTCGCTTCGGGCCAAACACCGATGATCACGATTTTGATTTTAAGCTCAAGCACGCCATTTCATTTTTAGAAAGCGGCGAAAAAGTAAGGGCCTTTGTCCACTTTAAGGGAAGATCTATTGTTTATAAAGACCGTGGTGAGATTTTACTTTTAAAATTTGCGCAGGGCCTTGAAGAAGTTGGTAAAGTGGAGCTGTTACCCAAAATGGAAGGGAAACGAATGTTTCTTACCATGGCACCAAAAACAGTAAAAAAATAAATAAGTAAGCTGATCAGTATTGTAAATCTATAAAGTAAAAAAGCTTTGCGTATGCAAAGTTTTTTTATTTTTTCGCCCCCCAACAATTTGCATTTAAGAAACTAAATCGTGTTCTTTGCAAAAAATCCCCCCTATTGTTATCTGATAACACCTGATGTTGTTCAATTATAAGTATGATTAATAACATTAACCCGGGCCATAAATAAACCTTGTGGGCAATAAGTGCTCCTACAACGTCAATAAACGCCTTCCTTTAAAAGAATACATGGATTTTAACAACGCCTATCATTTAATTACTGATAAGTTACTCTCGTGGGCACGAGACATTATCAAACTATTGCCCAACATTGCGCTGGCCGTAATTATTTTAATCGTTGGCGTGCTTATTGCCAGATGGCTAAAAAAACTGATCAAAAAGTTAATTGGCCGGTTTGTACAAAACCAAACGCTGGAGCATCTTTTTGCTTCTATGAGTTACATTGTTTTTGTTGGAATAACAATCTTTATCGCCTTAAGTGTGCTCAAACTTGATAAAGCTGTAACTTCAATTTTGGCCGGAGCCGGAATACTTGGCTTAACCATTGCCTTTGCTTTTCAGGATATTGCTGCCAATTTTATGTCGGGCATATTGATATCGGTCAGAAAACCGCTGCACGTGAACGACACAGTGAAAATTCAGGATTATATGGGCGAGGTTGATGAAATTAATCTGCGAGATGTGGTAATCCGCACCTATCAGGGGCAAATGGTTATCATTCCAAATAAACAGATTTTTCAAAATCCGATTGAGAACTTTACCCTGCTTGGAAAACGCCGCGTAGACCTCGAAGTGGGCATATCGTATGGCGAGGATCTTGAAAGGGTTAAGGAAATAACGCTTGCATCGGTTAAAGACATTGACGGGCTTTCGAAAACGGACGAAGTGACCATGTTCTATACTTCATTTGGCGACAGCTCGATCAATTATGTAATTAGATTGTGGGTTAGCAATACGCAACAACCTGACTTTTTAGAAGTTAAAAGTCAGGCCATTATTCGCATTAAAAAGGCTTACGATAAGCATAACATCATGATTCCTTTCCCAATCAGAACATTAGACTTTGGTATTAAGGGCGGCGTTCCTTTAAACGAAGTGACCCAAAACCCGGCGTAAGATCTGGCAAAAAAGCATCAAGCAAAAAAGGCTGTTTCAAAACGAAAACCTAAGCGCAGATCGGTAGTTGTCGGAATTATTTGGTGCCTTAAAACCTTTCCCTTTTAATGGCGGTAGTTTTTGCGCTGTCTGTACATCCCTCCCGATAAAGAATCGGGACAAGTTATCCTCGAGGAGCGGGAAAGCAAGGGCATTGCTAGTAACCCAAACGTTGATAAGGAGAGGTTATGAAAAGCAATGCAAAATTCAATTGGCAGGGAAACCAAAAAAGGCATCCGAAGATGCCTTTTTTGGTTTCTAACCGATTACGATGGTATAACATCAAATCGATCGAGGTTCATTACCTTATTCCATGCCTTTGCAAAGTCGTTTACAAACTTTTCTTTTCCATCGGCACTTCCATAAACCTCTGCAATCGCTCTTAATTCGGCATTTGATCCTATTACAAGATCGGCCCGGGAAGCTGTCCATTTTGGTTGGCCCGTTTTGCGGCTGGTTCCGATGTACACTTCTTTATCATCCGACATGGCTTTCCATGCCGTACCCATGTCGAGCAGGTTAACGAAGAAATCGTTACTAAGCTGACCGGGCCTCTCGGTAAACACGCCATGTTTGGAACCATCAAAATTAGTATCTAAAACCCGCATACCGCCTAACAACACAGTTAATTCGGGCGCAGTTAGGGTTAGCAATTGTGCTTTATCAATTAACAATTCTTCGGTTAAAACAGTGGAACCTGTTTTTTTATAATTCCGGAAACCATCGGCAATTGGCTCCATATAACGGAACGACTCTACATCGGTTTGCGCCTGAGACGCATCCATACGGCCCGGCTTAAAGGATAAAGCAATATTAAAACCACCGTCGCTGGCTGCCTTTTCAATAGCGGCATTGCCTGCCAATACAATTAAATCGGCTAAAGAGATCTTTTTCCCGTCGAGCTGCACAGTATTAAAATCCCTCTGAATTTTCTCTAAAACAGCCAGCACTTTTTGCAATTGCACCGGATTGTTCACTGCCCAGTCTTTTTGTGGAGTTAGGCGAATGCGGGCACCATTGGCACCGCCACGTTTATCGCCTCCCCTAAATGTAGACGCCGAGGCCCATGCAGTTGATACCAGTTCGGCTATACTCAACCCAGCAGATAAGATGGTTGATTTTAATGCGGCGATATCTGCCTCATCAATCAACCGGTGGTTAACTGCAGGTATCGGATCCTGCCAAAGTAATTCTTCTTGTGGCACATCAGCACCTAAATAGCGTTCTTTGGGGCCCATATCGCGATGCGTTAACTTAAACCAGGCCCTTGCAAATGCATCGGCAAATAAATCGGGGTTTTCTAAAAATTTGCGAGATATCTTTTCGTAAGCAGGATCGAACCTTAGTGCCAAATCGGTAGTGAGCATGGTTGGAAGATGTTTCTTCGATTGATCGAAAGCATCGGGAATAATTGCCTCTGCATCTATCGCCTTCCATTGGTGCGCTCCGGCGGGGCTTTTGGTCAATTCCCACTCAAAGCGAAATAAGTTTTCGAAGAAATTATTGCTCCATTGCGTTGGCGTAGTTGTCCACGTAACCTCCAGGCCACTTGTAATGGTATCGGCACCTTTTCCGGCTCCGTAACTATTGTTCCATCCAAATCCCTGGCTTTCGATATCGGCGGCTTCGGGCTCTTTGCCGACATGATCTGCGGAGGCCGCACCGTGTGTTTTTCCGAACGTGTGGCCTCCGGCAATAAGTGCAACCGTCTCTTCATCATCCATCGCCATTCTGCCAAATGTATCGCGAATATCTTTAGCCGAAGCGATCGGATCGGGGTTGCCATCCGGGCCTTCAGGATTTACATAAATCAATCCCATTTGTACCGCAGCAAGTGGTTTTTGCAAATTGCGGGAATGTTCGTCTCCGTCGGCATCATCATCACTTACTAACACGCCGTGATTTTCGCGAACGCCTTCAGAGCCATGCGCATAGCGTTTGTCGCCACCAAGCCAAGTCGTCTCCGCTCCCCAAAACACCGATTCGTCAGCTTCCCAAACATCCTCTCGCCCACCCGCAAAGCCGAAGGTCTTAAATCCCATCGATTCTAAAGCGACGTTTCCGGTTAAGATTAATAAATCGGCCCACGAAATTTTGCGCCCATATTTTTGTTTTATTGGCCAGAGTAATCGCCGGGCCTTATCAAGACTTACATTATCGGGCCAACTGTTTAATGGTGCAAAACGCTGTAGCCCGGCGCCCGCTCCTCCCCGGCCGTCGCCTACCCGGTAGGTACCAGCGCTATGCCAGGCCATTCTGATAAATAAGCCGCCATAATGGCCAAAATCGGCAGGCCACCAGTCTTGCGAATCGGTCATTAAGGCGTGTAGATCGCTTTTTACGGCTTCCAGATCAAGGCTATTAAACGCTTCTGCATAATTAAAGTCATCGCCCATTGGGTTTGAAAGCGACGAATGCTGACGCAAAATATTGAGTTTTAATTGATTTGGCCACCAATCGCGGTTCCGGGTTCCGCCGCCGCCTACAGTGCTTTTTAGCGAGCCGTTATGAAATGGGCATTTACTAACATCATTTGATCCTTCTTCCATGTTCTTATTATTTTATAGTTTGAAATTGGTTTAACTTCCGCTTAAACCATAAATTTAAGGTATTGAACGGAATAAACACAATCATTTAATTCTATGGATTGATAGGCAAAATCTATAAACACGCTAACCTTTTTAAAATTAAACGTTTTAGAGCGTGGCGCAACGCTATGTGCACCGTAAAACCTACACTATTCGTAGCGTCTCGTTACGAATTAAATTATAAATTAGCGGGTGGAAGGTGCGTAGCGAGACGCTACGTCCAGATGCAGGATTAATGCACAAAAATCGAAATGATAAATGCTTTATAATACTATAAATCTTGAAACTGAAGAGCTTCTTTTGGAAACGAACGATTCGGTTTTCTTGGCGGCCAGCAGTCCCGCTCCCGCTTCTGCCGATAGAAAAATCGGCATCTCGCTTCGATCGGGTTTAGAAACAATGTTTGTAACACTTGTTCTGGTTACCGACCGCTGTTAATAAATGCGACAGCAGCGGCAGCCCCGCATTTTTCTTGCGGGCTATAGCGCATGGCTCCAAAGGAGTGCCTTTGGCATGGCGCTACAGTTACCTCAGCGCTACTGTCTGTTCGTTTCCAAAAAAGAACAACACGAAAGTATCTGTAATGCACAAACAACCTATCTGGTTTGAGTCTCATAGGTTGACGAGGTTTGCGAAGAAATTTGTCAACACTACTGCCTGGGCCATGAAAAGTGGCTCCCAGGCGAAAATTGTAGAATAGCTATTAACTGATTTAATGGGTTTAGACCAATTGGAAAATGCAGAGCTATTGCACAAAGCGCTTTATAATTCGCAAATTGTGGCTATAAACGCCCAATTCCTTGTTAAAAATGCCTTGATCATCTATGGGATCTATTTTTACCTTAGCTGATGAGTGAATAATTTCGCTCGGACTTAACATAATGCCCACATGGGTAATCTTACCCTCCGCATTATCGAAAAACGCAACATCGCCCGGTCTGCACTCGGCTAAAAAGCCAACGAGTTCGCCTTGTTCGGCTTGTTGGGAGGCATCTCTATTCAGTTTGATGTTGAGCATCTTAAATACGGTTTGCACAAAGCCCGAACAATCTAACCCGAACAAATGCCTGCCTCCCCATAAGTACGGAACGTTCTGAAAAAACCTGGCCGTTGCCTCAATGTCTGCTTTAAAATTGCTTTTCGACGCATCGTGTGGCGTAAAGCTTAACTCTAACTTTTCTGCGCCGGCATAACAAAAACCATCTTTTAAATAAGGTAGGTTGCTGCCGGGGCTCAGGTGGTAAACACTTCCGTCGGCCGCAGTTAACACATTATTGAAACTCAATGGCGCCAACAATTTACCATCACGCAGCTCTTCAAACTGGCTCTGCGTAATTGCCGCCAATTGCCTAAAATCTATCCAGCCCTGATAAGCATCGTAACCGTTTTCAACCAACCACCAACGCTCGTCTTTCTGTACAACTTTTACCTGCTCGCCAAAGAGAATTTGCGAAACGATCTCTGCCCTATCTGAAGGTTCGGCTCTTAATGGTGCCACTGCTATTCTACAAATCCCGTACTGATTTCCCATTTAATTATGCTCATGAATGATTGAGTAAAACTAATAAATTACTGCGACTGCGTAACATTTTACATATAATTTTGTTATTTTTATGATATTACATTTAAAACTGCTCGTTATGAATTTTAAGAAAATATTAATTGCCGTTGATAATAGTACCTGCTCAGAAAAAGCAGCTAAGGCTGGTTACGATATGGCTGCAACCTTTGGTGCCGAGGTGGCGCTGGTAAATATTATCGAGCCAGTTCCCGCAAATGTGAACCCGGATTTGACATTAGCGCCCGTATTTTTGGAAACCTACGACAATAGCGAGGAAAACAGTCATTTGCTTTTGAAAGAAATGGAAAGCAAATACGGCAACGGCATTACAACAACGTATTTAAGTATTGTAGATACGGCGGCACATGGTATCATTCAGCAATCTGACGAGTGGGGATCGGATTTAATTGTTATCGGCACTTACGGCAGAACAGGATTGTATCATTTCTTAATGGGAAGTGTAGCGGAGCATGTGGCACGAAAATCAGCTTGCCCGGTTTTGATCATCCCGAATAAATGTGACGTGGACTAGTTCACTGGTTCATTAGTTCATTAGTTCATTGGTTGATTTGGGAATTGAAAACTGAAAACTGCCGACTGAAAACTGCAAACTGAAAACTGAAAAAACTCATAAAACAAAAAATCCCGATTTTCATCGGGATTTTTTATTTACTCTATCTCGTCGGCTTATCCTTCCTGGTGTAACCAAGCTTTTTTAGCCAATAATTCCTCTTCGGTTTCACGGATATCTTCATCATCAACGCAACAATCTACCGGACAAACGGCAGCGCATTGAGGCTCATCGTGGAAGCCTTTACATTCGGTACATTTATCAGAAACGATGTAATACACCTCATCAGAAACCGCTTCCTGCGCAGCGTCTGCTTCTATTTGTTGATTTCCAAAATCAATGATGCCCTCTAAATTGGTTCCGTCAGAAAAACGCCATGCAGTACCGGCATCGTAAATTGCATTATTTGGGCATTCTGGCTCGCAGGCCCCGCAATTTATACACTCATCTGTTATTTTAATCGCCATGTCTTCGTCTAATTCTTTTGCTTAGTTTACCTTTGCAGGTGCAAATATAAGATATAATCAATTAATAATAGTTCTAAATGTCGGCATTAACTCACGAAAAAGTAATAATTGCGTTCAAGAAATTAGGTCAAATGCTTAGTAACCCTACTGACATACTAGGAAATGCATTTTTTAGTGCCGAAAGTAACAATCCCTGGTTCACAAAAGAAAATATAAAAAAATCAATTTTGTCGTTTTCCGAGATGTTGAACGAGCACGATATTGATATCTGGGCGAAATCTGCAAAGTTTACGTCGACCCCAAAAAAAATTGGGCTTATACTTGCCGGAAACATCCCAATGGTTGGTTTTCATGATGTATTATCGGTTCTGGCAACAGGAAATATCGCGCTAATTAAACTGTCTTCATCTGATGATAAATTGATTACCGCAGTTATCGCCGAACTAGTAAAGATAGAGCCGGCATTTGGAGATAAAATAGTATATGTTGAACGGTTAAAGGATTTTGACGCGGTAATTGCCACGGGAAGCAATAATTCATCGAGATATTTCGATTATTATTTTTCCAAAGTACCGAACATTATCAGAAAAAACAGGAACAGTGTTGCGGTTCTCGATGGCTCGGAAACCTTTGAAGACATACAAAAACTCGGATCGGATATATTTGATTATTTTGGATTGGGCTGTAGAAATGTTTCAAAAGTTTACTTTCCAAAAGGCTACGATGTGGCTAACTTGTACCAGGGAATTGAAAGCTTTTTACCTGTTATCAATCATTTTAAATATCAGAATAATTACGATTACAATAAGTCGATCTATTTGGTAAATGCGGCCAAACACTTCGATAATGGCTTCTTGCTTTTAAAGGAAGACGAGAATTTGGCTTCACCATTGGCGGTACTTTTTTACGAGGAATATGAAAGTTTGAAAGAGGTTTCGGAAAAACTCAGTTTACAGCACGAAAATATTCAGTGTATCGTTTCCAAGACCAATATTAACCTGCCAACTTTTGCTTTTGGCGATAGTCAGCATCCAAAACTTTGGGATTATGCCGATAATGTAAATACGATAGCGTTCTTAAATGAGCTGGCGGGCTAACCTGATGTTAGGCGTACACCTGGTTCTGCCTATCAAAATAACCACCTCAATCACAGCGTTTTAATATCCCATTGAACAATAATGTTTTGTCTTGGCCAGACAGGCTTTTTCTTTTTTCTTGATAAAAAAGAAACAAAAAATCAAGGCTTGCATCTGATTTTGTAAAAATTCGTCGGACCGTTATTAAAAAGAATTTGTTAGGTCTCGGCCTTTTGCGCAAGTCCTTTAGAGACTGAAAATTCTTTTGTCCGGTACGTAGCGAAAGGGAGTGCAAACGTTCCGACGTTTTTTTCAGAAAATCACCTGCTAGGCCGCTGGGGAGTTCTTCGGAATGACATTCGGAATTAAGCATTTGTTCTTATATGCTATAAAGTACTGGCCAATTCAGTCCACCACAAAAGCTATCTCTTCTATTCGCATCTACAACATAAATAAGGCCCATAACTTCCTGATAAGCTGAAATCTAATTTTTTATTTGGATATTCGCTAAATCCCTTTTAAAGCAATGCGTTATCCCTGTATCGTTTTAGTCTTCATGATGTTGTTATGCGCTTCGAACGTACTGTTTGGGCAATGCAGTGGCACGCTCGGAGATCCGATTATCAAAAAAGACTTCGGTTCGGGAACCACCACCTTCGGCCCTGCCCTTACCAGCGGAGAAACAAATTACGGTTTTATCGCAGGCTCGCCAGACGATGGGCAGTACGCCATCGTAAAAACCACATCAGGATTGAACAGCGGGTGGATTCAAGATATTGTGAATCATACGCCAAACGACCCGAACGGATACATGATGCTGGTAAACGCCGACGACGTGCCAGGCATCTTTTATCAATCTGCAGTTAACGGTTTATGCCCAAACACCACTTACGAGTTTTCGGCCTGGATAATTAATGTGTTACGGAACCCCGGAATTAAACCTAAAGTTAAGTTTTCTATAGAAAACAATGGGGTTAACATTGTACCGCCATTAGTTACCCCGGATATTGTTGAGGGAAATTCGACCAATTGGGTTAGATACTCGCTAACGTTTACAACTCCCGCAAATCTGGGCAACATAACCCTAAAAATGACCAATGAAAACCCTGGTGGCAGAGGTAACGATCTGGCCTTAGATGACATTACGTTTAGCGCCTGCGGCCCCTCCTTAACGCCGTCGATCGGTGGAAGCAATGCTACTTTTACGTCTATATGCGAGGGCACAGATGCAGCGTTTGAGTTTAAAACGGAGGTGAGTCCCGGCGTTTATCAGGATGCCCGATACCAGTGGCAGATTAATACGGGTTCTGGATTTTCGGATATTCCTAAAGAAACCTCGACAACACTAAACGTAAGGTTTCAAAATGCTGCTCGTGGCGTTTACCAATACAGGTTGCTGGCTGCCGATGGCGCAAATATCGGCGCTGCAAATTGCCGCATCGCCGGATCGGCATTAACGGTACAGGTTACGCCCCGCCCCATCGCCGCCATCGAAACGCTTGCGCCCATCTGTGCAGGAAACGCTATCCAGTTAAAGGCCTCGGGCGGAACAACCTATAAATGGACGGGACCAAATGGGTTTACATCAACAGCGCAAAATCCAATTATCCCAAACGCCACAACGGCTATGACGGGCAACTACACTGTTAATGTATCTGCCAACAGCTGCGACGCTGCAGCCACCATCAATGTTAGGGTATTGCCGCCGGTATTGCCCGCCTTAAATATACAATCGGCAACTATTTGCGAAGGGAACGCCATTCAGTTGGTGGCCTCGGGTGGTACCGCTTACCTTTGGCAGCCGGCACTGGGCTTATCAGATCCGCAAGCGCCAAACCCGATAGCCTCGCCTACACAAACAACAACTTATCGCGTTCGCATATCAAATTCCGCCTGCGCTGAAACTCTTGAGGTTAATATTAAGGTGAACAAAAATGCTTTTGCTGATGCGGGCGAAGATCGAAAAATTATCAGCGGGCAGTCGGTTTCGCTAAATGGTAAAGTAAGTGGCGAAGATTTTACTTATTATTGGACGCCAGCGGATTATTTAGACGACCCAACAAAACTTAACCCCGTTGCGAGCCCGCCAACTGATATCACTTACACGCTACACACCATTTCAAATCTGGGCTGTATAAATGGTATCGACGAGGTGTTTGTTAAGGTATATCCCAAAATCGTAATTCCGAATACTTTCTCACCCAATGGCGATGCAGTAAACGACACGTGGAATATTCCAGCCGCTTCGGCATTTGCAAGCCCGGTGCTGAAAATAAGCAATAGAAATGGGCAGTTGGTGTACGAAAGCAAAGGCCCGTTTAAGCCCTGGGATGGAAAATTTAAAGGCAAAGACCTTCCGCCCGCCCCATATTATTACACCATTTACTTCAACGAAGATTTCAAAATGTTTAGTGGCTGGGTGATGCTAATGAGATAAAAAAGGCAGGCTGGCTTCCGCTTATCATTTGGAAATGCTATTTTTGAGCACAATGTATATCATTAAAGTTAAAGGCATAGCCAAAATTCCGGATTACGTACAGCTCAGAGATGACAAGTTTACGCTATTGGCTTATTTTAGGGTCGATAGGCCGGATAAATCATTGGAAAAGCTTGGCCTTGGCGATCAGCAAGATTACATTATGGAAATGGTTAAAGACTTGCCTTTTGGGCAAATAGCTAAATTAGAAATATAAGTATGGCAGGAAACGCAGTAATTCATTTAAGCAATGTTGATGTTTTTCAACAAAAACACTTAGTGCTCTCCAACGTAAATTTGCACATCGAAAAAGATGAGTTTTTATTTTTGATCGGTCAAACCGGCTCGGGAAAAAGCAGCTTGCTTAAAATATTATATGGCGATTTGCATATTGGCAATGGCGAAGGAAATATTGCCGGTTTCGACTTAAAAAATCTTAAAGAAAGTCAGGTTCCTTTTTTACGTCGCAAGTTGGGCGTAGTATTTCAGGATTTTCAATTATTGACGGACAGAACGATCGAAAAAAACCTTGAATTTGTTTTAAAGGCAACGGGCTGGAAAGATGCAAAACTTATCGATGAGCGCATTAAAGATGTTTTGGACAAAGTAGGTCTTCGCTCGAAGATCAAAAAGATGCCACATGAAATATCGGGTGGCGAACAACAAAGGATTGTAATTGCAAGGGCTTTGCTTAACGACCCCGAGATTATTTTGGCTGATGAACCAACAGGAAACCTGGATCCGGAAACGGCCGAGGGAATTGTATCGCTGTTAAAACAGATTAGTCAAAACGGTACTGCGGTACTGATGGCCACACACGATTACCAAATCCTCCGTACGCTACCTTCGAGGATTATCAAATGTGAAAACGGCCTGGTTTTAGAGGGTGGGCAAATCAATTAAGTTACGATTTTAGATTTACAAACTACGATCAGCAAAAATTATATACCACTCACTCTTAATCTAAAATCGTCAATCTACAATCGTAAATCTTTTGTCAGTCAATCAGCCAATCTGTTCACATAAATTCAAATAAATGTGACAGCTTGGCTGATTTTCGTTTATGGCAAAATAGTTGAGATTGATTGGAAAAAATTCAGCTTACTATTATGTTTAATAAGAAGAAAAATAACGATAAAGACGAAAATATAATGAATCCTGAAAATACATCAGAAAATGCCGCTGAAAATGCAGAAAATACTGATGCTCCTGCGAATGAGACAGAACAGGCTGCAGAATTATCTCCTGAAGAAAAACTACAGGCAGAGGTTCAACAGCTTAATGATAAATATTTACGGTTATATGCTGAGTTTGACAACTTTAAGCGTCGTACGCAGAAAGAACGTGTTGAGTTGTTACAAACTGCTGGTAAAGACGTAATTGTATCTTTATTGCCGGTTTTAGACGATTTTGATCGTGCGTTAAAGGCCATGGAAACAGCGTCTGACGTTGCCCCGGTTAAAGAAGGTATCCTTTTGGTGAGCAGTAAGTTAAAGAACACCTTGGCGCAAAAAGGCTTAAAAGATGTAGAAAGCATTAATCAACCTTTCGATACCGATTTCCACGAGGCCATTACCAATATTCCGGCACCTACCGACGAGCTTAAAGGGAAAGTGATAGACGAGGTTGAGAAAGGCTACACCTTAAACGATAATGTAATTCGCTTTGCGAAGGTAGTAGTTGGAGCGTAGAAGGAATTGTTGGATGATTGAATTTTGATTGAGTGAATGAACATGCTATCATTTAATCATTCTTTCATTCAATCCTTAAAAATAGTTATTGGATGATCGATTTTGACTGAGTGAATTAACCTTCTCTCATTTAATCATTCGATCATTCATTCATTAAGAAAAAGATGAGTAAAAGAGATTATTACGACGTACTAGGCGTTAGCAAAAGTTCTTCGGCAGATGAAATAAAGAAAGCCTATCGCAAGATGGCGATCAAGTATCACCCCGATAAAAACCCAGGTGATAAAACTGCTGAGGATAAATTTAAGGAAGCGGCAGAGGCTTATGAGGTTTTAAGTAGCCCTGAGAAAAAGCAACGATATGATCAATTTGGTCATGCAGGCGTTGGCAGCAGTGCATCAGGAGGTTATGGTGGCGGAAGCATGAACATGGACGATATCTTCAGTAATTTTGGAGATATCTTTGGCGGTCATAATCCTTTCGAAAGCTTCTTCGGCGGTGGTGGCGGCGGTCAGCAGCGCGGCGGCCGCAGAGTGGCCAAAGGCTCTAACTTGCGCATAAAAGTAAAGTTAACGCTCGAAGAGATTGCTCATGGAGCAGAGAAAAAAATTAAGGTTAATAAACTGGTTGGGTGTAAAACCTGCGATGGTACAGGAGCGAAAGATAAATCATCAGTAAGTACTTGCGGTACCTGTGGCGGCAGCGGACAGGTGCGAAGGGTTACCAATACCATTTTGGGCCAAATGCAAACGGCCTCAACCTGCCCTACGTGTAACGGCAGCGGCCAACAAATTACCGCAAAATGTGGTGTTTGCCATGGCGATGGCGTAGTGCGTGGCGAAGAAACCATTACAATTAACATTCCGGCCGGTGTTAGCGAAGGCATGCAGTTAAGCATGAGCGGAAAAGGTAATGCCGCACCGAATGGTGGCATACCGGGCGATTTGATCATATTGATTGAAGAAACCCCGCATGAAACATTGAAACGCGAAGGAAACAATATCGTTTACGATTTGCACCTCAGTTTTGTTGATGCAGCCCTCGGAATGAGTATTGAGGTACCGACAATAGATGGAAAAGCGAAAATCAAAATCGACCCGGGAACACAAAGTGGCAAATTGTTGCGCTTAAAAGGAAAGGGATTACCTGAGGTGAACTCGTACCACAGGGGTGATGAGATTATTCATATCAATATCTGGACACCAAAGGCCTTGAGCAGCGATGAACGCAACGCCCTTGAAAAGCTACGCGAATCGCCGAACTTTAAACCTCAACCGGGTAAAAATGATAAGAGCTTCTTCGAACGAATGAAAGAATACTTCGAGTAGTAAATTAAATATAAATTGAAAAACCGATGTCGAAAGCATCGGTTTTTTGTTTGAAAGGTCAATATTCATCCGTGAATCAAAGCAGCAATATCAATATTCATCCGATGAACAATTGGCGTGTTGCAGCTATTCATCGGATGAATGGCACGAAAATTAAACGACGTATTTAACACTAAAACTTCGTACTATGCGTATTGCAGCGATAGACCTCGGAACCAACACTTTTCATTTGCTTATTGCCGAAGTCGGTGAGGGAAATATTAACATCCTGTTTAAAACAAACGTTCCCGTAAAACTGGGTGAAGGAAGAATAAACGAGCACATGATTATCCCTGCGGCATTTGAGAGAGGAATAAGTTGTTTGAAAGACTTTAACTCGAAGATTATTGATTTCGGGGTAGATGCGGTTGTTGCGACGGCTACATCGGCGGTTAGAAGTGCCAAAAATGGGAAAGAGTTTGTTGCTGCTGCGAAGGCCGAAGCCAAGATTAGCATTGCAGTAATTAGTGGCGACGAAGAGGCCGAGCTGATTTCTAAGGGCGTAAAGCTAAGTGGCGCTGTAAGCGCTCGTTCGTTAATTATGGATATTGGGGGCGGCAGTGTAGAATTTATTTTGTGCGATGAAGATAAGCTGATCTGGAAAAAGAGTTACAACATTGGTGCCGCCCGGCTGATGCAACAATTCTTTAAAACCGATCCTATTTCTGATACCGAAAAAAATGCTATTCTTTTTCACGTCCAAAATGAATTGGCCGATTTATTTGAAATTGTAGAACAGTTTCAACCTACAACTTTAATTGGGTCGGCAGGTGCTTTCGAAACTTTTGCAGAGCTTATTGAGCGGAAACACTTGCGGCAGATTGACCTTGCAAACCTAAAAACCTATCAATTCAATTTTGATGATTACATTGCTATAAGTTTGCAATTATTGAACGCTACGCACCAGCAGCGGGCTGAAATGCCGGGCATGATTCCGTTACGTGTAGACATGGTGGTGATGGCAACGCTGATTACAAACTACGTTCTGGGCAGACTAAAAATCAATAATCTGGTGCTTTCTACCTACGATTTAAAAATGGGAATTGTGGCGAATGCACTTAACAATGCTTAATTCGATGAGCTATGTTTTTTGACTTTCTGAGTTGTAATCTTGAATAAAAGACCGCTAGTCAAAACGAGGAACGCTGTCATCCCGAGGGGTAATTATTAGAAATAAAATCAATATTAGTGACGTTAAGGGTTGGAGGAATGTTAAGCGTTCCAGCTAACCCCCTCGTCACCTGTCCCGTACGTACGGGATCAGGGCCTTTGTAGCATGAAAGATGCTGATCCCGAAGCTTCGGGACAGCAGGACGACCGTTCATGTAGAGGCTTATAAAACAGTAGGTTGTGCTAAAACGTCAATGGTAGTGCAATGCATGTCCCGACACTTCGGGGAAGAATCCGCAAGTGATGAAAAACAAAACGCCAATAACCCACTGTCTAAAAAAGGGCGGAGTGTGTGGGCAAGGACGGTGAGATTTAGGATATAGATGCTTTACCGAGAATCCGATAGCTATAGGATCGGGACAAGCTGTTCCTCAGCATGACAAAACCTTCTAGCCCTGCATTTTAAATCCAGCGTTAGCCAGGAACTCCACGGGTGTCAGTCTGAGCGGAGTCGAAGACCTTTTATGTAGGAAATAACAAAAAAACATCGCCCTTCGACTCCGCTCAGGGTGACAATGTTTTTTGTTTTTTTATTCCCCGCTAGTCAGGATTTGTAATCCTGACTCCCCTAGCCCTGGATTTTAAATCCAGCATTAGCCATTACAAGATTGAAAATCTCTCGACCAACACAGATTATTATAATCTTAAAAGTGCCTGGTAAAGCTTCTCTGTTGGCAAGCCCATTACATTGGTGTACGATCCTTCGATGCGTTGCACAACCGTGTTTCCCCACCAATCTTGAATGCCATAGCTTCCGGCCTTATCAAAAGGTTTATAATTTTCGATATAGAAATCAATTTCGTCTGCGGTAACGTCTCTGAAATATACAGTTGTACGGTCGAAGAACGACTCGATATAATCGCCCTTAACAAGCGTAACGCCTGTAAAAACCTCGTGTTTTTGGCCAGAAAGCTTTCTCAACATTTCCCGAGCTTGCGCAACATCCTTCGGTTTGCCCAAAATTTCGCCGTTTATGGCCACGATGGTATCGGCTGTAATTACAATCTCTTCTGCAGCTTCAAAAGCTTTCGCCTTTTGTTCGGCTATGTAAACGGCAATTTCTGCAGGTTCGAGGTTTTCAGGGTAACTTTCGTCAACATCTTTAAGTTCAACCCTGAAATTGAGGCCCATTAATGACAAGAGTTCTTGACGGCGTGGCGATTTTGAAGCGAGTATAATAGGTAAGTGTTTTAACATGATGATCTTAAAAGCCCAAAAATAACAAAAGCGGCCAATAAGCCGCTCTTGTTAAAAAATTCATTATCGAAAATTAGTTATTTCCCCCGCCTTGACGTTCTTGCATACGTTTTTGCATTTCAGCACGTTGCTCATCTTGCCAGGTTTTATAGGTTTTTTGCTGATCTTCAGTTAAAACGGCATTCACTTTCACATCATTATCTGCACGCATCTTTTGCATTTTTTCTCTCATTGCAGCCCGGTCGCCACCTTGTCCTTCTTCACGCATTTTTTTCATCGCGTCTGCCTGCTCAGTAAACACTGTGGTTAATTTTGTTTTCTGATCGTCGCTAAGCTTTAGCTTTTCATCTAATTGCTTCACCCTGTCTTCGGGTTTCATCATCATTCCGCCCCTGCCCTGACCGCCGCCTTGTTGTGCGTTTGCAAAAGTTACTACTGAAAATAACAGTGCACAAATCATCATTAATTTTTTCATGTTGTTTTTATTAGAGATTTTAGACACGTTTGATTGGCAACGCAATCGAAAGTTTAACCGGCAAATGTAACTTCACTGTTGCATACAATTGTTTTTAATCTTTGAGCAACAAAACCGGAATATGGGACTTTAAGGTCAGCCGCTGAGAAACGCTTTCGTGCAACAGGCTCTGAAAAAAACTGTACTTTTTGGGCAAGGCAATAATGATCTGCGCCTCTTCTTTTTTGGCAAACTTTACAATGCCCTTTATAGTGTCGGGATGCTCTGCATAATGGTATTGAGGAGAAAAATCCTTGAGCATCTCATGCAAAAAATGTTCTTCGTTCGAGTCAACCGGATGGCCGCCTTTGATGTTCAGTACAACCAGATCGAGTTTATGTTTACTCAAAATGTTTTTAAGGGCTTCCATCGGAATCGATTCTTTGACCTCCTTAAAGTTACATGCCAAAACGGCCTTTCTAATAGACTGATAATCGGCCTTTGGCGGAACAACTAAAACGGGCTCAGGACTGGCCTTGGAAATCTTTACAGCGTTTGAACCGATGTCGCTTTCGTTTTTGGCTTTCTTGCCATTGCTGCCGATGATAATCAAATCGATTTTTTCGCTGTTTACACGATCGATTATCGACCTTAGGATCGTTTGTCTTGTCAATGATATTTCGATGTCGGCTTCCGCGTTAATCGCCAAAAGCTTCTTTTTCAAATTTTCTAAGGTTTCTTTTCGTCTTACAATTTCATCGGCGATATGCTGATCGGTAGTTACCACCATATCAAGGTTTGGCAAAATGCTTTCATATTCTGAAACATAGTAGGCGTTCAACAAAATGATTTTTGCGTTGGCCATAGCAAAACTCAGTCTGGCAGCGTATTTGGCCGCATGCTCGGCTGTATTTGAAAAATCGACTGGTACAAGGTATGTGCTCATATAATAAAGTTAAAAATTTTTTCAGCAGATTATTAATCAATCGATTGATTAATAACTAAGATAAATTTCGAGTTTATATACGATTTATTAAAATTTAAATGTGTGAGAAATATAATTTTTTTTGGGGGTATTTTGATCGTCCTGGCGCTGATGTGTTACATCTATTTGTAGCAGTAAATTAGCCAGATAGATACATCGGACACATAGCGTGAACTAATGGAAAGCAAAACGATGTTTTATGTTACCGTTGAAGCTGATACTCAAATGGATGAATCGGCCGCATTGGGATGTTCGTCGTGCCATTTGCCCTGCACTTTCATAACTTTTTCGATAATGTCTCTCACTGCAGTTTTGCCTCCGTTATATGGCGATATAAATTGCGCACAGCTCTTAATTTCCTCAACTGCATCTGCGGGACAAGTGGGCAGTCCAACCCGTTTCATAATTTTTAAATCGGGAATGTCGTCGCCCATATAAAGCACTTCGGCAGCGCTAATGTTCTTATCCTGCAAATACTGCTCAAAAACCGCTACCTTATCCCCTACTCCTAAAAACACATCAGATATGCCGAGGTTAAGAAAGCGTTTGGCCAACGCAATACCGTCGCCGCCCGATATGATACAAATATTATATCCTCGTTTAATGGCCAACTGCATGGCATAACCATCTTTGATGTTAAAGGTGCGCAATGATTGACCGTTATCGGTAACCTGGATCGAACCGTCGGTTAAAACGCCATCAACATCGAAGATAAATGTTTTAATTTCCCGTAGCTTTTGTAGAAACATGTTAGGTTCGAAGTGTGTTTAATTAATTGACCATATAAACATATAGTACATATGGTTTTTATTAGGTGCCCTCATGCCTTGGTGCTTCATATTATTTAGTTGTCCCTATTTAAACCATATAGACATATAAATCATGTAGTTTTTTGACGCCGCAATCGATGAATCGGCTATTTTTAGACGCTAATTCCTACTTCTTACTATTCAGCGTTGAAAGAGACTCACAACTCGAGACTCAATACTCAAGACTCAAGACTCACGACTCCAGACTAACTACTGGTTATCTCTCCACTCGTAAACCCAGGCCGATTGAATTTGCTCTAAATGGCCTTCATTACTTTCTTCGCGTGTACCTTTAAAGTTTGGCAATGTTAACACCCACTCCAACAAATCGGTAAAACGGATGCGGTAGATTTTTGTTTCACCAAATTCGTCGCCAAATTTTTCATACAGAGACATCGCGATATCTTCATAATCGTTCCAGTAAAATGGTAGGGCAAACTTATCGTTATTCATGCTTGTTATTAGGGTTAACTGTTTAAATTGTTGAATTGATTGATTGGTTCACTGGTCTTAGTTCATTGGTCACTGGTTCATTGGTCATTGGTTGTAGAACTTTTGACTCAAGACTTAGGACTCACGACTAATTAATGTCCCATAAAGCCAGATTGATCGGGGATGGTAACCTCGATATCGCCATTAATTACCACACATTGGCAACCTAAGCGGGAGGTGATTCGAGGGCGAACGGCCCGATCGATAAAGTCTTCTTCTTTATCAGAAATTTCTTCAATATTATCCATGCCCCTGGTTACATAAACGTGGCACGTGCTGCAACCGCAAACGCCGCCGCAGTTATGTTGAAGTTCGATTCCGTTATCAAGGCAAACATCTAAAACAGATTCTCCGGCTGCTATAGGTAATTCAACCGGCTGGTGATCTGCTTCCTCAAAATTTATTTTCAGTTTAAAAATGCTCATAAGTGTTATGCAAAAGTAATAAGCAAAAGCGGCAATTGTACTATTTATGTATTAATTTAATGCTCTCGCTTAGGGATTGATATATTTTCTGCAATTCGGGCAGGTTGTTGAGCATACTTAAATGCTCATTTATAGTATTTTCATCTTTTCGAACGGCCGGACCGGTTTGCACATCGAAAGGCTTGTTCGTTGTTATTTTTTCGGCAGTTTCTAAAATCAGTGGCCGCATCAAATCGAAATCTAAGCCATTTTCGCCCAAAATTTGAGCAGCTAAAGCGTATAAATGGTTTGGAAAATTGCAGGCAAATACTGCCGAAAGATGTAACACCTTTCTTTTTCCGCCATCCATTTCATAAACCCTATGGCTTAATTTTTTGGCCAATTGTTGTAATACGCTCAAATCGTCTTGCTGTTTCGCCTCTAAACAAAGTGGAATCTCATCAAAGGATACCGATTTTTCTTTCGAAAATGTTTGAAGCGGATAAAAAACGCCTGTGCGCTTGCAATGCTGTGCCAGTACATTAATATCGGTGGTACCGGATGTATGTACCACCAATCCTTTTACAGCACTTAACGCAATGGCAAGGCTTTCAATGGCATCATCTTTTACAGCAATGATGTATAAATCAGCGTTTTTTTGTATTCCATTAAATGTCGAAACTGCAGCTGCGTTAACGTTATTGGCCAGCATTTCTGCGTGGCTTAGATTGGGACTATAAACCTGCACAACAGTTTCGCCTTTTGCTGTTAAAGCTTTGGCGAGTTGTGTGGCAACGTTCCCCGAACCTAATAAAACAATATTCATTTGCTTATGCAGTTTTCGCTTCTTTTCGCCTCCTAAAGATAGATAACAAGAATCCAATCACCATTACAATAGTTCCTGCCCAGTATAAATTGATAAATGGAAACTCGATGGCTTTGAACACCACCCAATCTTTGGCTTGCTGAGGTTTCTCAAAAATCTGTAATTCTACTTTTTTCTCTTCCGGCAAAACACGCGTAAATCGGAATTTTAAATCGAGCTTATCTATTTTCCGGGCAAAATCGAAAGTGTTGTTGCCTTTGATCAAAAAGATAGGCTCTGTATTGTAAACTTTTCCGGCGCTATTAATCTCTAATGGCAGCCCAACAGCAAAATCGCCTTGTGCCAACGCCAAATCTTTTGCTGTAGGCTTATTGTTTAAACCCTTAACGGTTATAATTCCGCTCGATGTGTGGATGGTATCGCCTTCGGACACCTTAACAATACGTGGTGCTTTGTAATTCTCATCGTCCGAATGTCCTTCATGGTCTTCGTGCGATTCTGCCTTTATGGCTGCACTGGTAATGTGGGTATAAACATCGTAAGTTAAATAATGCTTGGTATCGGGCGACGCAATCAATCCCATTTTTTCGTTATCCTGAACGTGGGGATGTAAGTTAAAGTCTTCCTTCACTTTCCCTGTTGCCTCATCTACAACCTTAAAATTAAGTTCGTAAATGGTATTTGGAGCCTCGGTGGTATCGCTAACATAAGTTACGGTGTACTTGCCCATTTTTTTAGGCTCATTTTTATACAACATAATGTTCTCACCGGGTTTTTCGGTCTTTTCAAAATCCTTAACCGGAATAAACCTGTTTGCGTTTATAGACAAAGGCTTATTTGTAGCGGCCGAAATTAATGCGCCAAGAATTAACAAAGCAAAACCAATGTGCGCAATAGCGGAGCCTGCAAGCTTCGCCTTGCCGCCAAAAGCCTGGTACAGTACGGCGGCATTTGACAGGATGGCAAACAAACAACTGAACGTTATTAATATGTACATGGTGTTGGTGTACACGTCGGCCACGTAAACCAATGCTGCAGTTAAAACGATAGAAAAAAGTATAACTGAAATAAGGCTGCTGTAAAATTTGCGTGGATCGGTCCTTTTGTATTTTAAGTATTGTGAGAAACCGGATATTAGCGTTATCAATACTGCAAACGGCGCCTGCCACTGATTGTAATATTTAACGGCATCGATTGGGGGCGAAAAGTTGGTTCCAAAGGCTTTGTTAAATACGGGAACGGAAGTGGAGAATATGACCTGAATACAGGCTATGGTTACTACCAAGGCACCAATAAACATCCAAAACTCCCGCGAATAAGTTTCTTCATCCTTTGTGGTAATGGGCAATTCTTTCCACCTCATTACAATTAAAGCAACTGCCAATACGGCGAAAACAACATTGTAGAGAATCAGATGGCCAAACATGCCCATATCGGTAAATGAGTGAACGGAGGTATCGCCCAAGATGCCGCTTCGGGTTAAGAAAGATGCATAAAGCACCAATAAGAAACTTAGAAAAACAAGCGCTATTGCGGTAAAATAAGCATGACCTGTGTTTTTATAGGCGATCATTACGTGTACTGCGCCAATTAAGGTAAGCCACGGAATCAGCGATGCATTTTCTACCGGATCCCAGGCCCAGAAACCACCGAAGTTTAGCGCCTCGTAGGCCCAAAAAGAACCCATAATAATACCTGTTCCCAAAACCATCACAGCGAAAAGCGTCCACGGCATTGCAGGCTTAATCCACTCTTTGTAGCGTTTTTGCCAAAGCGCTGCAATTCCATAAGCAAAAGGAACTACCATACTGGCAAAGCCCAAAAATAAGGTTGGCGGGTGAATCACCATCCAATAGTTTTGCAACAAAGGATTTAATCCTCGCCCATCGGTAATAAATTTTAAATAATTGGCGAAGTTTTCGGGATTGGCGAAAACCACTGGCGCCATCGATTTTAAATCGAGTGAATCTCTTAAAAGGATGAACGGAGAACTGCCGATGCGCTCGCCGAAAATTTCGACACCCAGCATCATTGAGGTTAAGAACAATTGAGAAAAAGCAACAACTGTCATTACCGGACGCTCCCACGTTTTTGCCTTCCAAATTAATAGCGCACCTAAAAACGACTGCCAAAAGGCCCAGAGCCAAAAACTTCCTTCTTGCCCTTCCCAAAAGGCCGAAACGATATAATAAACCGGCAATTGTTTCGATGAGTGCCAGTAAACGTAACTGTATTCGTTGTAATGCCCTAAAATGAGGTAAAATAAGGTAACACCAATGCCGATGATACTAGCCCAATTAACAAGGAATCCAATTCTTCCCAAATTTCTCCACGATTTATCTTCAAGGTTTGTATCGCGGCTGGCGAAAAAGTACGCAATCGTTGATAACAGCGATGCACTAAACGCCAAAACAATAAAGAACTGACCGATTTTACCCGGTAATAGGTTTTCGCCTATAAATTGAATATCCATTAAATTAATTATATTTTTTCTCGCCGTACTTACCTACTTCGTCAACTTTACCATCTTTGTTAATTTCGACGAGGTTATCATTATATTTTGAAGGGCATTTCATTAAGATTTTCGAGGCGTAAAACTTGTCCTGATCCATTTTGCCTATAAGCACAAGCTTTTCCGATTTTTCGAAATCTTGTGGCTTTGTGCCTGCATAAACAACTTCGCGGATCTCCCCTTTTTCGTCTTTCATATGGAAAGAAAAGTGATTGGGATCTTTTATTGCATCGTAATAAGTTCCTTTCGATTTTTCCCAATAGCCCATTACATGCTCTTCTTTCTGCGAAGCAGTGGCTTCCTTAAAATTCGAATAAGTGTCTGTATTTGCATTTAAGCTAAATAAGATTCCCACAGAGATAGCAATGGTTATGAGACCAATTATTGCACTTTTTTTCATTTTATATGTTATTGTAAAAGCTGGTAACAAAGATAGAAAAATAGCCATAGCGAACATTCATTTACATTTTTCTTGTCTTTATATTGACAATTAGCTGATAGTGGAAATACATGTTTGGTTCCGTTTTTATGAGCACTAATCAAAAATGATTAATTACGATTTCTATTTTTTTTGAAAACGAGTGTGGGTGCACCTTGGCGGCCGCAAGCCCCGCTAACTGCCATAGTCCTCGCCTGTCCGAGCGCAAAAGGCCGCCGCTGGCTGTGGGCTATTGGCTCATATCGGGTTTATAAACTCCGGGCGGTTCTAGATCGCTTTACTTCATCGCGAACAAGAAAATGAACGTTGCTGGGCGTGAGGCAGTATGAAAGACATAAAAGATTGCTTCTCCTCAATCGTTTCCAGCTCTCAGAAATTAACCGCCCTTACAGAGAAGTCAAGTTTTTAAAACTTGACTTCTCTAATTGCAAACGGAAACAAATAGCATAAAAAAACCCTGCAAATTATAGACATGCAA
>Ga0308165_1001781_pt1 | contig 28476 bp, 29 predicted proteins | sample PhyWR2_FD_201032 | JGI IMG/M metagenome (GOLD analysis project Ga0308165, IMG submission 201032) | Phyllosphere microbial communities from UC Gill Tract Community Farm, Albany, California, United States - DLSLW.R2 | ecosystem: Host-associated > Plants > Phyllosphere > Unclassified | place: USA... | reverse complement strand
CTCATCTCCGAGAGATATCCGACTATTAGCAATACGGTTAGCATAACGACCGACAGTTGCGCCTAAATAAGCCTGCTGGTGTGGGTAATCCGCGGGAGAAGGACATCCTAACATCGTTTCCCGTACCATGCCGTCTTTCATCGGTATCTGGCAGGAGAGTATCGTTGCGCCCCAGTCCATCACTGAAACGGTCATACCACTGGTATTACGTAGTGTTAGCACATTGAAAGGCTGACCGTCAGGTGCGAGTTCTGTTGTTTCATTTAACATTCGCTGGCTCCTTGAGTCGCCTGGCAGACATAGAACGTCTCTTTAATTCCGGTACAGATTTCATATTCCTCCTCGACTGTTTGCCGAAGTTCTTCCACCAGTGCCTCTGGCACCAGGGCTACGATACAACCCCCAAAACCACCGCCTGTCATACGCACTCCTCCTGCTGCACCAATAGTACATTTGACAATATTCACCAGGGTATCAATTTGTGGAACGGTGATTTCAAAATCGTCACGCATTGACGCATGTGAGTCCGCCATCAATTGCCCCATCCGCACTAAATCGCCGCTGGCAAGTGCCTGGGCCGCTTCCTGAGTACGTAAATTTTCAGTCAAAATATGGCGTACTCGTCTGGCGACCAGCGGGTCCAGTTTATGGGCTTTTTCCTCAAATTCAGACAGCTCAACATCCCGCAGTGCCGGTTTATTAAAGAAACGTGCGCCAGCTTCACATTGCTCCCGGCGGGTGTTGTATTCGCTGCCTACCAGAGTGCGTTTAAAGTTGCTGTTGATAATGATAACCGCAACGCCCACAGGCAGAGAGACGGCCTGGTTTTCTAACGAACGGCAATCAATTAACAAGGCATGGTCTTTTTCGCCTAAGGCCGAAATCAGCTGATCCATAATGCCGCAATTACAACCCACAAAATGGTTTTCGGCTTGCTGGCCATTGAGGGCCAGTTCAGTACCACTCAGCGGTAACTGATAGAGCTGTTGCAGCGCTTTACCCACCGCGACTTCCAGCGATGCCGATGAGCTTAATCCTGCGCCCTGAGGAACGTTGCCGCTAATTACCAGATCGGCACCTCCGGGGATATCGGTTCGCAGTTGCAGGTATTTAACTACTCCCCGGACATAGTTTGACCACTGCTGGCTGGGATGATGCTCAATGGGTTCATCGAGTGAAATACTATCTTGTTGGTTATCGTAGTCCGCAGCCACGACACGAATAATCCTGTCGTCACGTCTGGCACAGCTGATAACGGTCTGAAAGTTAATGGCGCAAGGCAGCACGAAACCATCGTTATAATCGGTATGCTCGCCAATTAAATTAACTCTACCGGGAGCCTGAATGGTATGGGTTGCTGGATAACCAAATTGTTCTACAAAACAGCGTTGAGTTTGTTGTTTTAATGACATTATTATTTTCCTGATTGGCGACAAGGGATATCGCAGACCACGCGTGAACGTTCTGTGGAGAGTTGGATAAGCGGGATAGCAGAAGGGATTTTTGCGCCCCTTGCAAGGGGCGCCTGGCGCGGTGTGGGTTATCTACAATATTAAACTGCGCCATTTTTTTCCTTAATCGGGATAACCTTCCGGATGGCGTGATTGCCAGCGCCAGGTATCGTCAGCCATTTCTTGCAGGTTACGGCTGACACGCCAGTTAAGTTCTTTATCTGCTTTTGAGGCATCAGCCCAGTAAGCGGGTAAATCACCCTCACGGCGTGGCGCAAAATGATAGTTCACCGGTTTTCCGCAGGCCTGACTGAACGCATTCACCACGTCCAGAACACTATGACCGACGCCAGCACCCAAATTATAAATATGCACGCCAGGCTTACCGCAGAGGGTTTCCATTGCCGCAATATGCCCGTCAGCAAGATCTAAAACATGGATATAATCGCGTACTCCCGTGCCATCCTCGGTGGGATAATCATTGCCAAATACCGCCAGTGAGTCACGACGGCCGACAGCGACCTGAGCAATATATGGCATCAGATTGTTTGGAATGCCCTGAGGGTCTTCTCCCATATCGCCGGATGGATGGGCACCGACAGGGTTAAAATAGCGCAGCAGGGCGACGCTCCAGTCTGGCTGAGCACGTTGTAAGTCGGTCAGAATTTGTTCCACCATGAGCTTGCTATAGCCATAAGGGCTGGCAGGAATACCGGTGGGGAAACTTTCGACATAAGGAATCAGGGGCTGATCGCCATATACGGTAGCAGAGGAACTAAAAATAAAATTAGTCACATTCGCCGATCGCATTGCCGAAAGCAGGGACAAGGTTCCGGTGACGTTATTCTCGTAGTAATCGAGGGGTTTGTTGACGGACTCACCGACAGCCTTCAGGCCAGCAAAATGAATCACCGCATCAATGCGATGTTCGTGGAATATTTCAGCCAGCAGGGCACCATCACGAATATCACCATGAATAAAGGTTGGATGCCCGCCACCCAGTGTCTCGATAGTTGAAATAACGCTTCGCTTACTGTTACACAAGTTATCCAGAATAATAACGTCATGCCCGCTTTTTAGTAATTGCGCAGAGGTATGACTTCCTATGTAACCGCTACCACCTGTAACTAAAACTCGCATTTTGAACTCTCCAGACAACATCTGCTTAACTTCAATATAGCACAGGAAAAATGAGGTAAATGTGACCACTGACTAAGACGTGGTATCGCTTACACAAAAATTATTCCTGTCCTGGGTATGGTGTGAATATACTCTTTATTGATGAATTTTAAGGAGTTATTATAGAATTTGGTTTATTTATAATCAAATTAAGTTACAGCAATAGCATCCTTACTGACCTTTACCTATCGATGGCCCCACAAACGGTTACTTTACTTCCTGTTCTGGATTGAGCTCCGAGGATGCTGATATAGGGTAACGCTCCATTTCATCCACCAGACTGGTTAATCCCTGGTGACCGCTTTCCAGGGCTTTTTGACGAAGTTTACGGCTACTCTTGTGGATGTGTGGGGTCAGTTCAGAAGGGCGAGGTTTACGGCACAGGAGATAAAATTGACTGGGTTGCCTGTTGTAACGGGGATAATTTCAAAAAAGTAGAACCCGGCTGCAATAGCCGGGGCCAAAGTGGCAATTAAAATAGCCTGATGAAACAGGCTTTAAGCCAGAGAATCTATCTGATAGCGGTATTTATCGTCGTCTGCGACAAAGGTCAGGCGATGAGTGATACAGTCAGGCGCATCTTCAGCATGGTGAGAAACAAACAGCAACTGAGTCGTGCCTTCGCCTATCAGAATATCGATAAATCGGCGGATCAGCTGGCGATTAAGGGGATCGAGACCTTGTAACGGTTCGTCCAGGATCAGTAGGGTAGGATGTTTCACTAATGCGCGGGCAATCAGCGCCAGTCGTTGTTGTCCCCAGGAGAGGCTATGGAAGGGCGCATCGGCAGTGGCATTATCCATTCCGATGATATTCAGCCATTCACGGGTGAGTTTCTGCTGACTATCAGAAATCGCCTGGTAGATACCGATTGAATCAAAATAGCCTGACAGAATGACATTACGTACCGTCGTGCTGACCCGATAGTCGAGGTGCAGGCTACTACTGACATAACCAATATGTTTTTTAATATCCCAGATAGTCTCTCCGCTGCCCCGGCGACGGCCAAACAGCGTTAAATCATTACTGTACCCTTGCGGATGGTCGCCGGTCACCAGACTCAGTAGTGTTGATTTACCTGCACCATTAGGGCCGACAATCTGCCAGTGCTCGCCTGGATTGACGGTCCATGACAGGTTATGAAGAATAGGCCGGTCGTTATACTCCACCACGCCATTGTTAAGCACGATTCTGGGCTGGTCTGCGGATAATCCATAATGGGTGTCAGTGTTGTCCGCCTGCGGCAAAGCGAGACCATCGAGGGTTTCGCTGTGTGCCAGCTGGGCAATCAGGGCTTGTTCCAGCAGGGCCTGCTTTTCACCGACCTCTGTCAGGGTACATTCCGCCAGGACACCCACATACTGGATAAAATCCGGGATTTCATCGAAGCGGTTAAGGACCAGAACCAGGGTGTAACCCTGGGCACTGAGTTCAGCCAGCAACTGAGAGAGCTGTTGACGAGATTGCACATCCAGCCCGTCGAAAGGTTCATCAAGAATCAGCAGTTCGGGTTCGGACATCAGCGCCTGACATAACAGCGTCTTACGAGTTTCCCCTGTAGAGAGATATTTAAACCGACGCGTGAGTAAATGGCTGATACCAAACAGTGCTGCCAGCTTATTGCAGCGATCGATGTTTTTTACTTCATCCTGAATGATTTCCGCGGTTGTGCGTCCGGTATCATCTTCATCGGCACCGAGCATATCGGTGTTATTACGCTGCCATTCATCGCTGACCAGTTTTTGTAGTTGTTCAAAAGAGAGGTGAGCAATTCGGCTGAAGTCGCAACGACGTTCGCCTTTTTGTAACAGCAAAGAACCTGCCAGCGCTCGGGCCAGGGCTGATTTTCCGCTGCCATTCGCTCCAACGAAAGCCCAGCTTTCTCCGGCATGAATGGTCAGATTGTTAAGATTAAAGGTTTTAGTATCGCTAAGGTGAAACGTGCCTTGCGAAATATGCAACGAAGACATATTGTATCCCATTTATTGCAGCAATTAGTGACAGAAATACGAGTTGTCAGTCGCAATGTCAATCATTGAGGGATTTTTAGCATAGCGTGGCAATAATTACGCGATCGGCATTAAAAAATGCTGTCACCTCAGAACCTTCTTCCAGAGCCTGTTGTTGTATATGGTTATTAGGTACGGTAGCGCAGAGTATTTGACCGTCGACTAGCTGAATAAGCACTTCACTTTGCTCTTGTCCTTGTTCGATAGTCGTAATGTTTCCCTGTAACTGGTTGTCGGTGTCTGGCAGTTCTGTAGGGTGAGTCGTCAGTTCAATCCAGGGCGCTTTAATCAATACCAGAACCTCTTTGCCTTCATTCAGCGCCAGTCGGTCGGCACTCTGACGTGTAATGGCCGCTTTAACCCGTGTTTTACCGTCAGTCAGCAGAATTTCTATTTGCTGCTGGACTTGTTCATGGTGACGCTTCACTACAGTACCAAACAACTGATTACGTGCGCTGGTTTGCAGGGAAAAGCGAGAAATCGAAGCCAGAAGACTATCAAGTGGCAGGGAGTCATCTTGCAATACATCAAAGGCTTTTTGCTGAATTTGCCCTAATAAATCATAGAGCTGAATCAAACGGTCACCATAACGGGTAACGACAGCGCCGCCACCGCCTTTACCGCCAGTCGCACGTTCGACCAGAATATGCTCTGCCATCTGGTTCATCTCATTGATGGCGTCCCAGGCACTTTTATAGCTAATGCCTGCAAGTTTTGCCCCCTGGCTGATGGAGCCAGTTTGTTTTATCTGCTTAAGTAAGCTTATTCGACGAGGATCGGCGAAGATACGTTGTTGTAGCTTCATGGTTAATAAAATTTCAGCTTGCATAACTTCTCCATTTCAGGGAAAGGGGAGGGCTACTATAGTCAATCTGAGTATAAATGGCACAAAAGGATCGTACATTTACTACAACCCACGGTAGAATAATAAGATGCACTTTTACTGGAGGCAGCAATGATAGAGTTACTGAAGAGTTTGGGATTAGCCGCCGTGATGGTGCCGGTGGTGATGACTGTCATCCTGGGATCCATCTATTTATTAGGTGAAGTTTTTAACGTTTTCTCAAATATTGGCCATCGGGAAAAATAAAACCCCGTTAGCTATACCGAGACGATCCTCAAAATAAATCGCTAACTGTGACAATGTCAAACTCCACCGCGGGATAGACATTGTCACAGTTTCCCTCTATACACTGAAAAATTTTCCCTTCTGCGCATCTCTACCGGCCAGGGCTTTGCTTGGTACCACCAACCCCACCTCTTTGTTAACACATTCATCGTTTTTGTGAAGCCAATTCGCTTGCCGCTGATACTGCCTGCGGTGTAATCAAAATCTTGCATTATAAAAATAATCTTTATTTTTCAAATGATTAAATAAAATCTGTTCTTTCTGGATCATGGAGTTCCGCTATGCGAAACGAAAACCATCAATTATTTCATTTTTAATAGTTATGCTCACAAATCTATTATTTGCTGATATTAAAAATAAAGAAGCTGGCTAATACTTCGATGAAATAAAAATCGGAGGTGATGATATGCCATTAATCAGTTTAAGTGCATTACAGAACGAATATCAGCGTATTTTATTAAAACGTGGAATGAATAAACAACGCGTAGAACAATTAGCGTCTGGCTTTGTTGAAATGGCCAATGAAGGCACTTATTCCCACGGTATTAATCGTTTCCCTGTTTTTATTGAACAAGTCGACCAAGGACATATTCAGCTAAATGCTGAGCCTGAATGTATCCAGCAATTTGGTGCCCTGGAACAGTGGGATTGCCATTTTGGGCCGGGCGTATTAAACGGACTTATCTGCGCCGAACGCGCAATGACCCTGGCGCAAGAATCGGGTATTGGTATGGTCGCCATGCGCAATTCAAACCACTGGATGCGAGGCGGGGCATACGTATTAAAAATGGCGCGTCGTGGATTCGCAGGTATCGCTTCGACGAACTCTGTTGCGGTTATGCCAGCCTGGGGAGGGAAAGATCACCGCGTGGGTTCAAATCCTCTAATCCTTTCAATGCCTGGAAATCCGCCGATGCTGGTGGATTGCTCTATGAGCCAGTATTCCTATGGACAGTTACAAAATTATGTCCTGGCAGATAAAGAACTTCCTGTCGTCGGCGGCTTTGATGATGCCGGTAACTTAACAACCGATCCCCATATCCTTTGGAAAAACAAACGATTATTACCGATGGGATTCTGGAAAGGCTCATCGATGTCCATCATCCTCGATATGTTACTCACCGCAGTGAGCGGCGGCTATTCCGTCCCGGCGTTAACGGAAGACCGTAAGGCAGAATTTGGTGTCTCTCAATTCTTAATTGCCATTGATATTAATAAAACAATGGGTCCGGATGTCTTTGCCCGGGAAATGCAGCGTATTCGTGATTATGTGATGGCTTCAGAGCCAGCAGAGAGTGGTCAAGTGATGATTGCGGGTTCTGAAATTCAGGCCTTTATTGAGAAGCATCAGGCGCAAGGTGGCATCGAAGTTAATGATGAGATCTGGCAACAAATTACACAACTTTAATCCTGATTGAAAAGAAGGAGCCATTATGCAGGCAATCATCAGAGGATTATGGAATGTAATCGATGCTGTTATTGCATTGATTCTAGTAATAATGGTGATACTGGTCTTTTCCAACGTCGTTATGCGCTACGGTTTTTCTTCCGGCTTGCGAGAGTCCGTTGAAATATCCCGTCTTGGATTGGTCTGGGTCGTTATGCTGGGAGCGGTTGTTGTATTAAAACGTGATGAACATTTGGCGGTAACCGAATTTACCGATCGCTTAATGCCACGTTTAGTTCCTTTTCTTCGTCGCGTTTGTTGGGCAATTATTCTGGTATGCGTCACGATGCTGTTTATTGGCTCTTATGAGCAGATGCTACAAAACTGGGATGATATTTCACAACTCACAGGCCTACCTTCTGGATTATTTTATTTGGCAGGAACAGTATCTGGCGGATTAATGATTATCTTGTCATTCATTCGTATTTTCTTTCCTGACTGGCTATTAGAAAAATCATAAGGGGACCAGCATGACGTTATTTATTTTTCTTGGCGTTCTGATTGTTGGCATATTGCTGCGCCTGCCGGTTGCATTTGCATTATTGCTATCAGCAATTGCGCTGATGTTTCATTTAGATGTTTTTAGCGCAGATATATTAGCCCAGTCATTAATCAACGGTGTAGATAATTTTGCTTTACTCGCGATCCCCTTCTTTTTAATTGCCGGCGAAGTGATGTCTGCGGGTGGATTATCAACACGTATCGTTCGCCTTGCCAGCTGCTATGTCGGGCATCGAAAAGGGGGGCTAGGCTACGTTGCCATTATGACCTCGGTATTGCTTGCCGGTCTATCAGGGTCTGCGGTTGCGGATGCAGCGGCGTTAGTCAGTATCTTGTATCCGATGATGAAGGCGGAAAAATATCCTGAATCATCATCAATGGGACTGCTGGCTTCGGGCGGTATTATTGCTGCGGTGATCCCGCCATCATTACCGTTAATCTTAATCGGCGTTGCGGGCGGCATTTCGATTAAAAACCTCTTTTTAGGCGGTATTGTTCCCGGTATTTTAATGGGCATCACCCTGACGATTGTCTGGAGTATTATCGTCAGAAAAGAGTCGCTGCCAGTTAAAGAGAAAGCCACGAAAGAAGAGAAACGTTCCGCACTGCGTGATGGTTTATGGGCATTAATGCTGCCGATTATTATTGTCGGTGGGATCCGTTTTGGGATATTTACGCCGACGGAAGCAGCGGTTGTTGCGGCGGTGTATGCCATCTTTATTTCCACTTTCATTTATCGTGAATTAAATCTACGCAAATTTTTCCAGGTCTTACTGACGGCTGGCCGGGCAACGGCCATGGTGATGTTTTTAGTAGGTTGCGCTATGGTCGCCGCGTGGTTGATAACCATTGCACAACTTCCACAGCAGCTTGCCGGACTATTAGAGCCTCTGATTGACAGTCCTCGCTTGCTGATGGCCGTTATTATGCTGATTGTTTTCATGATTGGTATGGTTATGGATTTAAGCCCAATGGTCTTGATTCTTGTCCCATTATTAATGCCTGTCATTAATATTGCGGGAATTGATCCGGTCTACTTTGGTTTGATGTTTATTATTAACTGTTCTATCAGCTTAATCGTTCCTCCTGTCGGTACTGTTCTGAATGTTGTCTGCGGCGTGGCAAAAGCGCCAATGTCACAAGCGACACGCGGTGCTCTACCCTTTATTTTTGCATACTGTTTATTGCTCATTTTATTCGTGATATTTCCACAAATCATTATTTTCCCGATGCAATTCGTTATTGGCTAATACTGGAGTAATTACGTGATGAAAAAATTAATAACAATAGCAAGCCTGTTGACCGCATTTTCTCTTTTTTCTTTACCTGTATCTGCCGCGGTGACATTGAAATTTGCGCATGCGGCACCTGAGTCAGATCTTCAACAAGATCTTGCGAAGCATTTCAAAAAAGAGGTTGAAGCGCGTACCAATGGCGAGGTTATCGTTAATCTCTTTCCACAAGGACAGCTTGGCAGCGATAAACAGATAATCGACGGCACGCGTTCAGGCATTGTTGATATTTCGATGGTAGGACTGAATAACTGGTCTGGTTTAATTCCAGATAGTGCCGCTTTTGAACTGCCCTATATTTTCCCTACCCGTGAAAGTGCCTATCTGGCACTCGATGGTAAAGCGGGTCAGGATGTACTTAAACAAATGGAAAAATATGGCGCAAAAGGACTGGGTTATCCTGAAAATGGTTTCCGTAATATTACCAATTCAAAACGCCCGATTAAAGAACCTGAAGATCTGAAAGGGTTACAGATGCGGGTGAATAACGCCAAAGCTCTGAATGACATGTTTAAGATAATGGGAGCTAACCCACAACAGATCCCTGTCTCAGAATTGTATACCGCATTAGAATCGGGTGTGGTGGATGCACAGGATCACCCGATAAGCATAACGCTATCCTTTAAGTTATTTGAAGTTCAGGATTACCTCAGTCTCTCTCAACATGCGTACTCTCCGTTAGTTATTGCTATGAATTTGAAAAAATTCAATAAATTGACGCCGGATCAGCAAAAAATCATCACTGATGTTGCCAAAGAAGCCATTGATCTTCAGCGTGTAATGAGTGCGCAGAAAGAAGAAGAAATGATTGCCGCACTGGAAAAAGACGGTATGAAGGTCAATCGTGACGTGAATGCGCAGGCATTCCAGGCACAGGCCAAACCGGTCTGGAAAACATTCACTGATGAAAATGGTGACGCCATTATTACCGAGATATTAGCCACACAAAAGCAGCCCTAAAATACCTTACGTTGCCAGCATGAGCTGGCAACGTAAATTGAGCACGGACTGAAAACAGGAGTGACCATGTTAACGGGAAAAATAACGGCAGCCTTGTTGCAGAATGAGGACAAACATCAGCTGTACTCGCCATGTTTATACTATCCTCCCCTTATCCGTCGTTTGTTAGACTGGATAATTGAGCAACCCTTTACGACGTTATCACCCGGTCGTTATACCCTTCCTTTTTTGCCCGAAAAATTGGCCTGGTTTGTAATTCTTCACTATGACACGACAGATGCCTCGGAACAAAAACCAGAAATTCATACACACTTTTGTGATCTACAAATTGTTCTTAGTGGGCAAGAGTGCATGGCATGGTGTCTGGATGAAGGGCAGTTTGAACCTGATGGAGACTATTTACCTGAACGAGATATTTTGTACTACCAGGCAAAATCAAATGAACTGAATTCGTTTATCGCCAAACCCGGTATGTTTTATCTTTTTCCACCCTCCATCATTCACGCCACGAATATTCAAGTCACGAAACCAGAACAGGTTAAAAAGCTCGTGATCAAACTGCATTACTCCCTGTTTGAGGAAATATCGTGACCTGCTATCTCACTTTGAATTCGGGGCGCTTGTCATGAAAGCGGGATTATAGTGAAGAGCAGTTTTTACATAGAACAGGTATCATTGTTACAGAAATTTGAAGCGATGCAGTGTGGTGTCTGGGGAGAAAGTAATGAGTGAACAATTAAAATCGCTGATTAAATCGATAAGTATCCTTGAATTTATCAGTAACTATCCGAATGGTGTTCAACTGCATGAAATTGCTCGTGAAACAGGGTTAAATAAAACGACAGCACACCGTATTTTATCTACGCTTGAATCCATGGGCTATGTTGCTCAATATCCTTCCACTCGGGCATATCGCCTGACGTTAAAGATGCTCCACGTGGGCCACGGTGCATTAAATTCTGAACTGATCGGTGTCGCACGTGCATCACTTGTCTCACTAATGGATGACGTTAATGAAACCATTAATCTCCTGTCTCGAGAAGGGGATAAAATTGTTTTCCGCGATAAGCTCGAACCGCAGTTTTCATCGTTTCGTACGCATACTTATGTGGGAATGTATGGCGAAATGTATTGCACCGCAGCAGGGAAGGTTTTTTTAGCATTCTCAACGCTCCAGGACCAGGAGAGTTATTGGCTGCGTAATACCTGTATTATTCGTCAACTAACGCCGACGACAATTACTAATAAAACGTATTTCCTCGAGGAGATGCAGCGAATACGTGAGCAGGGATTTGCAGTGGATAATGAAGAAAATGAGCGAGGGATCTCGTGTACCGCGGTACCCGTTTTTGATAAAAGCGGAGTGCCTGCTTATGTGGTAAGTATTTCGACCTTAACACCTCGCCTTAATAGCATTGGTCCTGAAAATTTAGCCGCGCAAATAAAAAGTGCGACGGAAAAAATCGAATTAGCGTTGTTTAACCGCTAGAGAGTCCCCCTGGCTATGATTGCTGTTCACTAATACGCTATTATGCGTGATCGGTTGAACGTTGCTGGTGGGGACTTTAGGTCATTTCTGACGATGACCAACAGTGTCGGCCTGTCTCAGTATGACCTTCCCGGTCAGTCAAAGTACCTGTCTTCTCGTTTAATTGGCTAAAGTGCAAAATATTCTGGTCGATAATATTTGTATGTTTACGTCACTAGTCGTTATATTTTAAGGTACATAACGAAGTAAACGGAGATAAACAATGAACAAGGGTTGGATTAAACTCGTACTGGGAACCGCATTATCGGTGAGTCTGGCTGGTCAGGCGCTCGCGGACAGCAATAAAGTCACGGTATTTGCTGCTGCATCGTTGACCAACGCCTTGCAAGATATTGCCACGCAATATAACAAAGAGCATAAAGTGGATGTTGTCTCTTCTTTTGCTTCTTCTTCAACTCTGGCACGTCAGATTGAGGCGGGTGCGCCAGCTGACTTATTTATTTCAGCTGACCAGAAGTGGATGGACTACGCCGTTTCAAAAGACAGTATTCAGCCAGACACACGTGCCAATTTGCTAGAAAATACTCTGGTGCTGGTTGCTCCGAAAGCCAGCAAACAGAGCGATATCACCATTAATGCGAAAACTGACTGGTTGAAATTACTTGACGGTGGTCGTCTGGCGGTAGGCGATCCTGACCACGTGCCTGCGGGCATCTATGCTAAAGAATCACTCCAGAAACTGGGTGCCTGGGATACTCTGTCCAGCAAATTAGCACCAGCGGAAGATGTACGCAGTGCTTTAGCGTTAGTCGAGCGTGATGAAGCTCCACTCGGTATTGTTTATGGCTCTGATGCTGTTGCCAGCAAAGGCGTTAAAGTTGTCGCAGTGTTCCCGGCAGATACGCACCAGAAGGTTGAATATCCAATCGCTATCGTAAAAGGCCATGACACGCCGGTTGTTTCCGCATTCTATAAATATTTGCAGGGACCAGAAGCGTCTAAAGTCTTCCAACAATATGGATTTACAACGAAATAATGATACTGACAGATCCCGAGTGGCAAGCCGTACTGCTCAGCCTTAAAGTCTCATCCGTTGCGGTGCTGTTTAGCCTCCCTTTAGGGATCTTCGTTGCCTGGATACTGGTGCGTTGCCAGTTTCCAGGCAAAGCTCTGCTGGATAGCCTTATCCACCTTCCGTTAGTTCTGCCTCCTGTCGTGGTGGGTTATTTACTTTTAGTCAGTTTTGGACGGCGTGGGGTGATTGGGGCCTGGTTTTATGACTGGTTTGGCATTACTTTTGCGTTTAACTGGCGCGGTGCAGTACTTGCCGCGGCGGTGATGTCCTTTCCCTTAATGGTTCGCGCCATCCGCCTGGCGCTGGAAGGGGTTGATTTACGTCTGGAGCAAGCCGCTCGCACATTAGGTGCCGGACGGTGGCGTGTCTTCCTGACCATCACCCTGCCATTAACGTTGCCCGGTATTATCGCCGGTACGGTACTGGCTTTTGCCCGTTCTTTGGGGGAGTTTGGTGCCACTATTACCTTCGTTTCAAACATTCCCGGTGAAACACGGACCCTGCCTTCTGCAATGTATACCTTGATTCAAACACCTGGCGGCGAACATGCTGCCTGGCGTTTATGTGTGATAGCGATTGGACTGGCGATGATTTCGTTGCTGGTGGCTGAGTGGCTGGCCCGCATCAGCCGTAAGCGTCTGGGAGGATAACCGATGCTGATGCTGAATTTTACCCAGACTCTGGGTAACCACCGTTTGCATTTGGATGAAGAGTTACCCGGTAAGGGGATCACTGCTGTTTTTGGTGTCTCTGGTGCGGGTAAAACCTCATTAATTAATGCTATCAGTGGCTTAACCCGTCCGGAAACGGGGCGTATTGTCCTCAACGATCGGGTGCTGATGGATGCCGACAAATCATTTTATCTGGCACCCGAAAAGCGCCGTATTGGCTATGTCTTTCAGGATGCACGTTTGTTTCCCCACTACCGGGTGCGTGGCAATCTGAAATACGGCATGGCAAAAAGTATGGCGGGAAAATTTGATAAATTAGTCGAGTTACTGGGGATTAGTGAGTTACTTGACCGCTTTCCCTCCAGTTTGTCGGGTGGTGAAAAACAGCGTGTTGCTATTGGTCGTTCATTGCTGACCGCCCCGGAATTAATGCTGCTGGATGAACCGCTGGCGTCACTCGATATTCCGCGCAAACGGGAGTTAATTCCTTATCTTCAACGGCTGGCGCGTGAAATTAATATCCCCATGCTCTATGTCAGCCATTCGCTGGAAGAGATATTGCATCTGGCGGACAAAGTCCTGATCCTCGATGGCGGCAATGTGAAGGCCTTTGGCGACCTGGAAGAGGTGTGGAGCAGCAGCGTTATGCACCCCTGGTTACCTCAGGAACAGCAAAGCAGCATACTCAATGTTCAGGTGGTAGAGCATCATCCCCATTATGCTATGACGGCTCTGGCGCTGGATGGCCAGCATCTGTGGGTCAACAAGCTGGATAAACCGCCTCGTTCTGCACTACGTATTCGTATCAAAGCCTCAGATATCTCATTGGCGCTGGAACCGCCGGTAAAAAGCAGTATCCGCAATGTGTTGCGGGTGAGGGTGGCTGAATGCCTGGATGAAAAAGGGCAGGTGGACGTTCGGCTGGAAGTCGGGTCTCGTACCCTGTGGGCCAGGATCAGCCCGTGGGCCCGGGATGAACTGGCGGTTAAACCCGGGCTCTGGCTGTATGCTCAAATAAAAAGCGTCGCTATCATGACCTGACTAGAGGACGTAGCGATAGAGTGTCTCGGCGATACTCGGTTGTTCATTGTTACCGATAGTCAGCTTAGCGCGGGCTTTGATGGCGTCAGCGGCATTACCCATTGCGACGCCCAGTCCTACTGTTTCCAGCATGCTCAGGTCGTTGTCGTTATCACCAAAGGCAATGACCTGATCCATCGTCAGACCCTGCTGTGCCACCCACTGTGCCAGACGCGCGCCTTTACTGTTACCACGCTGGGTGACATCGACTTGATCATGCCATGAAAACTCGCAGGTTAACCCCAGGCTGGACTCTACTGTCTCAGTAAACTGGCGCAGCTTGGGTACGTCAGAGTCTATCAAAGCAAATTTCCAGATAGCCTCGGCTTCGGTAGCTGACTGGCGCAAAGAAGGGACATTTTTAAAGACCGGGCGCTGTGCTTCAGGCAGGGATTGTGCCCAGGTACTGGTCCGTGCGACATGTGCCTGAATTTTTTTAGAATCTTCGGGATAAAGCATGGCATTATCAACATACATCAATCCCTCTATCTGATGCGTGTCAAGTAGAGAGATGAGCTGGTCCGCCTGCTGTAGATGAACCGGGTCGGAAGCCAGTACTTGCTGATTATGGTAGTCATACAAATAAGTGCCATTACAGCAAATAGCAGGTGTATCAAGTTGCAGAGCCTGATAAAAAGGATGAATAGCAACGTGGTGACGACCGGTGACAATCAGAACTTTGACGCCAGCGGCACGGGCGTCATTCAGAGCCTTTATCGACTCGGGTAAGATGGTTTTCTGCGATGTTAGCAGGGTGCCGTCGAGATCAAGAGCGATTACGTGATAACGCATTAAAAGTTCCTGTTATGATTAAAGAAGTTGATACGATGTTACACAGTTCGCAACCTGGTGCAAAATGACTACCTGTCTCTAAAAACGCGCTAATCTTGTGACTATGACTTTCGATGTATGGAGAAGAATAAACTTATGAAACAGACGGTCTATACCGCCAGCCCGGAAAGCCAGCAGATTCATGTCTGGACACTTCACTCCAATGGCTCACTCACCCTGTTGCAAGTAGTGGATGTTGCAGGCCAGGTTCAGCCAATGGTCGTCAGCCCGGATAAGCGCTTCCTGTACGTGGGTGTACGTCCTGAATTTCGTGTGATAGCTTACCGTATCACACCGGATGACGGTAGGCTAACTGAGGCAGGTGAAGCTCCACTGCCAGGTAGCCCGACGCATATCTCTACTGACCGTAGCGGACGTTTTCTGTTCAGCGCCTCTTACAATGCGGGCAACGTTGGGGTGATAAGCCTGGAGAATGACGGTTTACCGGGTGCCACGGTTGATATCGTTGATGGTCTGGAAGGTTGTCACTCAGCTAATATCTCTCCGGATAACAGTACCCTGTGGGTGCCTGCTCTGAAACAAGACAGAATTTGTCTGTTCACCCTGTCTGATGACGGACATCTGGTTGCTCAGACTCCAGCAGAAGTGACCACTGCTGAAGGCGCTGGTCCGCGCCATATGGCCTTCCATCCAAATCATCAGTATGCCTATAGCGTCAACGAGCTGAATAGCTCAGTGAATGCGTGGGAATTGAAGGATCCAAACGGCGCTATCGAATGCGTTCAGACGGTAGAAATGATGCCACCAGACTTCAGTGATGTTCGCTGGGCTGCGGATATTCATATCACCCCGGATGGTCGTCACCTGTATGCCTGCGATCGTACCTCCAGCCTTATTACCATCTATGATGTCTCTGAAGATGGTAGCGTGCTGTCACTTGTCGGCTATCAGCCAACCGAAGCACAACCGCGCGGCTTTAATATCGATAACAGCGGCAAATATCTGGTTGCAGTGGGACAGAAATCTCACCATGTTGCCGTCTATGGTATCTCTCAAGAGCAAGGCTTGCTGGAAGAGAAAGGGCGTTATGCCGTAGGGCAAGGCCCAATGTGGGTGGCTATTTACGCTCACTAATCACGATAAGCAAAGAGCTAACGTTATTCTGACGTTAGCTCTGTTATTGACTGAATATTTCCCTCTGCGCTGTTATTTTCCCGCAATTAATATCTAACTCTATTGATTAAGCATAATAAGTTACGTATCAAATTTTCTTATATAAATTGCTACAAAGCTCCGTGGAAACATTCAATAATCCCTGTTCATTCTGAGTTGCATGTCAATATTTTTCTTCAAATATTGAGGGTTACGAATGAATTTAGAACAAATCGGTAGTTCTGTGTGATAGGACCAGATAATCAAGATTTGATTAATTTATACAGCTTGTTTGGCTTTCAGGGATATGAGGTGCTTATGACTGCATCTACTGAAACAATAGAACATATCATTATGTCTGCTCGTGGTACTTAGGTCGATATCCTGACTATAACGCGTTCAATTATTGACCCGTTCTGGTTCCATTTTGCAAAATTCTTCGCTGTAAATATCACAGACTTGGCCTGTCAGAGCAGAAACAGGAGACACTCATGAAACATGTTCATCGAAGCAAAAAAGGCGAGGTACAGATTCGAACGTCTGAAGCGTTTTCTCGCATTGGTATAGCGATGGAAAATATGTTTGCAGCCGTTCCAGATTTTCTGGCAGCGAGTACTGTAGAAGGTTCAAAAGAGTGCCACGGAAAAAGAAAGACAGCGAAGAAAGTCGCTTAATATTTCACTGCCATGCTGGCTACTTCCAAAATAAAACACCCTGTCAGCATATTGCTCACAGGGTGTAGATGACTCGCTGATTCAATCCCCGGCAGTTATGCCAGATTGAGGGAATTATTCAGCAACAACGGTACTACCTTCACCACGGTTGTTGTATTCCCACAGACGATTTGCGCCAGCCGCATTTAAGTCACGGCTAAAATTACCTTGCTCATCTTTAGCACCGATATTACCGGTGAAAGGACGCTGTGAATTCAACGCATCTCCCCACGGACGTGCTTGATTAAAGCCTTCAGAAATCACGCTGTCACGAATAACGACCTGACCATTTGCGGCCACACCGGCGGTTTCGATATCCCATGAACGACCCAGCTGAGCATCACCTGAAGCTTTGAAGCGGCTGTTGATAGCCAGGAAACCAAAGTAGAGGTTAGGTTCAGTTGCTGGAGCAAACACCACGCCTTCCTGAGTACGGCTGTTAACCAGACGGAATTCGGTGTTTTCAAACACGACCGCACCACGTCCGGCCACCACATCCACGTCACCTTCGATATAGCTATTGGTGACCAGGGTACGAGGCTGTTTGCCCGACAGTAAACGGTTCTGAACGTCGCTGTTGGTCACAAAGAAGGTATTTTGACGACCGAGAATATTCACTTTGTTCAGCTGAACTTTATCCCCGTCACTACGCAGGGCTACCGCCTGGTGATTACCGGCGTCAACGCTATCCCCAAGGGTATTTTGTATCGTCAGATTTTGGAGCTGTAAGCCATTATTTTGTGACCAGACAGCGGCAGAACACATGATGCCAACGGTGGCACCTTTATGATTCTGGCAGTTATCAAACATATACCAGGAAGGTTTGCCTGGCATATATTTTCCTGACGGGTTAACCGTTTTGCGCCAGGTAACCGCATCCATTTCTGAGTCGAGTGTCAGACCAATTTTTACATCGGCTGGATTTGAGGTGGTGCCGTACAGCGTAAGGCTACTGGAGGCCGCAGGAATATACAGCGTACCTTCATACTCGCCCGGTAAAATGGCGATGTACTGACGCTGGCTGCCGTGTTTCATGATAGCTGCGTCAACTGCTGCCTGAATAGAGTGGTGCGTCACACCCGTACTGTCTGCTGGCCCGACAATAAAATCAGGCTGCTGTGGCAGGCGAATTGCTTCAGGTGTCCAGGGGGCTTCATTCGGGTTCATTGAGGCAAAATAACGCGCGGCAACAAAGTTTTCAGCCTCTGCTGCATTAAGAATTGGGCGTGACTGTGTCCCCGGAGCGACCTGCGTTGACGGTTTGTCTTCCGGCGGAGTAGAGCTACAGGCCGTTAGTGCGACGGTAAAAGCCAATGCTGCGGCTCCACGCGAAAAAGAAAATCTGTTCAAGGTTGCTCCTGCTATACGCTAAAAAGGGCGATTCTCAAGGCCCGCTGTCAGACAACAAGCAGGCGCAATACCATAAAAGGGTTGTGATTGATGACTCGTCTGGGGCAATCAATAATGACGTACCCGTAGTACACATTCCGATGGCTGTATTACGGGGAACTGCCTGAGTCATAATCCAGTGCGCGCATAAAATACCTTGATACTGCTCAGGATGAAAGCGCCTTTAAATAGGTAACCCTATAAGTTTGAGTAAATATTGCAAGAACCGATCTTCTTCATTCTTTCCCCGCCAGATAACCGCGGGGATTTTTTGCGAGATTAGTGCTGGAAAAACGCGTTCTGGTCGACAGCCAGAGCAATCGCAGCGATTAGTTTATTCAGTTCCGCATCGCTAATAATATAAGGCGGCATCAAATAAATCAGACGCCCAAATGGCCTGATCCAGACGCCTTGTTCAACGAAGAAGCGTTGTAGCTCGGCCATTTTGACCGGATGTTTGGTTTCCACTACTCCGATTGCTCCCAGTACTCTGACATCCGCCACTAATGGGCTTTCTGCCAGCGGAGTGAGCCCGGTTTGCAGCCGCTGTTCAATGCGGGAGACCTGCTGCTGCCAGTCGCCACTTTCTAGCAATGAAAGACTTTCGCTGGCAACAGCACAGGCCAGAGGATTACCCATAAAGGTGGGACCGTGCATAAAGCAACCCGCTTCACCCTGACTGATAGTGTCGGCGACCTGGCGCGTGGTCAGTGTGGCGGAAAGCGTCATCGTGCCGCCGGTAAGCGCTTTACCGAGACAGAGAATATCTGGAGTGATGTCTGCATGTTCACAGGCAAACAGTTTACCGGTTCGCCCAAAGCCAGTGGCAATTTCGTCGACAATCAGCAAAATACCTTCCCGGTCGCACATACGACGGATTTGGCGTAACCACTGTGGATGATAAAAACGCATGCCACCGGCACCTTGAACCACTGGCTCAAGAATAACCGCTGCGATTTCCTGACGATAACCCGCCATCAAGCGGGCAAATGGCACAATGTCTCTTTCATCCCAGGGTTCATCAAAACGACAAGTCAGTTGTTCAGGTAAGTAACCCTGCCACAAACTGTGCATCGAATTTTCCGGGCAGCAGACTGACATCGCCCCAAGCGTATCCCCATGATAACCGCCGCCCAGAGTCAAGAAGCGCTGCCGGGTTTCACCCTTAGACTTCCAGTATTGCAGCGCCATTTTCATCGCCACTTCAACTGCCACTGAGCCCGAGTCGGCTAAAAACACGCATTCCAGCGCATCAGGCGTCATCGCCACCAACTTACGGCACAAGTTTACAGCGGGAGGGTGAGTAATACCGCCAAACATCACATGCGACATGCTATCGATTTGCGTCTTCATCGCCTGGTTAAGACGAGGATGGTTATAGCCGTGGATAGCGGCCCACCAGGAAGACATGCCATCAATCAGCGGCGTGCCATCACTCAGCATTAGCGTGCACTCATGGGCTGACACCACCGGATAGACCGGCAAGGGATGGGTCATGGATGTGTAGGGGTGCCAGATATGGCGTTGATCGAACGATAAATCAGCAGGTGTCATAGCGCGACTTGTAAACCAATTAAAAAACATTTAGGTTTACAAGTATAACCACAAATGATGAATGATAACACCTTTTAGGAGAGGCTGAATGGCGCATAACTCTCGCTGGACAATGTCGCAAGTCACCGCTTTATTTGAAAAACCCTTTATGGATCTGATGTTTGAAGCACAACAGATTCACCGTCAGTACTTTGATCCCCGACAAGTGCAAGTCAGTACTCTGCTGTCGATTAAAACCGGCGCTTGTCCGGAAGACTGCAAATACTGCCCGCAGAGTGCCCGCTATAAAACGGGTCTTGAAGCCGAACGCTTGATGGAAGTCGGGCAGGTTCTGGACTCGGCCCGTAAAGCATTGAGTGCGGGAGCGACCCGTTTTTGTATGGGGGCTGCCTGGAAAAATCCCCATGAGCGCGATATGCCCTATCTTGAGCAAATGGTACAGGGCGTCAGAGCGATAGGACTGGAAACCTGTATGACTTTGGGAACGCTGGATCAATCCCAGGCCGGAAGACTGGCGGCAGCCGGGCTGGATTATTACAACCACAACCTCGATACCTCGCCAGAATTCTACGGCAATATCATCACCACCCGTACCTACCAGGAGCGTCTGGACACCCTGGAAAAGGTACGTGATGCCGGAATTAAAGTGTGCTCCGGGGGCATCCTTGGCTTAGGGGAGACGGTGAAGGATCGTGCCGGGTTATTATTACAGCTGGCCAATATGCCCGTGCCACCAGAAAGCGTCCCTATTAACATGCTGGTCAAAGTTAAAGGCACGCCGCTGGCGGATAACGATGATGTCGATCCTTTTGATTTTATTCGTACTATTGCAGTGGCAAGGGTCATGATGCCGAGTTCTTACGTCCGCATGTCTGCCGGACGGGAGCAGATGAGTGAGCAAACCCAGGCCATGTGTTTTATGGCCGGCGCAAACTCTATTTTTTATGGTTGTAAGCTCCTGACCACCACCAACCCGGAAGAGGACAGCGATCTGCGTCTGTTCCGTAAGCTAGGCATTAATCCACAGCATACCGCTACCGAGCAGGGCGATAACGAACAACAGCAACAGCTTGCTCGTCAGCTGGTGAATGCTGACACTGAACACTACTACAATGCGGCCGTATAATGAGCTGGCAGCAACGTATTGAAAGTGCTTTAGTGCAACAGCAGGAAAAAGGGCTGTTTCGCCGCCGTATGGCACATGAGCAACACCTGGGCCGAGAGGTTCAGTTTGCCGGGCGGCAGTACCTGAATTTTTCCAGCAATGATTATCTTGGTCTGAGTCAGCATCCCGCGTTGCTCACCGCCTGGCAGCAGGGCGCTGCGCAATGGGGAGTAGGGAGTACCAGTTCCGGGCATATCATTGGTTATAGCCAGGAACATCAGCAGTTTGAGCAGGAGCTGGCGACATGGCTTGGCTTCGACCACGCGTTGCTCTTTATCTCGGGTTATAGCGCTAATCAGGCGGTTATCAGTGCCCTGGGGCAAAAAACGGATCTGCTGGTTGCCGATAAACTTTGCCATGCTTCAATGCTGGAAGCGTCTATGCAGTCTGCCGCACAGCTTAAACGTTTTCAGCACAATGATATCTCTTCACTTTCCCGTCTGTTAACGCCACGCGAGGCGGGAGAAACACTGCTGATGACCGAAGGGATATTTAGTATGGACGGCGACAGTGCTCCGCTGGGTGCGCTGGCAAATCAGGCCCGGCAAGCAAGGGCCTGGCTGATGGTTGATGATGCCCATGGCATTGGCGTTATGGGTGATGAAGGGCGAGGTAGTTGTCAGATTCAGCAGGTTAAACCGGATCTACTGGTGGTCACTTTTGGCAAAGCATTTGGTTGCAGTGGCGCGGCGGTGCTGTGTAATAACGGTACCGCTGATTATCTGCTGCAATACTCCCGGCATTTAATCTATAGCACCATGATGCCTGCCGCCCAGGCGGCTACGCTAAGAGCGGCATTACAGGTTATTCGTCAGGCCGATCATCTCCGTGCCAGACTACAAAATAATATCATTCGTTTTTGCAAGGGCGCTTCAGCTCTGCCTTTTCAGCGATTGCCCAGTGATAGTGCGATTCAGCCATTAATTATCGGTGAAAATCAGGCGGCTTTGACCCTGGCTGCCCGGTTACGCGACCAGGGCATTTGGCTGACCGCTATTCGCCCACCGACCGTCCCTCAGGGCAGCGCGCGTTTACGGATCACGCTCAGTGCGACGCACAGTGACGAGGATATTGACCGCTTGCTGGAGACGCTTTATGACGCAGCAAGTTGATAAAGTGGCGATAGCTGCGGCCTTCAGTCGGGCGGCGACGCATTATGAACAGTTTGCTGAACTGCAAAGACTGACCGGCGATCTATTATTAGCGAGAGTGAACTCGCGTCGGGCCGACTGGTTACTCGATGCGGGATGTGGCACGGGCTGGTATAGCCGCATCTGGCAGAGTCGCGGTAGCCGGGTGATGGCCCTCGACTTATCGGCTTCGATGCTACAGGCCTGTCAGCAAAAGCAGTCCGCTGAACGCTTTATTGAAGCAGATATTGAGGCTATCCCACTTGCAGATAAACGCGTGGATTTAGCCTGGAGCAATCTGGCCTTACAGTGGTGTTCTGATATTCATCAGGCGCTGGCTGAACTCTATCGGGTGACTAAACCCGGTGGTTGTATTGCTTTTACCACCCTGGAATCGGGTTCATTGATTGAGTTGCGTCAGGCCTGGCAAGCGGTGGATGAGCGTCAGTCGGTGAATAGGTTTATGACCTTTGAAGAGATTGAACAGGCTTGCCGCCACTGGCGATGTGACCTGCAGCGCCATCCAGTAACACAATACTTTCCTGATGTTATCAGCGCCATGCGTTCCCTTAAAGGTGTCGGCGCGACGCATTTACATCACGGACGTCAGCAGCAGCTGACAACCCGTCGTCAGTTACAGCGCCTGGCCTCTGTATGGCCGCAACATCAAGCCGGTTATCCCTTGAGCTGGCAAATTATCTCTGGAGTGATTGAACGCGATGAGTAAGTGGTTTATTACCGGCACGGATACGGAAGTAGGCAAAACGGTTGCCAGCTGTGCGCTGTTACAGGCGGCGATAAGTGCCGGATATCATGCAGTAGGCTACAAACCTGTCGCCTCGGGCAGCCAAATGACAGCGGAGGGTATTCGTAATGATGATGCCCTGGCATTACAGCAAACCAGTCACCTGAAATTATCTTATGAGGCCATTAACCCTTTGGCTTTCATCGAACCGACTTCGCCGCATATTATCAGTGCCCACGAGCAACGACCGATTCACTTCTCGGTCATGTCTGAAGGGCTGGCGCGTCTGGCGACTCGGTCTGACTGGGTGCAGGTTGAAGGAGCGGGAGGCTGGTTTACTCCTTTATCAGATACAACAACCTTTGCGGATTGGGTTAAAGCAGAGCAACTGCCAGTGATTTTAGTGGTAGGAATAAAGCTGGGCTGTATTAACCATGCGTTACTTACCGTCCAGGCAGTGGAGGCCGCAGGGCTACGGTTGGCGGGCTGGATAGCGAATAATATCCAGCCGCAGGGAAAATGGCATACCGAGTATCTGGAAACTCTTAAGCAACGGATATCTGCGCCATTGCTGGGAGAAATTCCCTGGATAGAAGAGCTGACAATGGCGACCAGCCTTGGAAATTATCTCAATCTGGCATCTCTGACTCAGCAAGGATAGAGTTATTTAATATATTCTATATGTGACGTGGGTGATATACATTATGGGTGATGTATTTTTGTTGGCGGTTATTGAACATGATTTTTTGCAATAAAACCAGCAGCTATTATACCCATTGAAAATAAAAATGGATAATAAGATGCACAAAGAAGTATTTCATCTTTAGTGATACCTGTTGGTGGGTTATGATATAAATAATTTTTTAATTGCAATGCATTCAATGCTACCAGAAAACGATCGCTGGAACGCTCTTCGTTGAGTATTTTATTAAATGCCTTAAATATAAGAGTGAGATTAAGATAGTTAAAATCTTTATCTTTAATGTCCAGCGTTACAAATCTGTTTTCAGCAGTGGAAAAGGGTTCTTTGAATTGCATTATGAGTATATTGGGTATTAACCGGTTGTTTGATGATTCTACTATCTCATGTTTACAACGTGCTAAAATATTACCATTCCAGTGAGTACTGGCGGTGTTGTGGTCAAGGTTATGCTTGGTATGGATAGTTATACTATCAGAGTTTATATACCGTTTTTCTACGGATGCGTATTTAAGGCATTGAATTACATCTTTTTTACACTCATTATCAAGTGTTTGCGTAACTGATTTTCTGTACATCGTAAGATATTTTTCTTTTGTTTCACCTGAGCATCTATTTTTTAACTGGCGGATTATTTCTTTAAAAGAAGGAATTTCGTCATGCACTTCCTTAGCAGTTAACCGTAAGTTTGAATAGCTGATTCCATCCAAATTAAAAGCGATTTTTTGTTTTAATTCGGTAGGGAGATTGATGAATTCGACAGGTTGATTTTGTAATTTGACAATGTTGTTTAGAACTGGGTTATTTGAAGAGGCAGTGGAGGTATTACTGACAGCCTGTGATAACATCATTAATCTGATGGTTACATCATTTATCATCTCTTTTTAATCCTCTTATAATAACTGTTGATGTGTATTTTCATACTTAAGGCTACAGCCATTCATTTTTAAATTCTATCATAAAAAATGTCCGTGTTTTCATAGTGTGTAACTCTCCCATTTGTTCCCTGTCAGTAAAAAATATATTTTATTTCGTTCAGGAATAAGATCTCCCGATAGTAAATGAAAAACTACCGACAATATTTGCAGAATCCGGGTTCTTATCTGATATGCACACTGGCATTTTTTAAGCGAGAAAATGGAAAAGTATCTTAGTTAATAGTTATCTCGCTATTTATAGTTTTTATTTCTTTGAATTCCCTCACGGTTCGATAATTTTTTCCACGTAAGTTGGTGTATAGAGAATATTTTTCTCTATCACTTCAAAAACCATTCTCTTATTGTGCCTTTTTTCTCTGAATCTCTTGCTATGATCTTCGCATAAAAATAATAGATATCTATAACAACTACCACGCTCATCATAACTCATGGGCGGGATATCCATAAAAATACTGGCTACTTTACAGCAAAGTGAGAGTCTCATGAATACGACGGCAAAGAGCAGTGGGAAGGGTGACTCCCCGGCGGCAAAACGCGCAGGGATGAGTGAAAGCGAGTGGCGAAACGCGATTAAATTCGATAGTACCGATATTGGCTGGGTCATCATGAGTATCGGGATGGCGATTGGTGCGGGGATTGTTTTTCTCCCCGTACAGGTGGGTCTGATGGGGTTGTGGGTATTTTTGCTATCGTCAATTATTGGTTACCCGGCAATGTACCTGTTCCAGCGTTTGTTTATTAATACGCTTGCTGAATCACCCGAATGTAAGGATTACCCGAGTGTTATCAGCGGTTATCTGGGCAAAAACTGGGGTATTTTATTAGGCGCACTCTATTTTATTATGCTGGTTATCTGGCTATTTGTGTATTCCACCGCCATTACTAACGACAGCGCCTCCTATTTACGTACCTTTGGCGTGACCGATAGATTGCTTTCTGAAAATCCGTTCTATGGTTTACTGCTAATTTGTTTGTTGGTGGCTATCTCTTCTCGTGGCGAAAAGATCCTGTTTAAGATTTCCAGCCTGATGGTATTGACTAAGCTATTGGTGGTTGCTGCTCTCGGATTTTCAATTGTGGGTCTCTGGCAGCTGTCTAATGTCGGCTTGCTGCCTCCGGCGGGAATGTTGATTAAGAACGCCATTATTACCCTGCCATTCACTCTAACCTCTATTCTCTTTATTCAGACCTTGAGCCCGATGGTTATCTCTTATCGTTCCCGGGAAAAGTCTGTTGAAGTGGCTCGTCATAAAGCGCTGCGGGCGATGAATATTGCCTTTGGCGTTCTGTTTGTCACCGTGTTTTTCTATGCCGTCTCTTTCACCCTGGCCATGGGACACGATGAGGCAGTGAAAGCCTACGAACAGAATATTTCTGCGCTGGCTATTGCTGCTCAGTTTATCAGCGGCGAAGGTGCCGGCTGGGTCAAAATCGTCAGTGTGATCCTCAATATTTTTGCCGTGATGACGGCTTTCTTCGGCGTCTATCTTGGATTTCGCGAAGCAACTCAGGGCATCGTGATGAATATTTTGCTCCGTAAACTTCCTGCGGAGAAAATCAATCCACGTTGGGTACAGCGCGGCATTATGATATTCGCCATTGTACTTGCCTGGGGGGCGATTATTTTAAATGCCCCGGTGCTGAGTTTCACTTCCATCTGTAGCCCGATCTTCGGCATGGTGGGCTGCTTAATTCCTGCGTGGTTAGTCTACAAAGTCCCCGCATTACACAAATACAAAGGCGTATCACTGGTGATTATCATCATTACCGGGCTGCTGCTTTGTATTTCTCCTTTCCTCGCGTTTTCCTGAGATGCAACTGAGGTCGTAACAATGTCTGAACAAACTCATCCTTTATGGGAACACTTTATTCGTGCAGTGCGAGAAGAAGTAAAACTCGCTCTGGGCTGTACCGAACCCGTTTCCCTGGCGCTGGCGTGTGCAATGGCGGCTGATTTGCTTCCAGGAAAAGTCACGAAAATTGAGGCCTGGGTATCACCCAATCTAATGAAAAATGGGCTGGGTGTGACAGTGCCAGGGACAGGTATGGTCGGGCTGCCCATTGCTGCTGCGTTGGGCGCAGTGGGAGGTAATGCACAAGCCGGGCTGGAGGTGTTAAAAGATGTCACTCCCGATGACTTGATACGGGCTAAAGCGATGTTAGAGGCAGGCGCCGTAGAGATAAAATTACAGGCTCCCTGTGACGAAATTCTCTATTCACGCGCCTGTGTTTATGCCGGGAATGCTTCGGCAACTGTCACTATTGCCGGCGGGCATACTCGAGTCGTACAGGTTGTTTGTCAGGGAGAAACAAGGTTTACACTTGAGGAACAACAACAGCAGGAAAGTGATTGTTCGCTGGAGGTACTTTCTCATACAACGCTTGCCGAAATCCTCGATTTTGTCGAGCAGGTTCCGTTTGATGCGATTCGCTTTATTCTGCAATCAGCACATCTGAATGATGCACTCTCGAAAGAAGGACTCACCGGGCAGTGGGGATTGGGTATTGGAGCAACCTTGAATAAACAGCGGGCGAAGGGATGGATAGGCCAGGACTTAGGGTCTGATATCGTCATTCGTACCAGTGCCGCTTCTGATGCGCGTATGGGAGGTGCCACCTTACCGGCGATGACCAACTCAGGTTCTGGCAACCAAGGGATCACTGCGACAATGCCGGTTTTAGTTGTGGCAGAACACATTCAGGCAGATGAAGAAAAACAGGCGCGTGCTTTGATGCTTTCTCATCTGGCCGCCATCTATATCCATTATCAATTACCGCGCTTATCGGCACTGTGTGCCACCACTACGGCGGCGATGGGCGCTGCTTCTGGAATCGCCTGGCTACTGGATGGACGTTATCAGACCATTGCGATAGCGATTAATAATATGATTGGCGATGTCAGCGGTATTATCTGTGACGGTGCCTCTAACAGTTGTGCCATGAAAGTGTCTACCAGTGTCGCTAGCGCCTGGAAAGCGGTGATGATGGCTCTGGATAATTCGGCTGTCACCGGTAATGAAGGCATTGTGGCGCACGATGTTGAGCAGTCGATAACCAATCTCTGTACGCTGGCATGCCAGTCGATGCAGGCCACAGACCGTCAGGTGATTGAAATTATGGCAAGTAAGGCTCGGGTATAATTGGCGATAAATCGTTCATCGTCGTCCACCAGGAAAACACAGGGTAAGTCAGGACGCTGTGTTTTCTTGTTCTCTTCGTGACCGTTCTGGTCATGTTCCTCTCTGTTCTTTTTAATCCAGGTTAGCGCCTGGAAACTTCGGAACGCATACTGAAAAAAAGCTCAATCAATGGGATTAAAACCCATGAAAAATCGGATTGTAAAAGCGAAAAAAATTCCCGAAAAATTTTTTTTAGTCGTAAATAAAAAAAATCAGAAGGATTCGCAGGCTGCGAATGATAAGGCCTCGACTTAGTTATCCACTATTCCTGTGGATAACCCTGTGCATTAGGGTTAGAAAACTAGATTGAAGCGAGATCGGACGCGGGTTTCATCTAAATTGCTGCTAAAGCCGCCTTTCTGATATAAATGATAATATTCAATAAGTTAAATAAAATCAATAACCGTCATAAATCTGACATCAAACGGAATGGTCCGGGAGCCCCTCTATTGACAAATGTTAAAAGAGGAAAAAAACTGGGGATAACCTGTCTACGTCCGAATTTTATTCAGTAGCTGCGCAAAAGCGGTTAAAATACAAACTGAATTTGTCTTATTTGTCAGCGATTAGAGTAGCGAGACTGGAGTTATATACAGTTTTTTCTGGAAATAATCCCTCTTGCAGGTAAAATGATCTCTTGGCCCGCGCATTTCTTCAGCAGGTAGTCTCTCCATGAGTAAAGCGTTCAAACTTCATTCCGCATTTACCCCTTCGGGCGATCAGCCTGATGCCATTC
>Ga0308165_1001779_pt1 | contig 28483 bp, 19 predicted proteins | sample PhyWR2_FD_201032 | JGI IMG/M metagenome (GOLD analysis project Ga0308165, IMG submission 201032) | Phyllosphere microbial communities from UC Gill Tract Community Farm, Albany, California, United States - DLSLW.R2 | ecosystem: Host-associated > Plants > Phyllosphere > Unclassified | place: USA... | reverse complement strand
TGCACAGCGGTGGCGAATCAGCTGCTCAATGGCCTGACGCTCTTTCTGTTCGTTGTGATAGCCGTTGCCGATCAGCAGAAAATTGCCGGTCTGATAGGCGACCTGCTCCACGGCTTTGACCATCGCCCCGAAGAACGGATCTGAGACATCCCCCACCACCAGCCCGACGGTGTCGGTAGACTGCTGAGCAAGCGCCCGGGCATTGGCGTTGGGGTGATAGTTGAGCGATTCCATGGCAGTGAGCACCGCCTTTCGGGATGTCTCGCTGGCCTTCGGTGAGTCATTGATGACACGCGAAACGGTGGCGACAGAAACACCAGCCAGCCGGGCCACATCCTTAATTGTCGCCATTCGATACCTTCTCTTTAGGGTAAGCGTTTACACACCAACTAGTGTTGCGGAAAAGCGAGGTGTATTCAAGCTTGCGGCCGAGGGGTAATCCACAAACGTGATGCACCCCATAGGAAAGCGTGTAATCGTTACACAGCGAAGCGTAACAGAAGAATGTTAATCGGAATCATTAGTTACACTTTGCCTCAGGCTGTTGCTTTTTCCCGCTGGTGAAGCAGGGGGGTAAACGCCACAATCAAGATCCCAGAGGTATTGATTGGTGAGAATTCTTAGTACGTACTGCGTACTCATCACTTGCACCAACCTGCGCAGATGCGCAGGTTTTTTTTTGTCTGAACACAGCTGTCGCCCCTGCTACACTTCTCGTGTAATCTGCCACAATTTTCCGCCACCCGACAAATTGACTGGCACAGGGAGTTGAAATGCTATTTGGGTTCTTCCGCACGCTGTTCCGTATCCTCTTTCGTGTGCGTCTGACTGGCGATACCCGGTCATTACACGCCGATCGCGTTCTTATTACCCCTAATCACGTCTCTTTTATTGATGGCATCCTGCTGGCGCTGTTTTTACCCGTGCGCTCGATCCCACTAAACCCATGATGATCAAACATCTGGTGCGCCTGATCGAGCAGGGCCGTCCGGTGGTGATCTTCCCCGAAGGGCGGATTTCGATCACCGGTTCGCTGATGAAAATTTATGACGGAGCGGGCTTTGTGGCGGCGAAATCCGGCGCAACGGTGGTGCCGCTGCGTATCGAAGGGGCCGAGCTGACCCACTTCAGCCGCCTGAAAGGGCGGGTGAAACAGCGCCTGTTCCCGCGCATTACCCTGCATCTGCTGCCCCCGACCTCGCTGCCGATGCCCGATGCACCCCGTGCCCGCGATCGGCGTAAAATCGCCGGTGAAATGCTGCATCAGATCATGATGGAAGCCAGGATGGCGGTGCGCCCGCGCGAAACGCTGTATGAGTCGCTGCTGACGGCGATGTCCCGCTTTGGCGCAAAGAAACACTGCATCGACGACATTAACTTCGCTCCCGACACCTACCGCAAGCTGCTGACCAAGACCTTATTTGTCGGGCGTATTCTTGAAAAATACAGCCAGCAGGGCGAAAAGATTGGCCTGATGCTGCCCAATGCGGGCATCAGCGCGGCGGTGATTTTTGGTGCCGTCTCGCGCGGACGCATCCCGGCGATGCTGAACTACACCGCCGGGGTCAAAGGGCTGAGCAGCGCCATTACTGCCGCGCAGATCAACACGGTCTTTACCTCACGCACGTTCCTCGATAAAGGCAAGCTCTGGCACCTGCCGGAACAGCTCACCCAGGTGCGCTGGGTGTTTCTGGAAGATCTCAAAGCCGAGGTCACCACCGGTGACAAGCTGTGGATCTTTGCCCATCTGCTGGCCCCGCACCTGGCGCAGGTAAAACAGCAGCCGGAAGATGCGGCCATTATCCTGTTTACCTCCGGCTCCGAAGGGAACCCGAAAGGAGTCGTGCACAGCCACAAAAGCCTGCTGGCTAACGTCGAACAGATAAAAACCATCGCCGATTTCACCGCCGACGACCGCTTTATGTCGGCGCTGCCGCTGTTCCACTCCTTCGGTCTGACGGTGGGCCTTTTCACCCCGCTGCTGACCGGTGCGGAGGTGTTTCTCTATCCCAGCCCGCTGCACTACCGCATTGTGCCGGAGCTGACCTATGACCGTAACTGTACGGTGATTTTTGGCACCTCCACCTTCCTCGGGCATTACGCGCGTTTCGCCAATGCGTATGACTTCCACCGGGTGCGCTACGTGGTGGCCGGGGCGGAAAAACTGCAGGAGAGCACTCGCCAGCTGTGGCAGGACAAGTTTGGCCTGCGCATTCTGGAAGGTTACGGCGTGACCGAGTGTGCGCCGGTGGTCTCTATTAACGTGCCGATGGCGGCGAAGCCCGGCACGGTCGGGCGCATATTACCGGGAATGGACGCACGGCTGCTGGAAGTGCCGGGTATCGAAGAGGGCGGCCGCCTGCAGCTGAAAGGCCCGAACGTGATGAACGGCTATCTGCGGGTGGAAAACCCCGGCGTGCTCGAAGCGCCAACGGCGGAAAACGCCCAGGGTGAGGTGGAAACCGGCTGGTATGACACCGGCGACATCGTGCGCTTCGACGAGCAGGGCTATGTGCAGATCCAGGGCCGGGCCAAACGCTTTGCCAAAATCGCGGGCGAGATGGTGTCGCTGGAGATGGTCGAGCAGCTGGCGCTGTCGGTCTCGGCTGACAAAATGCATGCGACAGCGGTTAAAGCCGATGCCAGTAAAGGCGAGGCGCTGGTGCTGTTTACCACTGACAGCGAGCTCACGCGCGAACAGTTGCTCCAGCAGGCGCGCGAGCACGGTATCCCGGAGCTGGCCGTACCGCGTGATATTCGCTATCTGAAGCAACTTCCGCTGCTGGGCAGCGGCAAACCGGATTTTGTCACCCTGAAAGGCATGGTTGAACAGGCGGAGTCGCATCATGAGTGAGTCAGCACCCACTAACACCTCCATCTGGTCGAAAGGGATGATGGCGGTTACCGCCGCGCAGTTCCTCTCGGCCTTTGGCGATAACGCGCTGCTGTTTGCTACCCTGGCGCTGCTGAAGTCGCAATTTTACCCGGACTGGAGCCAGCCGATCCTGCAGATGGTGTTTGTCGGAGCTTACATCGTCTTTGCGCCCTTTGTTGGCCAGGTGGCGGACAGCTTTGCCAAAGGTCGGGTGATGATGTTTGCCAACAGCCTGAAACTGCTGGGGGCGGCCAGTATCTGCATCGGGGTGAACCCGTTTATCGGCTACACGCTGGTGGGGATTGGGGCTGCGGCCTATTCACCTGCCAAATACGGCATCCTGGGGGAACTCACCACCGGCGATAAGCTGGTTAAAGCCAACGGTCTGATGGAGTCGTCGACCATTGCGGCGATCCTGCTGGGCTCGATGGCTGGCGGCATCCTGGCGGACTGGCATGTGCTGGCCGCGCTGGGCGTGTGCGCCGTGGTGTATGCCGGGGCAGTGGTGGCGAACCTGTTTATTCCTAAGCTGCCGGCGGCACGTCCGGGCCAGTCCTGGCGCTTCACTCCCATGACTGCCAGCTTCTTTAACGCCTGCCGGGTGCTGTGGCATAACGGCGAAACCCGTTTCTCACTGATTGGCACCAGCATGTTCTGGGGGGCGGGGGTCACGCTGCGCTTCCTGCTGGTGCTGTGGGTGCCGACGGTGCTGGGGATCACGGACAACGCCACGCCTACCTATCTCAATGCGATGGTCGCGGTGGGGATCGTCGTCGGTGCGGGTGCGGCGGCAAAGCTGGTGACGCTGCAAACGGTCGCCCGCTGCATGCCTGCCGGGGTACTGATTGGCGTGGTGGTGCTGTTGTTCTCGTTGCAGCACGCGCTGTTACCGGCGTATGCGCTGTTGTTCCTGATGGGGATCCTCGGCGGGTTCTTCGTGGTGCCGCTTAACGCCCTGCTGCAGGAGCGCGGCAAGCGTACCGTCGGGGCAGGCAATGCCATTGCGGTGCAAAATCTGGGTGAAAACGCCGCCATGCTGCTGATGCTGGGCGTTTACTCGCTGGCCGTGAAAGTGGGTGTGCCGGTAGTGGGCATTGGCGTCGGGTTTGGTGGGTTGTTTGCCCTGGCGATCGCGGCGCTGTGGGTGTGGCAGCGACGTCGATAAAAAAATGCCGGGTGGCGGCTTCACCTGACCCGGCCTAGGGTCTGGGAGAGGGCGCAAACATTAAAAAAGGCAACTGACGTTGCCTTTTTGCTTTTATTACGGAGCGGGATAGGTATACACCTGATGCACCGCGTCAATCTCCGCTAATACCTCTTCGCTCAGCTCCAGATGGAAACTTTCCACGTTGGTTTTCAGCTGCGCCATGCTGGTTGCGCCCAGCAGGGTGCTGGCCACAAACGGCTGACGACGGACAAAGGCCAGCGCCATCTGTGCCGGATCGAGCCCGTGGCGTCTGGCGATATCCACATAAGCCGCCACCGCTTTCTGCGTCTGCTCACCGCTGTAGCGGGTGAAGCGGCTGAACAGCGTATTACGCGCGCCGGCAGGCTGTGCGCCGTTGAGGTACTTACCGGTCAGCGTGCCAAAGCCCAGGCAGGAGTACGCCAGCAGCTCGACGCCTTCATACTGCGTGACTTCCGACAGCGCCACCTCATAGCTGCGGTTCAGCAGGCTGTACGGATTCTGGATGGTCACGATGCGCGGCAGGTCGTGCTTATCCGCCAGATGCAGATAGCGCATCACGCCAAAGGCCGTTTCGTTAGAGACGCCAATGTAGCGAATCTTCCCGGCGCGCTGGCATTCGGTCAGCGCTTCCAGCGTTTCCAGCAGCGTCACCACCGGCGCGCCGTCGCTCCAGCTGTAGCCCAGCTTGCCAAAGCAGTTGGTCGGACGCTGCGGCCAGTGCACCTGATAGAGGTCGAGATAATCGGTCTGCAGGCGCTTAAGGCTGTCATCCAGCGCTGCGCGGATATTCTTGCGATCGAGGATTTGATTCGGGCGGATACCGGTGTCATTAAGGCGGGAAGGGCCGCTGACCTTAGAGGCAACAATCAGCTTTTCGCGGTTGCCGCGTTTCGCCAGCCAGTTGCCGACGTAAGTCTCGGTTAATCCTTGGGTCTCCGGGCCCGGCGGCACGGGGTACATTTCAGCGACGTCGATCAGGTTGATGCCCTGGCTGACGGCGTAATCGAGTTGTTCATGGGCATCGGCTTCGCTATTTTGTTCACCGAATGTCATCGTGCCCAACCCCAGTTGGCTTATCTCAAGAGAACTATGGGGGATACGGTGATAATGCATAGCCGGCTTCCTTATTGGACATGTTAACGGCGTCAGGAACCTCCCGACAGCGGGATATAAACATGGCAGAGGGGAAGCAAAAGGGGAAGAGAAAAATCAAAAGGCCAGCCAGCCGCTGACCTTACGCATTATCGTTCGATAATTTGCGACACATCGTCGCGGTTGATCTGCATATTATTACCTTGCTGATCGCGGTAGCTGACCAGACCGGTATCATCGTCGACTTCGGGTTTGCCGTCGGTCAGGATCATGCGACCATCTTTGGTCGCCATGACGTAATCGCTACTACAACCAGAAACGGCAAACGCTAAACCAACAGCCGAGATTATCACTGCCCATTTTTTCATTTTTATCACCTCACCTGGTTCGTGTTAGATCTTAGTGTAGTAATAACTGCTGAGCGGGTTTCCCGAAAGAGGGAAAATCTTAAAAAGCCGCCGATTCTGTTAAAAACATCACAAATCGCGCCAAAAATCAGGTATTCAGCAAAAAGTGACGTGCTAACAGGGCACCCGTGAAGTTCTTTTTCAAATAAAACCCGCGCGGAAGCGTCAAAATCGGTTCACCGCGTGCGCCAATCGCCTCGGTAAGGGCTTTACTGTTTGCCGCCTTTGGTCGGAGCTGCAGCACTTCGCCGTGGCGGGCCGTGATGCGTTCAACCTGACCGAGCACAATCATGTCCATCAGCTCTTCCCAGTCCAGCCGCAGCTGACGATCCTCTTCCTCATTCGGGCTCCAGATTAACGGTGCACCGACGCGCCTGGCCGCCAGCGGGATCGCGCGATCTCCTTCGACCGGCACCCACAGCACGCGCTTAAGCTTATGCCGCACATGGCTGCTTTCCCAGGTGATCCCCGTGTTGCCGGTGAGCGGCGCTACGCAGACGAACGTGGTCTCCAGCGGTCGGCCCTGGCCGTCGACCGGGATCGTTTTCAGCTCCACGCCCAGGGCAGCGAAATCCTGCTCGGGCTTGCTGCCTGCGCTGGCCCCCAGCCACAGTTCCAGCAACACCCCTGTCCAGCCTTTATCACGCTTAAGATCCGCAGGGATGGGCAGACCGGCAAGCGCGGCAAGCTCTCCCAGCGAGTAGCCCGCCAGACGTTGCGCCTGCTGCAGTAATGCCGCTTCCGTTTCGGGGGGAGAGGCCATCGGGACGAGGGGAAGCATGATAATTTATCCATTGGTTAAAAAATGAGCGGTAGTTTTCCACCGCACAGACAGAGTTTAACTTTTTCTTTTTGCTTGTGCCAGGTTGATGATTTATCTATCTTTTTAGACGGTATTTTGTGGCAGGCCGCCCGTTGTACTTCAGGTTGTTCAAATCTGGTCACTGGCAATAAACAGGATCTTACACCTACTTATCCACAGAAAAGTGGGATAACTGGGAATAACCCCTACTACTGTTTCCATTTACAGCCTTGACGTGCGATGAAAATCGAAAAAATCGACAAAATGTGACTAACTTAGTGGCACAATCTGTGGATAAAACCGACGCTGCTCGATCTTTCATCAACGCGCAGATCTTTAGAGTGACCTGTATCACACTATACGGTGTTTATTGCAATTCTATAACTTTAACTGAATGAAATATAAAGTTTTATTCAGTTAAGAAAATTCTGCATTATTCAGGGGGGTTTAGGTTGTCCATCGGTAATTCCGAACTTCTTCACAACTCTATCCACAGAAAAAGTGCATAAAATTGCGCTTCCGATCGCGCATCTGTTTATAACTATGATGATAATTGTGAGTTATTCAAATGTTATTCGGCTCCAGGCCCGTAAGAGAGTGGTTTACCGCCTCTCTGGAGTGTGAAACAATCATTCATATATCAGGTTTAGTTTGAGGTAGTCCGGTGATTGATGACGATGGCTACCGCCCGAACGTAGGTATCGTAATTTGTAATCGCCAGGGGCAGGTCATGTGGGCCCGGCGATATGGTCAGCACTCCTGGCAATTTCCCCAAGGGGGAATTAACCCGGGAGAGTCCGCAGAGCAAGCGATGTATCGGGAGCTGTTCGAAGAAGTTGGCTTAAGCCGTAAGGATGTCCGCATTCTGGCTTCGACCCGCAACTGGTTGCGTTACAAGTTACCGAAGCGTTTGGTGCGTTGGGACACAAAGCCGGTATGTATCGGCCAGAAACAGAAGTGGTTTCTTCTGCAATTGGTGAGCAGCGATGCGGATATCAATATGCAAACCAGCAGCACGCCTGAATTCGATGGCTGGCGCTGGGTCAGCTACTGGTATCCCGTTCGTCAGGTCGTGTCGTTTAAGCGCGACGTTTACCGCAGGGTGATGAAAGAGTTCGCAAGTGCTGTGATGATGCTTCAGGAGGCCCCTCCTAAGCCACAGAGCGCACCTGCCTGGCGACGTAAAAGAGGTTAAGCTACGCACATTATGCTCACCCGCCTGCGCGAAATAGTCGAGAAGGTGGCCAGTGCTCCACGGCTCAACGAGGCGCTGGATATTCTGGTCACTGACATCTGCCTTGCGATGGAAACCGAAGTCTGTTCGGTTTATCTGGCCGACCATGACCGCAGATGCTATTACCTGATGGCGACGCGCGGACTGAAAAAGCCGCGCGGTCGTACCGTCGCGCTCGCCTTTGATGAAGGCGTGGTGGGCCTGGTCGGGCGTCTGGCTGAACCCATCAACCTTGCCGATGCACAGAAACACCCCAGCTTTAAATATATCCCTGCAGTAAAAGAAGAACGCTTTCGGGCGTTCCTTGGCGTGCCGATTATCCAGCGCCGCCAGCTGCTTGGCGTGCTGGTGGTCCAGCAGCGGGAGCTGCGGCAATACGACGAAAGCGAAGAGTCTTTCCTCGTTACGCTGGCCACGCAAATGGCGGCGATCCTCTCTCAGTCTCAGCTAACGGCGCTGTTTGGCCAGTACCGACAGACGCGTATTCGCGCCTTACCCGCGTCGCCTGGCGTGGCGATTGCCGAAGGCTGGATGGATGCCACCCTGCCGCTGATGGAGCAGGTTTACGAAGCGTCGACGCTGGATACCGCGCTCGAGCGCGAGCGTTTGACCGGCGCGCTGGAAGAGGCGGCTAACGAGTTTCGCCGCTACAGCAAACGTTTTGCCGCCGGTGCGCAGAAAGAAACCGCTGCCATTTTCGATCTCTACTCCCACCTGCTTTCCGATGCCCGGTTGCGTCGGGAGCTGTTTGCCGAAGTGGATAACGGCTCGGTCGCCGAGTGGGCAGTCAAAAAGAGCATCGAGAAATTCGCTGAGCAGTTTGCCACCTTAACCGACGGGTATCTGAAAGAGCGTGCCGGTGACCTGCGCACGCTGGGCCAGCGCCTGCTGTTCCATCTCGATGACACCATTCAGGGACCCAACACCTGGCCGCCACGCTTTGTGCTGGTGGCGGATGAACTGTCGGCCACTACCCTTGCGGAACTGCCGCAGGACAGGCTCGCCGGGATTGTGGTTCGCGACGGTGCGGCTAACTCCCATGCCGCCATTATGGTACGCGCGCTGGGGATCCCGACCGTCATGGGTGCGGATATCCAGCCGTCGGCGTTGCACCACCGCACGCTGGTGGTGGACGGCTATCGCGGCGAACTGCTGGTCGATCCTGAACCGGTCCTGCTGCAGGAGTACCAGCGGCTTATCAGCGAAGAGAATGAGCTGAGCCGTCTGGCCGAAGACGACGTGAACCAGCCTGCGGCGCTCAAAAGCGGCGAGCGGATCAAAGTGATGCTCAATGCCGGTCTCAGCCCGGAGCATGAAGAGAAGCTCGGCGGGCGCATCGACGGCATCGGACTCTACCGCACCGAAATCCCGTTTATGCTGCAGAGCGGCTTCCCCTCGGAAGAGGAGCAGGTGGCGCAGTATCAGGGCATGTTGCAGATGTTCAACGACAAGCCGGTGACGCTGCGTACCCTTGACGTGGGGGCCGACAAACAGCTGCCGTACATGCCGATCAGCGAAGAAAACCCCTGTCTGGGCTGGCGCGGCATTCGCATCACCCTCGATCAGCCGGAGATCTTCCTCATCCAGGTGCGCGCCATGCTGCGCGCCAATGCCGCAACCGGGAACCTCAGCATTCTGCTGCCGATGGTGACCAGCATTGACGAAATCGACGAAGCCCGACGGCTGATCGAACGTGCCGGGCGCGAAGTCGAAGAGATGATCGGCTACGCGATCCCAAAACCCCGGCTGGGGGTGATGCTCGAAGTCCCGTCGATGGTCTTTATGCTGCCGCAGCTGGCTAATCGCGTTGACTTTATCTCGGTAGGCACCAACGATCTGACCCAGTACATGCTGGCGGTGGATCGCAACAATACCCGCGTGGCGAGTATTTACGATAGCCTGCACCCGGCGATGCTGCGGGCGCTGGCGATGATTGCCCGCGAGGCGCAAACCCACGGCATCGACCTGCGCCTGTGCGGCGAGATGGCGGGGGACTCCATGTGCGTGGCAATCCTGATTGGCCTCGGTTTCCATCATCTGTCCATGAACGGTCGCTCCGTGGCCCGCGTGAAATACCTGCTGCGCCACATTGATTTCGAAGAGGCGCAGCTGCTGGCGACCCGCAGTCTCGAAGCCCAGCTGGCAACCGAAGTACGCCACCAGGTGGCGGCCTTTATGGAGCGTCGCGGAATGGGCGGTTTGATCCGCGGCGGACGTTAACAACGGGTATCCCTCAGCGCTGGGCTGAGGGATACAAACGTGCGACGTCTCTATACACATCTTTTACATCTCGGGCTCATCCTCCCCGCCCGCTTGTGCTATTATTCGCAACTTTGGAGCGCAGGTAACCCCTCGCGCACGTCTTTACCGCTGTCCACTTTCAGCGGAATATCAACATCTTGTGGTGACAGATGAACAGTGGCTATCTGCATTTTCCGGAATTCGATCCGGTCATTTTCTCAATTGGACCTGTAGCGCTTCACTGGTATGGCCTGATGTATCTGGTCGGGTTCGTCTTTGCTATGTGGCTGGCTGGCCGTCGTGCCAAACGCCCTGGTAGCGGCTGGACCAAAGACGAAGTAGAAAACCTGCTGTACGCAGGCTTCCTCGGCGTCTTCCTCGGTGGGCGTATCGGCTATGTACTGTTCTACAACTTCCCGGTGTTCATGAGCGATCCGCTCTATCTGTTCCGCGTCTGGGATGGCGGCATGTCCTTCCACGGCGGCCTGATTGGCGTCATCCTGGTGATGGTGATCTTCGCGAAACGCACCAAACGTACCTTCTTCCAGGTGGCTGATTTTATTGCGCCGCTGATCCCGTTTGGGCTGGGTGCCGGTCGTCTGGGCAACTTCATCAACGGCGAGCTGTGGGGCCGCGTCGATCCGAGCGTGCCGTTTACCATGCTGTTCCCGCAGTCCCGTGCCGAAGATATTGCTCTGCTGCCTTCACATCCTGAGTGGCAGTCGCTGTTCGACACCTACGGTGCCCTGCCGCGCCATATGTCACAGCTGTACGAGATGGCGCTGGAAGGGGTGGTACTGTTTATCATTCTGAACCTGTTTATCCGCAAACCGCGTCCGACGGGCTCGGTATCTGGCCTGTTCCTGATTGGCTACGGCGCATTCCGTATCATCGTGGAATTCTTCCGCCAGCCGGATCAGCAGTTCACCGGCGAGTGGGTGCAGTACATCAGCATGGGGCAGATCCTCTCTATTCCGATGATTGTCGCGGGTATCGCGATGATGGTCTGGGCGTACCGTCGTCCACAGCAACAGGTCTCCTGAGTCATCATGAAACAGTATCTTGAACTGATGCAAAAAGTGCTCGATGAGGGCACGGCGAAAAACGATCGCACCGGTACCGGTACGACCTCCATTTTTGGCCACCAGATGCGCTTCAACCTGCAGGATGGCTTTCCGCTGGTGACAACCAAGCGCTGCCATTTGCGCTCGATTATTCATGAACTGCTCTGGTTCCTGCAGGGCGATACTAACATCGCGTATCTGCGTGAGAACAACGTCTCTATCTGGGACGAGTGGGCAGACGACAACGGCTCCCTGGGCCCGGTCTACGGCAAGCAGTGGCGCGCCTGGCCTACGCCGGATGGCCGCCATATCGACCAGATCACCACCGTGGTAAACCAGCTGAAAAACGATCCGGACTCGCGCCGTATTATCGTTTCTGCCTGGAACGTGGGCGAGCTGGACAAAATGGCGCTGGCACCGTGCCACGCGTTTTTCCAGTTCTACGTGGCGGATGGTAAGCTCTCCTGCCAGCTGTATCAGCGCTCCTGCGATGTGTTCCTCGGCCTGCCGTTTAACATCGCCAGCTATGCGCTACTGGTGCATATGATGGCTCAGCAGTGCGATCTGGAAGTGGGTGATTTTGTCTGGACTGGCGGAGATACTCACCTGTACAGCAACCATATGGAACAGACCCATCTTCAGCTGTCCCGCGAGCCGCGTGCGCTGCCGAAGCTGGTCATCAAGCGTAAGCCGGAATCCATTTTCGACTACCGCTTTGAAGACTTCGACATCGAGGGCTATGACCCGCATCCGGGCATCAAAGCCCCTGTGGCCATCTGATATCGCAATCCTGACATAACCGGCGCCTTGTGCGCCGGTTTTTTTATGCCCAAATTAGGGTTTTGCGAGCCTGTTTCCGGCTTATGCGCAACGCGCTGCAAACCGCAAGAAAGTGCTGAACCCGCCTCGACAATCTCTGAACTGCGCCTCGAATTGCTGTTCGCGCCTCGCCACACTGGGGTCATGAAAAAGCAAAAGGGCTTTACGCTCATTGAAATGCTGGTCGCCGTCGCACTGATCGTTACGCTCAGTGCGACGGGGCTGTACGGCTGGCGACGCTGGCAGCAACAGCAGCAGCTCTGGCAGACGGCGCGCCAGGTGCGGGATTTTCTGGTGGTGTTGCGTAACGACGCCTGGCGACATAACCGGGATCACGTGGTGGCGCTAAAGCAGGACGGCCAGCAGTGGTGCCTGCTCAAAACCGATATCCCCGCGTGTCAGGCCGACAGCGCCTTTACGCTAATTCCGCTGTGGCCGGGCATTCACATCACCGAGATTACGCCCGCGCTGGGGTTTTATGGCTTGCGGGACACTGCCTGGGCGGGGCGAATTCGCCTGAAAAGTCAGGCTGGCGAATGGCTGATTATCGTTTCGGCCTGGGGGCGCATCCGCATGTGTAACGGCAAGGGAGGATTCGCATGTCAGTAACCCAGCAGGGATTTTCACTGACCGAAGTCCTGGTAGCGATGGCGATAAGCAGCGTCCTGCTGATGAGCGCGGCGCGGTTCTTACCCGGTTTGCAGCGAGCGATACTGCTGCAGACGCAGCAGCAGGAACTTGAAGAGGAGATCTGGCTGCGGATGGCCGGCATCGGGAAGCACCTGCAGCGGGCGGGCTACTGCGCGGGCAAGTGCCAGGGCGAGGCACTAAAGATTGCCCAGGGCGGCGAATGCATCATTGTACAGTGGGACGAGAACAGCAATGGCCGCTGGGAGACGACGCCCCCAACCGCTGCGGAACAGACGGGGTTTCGCCTCAACGATGGCGCACTGGAGACGCTGCGGGGCGCCACGCAGTGCAGCGGCAAAGGATGGGAGAGAGTGACCGATCCTGCCAGGATCACCGTGCTGCATTTTCAGGTGCAGAGCATCCTGCGGGCGGGGTTCGCGCCAGAGTTAAGCATCGCGTTAGGTGCCTCTCTCAAAGGATCGCGTGGCGGTAACCTTGAGGCGCATCATCGTGTCACTGGATTTAACTTATGAGCCGCCAGCAGGGGATGTCGTCGCTGGCGCTGGTGCTCCTGCTATTAATGCTGGGCAGCTTGATGCTGACTGGACTCAACCAGCAGCTTGATGCCCTGATGCGCATTGTCAGAGCCGACCGCCAGGCCATTTACCATCAGGCGACAGCCCAGTCGGCGCTGGAGTGGGGCAGAACGCTTCCCTGGCCGACGGATGCGGACGCAGCATGCCAGCAGCATCCGCAGCAGCCGTGGCGCACCTGCCTGCGTATCCTGGCGCAGCGCGCCGTGCTTATCGCCAGCAGTGGTGGCATCACGCTGTGGCGGTTGGGGGAGGTGACCACCGAAGGGGTTGTTTTTATGCCGCACGGCTGGAGTGATTTTTGCCCGCTTAAGGAGAGTGCGCTGTGTCAGCAACCGTAGCGAAACAGCAGGGGTTTAGCATTGTGGAAGTGTTACTCGCTATGATGCTGATGGTTATCGTGGTCACTGCGCTTGCGGGCTATCATCGTGTTTTAGCCAGCCGGTTCGTGGCGCTGGAGCAGTACCGCCAGGTCTGGCGCCAGGTCTGGAATCAGTCGCAGCTCACGCCCGCAGAATCCCCCGCGGGCTGGCAGGTGAACCGAATGCAGACAACACAGGCCGGATGTGTCAGCATCTCGGTCACACTTATTTCTCCTCTGGGTCGGCGGGGTCAGATGACACGCCTGCACTGCCCGGTTAGCCAGTAGTTGGGAGCAGCAATGTTAAGGGTCTACCACTCAAACCGTCTGGACGTGCTGGAAGCGCTGATGGAATTTATTGTTGAGCAACAGCGGCTCGACGATCCCTTTGAACCGGAAATGATCCTGGTTCAGAGCACCGGTATGGCGCAGTGGCTGCAGATGTCCCTTTCACAAAAGTTTGGTATTGCCGCCAATATCGACTTCCCGCTGCCCGCCAGCTTTATCTGGGATATGTTTGTCCGCGTGCTGCCAGAGATCCCGAAACAGAGCGCATTCAACAAGCAGAGCATGAGCTGGAAGCTGATGTCGCTGCTGCCCGAGATGCTGCCGCAGGATGAATTCACCATGCTGCGCCACTACCTCAACGACGATACCGACAAGCGGAAGCTGTTCCAGCTGGCGTCGCGGACGGCAGATCTCTATGACCAGTATCTGGTCTATCGCCCGGAATGGCTGACGCGCTGGGAAGCAGGCGAACTGATCGATGGCCTCGACCAGGCACAAATCTGGCAGGCTCCGCTGTGGAAGGCGCTGGTCGAACACACCGAAAAGCTGGGCCAACCCCAGTGGCACCGTGCAAATCTCTACGATCGTTTTATCACCACGCTGGACACAGCAACCGAGACGCCCGCCGGGCTGCCGTCGAGGGTCTTTATCTGTGGCATCTCCGCCTTGCCGCCGGTCTACCTGAAGGCGCTGAATGCGCTGGGCAGACACATTGATATCCATATTCTGTTCACCAACCCCTGCCGCCATTACTGGGGCGATATTCAGGATGCCCGCTGGCTGTCCCGGATTGTGACGCGCCAGCGTCGCCGCCTGTTTGATGAACGCACGGTGCCGCTGTTTAAAGACAGCAGTACGGCGGAGCAGCTCTTTGACGACGAGGGTGTGCAGAACTTACCTAACCCGCTGCTGGCCTCGTGGGGAAAGCTGGGGCGCGACTATATTTACATGCTCTCCGAACTGACCGCTTCCGGTGAAGGGGATGTGGATGCCTTTGCCGACATCTCCCCGGATAGCCTGCTGCATAATGTGCAGCTGGATATTCTGGATCTTGAGAAGCGCTCGGTGGAGGGCGTCAATGCGACGGAGTTCGCCCGCAGCGACAGCAAACGCCTGCTGGACCCCGACGATCGCAGCGTGACGCTGCACCTTTGTCACAGCCCGCAGCGCGAAGTTGAAGTGCTGCATGACAAACTGCTGGCGATGCTGGAAGACGATCCTGAGCTCACGCCGCGCGATATCGTGGTGATGGTGGCCGATATCGACAGCTACAGCCCCTATATTCAGGCCGTGTTCGGCAGCGCCACCGGCGATCGCTATCTGCCGTTTGCGATATCGGACCGGCGCGCGCGCCAGTCGCATCCGGCGCTGCAGGCCTTTGTCAGCCTGCTTTCCCTGCCAGACAGCCGCTTTGTTCCTGAAGACGTGCTGGCGTTGCTGGATGTTCCGGTACTGGCGGCTCGCTTTGATATTGATGAAGACGCCCTGCGCTACCTGCGCCAGTGGGTCAACGAGTCAGGCGTGCGCTGGGGGATGGATGACGACAACGTGCAGGAGTTTGAGCTACCCGTCACCGGCCAGCACACCTGGCAGTTTGGCCTGACGCGCATGCTGCTCGGCTATGCCATGGAGAGCAGCCAGGGAGAATGGAATGCCGTTCTGCCATATGATGAATCCAGCGGGTTAATCGCAGAGCTGGTGGGGCATCTGGCCTCGCTGCTGATGCAGCTTAACCGCTGGCGACGCGAGCTGATGCAGGCGCGACCGCTCGAGGCCTGGCTGCCGGTCTGCCGCGAGATGCTGAATGACTTCTTCCTGCCAGATCAGGAAACCGAAGCCGCGATGGCGCTCATTGAGCAGCAGTGGCAGGCCATTATCGAAGAGGGGCTCTCATCGCATTATGGCGAAGCGATCCCGCTGTCGCTGCTGCGCGATGAACTCACCCAGCGTCTCGATCAGGAGCGGATCAGCCAGCGCTTCCTGGCCGGACCGGTCAATATCTGCACCCTGATGCCCATGCGCTCCATTCCCTTTAAGGTCGTCTGCCTGCTGGGTATGAACGACGGGGTCTACCCGCGCGCGCTGGCGCCGCTGGGCTTCGATTTAATGAGTCATAAACCGCAGCGCGGGGATCGTAGCCGCCGGGATGATGACCGCTACCTGTTCCTCGAGGCGCTGATCTCCGCCCAGCAGCAGCTGTATATCAGCTATATCGGGCGCTCTATTCAGGATAACAGCGAGCGATTCCCCTCGGTGCTGGTGCAGGAGCTGGTCGACTATATCGGACAAAGTCACTACCTGCCGGGCGACGAAGCGCTTAACTGTGATGAAAGCGAACGGCGGGTGAAAGCGCATATCACCTGCTGCCACAGCCGGATGCCGTTTGACGCGGTGAACTATGAGCACAACGAGCAGCAGAGCTACGCCCGGGAGTGGCTCCCGGCGGCGAAGCGAGAAGGCGTGGCCCACAGCGATTTTATCCAGACCCTGGCACCGCGGCAGGTTGATACCCTTGCCTTTGAGCAGCTCCAGCGCTTCTGGGCCCATCCGGTGCGCGCCTTTTTCCAGATGCGTCTGCAGGTTAACTTCCGCTCTGAAGAGAGCGAGATCCCGGATGAAGAGCCGTTTACCCTTGAGGGGTTAAGCCGCTATCAGCTCAACCAGCAGCTGTTGAATGCATTGGTGGAGCAGGAAGACGCGCAGGTGTTGTTCCGTCGCTATCGTGCGGCGGGCCAGCTCCCTTACGGTGCCTTTGGTGAAATCGCCTGGGATGCCCAGTGTCAGGAGATGCAGGCGCTGGCAGGCAGGGTAATTGAGTGCCGTCAGCCGGGCAAAAGCATGGAGATCGATCTTCACTGTAACGGCATCAATCTGACGGGCTGGCTGCAGCATGTGCAGGCGGATGGGCTGCTGCGCTGGCGGCCATCGATGCTCAGCGTTTCACAAGGTCTGCAACTTTGGCTGGAACACCTTGTCTACTGTGCGAGCGGCGGTGAAGGTGAAAGCCGGTTGTTCGTACGCAAAGACGGCGAATGGCGCTTCCCGGCGCTGCCCGCCGCGCAGGCGATGGAACATCTCTCACTGTTTATCGAAGGCTACAGGCAGGGGATGAATAAACCGCTGCTGTTGCTGCCAGAAAGTGGGGGGGCATGGATTAAAGCCTGTTATGACGCCACGAATGATGCCATGTTAACGGATGAGGCCACCCTGCAAAAAGCGCGCAGTAAATTTTTGCAGGCCTACGAAGGTAACATGATGGTGCGCGGCGAAGGGGAGGATGTCTGGTATCAACGCCTGTGGCGAACCCTTGAGCCAGAATACTTCGATGCCATCACCGAAGAGGCCCGGCGCTACCTGTTACCGCTGTATAGATTTAAATAGTCCTGACGTCTGTATAAAAATTGCGCAGATTTGGGCATTCATTTATGATGCCCATCTTGTCATGGACTGATGTACCGCCATTAAGAGATGCTGGCTTGCCCGGCACGAAGCGTGTTAATGATGATGTCCGTGATGAAGAGGTAGTGAATGTCAGGCAGCACCTTATTGAAAACGTTGGTTTTGTTCGTCGCCCTTTGGGCACCCCTCAGTCAGGCAAACACCGGTTGGCAACCCGTCCAGGAAACGATTCGCAAAAGCGATAAAGATACCCGTGAGTATCAGGCGATCCGTCTTGATAACGGGATGATCGTGCTGCTGGTGTCCGATCCGCAGGCCGTTAAATCCCTGTCGGCGCTGGTCGTGCCGGTCGGCTCGCTGGAAGATCCTGACTCTCATCCTGGCCTGGCGCACTATCTCGAGCACATGACCCTGATGGGCTCAAAGAAGTACCCGCAGCCTGACAGCCTTGCCGAATTTTTAAAAATGCACGGTGGCAGCCACAACGCCAGCACCGCGCCGTACCGTACGGCTTTTTATCTTGAAGTGGAAAACGATGCGCTGGAAGGCGCAGTCGATCGTCTTGCGGACGCCATTGCCGCGCCGCTGCTGGATAAAAAATATGCCGATCGTGAGCGTAATGCGGTGAACGCCGAGCTGACCATGGCTCGCACCCGGGACGGGATGCGCATGGCCCAGGTCAGCGCAGAAACCATCAACCCGGCGCACCCTGGCTCGCGTTTTTCCGGTGGTAATCTCGAAACGCTGAGCGACAAACCTGACAGCCCGGTTCTTGATGCCCTGCACACCTTCCGCGACAAATTTTACTCCGCCAACCTGATGAAGGCCGTGGTGTACAGCAACAAACCGCTGCCTGAGCTGGCAACGCTCGCAGCCCAGACCTACGGTCGGGTGCCGAATAAAGATATCGCCAAACCGGAAACCACCGTTCCGGTGGTGACTGATGCGCAGAAAGGCTTAATCATTCATTACGTTCCCGCGATGCCGCGCAAGGTGCTGCGCGTCGAGTTTCGTATTGAAAACAACACCGCCCAGTTCCGTAGCAAAACCGATGAGCTGGTGAACTACCTGATCGGCAATCGTAGCCCCGGCACGCTCTCTGACTGGCTGCAAAATCAGGGGCTGGTGGAAGGCATTCGCGCCGATTCCGATCCTGTCGTCAACGGCAACAGCGGCGTACTGGCGATCTCCGCCACCTTAACTGACAAAGGGCTGGCTCACCGGGATGAAGTTGTCGCGGCCATTTTCAGCTATCTCTCACTGCTGCGTGAAAAGGGCGTGGATAAACGCTACTTTGACGAGCTGGCGCACGTGCTGGATCTCGACTTCCGCTACCCGTCGATCACCCGTGACATGGACTATGTCGAGTGGCTGGCTGATACCATGATCCGCGTGCCGGTCGCGCATACGCTGGATGCCGTTAACATCGCGGATCAGTATGATGCCGACGCGGTGAAAGCTCGCCTGGCGATGATGACGCCGCAGAATGCGCGTATCTGGTACATCAGCCCGAACGAGCCGCATAATAAAACCGCCTACTTTGTGAATGCCGAGTATCAGGTGGACAAAATCAGCGACAAAACCTTCGCCGACTGGCAGCAGAAGGCCGCCGGGATCGCACTCAAGCTGCCGGAACTGAACCCCTATATTCCGGACGACTTTACGCTGATCAAACCTGCGAAAGACTATCCGCAGCCGCAGCTGATTGTGGATGAGTCTAACCTGCGCGTGGTTTACACCCCGAGCCGCTATTTTGCCAGCGAGCCAAAAGCCAACGTCAGCATGGTGCTGCGTAACCCCCAGGCGATGGACAGCGCCAAAAATCAGGTGCTGTTTGCCCTGAACGACTATCTGGCGGGGATCGCGCTGGATCAGCTCAGCAACCAGGCGGCGGTAGGTGGGATCAGCTTCTCCACCAATGCCAACAATGGCCTGATGCTCAATGCCAACGGCTACACCCAGCGTTTACCGCAGCTGTTCGAGGCGCTGCTGAACGGGTATTTCAGCTACACCGCAACCGATGATCAGCTGGCGCAGGCGAAATCCTGGTATACCCAGATGATGGACTCTGCCGAGAAGGGCAAAGCCTTCGACCAGGCCATTATGCCGGTGCAGATGCTGTCGCAAATTCCTTATTTCCAACGCGAAGAGCGCCGGGCGCTGCTGCCTTCCATCACGCTGCAAGAGGTGATGGCGTATCGGGCAGCCCTGAAAACCAACGCCAGACCGGAGTTTCTGGTTGTCGGTAACATGAGCGAAGATCAGGCCAAAACGCTGGCGCAGAACGTCCGCACCCAGCTGGGTGCCAACGGTAACGAATGGTGCCGTAACGAGGACGTGCTGGTGGATAAACAGCAGAACGTCATTTTCGAGAAAGCAGGCAGCAGCACCGATTCTGCGCTGGCGGCGGTGTTTGTCCCGACGGGCTATGACGAATATGCCAGCTCGGCGTACAGCGCGGTGTTAGGGCAAATCGTTCAGCCTTGGTTCTACAGCCAGCTGCGCACCGAAGAGCAGCTCGGCTATGCGGTGTTTGCCTTCTCCATGAACGTTGGCCGCCAGTGGGGAATGGGCTTCCTGCTGCAAAGCAGCGATAAGCAGCCAGCCTACCTCTGGGATCGTTTCCAGGCCTTCTTCCCGCAGGCAGAAGCGAAGCTGCGGGCCTTAAAGCCTGAAGAGTTTGCGCAGATCCAGCAGGCCGTCATTACACAGGTCACTCAGCCGCCGCAAACCCTCGGCGAAGAGGCCTCGAGGATCAGCAAAGATTTTGATCGGGGTAATATGCGCTTCGATTCGCGTGATAAAGTAGTGGCCGAGATCAAACAGCTCACGCCGCAGAAAGTGGCCGACTTCTTCCACCAGGCGGTGGTTGCCCCACAGGGGATGGCTATCCTGTCGCAGGTGTCCGGTAGCCAAAGTAAGCAAGCCACAGATACCCAGCCTAAAGGCTGGACCGTCTGGAAGAGCGTGAGTGAATTGCAGCAATCTATGCCCAGGAGTAAGAACGAATGACCGATACCGCTGAGTCCCTTGACCCCCTCCGTTTACCGTTACAGGGGGAACGATTGATAGAGGCCTCAGCGGGAACCGGAAAAACCTTCACCATCGCGGCACTCTATCTGCGACTGTTGCTCAAGCTGGGCGACAGCGCAGCCTTTTCCCGCCCCCTGAGCGTGGAAGAGCTGCTGGTGGTGACCTTCACCGAAGCCGCAACAGAAGAGCTGCGCGGACGTATCCGCGCCAACATTCATGAGCTGCGCATCGCCTGTCTGCGGCAAAGCACCGATAACCCCCTTTATGCACGTCTGCTGGATGAGATCGTCGATAAACAGCAGGCGGCGGCGTGGCTGCTGCTGGCTGAACGGCAAATGGACGAGGCCGCAGTGTTCACTATCCACGGTTTCTGCCAGCGCATGCTCAGCCTTAATGCGTTTGAGTCCGGGATGCTGTTTGAGCAGCAGCTGATCGAAGATGAGTCTGCGTTACGCTATCAGGCCTGCGCGGACTTCTGGCGTCGCCACTGCTACCCGCTGCCGCGCGATATTGCCGAAGCGGTACACGAATTGTGGAAAGGCCCGGAAGCGCTGCTGCGGGCTATCGATCGCTATCTGCAGGGTGAAGCCCCCGTCATTAAATCACCGCCACCGGCGGATGAAACGCTGGCCTCCCGCCATGAGAAGATCGTCGCCCTTATCGTCGGGATGAAACAAAAGTGGACTGACAGCGTGGGCGAAATCGACGCCGTTATCGAAAATTCCGGCATCGACCGGCGCAAGTTTAACCGTGGCAATCAGGCAAAATATGTCGAACGTATTACCGCCTGGGCGCAGGAAGAGAAGCACAGCTATCAACTGCCTGACGCGCTGGAAAAGTTCTCTCAGACCTTCCTGGCGGAACGCACCAAGGCAGGCGGTGTGGTGCCGGAACATCCTCTGTTTTCCGCTATCGACACCCTGCTGGCCGAGCCGCTGACCCTCAACGATCTGATGATCACCCGCGCGCTGGCGGAGATCCGTGAAGCGGTTGCGCGCGAAAAACGCCGCCGCGGCGAGCTGGGCTTTGACGATATGTTAAGCCGCCTTGACGCGGCCCTGAACAGTGAGAACGGCGACGCGCTGGCGGCGGCGATCCGGGGTCGTTTCCCGGTGGCGATGATTGATGAATTTCAGGATACCGATCCCCAGCAGTACCGCATTTTCCGCCGCATCTGGCGCCAGCAGCCGGACACCGCGCTGCTGCTGATTGGCGATCCCAAACAGGCAATCTATGCGTTTCGCGGCGCGGACATCTTCACCTACATGAAGGCGCGTGGCGAAGTCGCCGCCCATTACACCCTCGACACCAACTGGCGCTCTGCACCGGGAATGGTCGAGAGCGTGAACAGCCTGTTTTCGCAGATGAACGATGCCTTTATGTTCCGTGAAATCCCCTTCCAGCCGGTTAAATTCGCCGCTAAAAATGCCGGACTGCGCTTTGAACTGCGCGGTGAAACACAGCCTGCGATGAATGTCTGGCTGATGGAGGGCGAAGGCTGCGGCGTCGGGGATTATCAAGCCTTTATGGCCCAGCACTGCGCGGCGCAAATCCGCGACTGGCTCAGCGCGGGCGTACGCGGCGACGCGATCCTGTACCGGGGCGATGAAGCCCAACCGGTAAAAGCATCCGACATTACGGTGCTGGTGCGCAGCCGTCTGGAAGCGGCACTGGTGCGTGACGCGCTGACCCTGCTGCACATCCCGTCGGTGTATCTCTCCAATCGCGACAGCGTATTTGAAACCCTGGAGGCGCAGGAGATGCTCTGGCTGCTGCAGGCGGTGCTGGCGCCCGAGCGCGAAAGCACCTTGCGCAGCGCGCTGGCAAGCTCGATGCTCGGCCTGACCGCGCTCGACATCGATACCCTTAACAACAATGAAGAACTGTGGGATGAGGCGGTGGAAGAGTTCACCCGCTACCGCGAACGCTGGCAGAAGCGCGGGGTGATGGCGATGCTGCGCGACATCATGACCCGGCGCAACATCGCCGAAAACATGCTGGCAACTGCCGGGGGCGAACGCCGACTGACCGATATTTTGCACATCAGCGAGCTGTTGCAGGAGGCAGGAACCCAGCTGGAGAGTGAACACGCCCTCGTGCGCTGGCTGGCGCAGCACATCGCCGATCCGAACAGCAATGCTTCCAGTCAGCAGATGCGCCTTGAAAGCGACAAACATCTGGTCAAAATCGTCACCGTCCATAAATCGAAAGGGCTGGAGTATCCGCTGGTGTGGCTGCCGTTTATCGCCAATTACCGCGTACAGGACCAGGCCTTTTATCACGATCGTAAAACCTTTGAAGCGGTGCTCGACTTAAGCCAGGCCGACGACAGCGTAGAGCTTGCCGAAGCCGAGCGGCTGGCGGAAGACTTACGCCTGCTGTACGTGGCGCTGACGCGTTCGGTGTGGCACTGCAGCTTAGGTGTCGCGCCGCTGTTTCGTCGTCGCGGCGACAAATCGGGCGAAAGCGATTTTCATCTGAGCGCACTCGGGCGGCTGATCCAGCAGGGCGAGCCGAAAGACGCGGCGGGCCTGCGTCAGTGCCTGCAAACCCTGTGCAATGAGCACATTGCGCTGCAGGTGGCCGGAGTCGCCGACACCGCCCGCTGGCAGATGCCGGCACCGTTAACCCCGGATCTGCAGGCGCGGCAGATTGCCCGCGTGCTGTACGATGACTGGCGGGTAACCAGCTACTCCGGCCTGCAGCAGCACGGGCACAGTGTCGCCCAGGATCTGATGCCGCGGCTCGATGTCGACGCCGCGGGCGTTGGCGACGTGGCGCAGGAGCCGGAGCTGACCCCGCACCAGTTCCCGCGTGGTGCGTCGCCGGGCACCTTTTTACACAGCCTGTTTGAAGAACTCGATTTTACGCAACCTGTCGACCCGGAGTGGATGCTGGAGATGCTGCAAAAAGGCGGCTATGACGCCCGCTGGGAGCCGGTCCTGACCGGGTGGATCAACCAGGTTCTGCAGGCACCGCTTAACGAAGAGGGGATCGCCCTGAACCAGCTTCGCGAAGCGGACAAGCAGGTGGAGATGGAATTTTATCTGCCCATCGCCGGGCCGTTGACCGCCGATGCGCTGGATGCCTTGATCCGTGAGTACGATCCGCTGTCGCAGGACTGCCCGCCGCTCGATTTCCGCCAGGTGCGCGGAATGCTGAAAGGCTTTATTGACCTCGTGTTCCGTCACAACGGCCGCTACTACTTGCTGGACTACAAATCCAACTGGCTGGGGGCAGACAGCGAGTCTTATACCCCGCAGGCGATGGCCAAAGCGATGCAGTCTCACCGCTATGATCTGCAATATCAGCTCTATACCCTGGCGCTGCACCGCTACCTGCGTCACCGCATTGCTGACTACGACTATCAGCAGCATTTCGGCGGCGTTATCTACCTCTTTTTACGCGGGGTGGACGGCAGCGCGCCGGGCGCAGGGTGCTTTGCCACCCGCCCGGATGAAGTGTTAATTGATCGCATGGACAGGCTATTTGCCGCCAGCAACGAGGAACTTGCGCAATGACGATGCAAAAACTGTTACTGGAAGCCGTAGAACAGCGGGTGCTGCGTCGCCTGGACGTGCAGTTCGCGATGATGGTGGCGAGTAACGATGAACCCGCCGTGATGCTGGCGGCGGCGCTGTTAAGTCGCGATGCGGGAGAAGGGCATGTCTGCCTGCCGCTGTCGCAGCTGCGGGCAGAGGCGAAAACCCCTGCGCTGCTGCAGGCCTGTTTTGCGCTGCACGACGACGCGCTGGACTGGCCTCAGACGCTGCTGCGCTCGCCGGCGGTCAGTACCGGAGAGTTGCCCACGCCGCTGGTGCTGATTGGCGACAGACTCTATCTCAACCGAATGTGGCGTTACGAACGGGCGGTGGCCGGATTCTTTAGCGAGGCCAACCAGCCGCTGATGCATGACAGTCGCGAAATGCAGCGCACCCTGAACGCGCTGTTTACCTCTGACGAAGCCGTCAACTGGCAAAAGGTGGCGGCGGCGGTGGCGTTAACCCGCCGCATCTCGGTGATCTCCGGCGGACCGGGAACCGGTAAAACCACCACCGTCGCCAGGCTGCTGGCGGCGCTGATTCAGATGGCAGGGGAAGGGCGGTGCCGCATCAGGCTGGCGGCCCCCACCGGGAAAGCTGCCGCGCGCTTAACGCAATCGCTGGGCGGGGCGCTGCAAACGCTGCCTCTGACTGACGGACAGCGCAAGCTGTTCCCGGCCGAGGCCAGCACGCTGCACCGTCTGCTCGGCGCTCAGCCCGGCAGCCAGCGTCTGCGTTACCATGCCGGTAATCCGCTGCACCTGGACGTGCTGGTGGTGGACGAAGCCTCGATGATCGACCTGACGATGATGTCGCGCCTGATTGACGCTTTACCGTCCCATGCAAGGGTGATTTTCCTCGGCGATCGCGATCAGCTGGCCTCCGTAGAAGCGGGGGCGGTACTGGGTGATATCTGTACCTGGGCCAGCGCAGGCTTTACCGCCCAGCGCGCACAGGAGCTGTCTGAGCTGACCGGATGTCAGATGGAAGGCAACGTCAGCCCGGTGGCGGGCGCACTGCGCGACAGCCTGTGCCTGCTGCAAAAAAGCTACCGTTTTGGCAGCGATTCCGGTATCGGCAAGCTGGCAGCAGCGGTGAACCGCGGCGATCGGCAGGCCATGCGTGCGGTGTTTGACGGCGGATTCAACGATATCGAGAAAAAGCAGCTGCAAAGTGGCGAAGAGTATCTGGCGATGCTCGAGGATGCTCTGCTGGGCTACCGGCATTTTCTCGACACCGTCCACCAGCAGGCCCCCGCAGAAGAGGTGCTGACCGCATTCGGTCGCTATCAGCTGCTGTGTGCCCTCCGTGATGGGCCCTTTGGCGTGGCCGGGCTCAACGAAAAGCTGGAGCAGGTGTTGGCGCAAAAGCGCCGGATCAGCCATCAGCCGTATTCCCGCTGGTTTGAGGGGCGGCCGGTGATGATTTCGCGCAACGACAGCGCGCTGGGGCTGTTTAACGGCGATATCGGGATTGCGCTGGATCGCGGCCAGGGATTGCGCGTCTGGTTCCAGATGCCGGACGGCAGCGTCAAGTCAGTTCAACCCAGCCGCCTGCCGGAACATGAAACCGCCTGGGCGATGACGGTCCACAAATCTCAGGGCTCTGAGTTCGATCATGCGGCGCTGATCCTGCCGGTGCAGATGTCCCCCGTGGTGACCCGGGAGCTGGTGTACACCGCCATCACCCGCGCCCGTCAGCGGCTGTCACTGTACGCCGACGAAGGCGTGCTGGCGCAGGCCGTCACGACCCGTACGGAACGGCGCAGCGGCCTGAGTGCCATTTTTGAAGCGATGTAAGTCAGTTAAAAGCCGGGCGCGTGCCCGGCCTGAGGGGACGTTAGCTTAAATCTGCCATCAGCACCTTTGAGCGGCGCTGATAGTTGTACATCTCTTTTTTGGACTCAGGCAGGGAATCAATATCCACCGGCGAGAAACCGCGTTCCTGGAACCAGTGGATGCTGCGGGTGGTGAGCACAAACAGTTTGCTCAGGCCCTGCTGACGCGCCTGAACGGCGATCCGCTCCAGCAGCACCTCGCCGCGCGAAGAGCTGCGGTAGTCAGGATGCACGGCCACACAGGCCATTTCACCTATCTTCTCTTCCGGGAACGGATACAGTGCTGCACAGGCGATAGTGAGATTGTCGCGCTGAATAATCGTGAACTTGTCGATCTCCATCTCCAGCTGCTCGCGCGAGCGACGCACCAGAATCCCTTGCTGCTCCAGGGGGCGAATAAGCTCGAGGATCCCGCCGATATCGTTAATGGTGGCGCGGCGGATCTGCTCGGCGCTCTCCATGACGATCTGGGTACCGATACCGTCGCGGGAGAACAGCTCCTGCAGCAGGGCACCGTCTTCCTGGTAGCTGATTAAATGGCTGCGACGCACGCCGCTGCGGCAGGCTTTGACCGCCCCGCGCAGGAAACGTACCGTGCCGGAGTAGTAATCCCCTTGTTCTTCCAGCGCTTCAACCCGCGCCTGGGCTTCGTTAGGGAACAGCTCAGAGACGATATTCCCCAGCTCGTTGATCACCCCCTGCGAGGAGCAGAAGCCGATCATCTTCTCGGCCTTCAGCTTGATGGCAAGCTGGGTGGCAATCTCTTCCGACGTGAGGTTAAAGCTTTCGCCAGTGACGGAGACCGCAACCGGACCGGTCAGCACAATCGCACCGCCATCCAGCTGGCGGTGGATGGCCTCTTCATCAATACGACGAATACGCCCGCTGTGGCAGTAATCCACACCGTCATCGACGCCAAGCGGCTGCGCAATGATAAAATTGCCGCTGACCACGTTGATGTGCGCCCCCTGCAGCGGGGTGTTATTCAGGCTCATCGACAGCCGCGCGGTAATATCCAGCTGCAGCAGACCGGCAGCCTGCTTAACCAGCTCCAGCGTTTTGGCATCGGTGACGCGGGTGTGTTTATGGTAAAGGGGTTCGTGTTGATGAACGGACAGATTGGCTTCAATCTGCGGACGGGCGCCATAGACCACCACCAGGCGAATACCCAGGCTGTGCAGCAGGCCGATATCATTAACTATGCTGGAGAAGTTTTCATGCTCAATGGCTTCGCCACCCAGCATGATGACAAACGTTTTTCCCCGATGGGTATTGATATAGGGAACAGAATGGCGAAAACCCTGGACCAGTTCGATTCGACGTTCCTTCACCACGGCACAACCCCTTTAATGAATGTTTATTCGTAATTTTTGTATTTTTATTCGAATATTGCCTTGCGCGCAAGCCAAACTTTTTGCCGTAACAAAGAAAATCAGACCAAACCGTAGGTTAACGTATGATTGTTTACCCTTTTCTGGGTGACAGCTTATGCATCATTCGTTAAAGTTTTCGGTCAATTTGGACGTTATGAGAATTTATTCGATATCTTTGCTCGGGAGAAGCATGTCGGGATCCAGTAAAGCAGTAAGTCGTCGCCGCCTGTTACAAGGGGCCGGGGCCATGTGGTTGCTTAGCGTAAGTCAGGTGGGGCTCGCTGCCGTCAGTCAGGTGGTAGCGGTACGCGTCTGGCCATCGTCGACCTATACCCGCGTCACGGTCGAGTCAAACCGGATCCTGAACTATAAGCAGTTCGCGCTGAGCAATCCTGAGCGCGTGGTGGTGGATATCGAAGGCGTAAACCTGAACTCAGTTCTGAAAGGCATGAGCGCGCAGATCCGTGGCGACGATCCTTACATCAGGTCAGCGCGCGTCGGGCAGTTTGACCCGAATACCGTGCGGATGGTGTTTGAACTTAAGCAGAACGTGAAGCCGCAGCTGTTCGCTCTTGCGCCGGTTGCCGGTTTTAAAGAGCGTCTGGTGATGGATCTCTATCCGGCGAACGCGACCGATATCCAGGATCCGCTTCTGGCCTTGCTCGAAGATTACAACAAGGGCGATCTCGAAAAGCAGGTCCCGCCTGCGCAAAGCGGTCCGAAGCCGGGGAAAGCCGGACGCGATCGGCCGATTGTGATCATGCTCGATCCGGGTCACGGCGGGGAAGACTCCGGTGCAGTAGGCAAATACCATACGCGTGAAAAAGACGTGGTGCTGCAGATCGGCCGACGTCTGAAGGCGTTGATCGACAGAGAAAGTAACATGCGCGCCTACATGACGCGCAACGAAGACGTCTTTATTCCGCTGAAGGTGCGGGTCGCCAAAGCGCAAAAGCAGCGCGCGGATCTGTTCGTCTCTATTCATGCGGACGCCTTTACCAGCCGTCAGCCCAGCGGATCGTCGGTGTTTGCGCTGTCGACCAAAGGGGCAACCAGTACGGCTGCAAAACTGCTGGCAGATTCGCAGAACGCCTCTGACCTGATCGGTGGCGTCAGTAAGAGCGGCGATCGCTATGTCGATCACACTCTGTTCGATATGGTGCAGTCGCTGACCATCACGGACAGCCTGAAGTTTGGTAAAGCGGTGCTGGGTAAACTGGGCAGGGTGAATAAACTGCATAAGAACAGCGTCGAGCAGGCGGGGTTTGCGGTGCTAAAAGCGCCGGATATCCCGTCGATTCTGGTCGAAACGGCGTTTATCAGTAACGTGGAAGAGGAGCGCAAGCTCAAAACGGCGGCGTTCCAGCAGGAAGTGGCGGAGTCGATTCTGGCGGGGATTAAGGCGTACTTCTCTGACGGGGCGACGTTAGCCAGAAGAGGATAATCAGGATGCCGGGTTAACGCCCGGTAAAATGACAAACTGCAGATACAAAAAAACACCCTTGAGGGTGTTATTTGTTTTAAGAAGTATTGGTTGCGGGGGCCGGATTTGAACCGACGACCTTCGGGTTATGAGCCCGACGAGCTACCAGGCTGCTCCACCCCGCGTCCGTCTTTCTACTCTGTAGAAACTTACTTCTTCACTTCTTCAAATTTGATTGGTTGCGGGGGCCGGATTTGAACCGACGACCTTCGGGTTATGAG
>Ga0308165_1001778_pt1 | contig 28494 bp, 26 predicted proteins | sample PhyWR2_FD_201032 | JGI IMG/M metagenome (GOLD analysis project Ga0308165, IMG submission 201032) | Phyllosphere microbial communities from UC Gill Tract Community Farm, Albany, California, United States - DLSLW.R2 | ecosystem: Host-associated > Plants > Phyllosphere > Unclassified | place: USA... | reverse complement strand
GCTGGTCTTTAGCAACTTTAAATTGCTGCCCTGCTATATTTACTATTGCGTACATTGTTTAAATATTAGTTTTTTAATTTTTATTTAACGAGGTGCAAATATAGAACAAATTCAATTAACACACAAATACATATCGAAAATATTTTCACTTAAATTCTACTGGATCAGGATTCGGAGGATTTAAGGATTTTAAGATCGGTTTGGCCAGTATTTTAATTGCGTTTTCCGAAAAAAGAGTTTGGTAATTATTGGGGCTAAACCGCTGTGTTGTTCACAAAGTTTAGCTTTTCCAACCATGTCCCACATGCCTTGTGCAACAGCCATCGTTTTTAAACCCGATTGCAGTGGAAGCCTCCGCTTTTTCTGCGGAGCTTATAACGGAAAGCAGAATCAAAGGCCTCCAAGTACCACCAGCCCTTCATTTTCAGATAGAAAAATATTGCCTTTCTGCTCTTCCAACTCAGCAGCAAATCCTTCGACACCGCTACAATTGACATTATTCGGTAATTATCTACTAATGAATGTTTTATTGTTCATGCATTTCCACCCAACTAGGCCATAGCACCATATCTTCGTTCTACATAAATCCGGCCTAACAAATTTTTCGGGCTCCGCTGACCCAGCCACCCCACTTGCTTCGAAAGAAAAATTTTCAGCCGGTGTTTTTTGTTTCTTTTTGACAGCAAAAAGAAAGAGCCAATCGGCGGCGGCGAGCCGAGGCTAGGTTGAGCCAAGGGGCAATAAAATCAATTATATACGTCAATCATATTGATTTTTATAAAATAAATTACCCCTCAGGATGACATAGCGATGGGATGATTAATCGACGCTAAATACTCAAGTCGAAATCGTTTTACTGTTAATTTCGCTTCAGACCTTGGACTCTGGACTACTCTACTTACCGGTTCTCTTTTCAGCTTGGTTTAACGTCTCTTCAATGATTTTTCTCATTTGCACAGCTGCATCTAACAATTTTGGATTACCGTCAAAATCGCCATAAACCACTACATGTTTTGATTTCTCTTTGTATTTAAACAGGATATCGTAACGTGGTACAGCCAAAGCTTTGGCACTCTTTTTTCCAATAGTATCCGGGAAATTCCAAAGTCCGATTTCATTGGCTTTCGCATGCATAAACAAGATATCGTCGCTCTTTAAAAATACTTTTTTCCGCACCACAGAATCCACATTACTTATATACTGATAATCGCCGGTTGCAGAATTATAATGATTCTCTAATGTATCCTTTATCCCCCATTTGTATTCCATCGATACAAAATCCTTTTTTCTGAATGGCGCGTTCTGAATAATCGGCTTATAATAAATATAACAATAAATAATCATCGGAACGATGATACTAAGGGCTAAGAATATTTTTTTTCCTCTACTTGACACTTGATATTGAATTATTGATTGAATGTTTAAATTATTGAATGAGAGAATTGTTGTAATTATTTATTATTGAATAAAACTCCAGACTAAGGACGCTAAACTGTTGACTCCTTCAACTCCCCTTCCCACTTACTTACTACTGCAGTTGCAATGCTATTTCCAACAACATTAGTGGCTGAACGTCCCATGTCCAACAAAGGATCGATACCAATTAATAAAGCCAAACCTGCTTCGGGGATATTAAAACTGGCAATGGTACCCGCAATTACCACTAATGATGCGCGGGGCACACCTGCAATTCCTTTACTGGTTAACATTAAGATTAAAAGCATCGAAATTTGTTGATCAAAACCTAAATGGATACCATAGGCCTGGGCAATAAATAAGGAAGCAAAGGTCATGTACATCATCGAACCATCCAAGTTAAACGAATATCCCAGGGGCAACACGAAACTCACAATTTTATCCTTACAGCCAAAACGCTCTAAAAGCATCATTGTTTTTGGATAAGCGGCTTCGCTGCTTGCTGTACTGAAAGCTAAAAGAGCTGGTTCTTTCATGTCGTTTACCAAACGGAAAATGCGTTTTTTCAACACTAAGAATCCTAAAAAGATCAATACGCACCATAAAATCCCCAATCCAAGGTAAAACTCGCCAATAAATATGGCATAAGTATTCAATACATTAAGTCCTTGTTTGGCTACAATGGCAGTCATGGCACCAAAAACGGCTAATGGTGCGAAATTCATCACATAACCGGTCATTTTTAGGATTACATGTGCAATGGCATCAAATGCTTTGATTACAATCTGCCCCAAATCGCCAATAGCCGCAGTAGCTACACCAAAGAACAAAGAGAACACAACGATCTGCAAAATTTCGTTGGTTGCCATTGATTCGGCTATACTTTTAGGAAAAACGTGTGCAATAAAATCTTTCACACTCATTGATGCTCTCTGAATACCTGTATTCACCAATTGATCTGGCAAAGACAATTTCATGTGTCTTCCAGGCTCAAATAAATTGACAAGGATCATTCCCAACACTAGCGACATTAACGACATGGCCAGAAACCAGCCCAGCGTTTTGCCACCAATCCTGCCCACCGCTTTAATGTCGCCAACTTTAGCTACACCAACTACTAAGGTTGTAAATACCAATGGGGCAACGATCATTTTAATCAGGCGAAGAAAAATATCGCTTAATAAGGTAAAATATTCTAGTTTTTTCTCCCTGATATCTTCGTTTTCTTTTTTGATTTTAGCATTGGCTTTCCGCTCTGCTTTAAGCTGGGTATAACCTACACTAGTGGTATCGGTAGATTTGGCAATGTTTACCTCTATACTTTTAACTTTCGCATCAGCGGTGAGTATATTCTGGTTGTAAACATCGATTGAATTGACATTTAAAATATAGCCCAGTGCAATACCCGCAATCAGCGCTAAAAAAATGAAAAGCGTGAGTTTGTTTTTCTTCATGAATATAAAAAGTTTGTGGTACTCTTAATTTGGTAAAACTACGATATTTACGGCGTGTAACAAATTTTGATCACGGGTGGCATCAAAAAATATATTATTTTTGGTTTCTGTTGTAACAAAAAATGTTCAACATCATCTAAAACGCAACTATAAACCCCTAAATGGAACAAAAAGACAAGTTATTTAAAGAGATCTTCGATTCAAATTCCAAAAAGATATTCCATTTATGTTATGGTTATACTGGCGATACCGACGCTGCCAATGATCTTTTGCAGGAAACTTTTTTAAAGGTTTGGCAAAACCTGGATAAGTTCAGAAACAAATCGCTGATTTCTACTTGGATTTATAGAATTGCGGTAAATACCTGTTTAACCTATTTAAGATCTGAAAAACGACAAGCGAAAGACGAATTAACGGATAACATTATTGAAAATAAAATAGAAGAATTTTCGGAGAAAAACGAACAGGTAGCCCTACTTTATACATGTATATCAAAACTCGAAGAAAATGACCGTTTAATTATTACCATGGTTTTAGATGAATTACCATACCACGAAATTGCCGATATCTCTGGAATAAGTGAAGGCAATTTAAGGGTAAAAATTCACCGAATTAAACAAAAATTAACAGAATTATATAGCCAGTATGCAAGCGTTTGATCAAATACAGGAGTTGTGGCAAAAGCATGAGGTAGAAGTTAAGGTTTCTGCCGATGAAATGCTGCAACAAGCGAAGAAAGAAGTAAATGGATTAAAGCTGAAATCTGCTTTGAACATTTTGGGTATGCTGGCATCTTTTATTGCCATTGCCGCATTATGGATATTTTTTCACTTCGAATCGTGGACAACACATGTCGGCATCAGCATCACTATTATCGCCATCGGTGTTTATACCTTAATTCTTTACCGTGATTACAGGCTGATTTCGAAAACGGATTTTACAGCACACCCGCATGAGTATTTAAATAACCTAAAAACCTATCAATTAAACCGCTTTAAACTATACAATTCTTTGTATTGGTTTTATATGGTTGCGTTATCGCTAGGCCTCATATTTTATTTCGTAGAAATACTTTCACACTTTACTACTGTTCAAAAAGTTTTGGCTATAGGATTAACCGCAATATGGATGTTGTTCTGCTCAACCCTTTTAAGAAAAGCCGTAATGAGCAGGGAAAAAGAACGCATCGGTTTATTGATCGAGAAATTTGAACGCATAAGCGGACAGATTTCTACTCCTGAATAATTTTAGGCACGGTTTTTTCATTGTAAAATGAGCACATGAGACCATCATGATTTACCCATTTATAATGGAATAGCTAAATCATGATCTTTTCACTACCGCTGAAACTAAAATTATACAAGTGAAAACACGACTGATTTTACCCTTATTATTTTTGCTGGCATTGCCATGTACTTTTGCATTTAAACAAGACCTGAACCAACCGGTACAGCTGGATTGGGAAACTCACTTTAAAGGCAAAGCTGATATGCGTTCGCCATTTTTTGCCCTAACGGCAATGACCTGGAAATACAGCTATTCCAGCACTGTGTACCGTAATCGTGTGGCCATTAAATTAAAGAATGAAGCTACTATTGACAAAACGAGATCGTGGGTAAAGTGGGATAAAATTAAAGATCCCGACGTTAGGGCGAGTTTGTTGCACCATGAGCAGGGACATGCCGATATCCAGTATGTTTTGCTTTTAGAAGCCGAAAGGGTATTAAAAAACAGAAATTATTCGGTAAGCAATTTCAAGGCTCAAATTTCGGAACTGGCGAACCAGATTAGCGATTATTTTGATACCATGCAGCGTAATTATGATGAAGAAACCGAGCATGGCAGCAATCATAAAATGCAGGCCCGTTGGGATGAAATTATTCAGGACAAAATCGAGGAATCGAGAGCAGCAACTGCTGAATTACAAAAATAGCTTTGGAATAAATATGATGGCGCCAACAAGCACAGCCAAAAATGCAGCCACCAATACCGCAGCGGCAGCCAGATCTTTTACCACTTTAATTTTTGGATGATAAGCTGTAGACACCACATCTGCCAGTTTTTCAATAGCAGAGTTTAAGATTTCGGCCACAAAAACAGCAGAAATTACAGATAAAATCGCAATCCATTCTGAGCCTGAGATTTTCAGATAAAAAGATAAACCAATCGCTACAATTGCTGCAAACAGATGAACCTTTCCGTTATGATCATTAATAAAGAATAATTTTAATCCATTAAAAGCATATTTAAAGCTCTTAATACGATCAATAATTGAAAATTTTTGGTTGCTCATTGTTTTATATTTGGATAGTAGCATGAAAGATCCTAAAATAAGTTCAGGATGACGAATTAGTGTTGGTGGCCGTCATTCCCGCGCAGGCTGGAATCTTAAAGCCTATGGCATTACGATTCCCAATCAAGTTGGGAATGGCGTTACGGTATGTAGATGTCATCTCCAATGTTTTTATCGAAAACTAACCTCCAAGATGACTATCCTTTATGGTTAGGCCTTTTACCTTAAACCATCCACTCTAAACCTTATTGATGCTTAGCTTTTCCGTCCTCAGGCTTTATCTCGCTTGTAGAAAAACTGTTCCCACTTAATTTATATTGATAGGTCTTGGTAATTGTTTTAGTGCTATCTGCACCGTCTTTTACAGGAAAAGAACGGAACAGATCGCCATTTTTAATAAAAAAATTATCGTTACCTGTATAACCTTTCTTTTGATTGGCACTTAACGAAGGAAAACCGATCTTGTTAAAATCGCCACCAGCATACTCAAAAACATTTAGGTCTGAAAATGTCTTATTATTCAACAATTGGATGTACAATTCAGGATTGCCATCATTATCCAAATCCATATTCCAGGCATCTGTTATGATGCCTTTACGATCAACCGCAGCAGATTTATAGTTGTTGTGTACCGAATCAGACATTAAAATCTGGTAACCTCCGATCGAGTCCACTCCTTTGCCCCAACTTACAATTTCAAAATTTAATCCTGGTTTCACCTCAATATCCTTATAAAAATGGAAAGGGTTCTTTTCAATTTTTGTTGTTTCTGTTTTAACTTCTTTTGGTTTTTCTTCTGTGCATGCAAAACAAAACAGCATCCCTGCTGCTAGCAAGAGATGCTGTTTTGTATATTTCTGTAGTTTCATTTTGCTTGGGACATTTTGGTTGCCCCAAATTAAGTATTTTAGCCTATCAAAACAACAGTTTTATTTCTTCGCCTCGGCTTTAACTTCGGGTGCACCGTTGTTTAAAACAGTTTCTGTAGTTACACTTCTTCTTCCACTTGGTGCAATAACGATTGTTTTTAGCACTCTTTTTTCTCCTTGCGGAACAGTAATTTTAATTGGAGTAGTGTATAAAAATGCATTTTCTGATGGACGTGCCAAATCGATGGTATAATAAATTTTTGCTCCGGTAACAGGTGCTTTTAAATCAATGGTGAAATCACCACCGGTTAAAGGTTTATCACTCTGGCCAATTGGCGTAGGCACCCAAAAATTAATGTTCATTTTATCTAAACGCGCCAAATGGATCGGTAAACGCTGCTCAGCAAAATTCTTTAAATCCTTACGCTCTACTGGCGACCACGCAATTTCGGCTAAAGCCAGTAATCGCGGGAATGCGTGATTTTCTGCTTTTGCCGTTGTTTTAATGTATTCAGTCCACATATTGGCCTGTACACCTTTAATGTATCTTCTTTCATCTGCAGTTAATACTTTTGGAATCGGATCGTAAGCATAAATTTTTTGGTAAGGTGCAAATCCTCCAATAGTTACAGGCTCATCAGGAGAATTAGATTGTTTATGGTCGATATATAAACCCATCGAACCGGGTGTCATAATCACGTCGTGTTTCTGTTGTGCAGCTGCAATACCACCATCTTCGCCTCTCCAGCTCATTACAGTAGCATTTGGTGCCAAACCACCTTCTAAAATCTCATCCCAACCAATAATCGAACGTCCTTTTCCATTCACGTGTTTCTCAATCGTTTGAATAAAATAACTCTGCAATTCGTGTTCATCTTTTAATCCTTTTTCTTTCATTAAATTCTGGCAGAAAGTAGATTCTTTCCAATAGGTTTTAGGTGCTTCATCGCCACCAATATGGATATATTTTGATGGAAATATCGCAATTATTTCATCCAACACATTTTCTAAAAAGGTAAAGGTATTGGCCGATGGCACAAAAATATCGTCAAAAACACCCCAGGTTTGTTGTACCTGTTTTCCTTTTCTACTACCTGCCCATGGCGTTTTATCGCTAACAAAAGTATCGCGATCAGGGAAACAGCTTAACTCAGGATACGATGCAATTGCCGCAGAAGCGTGACCAGGTAATTCGATTTCAGGAATTACAGTAATGTATTTTGTAGCGGCATATCGTACAATTTCTTTAGCTTCTTCCTGGGTGTAATATCCTTTAACTGGTGTAAGATAGTTGCCATTTCCCGGGTAATTGCCAATAATACTGCCGTTACGCGACGAACCTATTTCTGTAAGTTTCGGGTATTTTTTAATCTCAATTCTCCAGCCCTGATCATCCGTGAGGTGCCAATGAAAAGTGTTGATCTTGTAATAAGCCAATTGATCGATATATTTTTTGATAAAAGAAATCGGGAAGAAGTGACGACATACGTCCAACATCGTTCCACGATAAGCAAAACGCGGATAATCGTTAATATTAACTGCAGGAACGGTAATTTTATCAGCAACTTTATCAGGCAGCATCTGCATAAGTGATTGTACTGCATAAAAAAGTCCTGCCCCTTTTCCAGTTAAAATAATCTGGTTAGTAGAAACTTTAATGGTATAACCTTCAGCAGGCAATTGATCTGCTCCAACAGATGTTAAAACAACAGTCTTTTGGTTAGGTTGTGTAATTTTGGCTTCTCTTAAGGCAAAACCCGCCTTGGTAACGATAAAAGCGTTTAATAAATCAGACATCTTTGCGCCGTCGATGCTCTGGTTTACCAAAACCGTGGTTTTATCTAAAATAAAATTTCCATTTGCCCTTGTAATGGCTACTGGTGCAGGTATGATGCCCATATTGGGATCACTCTGCGCAAATGCACTCGTGCTGATTAATACTCCAATAAAAATCGATAATGCTTTGTTCATGTTGTGTTCTGGTTTTTTATAGATTTATTTGATTATTTGATCCAAGATAGAGATAATGGGCACATTGTGAATCCCACATTCTTGTTACATTCAAGATCAACCGTTTGACTGCATAGTATAATGCAGATAAATTAGCAAATTCTTTTTACATAACTTTTTAAGGTTATTTAACCACAGATAAATGGGATAATCGCAAATGAAGATATTCAAAAATCAGGTACAGCAGCATTTCGGTTACTGTATCCCCGCCATCCGTTATAGTCCCGATGAAAAATCGAGAGCTGTCACTACTGTCGGGTTTAGGTGGCACGGCCAGTGGAACTATTTGGGGCTGCAAAGTGCATAGGTACCATAGTTTAGGCACCACGCTATTCAACTCTTAATAGTAGCAAAAAACTAAATATATAAACCTGATTGAAATGGCATTTTTTGTCACTCTGAGCGTAGTTGAAGGGCAAAAAATATAATGAAAAGCAGGACGATCAATAAAAAGAACCACTGTAACTGCTTTCCAAAAAAAGAGAGATTGGAAATTCTGTAAATAGATCTCTCCATTTCGCTACGCTTCAGTCGAGATGACGATCGGCGTGGTCGAGATGACGAAATGAGCAAAAAAAGAGAAACCTTTACTGATTTCTCTTCTTTAAAATATTTTAAAATTATTCTTAAGCCTCTACCGGATGCTCTTTAGCAGCCAAATACCTTTCGGCATCAAGCGCGGCCATACAGCCAGAACCTGCAGCAGTTACCGCCTGACGGTAATACATATCCTGCACATCGCCACAGGCAAAAACACCTTCGATATTGGTTAAAGTAGAACCTGGTTTAGTAGCTAAATAACCTGTTTCGTCCATATCTAACTGACCTTTAAAAATATCGGTATTCGGCTTATGACCAATAGCCACAAAAAAACCTTCAACCTCAATATCAGATTCAACACCAGTTTTGTTATTTAAAACCTTAACTGCAGTTACGTTTTTACCATTACCTAAAATCTCCTGAGTTTCGGTATTGTAATGCACCACAATATTTGGTGTGGCTAAAACACGACTAACCATCGCTTTAGAAGCTCTAAATTCATCTCTACGCACCAATAAATGAACAGTTTTACAAAGTTTAGCTAAATAAGTTGCTTCCTCAGCAGCAGTATCTCCGGCACCTACAATGGCAACATCCTGTCCTTTAAAAAAGAAACCATCGCAAACGGCACAGGCTGAAACACCAAAACCATTGTATTGTTGTTCGCTTGGTAAACCTAGCCATTTGGCTGTAGCACCTGTTGCAATAATTACGGTATCGGCAGTAATGGTTTTAATTTCATCAACCACTACTTTATGTGGAGTTGAAGAGAAATCTACCGAACTTACATAACCAAAACGGATATCAGTACCAAAACGCTCTGCCTGTTTACGGAAATCCTCCATCATTTCTGGCCCCATAATACCTTGTGGGTAACCAGGGAAATTCTCTACATCGGTAGTTTGTGTAAGCTGACCGCCAGCTTGCATACCGGTATACATAATTGGTTTTAAATCAGCCCTGGCAGCATAAATTGCAGCAGTGTAACCTGCCGGACCTGAACCTATAATTAAACACTGAACGTGTTCGTTTTCTTGTGACATTATATTGTGTGTTTGAAATTCATTAATCGTAGCGCAAATTTAATGCTTTAAATAATTGTTAACAAGCGTACATTGTCAACATAGTTTACTTATTAACAGTGCACCGCAACGTGCTTGGCGTATGGCGTTAAAACTCATACTAACCGGAGGCTCAAAATGCTTCATATCCGTGGTGTCAGATGTTACCATCTTACACTGATTGAATTTAGAACAACTGTCAGACGATAATATCCAACAGCACCTATGTTTGAATAATGCCCACATTAAATTTCTTGGTAATCGGCGATTGATTGGCAGCCTCAATGCCCATCGAAATCACTTTCCTGGTTTCTAATGGATCAATAATACCATCTACCCAAAGGCGTGATGCAGCATAATAAGGTGTAGTTTGACTATCGTATTTCTCGGTAATTTCTTTTAGGAGTTCAGCCTCTTTTTCTAGTGTAATTACTTCACCTTTTGCTTTTAATGATGCTTGTTGAATCTGCAACAAAGTTTTAGCAGCCTGTGAACCACCCATTACGGCAATTTTTGCGGTTGGCCAGGCATAAATCAATCTTGGATCGTAAGCCTTACCACACATAGCATAATTCCCAGCACCATAAGAGTTACCCAATACAATGGTAAATTTGGGTACTACAGAGTTGGCTACAGCATTCACCATTTTAGCCCCATCTTTAATAATGCCACCTTGTTCCGATCGGCTGCCCACCATAAAGCCAGTTACATCCTGTAAAAACACCAATGGAATTTTTTTCTGGTTGCAGTTCATGATAAAACGGCTCGCTTTATCGGCACTATCAGAATAAATTACCCCACCGAATTGCATCTCCCCCTTTTTCGACTTCACTACTTTACGCTGATTCGCTACTATACCCACCGCCCAGCCATCAATGCGACCTAAGCCACAAACAATACTTTGTCCGTAGCCTTTTTTGTATTCTTCAAACTCAGATCCATCAACCAAGCGGTTAATGATATCCATGATTTCGTAAGGTTTGTCACGGTTTTCTGGTAGAATACCGTATAATTCTTCTTCTTTTTCTTTTGGCTTTGCAGGCTTAATACGATTGAAACCGGCATTTTGAGGCGCACCCAACATACTCATGATGTTTTTAATGCCATCTAAGCAAGCCTGATCATTTGGATGTTTATAATCGGTAACACCCGAAATTTCGCAATGGGTAGTTGCGCCACCCAAAGTTTCATTGTCAACTTCTTCGCCAATGGCCGATTTTACCAGATAAGATCCTGCTAAAAATACAGACCCAGTTTTATCTACTATCATGGCTTCATCACTCATAATCGGTAAATAGGCACCTCCGGCAACACAAGCTCCCATAATGGCCGAAATCTGAACAATCCCTTCTGATGACATAATGGCGTTATTACGGAACATCCTTCCAAAATGCTCTTTATCCGGGAAAATTTCATCTTGCATGGGCAAATATACACCAGCGCTATCCACCAGGTAAATAACTGGCAAACGATTGTCCATGGCAATTTCCTGTGCCCGAAGATTCTTTTTTGCCGTCATAGGAAACCATGCACCTGCTTTTACAGTTGCATCATTTGCTACAATCATACATTGCCTTCCACTTACGTATCCAATACCGCAAACTACCCCGGCCGATGGACAGCCACCCTGCTCCTTGTACATTCCATCAGCAGCAAAAGCGCCTATTTCTAAGAAATCAGAATCCTTATCAATTAAATAGGCAACCCGCTCGCGAGCCAGGAGCTTTCCTTTTTCTTTTTGTTTGGCAGCATTTTTTTCTCCACCACCCAAATATATTTTTTTAAGTTTGGTTTTCAGTTCGTATACCAACTGTTTGTTCACATCCTCATTTTTATTGAATTCGATATTCATGGTGGCAATTTAAATTTAATTTTAGAAAAACTGTATTGACCAAAACGGTTTCTGGTATACGGTCAATTTTTTAACCACAGAGAAAAATGAGAGAAATCCACAGAGAACACCGAGAATTATATGCTTAATTCATGATGGAACTAAATTATTAACTTAAATAAAATTTTCGCTCAATTTATCTCTGTGTAAAACTCTGTTAGCTCAGTGGTTAATTATCTCGTTTAAAATGATATTTTTGATTAAATCCCAAAAATGGAACTAACCATAAATATTCCTGCATTACTGTTTCCTGCCATCAGTTTAATTATGCTGGCTTATACCAATCGTTTTTTAGCCTTGGCGAGTTTGGTGAGAAGCTTAAAATCGAAATATGAGGATGGCGATAAAAATGCGGCGCTTCATAAACAGATCGAAAATCTTCGCTATCGATTAAAGTTGATCAAAAACATGCAGGCATTTGGTGTATTGAGCTTTGCGAGCTGTCTTTTCTGCATGTTTTTCATTTATTTGAAATGGAATACGGTTGCAGAAATCCTGTTTGCACTGAGTTTGATATTTTTCATGATCTCGCTAGTGATCTCATTGATCGAAATCCAGATCAGCACCAAAGCACTTGAGCTTGAACTGAGCAGTCTGGAGGAACTCGAAAACCCATCTATAGTAGGTAGATTGAAAAAGAAATTTGATAAAAATTAAGATGCAGACCATTATCAATACTCCAGAAGAATATTTAAATAGTATTCCGGAAGAAAGGAAAATACCAGTTTCTAAACTAAGGAAAATTATGTTAGAAAACCTGCCAAAAGGTTTCGAAGAGAAAATTACTTATGGTATGCTGGGCTTGTGATTTCGCTCCAACTTTATCCCGCTGGTTATCATTGTACAACACAACAGGCTTTACCATTTATTAATATTGGTTCGCAAAAGAATTTTATTGTGATTCACCATTTGGGGCTTTACGCCTTTACCGATTTGTTGGAATGGTTTCAGGCAGAATATCCAAAATACAGCAAATATAAATTAGATATGGGCAAGGGTTGTGTGCGTTTTAAAAAGCTTGATGCTATTCCATACGAACTGATTGCCGAACTAATCAAAAAGGTTACGCCTCAACAATGGATTGAGCAATACGAAAAAGTATATAAACGTAAAGGCTAGTTTTGGTAAACTACACCATTAACTTTTAGTTTTTTAAAGTTTTCGGCCCAACCTTTACCCTTAATATATTTCACCTGTAAAAGGTTTCCCTTTAAATTAGGGTGATAAACCGGATCGAACGAAAAAGTCATTGTAGAATCCGATTTTTCAACCACGGTGACTTCGTTATCATTTTCATCCTTTTCTCCGGTAGTAAAAAACTTATCGCCAATTTTTGCATTAAAATCAGCCCTTAAATAAGTTTTCAAAGAGTCATCTGGATAACCCTCTACTAATTTATTCTGTTCATCTATTCTCAAATAAAATGTGCTTGTTGCATCGCCACCAACCAAAGCATAAAACTTATAAAAAAATTTCTTATTAATCCTAACCGTATCCTGGATTTCAGTATAAGATTGAGCATTCATGTACCATAAATTACCAATCTGCATGGGCAAAAATGAATCAGCCCCAATATTTTGCGCCTTATTCCTCTGGCACGACAGAATAAACAGACTAATTAAAATAAAACTTAAGGATTTGAGGACTTTTATCATGAGCGAATTGATTTCTTATTTAAACGTTAAAAATCAGCAATGCGCTAGATTATAAATAATTAATTTATAAAATGATACAAGAAAACTACCTCTCCGCTAAAGGCAGGCTTTTTCTGGTTTTCGATTTCCATTTCGATAGCCATATTTACCTTCGTAACTCCACGAAGATTGATAATTGAAGCCAATTTAGCTTTTAACCTTACTCTACTATTTACAGTAACTGCCTGTGCAAACCTTAAACTTTCGATACCATAATTGATCTCCATTTTTAAATTCTGGATATCTACAATTTCTTTCCATAAATAAGGGATTAACGATAGTGTTAAATAGCCGTGCGCAATAGTCGCCTTAAAAGGCCCTTCATTTTGTGCCCGTTCTTCATCAACATGTATCCATTGATGATCTAATGTGGCATCGGCAAACTTATTAATTTGTTCTTGTGTAATGGTGTGCCATGAAGAAACGCCTAATTCCTTGCCAAGGTATTGTTCAAATTCTGCGTGGGAGGTAATGATTTGCATTTTTGTAATTTTAGTTCCTTTTATAAGGTATTTTATAATATTGTTTATTCTTTGATTGATTATTAAGGTGTTGGCTAATAGTCTATAGTTGATGGTTGATAGCCTACTAATATAAACATCCTGACCATTAAATATGAGCTATTGACTATTAACACTAAGCATTTTGATATATATTTTAGCGCCAAACGTTTTGTTGATGGCGAATTACTAATTGTTACTTATTACTCGATACTAACTACTCTTTTTCAACTTAAATTCCGCTCTCTAAACCAAACCTCATCAGGAACAGCAGAAAAATCATCCATTTTGCTGATTAACGTTTCGGCATTGGCTTCGTTAAAAACAAGGTCGCGATTGGCAGGTTTTAAAAATTTACTTTGTACCATCGTATCCATCTGTGCAAACAAAGGATCGTAAAAGCCACTTACATTTAATACGCCTATTGGTTTAGTGTGTAGGCCGAGCTGTAACCATGTTAATACCTCAAAAAATTCTTCGAGTGTACCAAAACCTCCAGGTAAAATCACAAAACCATCGCTTAAATCGGCCATTTTCTGTTTTCTCTGGTGCATATTTTCGGTTACGATCATTTCGGTTACACCTTTATGGCCTACTTCTTTATCCATTAAAAACTGAGGAATCACACCAGTAACTAAACCGCCTAAATCGAGCACATCATTGGCCAGAACGCCCATTACCCCTACACTACCACCACCATAAACCAATCTGATTTGTTGTTTTACAAGCGTTTCTGCCAGTTGTTTTATTGCACTCCGCAACTGTACATCACCATTAAAGTTTGAGCCACAATACACACAAACCGAATTAAGCTTATTCATCTCGTTAAAAAATTTACCGAAGGTAAGATTTTATCAGCTTTCTCTAAATTTTAATTCTGCACAAAGCTGTTACAGGTGTGTTTTTAAAAGTTAAATTCAAGAAAAACAGTAGCATATTCTATAATTTTTCATTCTACCTTCCAATTGTTCTAGTGATAAAAATAAATTAATTTAGATATATGATTTCCCGCAAGAACCAGTGGCTAATATAAAATAGACCTGATGGAAGCGAACACGAAGCCAATTCTTTATTGGCAGAGCAAAGCGTACAGCAGGACTACCATACCCCAAAAGCACAGAACCCTGCTCTCCCAAAAACAAAAAAGAGTAGCATTACGCTACTCCTGTTTAATCAAATATAAGAGAAAATAGATTGTATGAACTGTTCTTAGAAAGCATAGCGGATGGTTGCGCCATACGTTCTTGGGTCGCCAAGTACACCTGCGTATAAGCCAGAGTTACCAGCAGCAGCTTGTAATTGCTCGTAGTAATTTTTATTTGCAATATTTCTGCTCCAAACAAACAACGAGAATTTATCTGATTTGAAACCTAACCTTGCATTAAATAAAGCGTAACCCTTAACATTTAATATGCTTGATGGTGTTGGGTTCGAAGAATACTCAGAGCGATAACTTGCATCACCAGCGATGAAATACCGACCAGCCCTTGTGGCTAAATTACCTGGAGTACTAAACTCTGAACCTCCGGATATGTTCCATTTGGATATACCTGGTAATCTACCGCCTGATGCATCTTTAAATGCCACTTGTGTAGCTACGCCATTTACCAATTCGGTGTGTCCGGTTTCTTCTAAGGGAAGCGGGGCATTGGTAAATTTCACATATTTACCATCAAGATACGCTACTGCTGCATTTAAAGTTAAAAATCTTTCTAATTGATAAGTTCCATCAATTTCTAAACCTTTTACCTTAACTTTTTCTGCATTTGCCAAATAACCTCTGTTTACACCCAATTGTGGTGATTGCACATTGGTTTGATAATCTTTTATATCGGTATTAAATGCGGTAACATTTAAAATTGCGCCTTTAACTGGTTTTGTTTTTAAACCCAATTCATAATGTTGAACATACTCTGGTTTAACTACTGCTAGTGACAGATCTGCTTGTCCGGTTGAAGTAGTTGGCAAACCACCTACGTTAACACCAACTGGTTTATATGCAGTAGAAAAAGTACCATACACGTTTAACTTGGTGTTCGGACGGTAGGAAACCGTTAAATTTCCTGATAAATTGTTGTTATCAACCTTGGTAGTGAATTGCTGATTGCTGTATACTGCTGCTTTTAATGCAAGTAAAGCAGCATCTGTAGTTTGCAAACCGCCATAAGTTACCCTATCATAATCAACATCTTTTTTATCGTAAGTGTATCTTAAGCCTGGTAGAACATGGAAATGTTCTAAGAATTCCCAATCAACCTGTGCAAAAATGGCTGCACTTAACGATTTGATAGTTGAATTGGTTTTAATACCAAAGCCATCTAATAAACCGGGGGTTGAGTATAATGCTTGACTGCCCGTATTGCTGGTTTGTACAAATCTCCATTGATCTTTCCCAACCTCTTCAGTTTGAGCCAATCCTTTCAAATTTTGAGCAAGGGCAAACACACCAATTACACCACTTAATTTATCGGTGATATTACCTGCATATCTAATTTCTTGTGAATACTGATCGTGACGTGAATTACCCTGAGATTTTGTTAATGCTGATAATTCGGAGAAATCTCTGTCATTTGTTGGATCCCAGTTCCAGAATCTCCATGCAGTAGTTGAGGTTAATGTGCCACCACCAATTTTATAATCAACATTTACAGATAAACCGCCAATAGATTGGTTATGTCTCCATGGGGTATTGGTATTGATCTCCCTAGAAAAAGGATCGATTTTAGGCTGTTGATAACCTAAATCAGATACAATTTTTGCATATTGCCGGTAAGCACTTCTTTCTGTGGTAGCCACACCAGCAATTACCAATGGATAACCTGCCGGATGCTGCACACTTACATCGCCACTTAACAAAATCTGTAATCTATCCGATGGCGTAAAATATAACTGTCCTTTAAAACCAAGGTTATTTTGACCGCTATATTTACGTTCTTCTCTGGTATTCCAAATGGTACCATCACGCTGTGTACCCGAAATTGAAATTTTTGCAGCAAGATTTTTTGCTACACCGCCAGAAACTGATGTTTTAGCCTGTAAAAAATTATAGTTACCCACGCTCATTTCTACTTTTGCGCTTGGGGTTTGTGTTGGTTTTGTCGTAGTGATGTTAAATGCACCAGCGGTGGTATTTTTTCCAAACAATGTACCTTGTGGACCGCGGATTACCTCGATCTGTTCAATATCAAGAAAATCGGTAGAGGTTGCAGCCGGACGGGCATGATAAACCCCATCTACATAAAAACCAACCCCAGGATCGATACCATCATTGGTTAAACCAAATGTTGATCCCAAGCCTCTGATATTTAAAGTGGTATTTCTAGCATTTGAAGCATATAATTGTACCGAAGGCACCAATTCTTTTAAACGGTTAACATTGAATGCACCTGCATTTTCTGCAGCCTGGCCACCGATAACCGTAATCGGAATCGGCACATCCTGTAATACCTCCGAACGTCTCCTAGAGGTTACCACGATCTCATCCAGTAGTGCATTTTCTACCAAAACCAGTTCTATTGGTGTATCCTGAAATTTTAATATCTGAAAATCCTGAGGTTTAAAGCCTACTGAGCTTACTTGAAGGTAAAATGGTGTTTCTGATTTTACATTAATGCTGAAGGCACCTTTATCGTCTGCCACAACAGCTTGATTTGTTCCTCTTACCTTTATGGTAGCATTTGGTATTGTACTGCCGTTAGTTGTTTTAATTACACCTGTTACCGGACTTTGGGCAAATGCATAACTTGCAAAAAGTAAAAATGAAAAGAGAAAAAGTAAACTTTTGTTCATGATTGGTTATGTAGTTTGTTTAAATGTTGTTGATTAATGACTCGTTCGAAAATATTTGATTACTGTGTTTGAATGGCTACAACAACAATAAGAGCGTGATTTTTGATTTGTTTTCATAATTATTATATAAAATCTATAGATTTAGTCGACAAATATATTAAAAAAATTTAGCTGCAAAATTTTATTTTGCGATTTTTCTTTTTAAAACGCTTAGCTTTTAAAAATCAAGCCGGTTCGCTTTTCAAATTATTTAATCCGCGTTAGGGATTGTAAGGGTTCAGTACCGATTTTTCATCGGTACCGGAGCAAAGTGCAGCCCTGAAGAACCAGCCCCCCTTTACCGTATTTCACGGGATTGGGTAACGCCCTAATATTTTAACATTTACTTTTTAGCATCCTTAACCTCGTAGAATAAATGCCTTGATATCTGTTTACAACACAAAATCATTTAAAAACTGAAAGCTTAATTAACAAAAACGGGGCTGTCGTAAACGATGCCCCGCTGTAATTAAATGCTATAAAAATATCTTCTAATAATGATTGCTTATTCCTCGCAATGTCGATTATTGGAAAGCTATGCCCTATCTGGTATAATTTGGCGCTTCTTTAGTAATGGTAATATCGTGTGGGTGGCTTTCGCGCATACCTGCAGCCGTAATCTGCACAAATTGTGCTTCTTGTAAGGCTTCGATATTGGCTGCTCCACAATAGCCCATACTTGCACGTAAACCTCCGATGTACTGATACATTACTTCTGCCAATGTACCTTTAAATGGTACACGGCCTACAATACCTTCTGGTACCAATTTTTTAATATCATCTTCCACATCTTGGAAGTAACGATCTTTAGAACCTTGCTCCATAGCTTCAATTGAACCCATGCCACGGTAAGATTTAAATTTACGTCCTTCGTAAATAATGGTTTCACCTGGCGATTCTTCTACACCTGCAAATAACGAACCAGCCATTACCGTGCTTGCTCCAGAAGCAATTGCTTTAGCAATATCACCTGTGTGTTTAATACCACCATCGGCAATAACAGGTACACCAGTACCTTTTAAAGCTTTGGCACATTCGTAAACTGCATATAATTGCGGTACACCAACACCAGCTATAATCCTGGTGGTACAGATCGAACCTGGACCAATGCCTACCTTAACGGCATCAGCACCTGCATCGGCTAAAAATTTAGCTGCAGCACCTGTGGCAATATTACCAACAATCACCTGTAAATCTGGATATTTTGCTTTAACTTCTTTTAATTTATCAACTACACCTTTGGTATGACCGTGAGCAGTATCAATGGTAATTACATCAACACCAGCATGAACTAAAGCATCAACACGTTGTAAAGTATCGGCAGTTACGCCAACAGCTGCGCCTACGCGTAAACGGCCACGCTCATCTTTACAGGCGGCAGGATAATTTTTAACTTTCGAAATGTCTTTAAAAGTAATTAATCCGCTTAGGTAACCATCTTTGCTTACTACTGGAAGTTTCTCGATTTTATGGTTTTGAAGAATTTCTTCAGCCTGAACCAAAGTAGTACCTTCTGGTGCGATGATCAGATTTTCTTTGGTCATTACCTCAGAAATTGGTCTTTTCATGTCCTTTTGGAAACGTAAATCTCTGTTGGTGATAATGCCAACTAATTTATTATCGCTGCTTACTACCGGAATGCCACCAATTCTGTGCTCTTTCATTATTTTAAAAGCATCGGCAACAACGGCTGTTTCCAATAAAGTAACCGGATCCTGGATCATACCGCTTTCAGAACGTTTAACCTTACGAACTTCTGCAGCTTGTCTGTCGATGGTCATGTTTTTATGCAACATACCTATACCGCCATTTTGCGCAATTGCAATGGCCAGTTCGGCTTCTGTTACCGTATCCATCGCGGCAGAAATCAATGGAACATTAAGTTTGATTTTTTTTGTTAAAAAAGTGGATGTATTTACTTCACGGGGCAGAATTTCTGAATAGGCGGGTACTAAAAGTACGTCGTCATACGTTAAACCTGTGGCAATAAACTTTGTGGAATCGAGTTGCATAGCAAATAAATTAGGATTTATTATTTGCCAGGCAAAGATACGAAAATTGAGGGAATATAAAAGTATAATATCAAAAATGCTTAAATATTGAGCTTGGCTGACAAATGACTTAATAGCAAAAAGAGCGCATTGAATAAAACTACTGAAACCTTTTTAGCTGCCAAAAAATAAATATTTGATTATAATTGCGTAAAGACAAAGAAATTCACAAAAAAGTCGTTTTAGCAACCTTATAAAAGAATATGATTACAGAAAACCAATATTTTGATGGCAACGTTAAATCTTTAGGGTATCAAACCACCGAAGGAAAATCGACCGTTGGCGTAATAAATCCAGGCGAATACACCTTTGGTACCGCCCAAAAGGAAATTATGCATGTTATTGAAGGGGAGTTAACAGCCCTTTTGCCCAATGCTGCCGAATGGCAAAATATTAAAGCCGGCAGTAGTTTCGAAGTACCTGCAAACTCGTCATTCAAAGTAAAAACAAGTGTTCAAACCGCATATCTTTGCCAATACAGATAGTCTATAATAAAGGAAGTCAAGTTTTAAAAAACTTGACTTCCTTTTCTAAAACTTATTTCTTTCCTATTACTACTTCGGTAAAATGATCTGTTGTAAGGTATTTTTTCGCCAGAGCAAGTAATTCTTCAGCAGTGATGGTTTTTACTTTTTCTATATATTTAGTATAATAATCGTAATCCAATCCTGAAAAATAAATGTTCTTGAATTTATCGGCATGTGAAAACACATTTTCCAAACTGCCCAACATTGAACCAAGCATGTAATTGCGAACGAGGTTGAGTTCTTCTTCCCCTATCAGTTCATTTTTCAAGATATCGATCTCTTTGTAAATCTCAGTTAAAGCAGCAGAACATACATCAGCACCAACTTCAGTAGCGATGAAAAAATAACCTGCTTGCTGCAACGATGAAATTCCAGAACCGATTCCGTAGGTATAACCTTTATCTTCGCGGATGTTGTTCATTAAACGTGAACCAAAATAGCCACCTAAAACCGTATTCAAAATCTGAAGTCCAGAGAAATCCTCATGTTTACGGTTAATGGCCAATTGTCCTATCCGAATAGCCGATTGTAAAGCATCTGGCTTCTCTGTATAAACAACCTGTTTTTCTGTTGTTGCAAAATTAAAACTGTTTTTTACAGCATTACTCTTTTCCCAATCCCGTCCAAAAGTATCGTTTAAAAGATTAAAGCTAAGCTCATCAAACTTTCCAGAAATAACAATGGTACAATTATTTGGCGCATATGCTGCTTTAAAGTATTCAACCAAATCTTCACGCTTCAAGGCATCGTAATGTTCTGCCTTGATGTTTATACCATAAGCAGTATCTCCAAATAAGGCATGGGCAAATTCCTTTCTCGAAAGAACATCATTTTTTTTCAGGTTTACCTGTAGCTTTTGCTTCTGGTTTTGAATATAAATATCCAATTCCTGCTGAGGAAACTGACTTTCTGACAAAACATCTTTCACAATCGGCAATACTGAAGGAAGGTGTTTGTTTAAAGTGTATAGGGTTACCAACGATTGATCCTGAAGATATTCTGTTTGAAAAAATGCGCCATAAAAATCAATCTGTTCGGCTATTTCTTTTGCCGATAGCTTATTTGTTCCATTATTAATGAGCGAACTTACAGCAATCGCCTGTAATGGTTTTTCGAGTTTCCAGTTTACATTTTCAAAAATAAACTCGATACGTACCAAATCCTGCTCACCAGAATAGATGGTAAAAACAGGTACACCGTTATCTAATGCTTTTTTTGATGGTTGGATAAAATTTATTGTTGATACCTGCTTAAAATCAGGCGCCTGTTGTCTGTTAAGCATTTTCTTCGGTTAAATAATATAAAGTAGATGATGAATTAGGGCTGAATGTTTCATTAGAGATCCGTTTAATGTCTTCTGCCTGAACTTTTAAAAATTCTTCTGTTTCTTGGTTTAATAAAGCTGCATCACCCAATAGTTCATAGTATGCCAGGTTCATAGCCTTGTCTAATAAACTCATCTCAGAAAATACAAGCACCGATTCTACCTTATTTTTCACTTTGGTTAATTCGATATCCGAAACCAGTTCTGTTTTTAACTTATCCAATTCGGCCCAAATTGCTTTTTCTGCTGCTTCAATGGTTACGCCTTCTACCAATTTACCTTCAACAATAAACAAACCCGGATCTAAACTGCTTGATATATAAGCATTAATGTCGCTAAAAAGCTGCTGCTCTTTTAATAGGCTGTTATACAAACGTGAAGATTGTCCGCGTGATAAAATATCAGATAACAAATCAAAAGCATAATAATCCTGATTTAACCTACCTGGCATTTTAAAAGCCATGTAAATGGCGTTTAAAGGTACGTTTGCTTTAACAGTTTCCTGCCGGGCTTCGGTTTGCGGCTCTTCTTGCACCAGATTACGGTTGTATTTATCACCCGCAGGAATAGGCTCGAACCATTTTTCGGCCAGCTTTTTCACGTCCTCAGTTTTCACATTTCCGCCAACAACCAGAATTGCATTTTGTGGGGTATAATGTTTTTTAAAAAAAGCCTTTACATCGTCCATCGTAGCATTTTCGATGTGCGAAAGTTCTTTACCAATGGTTGCCCAGCGGTATGAGTGTTTTTTATAAGCCAGCGGACGTAATTTTAACCAAACATCGCCATAAGGCTGGTTAAGGTAACGTTGTTTAAACTCCTCGCTCACCACATTCCGCTGTGTATCTAAACTCTTTTCAGAAAAAGCCAGGCTCAACATGCGGTCGCTCTCCAACCAGAATGCTGTTTCTATATTTTCTGCAGGCAACGTAATGTAATAATTGGTAATGTCGTTGCTGGTAAAAGCATTGTTCTCACCTCCTACCCGTTGTAATGGTTCATCATAATTGGGAATATTTACCGATCCGCCGAACATTAAATGTTCAAATAAATGTGCAAAACCGGTTTTTTCCGGGTCCTCATCTCGGGCGCCCACATCATATAAAATATTTAGAACTGCCATCGGCGTTGTTGCATCCTCATGCACCAAAACTTTTAAGCCATTGGCCAGTGTAAAACGATTAAAATCTACCATATCTTTTTTTAGAACCGTAAAGATATTATTTTAAGGGATATTGAAAGATGGAAAATGTAAGAGGGAGGACACAAAATCAAAACATTAGAAAATATTATATATAAAGTGGTAATTCTTTTACTAAAGACTGACGACTTAGGACTCATGACTAACGACTTTTATTTATCTTTGTACTATGAATACAGCCGATTTACTGCAACGGGCATTACATTTTGATTTTTTGAGCCTCGAAGAAGGTGTACATTTATACCATCACGCCGATACAGCATCGTTGATGTTTGTAGCGAATGAGCTAAGAAAAATCCAGGTACCGAGTGGTAAAGTAACCTGGCAGATAGACCGTAATGTAAACACTACAAATGTTTGTATTGCCAACTGTAAATTCTGTAATTTCTTCCGTAGGCCTGGTCATGATGAAAGTTATATTACTGATATTGAAACTTATAAAGTAAAAATTGAAGAAACTTTTCGTTTAGGCGGAGATCAGTTGTTGTTACAAGGTGGGCACCATCCAGATTTAGGGCTGTCTTTTTATGCTGATCTTTTCAAAAAATTAAAAGAACTATATCCTGATTTAAAACTACACGCCTTAGGCCCGCCTGAAATTGCACACGTTGCAAAGCTTGAAGGTATAACGCATACCGAAGTGCTAAAAGCCCTAAAAGAGGCCGGAATGGATTCGTTACCGGGTGCGGGCGCAGAAATTTTAAACGACCGAGTAAGGCGTTTAATCTCCAAAGGCAAATGTGGTGGACAAGAATGGCTGGATGTAATGCGGGCATGCCATCAATTAGACATTACAACTTCGGCTACCATGATGTTTGGGCACGTAGAAACCATTGAAGAGCGTTTTGAACATTTGGTATGGATCCGTCAGGTACAAAGTGAAAAACCTGCTGATGCAAATGGATTTTTAGCCTTTATTCCATGGCCTTTTCAGGATGATGGTACTTTACTAAAAAGATTACGTGGAATAAGCAACAATGTAACTGCTGATGAATATATCCGCATGATTGCCTTGAGCCGTATTATGCTGCCTAACATCAAAAATATCCAAGCCAGCTGGTTAACCGTTGGTAAAGCAACTGCACAATTATGTTTACATGCAGGTGCAAACGATTTTGGATCGATCATGATCGAGGAAAACGTGGTATCGGCTGCAGGTGCACCACACCGTTTTACGGCAAATGGTATTCAGCAATCAATCAAAGCGGCAGGTTTCGAACCACAGTTACGCGGACAAAAATACAATTACAGAGATTTACCTGAGCATTTAGAAGAACAGGTGATTACTTATTAAATTTAAATTAGCGCTCATGTTAAAAAAAACAACTCTCATCCTCTTGTTGGTAACAGGAGCAATTAAATTACATGCCCAGGAAAAATGGTTTGTGCGACAAATATCCGAAAAGGTATCTGTCAGTTTTCCCAAGCAGCCAAAAAAAATAAACGAGATATCGTATGGTATAAAGGATTCGACCGGCACGATATTTACAACTTCGATAGTTAATCTACTGTCAATTGTAAAATTAGATTTAACAGCCTTAAACGCTGAAATAGAAAAGCAACAGTTTGCAGATGATTTTGTAAGTGGTATAAGCACTTCTTTTCCAAAATATAAATTTGAGCAGGCAAAAATTATTACCGTAAAAGGCCAGAGAGCCTACGGTGTTATGGCCAAAGATGAAGAAAATAAACAGAACCTTTACATGAGGATTTGTTTTCTAGATGGTATTTCTTATGGCCTCACATGCATACTGCCAGATGGAACAAATTACAACGATAAAGATCTCTTTTTAAACAGCATTTCATTTAAAAAAAATTAGGGTAAATACCTCTCATTCTATATGCTTGTATTAAAAAGCCTTAAAAATAAAGGGAAGCAGAACTAAGTTCCACCTCCCTACCTTAAACTAAACATTACCTAATCAATAATGTAAATATGTTGCTATGATAATTTTTTACCTGGTTGTAAAAACAAGTTAGCAATTGTAATTACGCTTGCTTTATCTAAAGGCTCATCAAAACTTTCTACTGCAATTGCTTTAGTTATGCCCGCGTTACCGCCAAGGCCTACAATATTAGCACCAGCTTGTACTGTTAAATCTTCACCAGCATATACTGCATCAACCTGAGGTACACCAGAATCATTTGCCTGGCCTGAAGCACCTAAACTAACCCATGGTTTATACACCGTGCTACCAGCTGCTGTACGCATTTGGCGGATGTGAGATGCGTGACGTGCTTCTACTGAGTGAATTTGTAAAGCTGTTTGCAATACTCCAGGGCTCACTAATAATGCACCAGCCTGGCCTTTGTAAGCTCTTACACCAGTATCTTCAAAACCTTGTGCTACAGCTAAAAATGTATTGTAATCAGAGTATACAGTACCAAATGTACCACCCGCTCTAAAATCGGTATCTGCATAAGCAATAGGTGCACGAGCTGAAGTTCCTAGTGCTCCTACCAATAAATCTACGTGTGCTTTCTCGTGATCGCGAATTGTGGTAATAGCTGCTTGACTGGCTGCATTAGGAAAATTAAATGTAACATCAGTTACAGCCGATCCTGGAGTTTTACCCACAATACAGTGATTATAAAAATGGTATTCTAAATACTCTAATGATAATGCGAAGTTTAATACATCAACAACTGCTGTTGGCAAAGTCGTTTGTCCATAAGCTTTTTGAAACATTGAACCTAAAGCCAATGGCATAGCAGCTAATGAGATTTTTTTACCCATGTTGAAAAAGCTTTTCATTGCGGCTCTACGAGGATTTAATCTCTCATATACTTCACCATCTACTTTTTCAATTTCTTCTAATATATTTACGATATTCATGATTTTCTGATTTTAAAAATTAAAGATTGATAACATTAATTTTGGTTTTAACATATTTCCCAGCAATGGCTAAAACCTTATCTGGTGTTAAAGCAGCATCTAAGCCACCTGCGTTGTTAGCACCTAATGCTGTAAGGCTATTAAGGTCTGCAAACGATCCGTTTGAAATCAAATCACGAACATAAGCAGCATGACGGGCTTCAACTGATACAATTTTACCAGCTAACAATAAATATGTTCCATTTTTAATTCTTGGTCCAGCGCCATTGTAAGCCGAAACGCCTAAATCTTCAAAAGCCATTGCAGCACCTAATACACTGGTAGCACTTGTAAAATCAATAGTAGAAAAATCTACTTCTAAGCTTCCAATTGCAGCTGTACTTAAAGCAGCTTTAAAAAACTCTCTGTGTGCAATCTCATGAAACTGAATATCTTGGAAATATGCTTTTTGAGCTGTAGTAAAAGCTGCTGGAGGTGCCGAAGCAACTTTAACATAAAATGCAGCTTCTAATTGCTCTAAAGCATAAGCATAATTTAATACACCGAAATCATCTTTAAAATCTAACGTTACTCCCCCATTCATTGTTGGGTTTTCGTAACCGCGGTCTTTTTTACAACCAGCTGCTACCAAAGCAATACCGGCAGCGCCTGCACCTGCATACTGAAGAAATGATCTTCTGCCTACAGTTTTGTCAAATAAACTTTCTTCCCGAAGTTCACTTTTTGTTTCTAGTTCATTGTTTTTCATAGTAATCTATGTTTAGTGGTTTTGAATTCGTTTGATGATACATACGTGACAATTTGGATACTGGTTTTTTCGATTTGCATTTTTTTTTATAAGCGCATTTTAATACATTCACCAACCTATAGCCATGACTACATTAAAAGCCATTATTGTTGATGATGAGGAGTTTGCCCGATCGTCGTTATTTTTTTTACTACAACAAAATTGTCCTCAGGTAGAAATTACTGGGATAGCAAGATCTGTAGCAGAAGCAAAAGATATTTTAGCGCACCATCCCATCGATTTAATCTTTCTGGATATTGCCATGCCCGGAGGTAATGGTTTCGAACTGATTCCTGATGCTCAGAAGCATAACTCAGCCGTTATTTTCACTACCGCTTACGATCAATATGCACTAAAAGCGATTAAAGCAAACGCGCTCGATTATTTGTTAAAACCAATTGATATTGATGAGCTTAAAGTCGCTGTAGACAAGGTATTTCAACACATCAAGCTTTTTAAAGGTCAGAATGAAAACGATGAAAGAATCAATAATCTGGCCTCCAGTTTAAGTTCAAGAACAGAAATCAAGAAGCTTACGCTTCCTTATGGGCAGGGTTTTAAAATGATCGATATTGATGATATTATTTACATTGAGGCGGATAGCAATTATTCTATTGTACACTTAAACAACCACGATAAAATTACTGTTTCTAAAGTTTTGCGCGAGTTTGAAGAACTTTTACCTACTGATCAGTTTGTGAGGATCCATAAATCGAGTATCATCAACCTTAACCATTTAAAAGAGTATAATTCTAAAAATGGACTTCAGGTTTTCTTAAAAAATGGTGAGAGCATTAATATCTCCAGGAGAAGGGCAAGCGATTTTTTCGAGAAAATAAAATTATTTACAAAAGCAAATAGTGATCATTAATTTACATATAAAAGTTCTTTTAGCTTTAAAAGCTATGCCGAAGTTAAACTTCGCCCGTGCTATTATGTTTTTTATATTTCTGGTCTTTGTTGTTGCCAGCACACAAAATACTTTCGCTCAAACCACCTATCTTCCACATTATACCTCTAAAAATGGCTTAGCCAGCAACAACTGTTATTACATTTTACAGGATAAAAAAGGGTTTATATGGATTGCAACAGATAATGGACTGAGTCGCTTTGATGGTACAAATTTCCAGAACTTTACCATCGAAGATGGATTGCCCGATACCCAGATTCTTCAAATGAAAGAAGATAAAGAGGGGCGCTTGTGGTTCTTTGCATTAAATGGTCAGCTCAGCTACCTTAAAGAAGGTAAATTTTACAATCAGGATAATGATGAACTGCTTAAAAAGTTAAACTTTAATACTGTAATTGTTTCTTTTTTGGTAGATCGAAGCGGAAAAATATGGCTTGGTACAAATGCCAATTTAATTGTTTGTTGGGATGGTAAAACGATCAAAAAATATATTTCACCTAATATTAATGATAAATTTATCAATGCATTTATACACGAAGATGAACAGGGAAATATATTTGCATACAGCGATTTAAGCGTTCAGAAATTTGATGGAAAAACTTTTTCCATGATCAAGTCTAAAGTTCAGCCCCTCTCCTACATGACTGCAGCCAACTCCAGTCACAGGTCTTTATTCTATTTAGATGGTGGTGGCTTAAAACAATACCGTCATGGTATGATTAACGACCTCATCCCGATCCCGCAGAATCTGATCAAAAACATGTCGGGATACTTTTATTACGACAACACCAGTAAAGAAGTATGGCTATCGAATGCCAATGGTGCATTTGCGTTGAATAAGAGTGGTAAAACTGTTCAATATTTACAGGATATCTCTGTTAATCAAGTCATTAAAGATCGTAATCAAAATATGTGGTTCGCCACCAATCAGGGAATTTATATGCTCCCTAATGCGAACAACAGGCTATCAATTATTGATGCAGAATCAGGATTGAGCAGTAACGTAATTAAAAGCATCACAAAAGATGGAAAAAACCGGCTTTGGCTAGGTACTGATGATGCCGTGATTGACGTATTAACAATTAACAACTACCAGGTAAACGAAATTGGTTTAGATGATTTTAAGAAATACAAAACCATTAAACAGATCACCTTCGATCCAAAAGATCAATCTATTTATTTTGCATCGGATTACGGGATGGGTGTTTTCAAAAACATTTACGGCAACAATAATGAAGTAAGCTATTTAAAGGAATCAAACAATTCAATGTTTGTAATCAAACATTTTAGTGTAAGCGAAAA
>Ga0308165_1001777_pt1 | contig 28500 bp, 23 predicted proteins | sample PhyWR2_FD_201032 | JGI IMG/M metagenome (GOLD analysis project Ga0308165, IMG submission 201032) | Phyllosphere microbial communities from UC Gill Tract Community Farm, Albany, California, United States - DLSLW.R2 | ecosystem: Host-associated > Plants > Phyllosphere > Unclassified | place: USA... | reverse complement strand
GGTAGAAATGCGCCAACGACCATCATTAAACCTATCATGATAATCGAGACAGACTTTTTCCCGGCGAAGAAAGCAAATGCAGTAGGCAGCTCAAGATTGTAAAATTTATCGGTCGCCCAGGCGGCAATTAAGCCCGTGATAATCCCCCCTGCGGCACTGATATTCATGGTTTGTATACCTAATACCTTGATTTGCCCCACCTGGGTCATAACCGCAGCATCGGCCAATTTACCATTAAGTATCAGCCAGATATTGATTGTGATTATTAATGTTAAGTACCCGATCACTGAGGCAAAAACCGCGATCCCCTTATCTCGCTGACTCATTCCGTAAGCCACACCCATCGCAAACAGAAGTGGGATGTTGTCAAAAATCACACCAGCAATAGAACGAATACTGACTAATAGCTCATTGACCGTTTCATTTCCAAGGAAAGGAAAGCGAGCAATCATGTAGGATTGAACTAAAGCCCCGCTGATACCAAGGACCATACCAATGGGAGCCAGAACACCAATAGGAAGAAGTAATGTTCTCCCAAACCGCTGAATTGAATCACTAAACTTTCTCTTAGCCATATACTATCCTGATGACAATGAATGTTTACATTATTGCCATACTAGCATCGATGTTTTTTTAGAAAATGGTGCTAAGGTTTTAAATATTAACTGAGGTCATAAATTATGACCTTGGTCATTTCAGAGTAAGTTGATGGCTTTAATTTATATCACTTTAATTACATCAGGCGTTCTAATTCATATACTAATAAATCTACTAAAATAAAAAAACCCACTCGGGATTTTGTATCATCTTTTTTCGTATCGTGATCATCAGAAAAACAAAAAAGATTATGATTAGCATAGCTCGTTAATTCATTAGAGTGAAAAGCCGTCATGCTAATGATATTAGCCTCTTTTAATTGAACAGCCTTCGCCGTTTCAATTATTTTCTTGGTCCCACCTGACAAAGAAATAAATATCACAGTATCTTCGCTACTGACTAAACGAGTAAAAGAATCAGATAAATTATAATCATTAATAAAAAAACAGTGTAACCCTAATGAAAATAACAAGTGTTCCAGGTAGTAGCCAACGGCTTTACTGGTCCCTCTGGTGACAATGAAAATATTTTTTGCATGACGCAACGATTTGGCGCAATCATGAATTTGCTCTTCATTTATCAAAGTGAAACTTTTATTAATATTTCTTTCTAATTGTTTTTTAAAAGAAGGCAGGTTTTGATTTTTATTTTTATTTTTGTTTTCCGCTAAAATATGTTCATTTATTTTAAATTTAAGCTCTTTATATCCATTAAAGCCTAGTTTTTGAGATAAATTAACGATAACGGTCTTTGAAACAAAAGCTTTCGCCACTAACTCATTGATATTCAGGCAGGGAATGTCAGCGATATGATCGATGATGTATTTTAGTGCTTTTTTTTCACTGTTCGTTAAATCAGTATAATTTTTTAAAAAATCCAAAATTTCCACCTTATCAATTTAGTATTGAAACTCTATCTACCCCTAAAAAATAATCCTGAATAGAAAAAAACACACATTTTATTATAGCGTAAAACTGTATCACTGAACTCACAATGTGGTCTGATAAAAATCATAAAATACCGTGGTTTATCACGTATTAAGGGATTCTGTTTTTATATGTGTTTCACTCAAAAATAGTACAGGAGTACGGTTTTTTCTCTGGGCGTAACGTTGAAATTAAACATCCATGACATCAATAGCGACCAGAGGAAGTGGGATGTCTGTTCAGATATCCCCCACAACGCGAGATCGTTAGATGAGGTCTGAAGTGGGTCTGTCATCCGGTTGCCTCTGATCGAGAAATCACCTCTGTTACTGGCTCGCTTGATTTATCGGTCGCGCTACTCAGCTTTTCGATCCCCCCTGAAAATACGCCAGCGCAATCATCAGTGACTGAACCAGGCACAGGGTGGCTGACTGAGAGCGAAATGCATCAACCTGGGCCTCTTTCACCACAAAACACAGATCGCTGAAGGTGGCGAGTGGACTAATCTGGCTATCTGTTATCACTATTTGTCTGGCACCGGCGCTGGCAGCTATTTCACTGACCATCACCGTTTCTTCGGCATAAGGCGAAAAACTGATCGAGACTAAAAGATCTCTTCCTGTAATACGACTAACCTGCTCACGAAACATCCCCCCCATTCCATCGAGTAATACCGGACGACATTCAAGATGGCTCAGAGCATAAGTCAGATAAGCGGCAACGCTAAAAGAACGTCGTAAACCCACCACATAAATCGTTTCTGCATTCGCCAGCAGCTCTACTGCCTGTTCCAGCATTTCCGGCTTGGTACGCGCGGCTAATTGCTGTAAAGCCTGACCATTGGAACGGGCGAACTCCTGCAGGATATCAAACGGTGTTTCTGGTATATCTTCGCTTTCCAGTTCACGAAACAGCCGCGCCCGATCAGTATAACTCGCCGTTTCTTCCACCAGATTCATACGAAATAACTGTTTCATTTCATTGAACCCACTGAAGTTAAAGGCATTAGCAAAACGGATCAGTGTGGAAGGTGGAACCCCCGCTCGTTCAGAAATTATCGCGACGGTATCAAAGGCCACGCTATTGGTATTATCCAGTACATAGCGTGACACCTGCTGCAGCCGTTTGCTCAAGTCATCATAGCGGCAACGGATCTGCTCTTGCAGTTCACTTAAGTTCGTCGCAGTGGTCAATGTTATTCCCCTTAAAAAGTGTACTAACGGGTATTTAAACGCAGTAAAGCAGAAAATGAAACAGATGTACCGTTATCATCTTCCACATCAACGCCCCAATTCCTTGTCTGTATCCGTCGTCTGGCGGACTGTGCCAGCGATCGTCCAATGTCGGTTATGTATCGCGTTAACACCAAAATTGATTCTTGATCACAATAATCAATATTTATTTTATTTCAAGCTAAAATGGAACGTTTGTTTCATATACAGTGTTCAGGAAATCTATTTAACTGCGAGAGGGTCGATATGGAGACGGTAGCGAATTTTATTCACGGCAAATGTATCACGGGTGACAGTCAGCGCGTTCAGGCAATCTTCAATCCGGCCACCGGGGCACAGATTCGTCAAGTTGCGATGAGCACAGTACAACAAACAGAACAAGCCATTGCTGCCGCACAGCAGGCCTTCCCCGGCTGGTCCCGCCAGTCTCCGCTCAAACGTGCCCGTGTCTTATTCCGCTTTAAAAGCTTGCTTGAACAGCACATGGATAGCCTGGCAAAACTGATTAGTGAGGAGCATGGCAAAGTCTATTCAGATGCCGTAGGTGAGTTAACCCGCGGTCTGGAAGTCGTTGAATTCGCCTGCGGTATTCCGCATCTACAAAAAGGTGAGCATTCAGCCAACGTAGGTACCGGGGTTGATAGCCACTCGCTAATGCAACCACTCGGAGTGTGTGCTGGGATAACACCGTTTAACTTCCCAGCCATGGTGCCGATGTGGATGTTCCCTATTGCTCTGGCTACCGGGAATACTTTTATTCTTAAGCCATCCGAAAAAGATCCCTCTCTGGCGGTAAGACTGGCCCAGTTGCTCAAAGAGTCCGGATTGCCGGATGGCGTCTTTAACGTGGTGCAGGGAGATAAAGAAGCCGTCGATGTTCTGCTCACCGACCCGCGGGTGCAGGCGGTCAGTTTTGTCGGTTCAACACCTATTGCCGAATACATTTACAACACAGCATCCGCCCACGGTAAACGTTGCCAGGCACTCGGTGGTGCAAAAAACCATTGTATCCTGATGCCTGACGCGGACATGACAATGGCAACAAATGCCATTATGGGTGCCGCCTTTGGTGCCGCCGGGGAACGCTGCATGGCACTCTCTGTCGTCGTTGCGGTGGGTGAAAATACCGCGGATACCCTCTGCTCTCAGCTGGAACAACAGATTGCCACCCTGCGCGTGGGTCCCGGTCTGGGCCAGCAACCAGAAAATGAAATGGGGCCACTGATAAGCCGCACGCATCGTGAAAAAGTGCTCGGTTATATTGATAGCGGCGAGGCTCAGGGTGCAACACTGCGTGTTGATGGTCGTGGACTTAAACTTACCGGTAACGAAGAAGGTTATTTCGTCGGACCCACGCTGTTTGACCATGTCACGCCAGAGATGACGATTTATAAAGAGGAAATCTTCGGCCCGGTATTGAGCGTAGTACGAGTAGCTGACTATCAAAGTGCACTGGATCTGATTAATCAGCATGAATACGGTAACGGTACGGCTATTTTCACCCGCGATGGTGGAACAGCAAGACGTTTTTGTGAAGAGGTTCAGGTAGGTATGGTGGGTGTTAACGTACCGATTCCGGTGCCGATGGCATTCCACAGTTTTGGTGGCTGGAAACGTTCCATCTTTGGGCCGCTGAATGTCCATGGCCATGACGGAGTGCGCTTCTATACACGGATGAAAACGATTACCGCCCGCTGGCCGGAAAGCAGTCACCAACAAGATGCCGCGTTTTCCATGCCTACATTAGGCTGACAGGGGGAAAGATGACAACACTACGTTTAACCATGGCGCAGGCGCTGGTCAGATTTCTTAATCAGCAATATATTGATGTGGAAGGCGAAGAGCAGCCATTTGTCGAAGGTGTGATGACTATCTTTGGCCACGGCAATGTCTTAGGTATCGGTCAGGCGCTAGAAGAAGAACCGGGGCATCTGAAAGTTTACCAGGGCTGTAGCGAACAAGGCATGGCACACATTGCTAGCGGGTTTGCGAAACAGCATCTGCGTCGGCGTATCTACGCGGTAACCTCTTCGGTCGGTCCTGGTGCTGCCAATATGATTACCGCGGCGGCAACAGCAACAGCAAACCGTATTCCATTGTTATTATTGCCGGGGGATATCTATGCCAGTCGCCAGCCTGACCCAGTGCTACAGCAGATTGAGCAGTATCATGACTTGAGCATCAGTACCAATGACTGCTTCCGCCCGGTATCACGTTACTGGGATCGGATTAATCGCCCTGAACAGCTGATGAGTGCCATGCTAAGCGCTATGCGAGTGCTCACTAACCCTGCCGATACCGGGGCAGTGACTATCTGCTTACCGCAGGATGTACAAGGCGAAGTCTGGGACTATCCAGCCAGCTTCTTCGCTCGTCGAGTGCATCACATTGAGCGCCGCCCGCCCGATGAAACCCGGCTACAGGCAGCGCTGGCACTTATTGCCAGCAAACGCCGTCCTTTAGTGATTTGCGGTGGCGGCGTACGCTATTCAGGTGCCCATCACGCATTTCAGTCATTCGTTGAAAATGCGCAGCTACCGTTCGCCGAGACGCAGGCGGGTAAAGGTGCTTTGATAAGTGAGCACCCGCTAAATCTTGGCGGTCTGGGCGTTACTGGCGGTCTTGCTGCCAATCTCCTTGCTCCCAAGGCAGACTTAATCATTGGCGTAGGTACCCGTTTAACCGACTTTACCACCGGTTCGAAGGCGCTGTTTGCGCCCGATGCTGAGTTCCTGCTGCTGAATGTGGCAGAGTTCGATGCGATGAAACTCGACGCCACTCCGCTGGTCGCCGATGCACGTGCTGGACTGGAGCGACTGACCTCAGAACTTCACGCCATCGACTATCGAGCACAATGGGATGACGATATTGCTCAGGCAAAAGCAGCCTGGCATACCGAGTGCCAGCGGCTATGGACGCGTCATTGGGAGCCAGGTGATAAACCAGAAGTCGCCGGACATCTTGATGAAGCCTTGCAAGAATACAGCGAGGCTCTGGGCACCTCACTGACGCAAACCCGCGTCCTGGGGCTTATCAATCAGCATATCGAAGATAACGCCATTGTGGTTGGGGCGGCGGGTTCACTCCCGGGTGATTTACAGCGGCTATGGCAAGTGAAAACTCCGGACAGTTATCACCTTGAATATGGCTACTCCTGTATGGGCTATGAAATAGCCGCAACAGTAGGCGCTAAACTGGCAAAACCCAGCCAGCCGGCCTACGCCATGGTGGGGGATGGTTCCTATATGATGCTCCACTCTGAACTGCAAACTGCGGTTCAGGAGGGCATTAAAATAACTGTCTTACTGTTTGATAATGCAGGGTTTGGCTGTATCAATAATCTACAGATGGGGCATGGAATAGGCAGTCTGGCGACTGAAAATCGTCAGCGAAATCCCGTTACCGGCAGGCTTGACGGCCCGCTAGTGAAAGTCGACTTTGCCAAAAATGCCGAGAGTTATGGCTGTCGTGCTTTTCGTGTCAACGATGAGCAAAGTCTGTTAGCAGCCCTGGAGGCAGCGAAGATGGCGGATGGCCCGACTCTTTTAGATATCAAAGTGTTACCTAAAACTATGACGCACGATTACGAGGCCTGGTGGCGTACTGGCGATGCCGGGACCGCGCAATCGCCTGCAGTAAGGCTCGCCGCCGAGCAGACTCAATTGATGCTAAAGCGTGCCCGTCAGTATTAAATACGCTATGTTCCGTCTGTAAATCAGGCGGAACATTTATTTCATCACCTTGGGGATAACCTCCTGTTAGCCACCTGTTCTTGTTAAACCTCTCAATTCCTCCTTCTTAAATTCTTCCCACTCATCAAATACTGTGATTTTGATTACAAAAAAAACCTATCAACGATACAAAATGTTAACTCCAGCACGAAAATGAAACTTTCAATATGAATTAAAATGAAATAAATGTTTTATTTTAGCTGTCGATTTTAGTTGCATAGGGTGCCGGGATCCTCCGGTAACAGAGATTAACGCTATACCCTAAATAATTCGAGTTGCTTGCAGGCGCAAAGTGAAGAGAACCGATGAGCATAGATACACTCTGTGATTCGGTTCTCTGAACGTCAGCACCCCCCAGGAAACTTGAAGTATGACGGGGATATACCCACTTCGGGAGCCGCCATGTTTAACATTGCCTTATTGGGTGCAGGCCGCATCGGCCAGATCCACGCCGCAAATATTGCCGCCCACAAAGAGACCCATCTGTGGTCAGTTGTTGATCCGAATGAAGAGAATGCCGCCCGTATTGCAGCCCAGTATCAGGCACGAGTGCAAAGCGTGGACGAGGTAATGGCTGACGTGAACGTTCATGCGGTACTGATTGCTTCAGCAACGGACACTCATGCAGACTTAATTGAACTTGCCGCCCAACATGGGAAAGCTATTTTCTGCGAAAAACCGGTGCATCTTGACCTGGCGCGTGTACGCAAATGTCTTGAAGTCGTAAAGGCCAATAATGTCTCACTGTTTGTTGGCTTTAATCGTCGTTTTGACCCGCAGTTTCGCCGCATCAAAACCGAAGTACTCGCCGGAAGAATCGGCAAACCTGAATCCTTACTGATTATCTCACGCGACCCTTCTCCACCGCCGGTTGAATACGTACGTGTTTCTGGCGGTATGTTCCGTGACATGACTATCCATGATTTCGATATGGCACGTTTCATCATGGGCGAAGAACCGGTCTCTGTTTATGCCCAGGGAAGCAACTTGGTTGATCCCGCTATTGGTGAAGCCGGTGATATCGATACTGCGTTTATTGTCCTGAAATATCGCTCAGGAGCACTGGCAACCATTGTTAACAGCCGCCGTTCAGCCTACGGCTACGACCAGCGCCTCGAACTCCATGGTGAAAATGGTCTGCTATCTGCCGGAAATATTCTGGAAAACCAAGTTCAGCACCTGAGTGCTGCCGGCTGCCAGAGCGCATTACCAGAGCACTTTTTCCTGCAACGTTACAAAGAGGCCTATGCCGCAGAATGGCAGCACTTTGTTGAAGTGTTACGCGGCGAAACTAAACCAGAATGTAGCGGCGAAGACGGTGAACGTGCGCTGTATCTGGCCGACAAAGCACTGGAGTCCCTGCATAACCGGTGTGAAATAGAATTGGATACCCTAAATAATTCGAGTGGCTTGTAGGCGCCAAGTTCAGCCCATCGATGAGCATAGATAAACCATGTGATTCGAGGGGCTGGACGCAGGCAACACCCAAGCAGCTTGAAGTATGACGGGTATAACCTTCGATAGCCCTACAAATAGAAGAGATATAATAATGAAAAAACTCATTCTTGCCGCCCTTATCGCATTAACCACAACGTCTGCATTCGCAGAAAACGAACAAATTGTTTTTAGTACCCCAAACCTCGCGATGCCGTTTGAGGTTCATATGCAGCGTACCGCCATCAAAGCCGCCAAAGAGATGGGCGTTAAGTTACAGGTTCTCGATAGTCAGGGCAGCTCGCCGAAGCAGGCAGCTGATCTGGAGAATGCCATCACCATTGGTGCCCAGGGATTTATCGTTTCGCCTAATGATATTAATGCCGTCTCAAGCGCGGTAGGTGAAATTCAGGAAGCCAACTTACCCATCGTGACCCTCGATCGTTCCGTCATCAGCGATAAACCAGTCCCCCATTTTGGTGCCAATAATTACAAAGGCGGCCAGGCAGTGGCCGATTTCGTCATCGAGAAATTCCCTGACGGAGCGGAGATCATTCTGCTGACCGGTCAGCCGGGCTCCTCATCCAACATTGAGCGGACAAAAGGGATCCGCGATCGTCTGAATGAAGGTGGGGCTAAATATAAAATCGTTATCGATCAGACCGGGAACTGGATGCGTTCTGAAGGCATGCGCATTATTGAAAGCGTTCTGCCCTCACTGCCGAAAAAACCACAAGTGATCCTGTCGGCAAACGATGATATGGCACTGGGTGCTATTGAAGCGTTACAGGCACAGGGCATGAAACCAGGCGACGTTATCGTCACAGGCTTTGATGCGGTGCCAGAAGCACTGGCGAGAGTAAACGATGGCTGGCTGGCGGTCACCGCCGATCAGCGTCCGGGCTACGCAGTGACTACCGCAATGCGTCAGTTGGTCGATAACATTCGCGAGAAAAAGGCCATCACCGGAGCAGACTATGCGCCGACTCTGATAACGAAGGCCAATCTTGATAAAGCAGAACGTATCGGCGAAGCCGGTCAATAAGCCTGAATACGCCCGTCTTATGACGGGCGTTAAAGAGGAGCCGACGGATGTCACAGCCCTTATTAAAAGTTACTCAGCTTACAAAAAGCTTCTCCGGCGTCTGGGCTCTTAGTGACGCTAATCTTAGTGTTGGTGCAGGAGAGATCCATGCCCTGCTGGGTGAGAATGGTGCCGGAAAATCGACGCTGTTAAAAGCCCTGGCCGGCGCACAACCGCAGACTAGCGGTGATATTTGGTTCAATGGTGAAATGCTCGGGATCGATGACTCACCAGTAGAACGCCAGAACAAAGGCATTATTACTATTTACCAGGAATTTAACCTGCTGCCCAATATGACAGTGGCGGAAAACATGTTTCTGGGACGTGAACCACGTCGACATAATCTGATTGTCGATGCCAAAGCGGTGAATAACGAAGCACAAGTTATTCTGAACTATTTACAGCTGAATATTGCCCCGACGACTGCCGTTGCACGTTTAAGCGTCGCCCAGCAACAAATGGTCGAAATTGCCCGCGCACTGACGCTAAACGCCAAACTTATCATTATGGATGAGCCTTCTGCAGCACTCAGCGATAGCGAAGTAGAAAGTCTGCACCGCGTGGTACGTGAGTTAAAAGGACGTGGCGTCAGCATCATTTACGTGACACACCGTCTGCATGAAGTTTTCCAGCTATGCGATCGTTTTACGGTATTTCAGGATGGACGCTACACCGGTTCTGGCGATGTTGCAGGTACCAATGTTGAGCAAATTATCCGTCTGATGGTAGGCCGTAATGTGGTATTTGATCGTCGTGATGCCAGCCTGACGCATCACCATGATAAACCGATCCGCTTATCGATAAAGGGATTAAGCCGCGAGAAACCGCCACTCGATCCACACGGTATTGCACTGCACGATATCAGTTTTCATGTTCATCAGGGCGAAGTGCTGGGGATCGCGGGTCTGGTCGGTGCAGGTCGAACAGAAATTGCCCGTTGCCTGTTTGGGGCAGACAAATTTACCACCGGTAGCTTTGAACTCGACGGAAAACCTTACCAACCACACAACCCGATGCACGCGTTGGATCAGGGTATTGCGCTGGTGCCAGAAGATCGTAAAAAAGAAGGCGCGGTGCTGGGGCTGTCTATTCGCGACAACATGGCGCTTTCCAGCCTTTCCTCATTACTGACTTGGCGCTACTTCGTCAGCCCACGCAAAGAAGATGCGCTGATTGAAGCTTACCGCCAGGCACTGCAAATTAAAATGGTTAATCCCGAACAGGAAGTCCGCAAACTTTCCGGTGGTAACCAGCAAAAAGTGATTCTGGCACGCTGTATGGCACTGAATCCAAGGGTATTGATTGTCGATGAGCCGACACGCGGTATCGATGTCGGAACAAAATCTGAGGTTCATCAGGTGTTGTTTGATATGGCAAAACAGGGCGTAGCAGTGATCGTCATTTCGTCCGACTTACCGGAAGTGCTGGCGGTATCAGACAGAATAATCACCCTGAGCGAAGGGCGTATTACTGGTGAAATACACGGTGATGAAGCCAATGAAGAACGCCTGATGACAATGATGGCGATTAATCACAGTGCATTAAATGCCGCATAACGGGAGAGCCCATGACGCAGATGATTTCTAAAACACCGGCCGAGAAGCGTGTATCGCGCATCGATCCTATCGCCTTTTTTGAACGTTTCGGGGTACTGATTTTCATGATCCTGCTGCTGATTTTTTTCCAGACGCAGAACAGTAACTTCCTGAGCGAACGCAATATCTTAAATATTCTTACTGAGGTTTCGATCTACGGGATCATCGCGGTCGGCATGACCTTCGTCATCCTGACTGCCGGTATCGATCTGTCGGTCGGATCCATTCTTGCGCTCTGTGCCATGACCGCCGCCTACATCATTAAAGGCGATAACTTTACCACCGTCGATCCCGATGCCTGGGGTGGCATGAGCTGGCTTTTAGGTCTGGGAATCTGTCTGGCACTCGGTACCTTGATTGGTCTGATACAGGGACTGGGTATCACCCGTCTGCGCATTCCGCCCTTTATCGTAACCTTAGGCGGCATGACGATTTGGCGTGGACTGACGCTGGTGATTAACGATGGTGCCCCGATCGCAGGATTTGATGCCGGTTACCGCTGGTGGGGGCGCGGGGAAATGCTCGGGATTTCTATCCCCATTTGGATCTTCGCTTTCGTCTCTCTGATCGGTTATCTGGCGTTGCATAAAACGCGCTGGGGACGCTTTGTCTACGCTATCGGCGGTAACCCTGAGGCCGCAAGACTGGCAGGTGTCAATGTCAAGCGAGTGCTGGTCAGCGTTTACGTGGTGATTGGTTGTCTGGCGGGACTGGCCGGGTTTGTCCTCAGTGCTCGCCTGGGGAGTGCTGAAGCAGTAGCGGGGATCTCCTTTGAGTTACGCGTCATTGCCTCAGTAGTTATTGGCGGGACTTCACTGATGGGTGGCTATGGCCGCATCAGTGGGACGATTATCGGCGCGATAATTATGGGCATTTTGATTAACGGCCTGGTACTGATGAACGTTTCCGCCTACTACCAGCAAATTATTACCGGTCTGATTATCGTGCTGGCGGTTGCCTTTGATACCTATGCCAAGAGTCGTCGCGGCGCAATTTAGCTCAGGAGCATTTTATGAAACAAGTAAGAATTGGTCTGATTGGCACTGGATATATTGGCAAAGCCCATGCGATTGCTTATGCCCAGGCACCGACAGTGTTTGAACTGCAAGGCCAGTTGGTACGCGAAATGGTGGCGGAAGTGACGCCAGAACTTGCTGAAAAACGCGCAGCGTCATTTGGCTTCAACCGTTCGACGGGTGACTGGCGTGAACTGGTCGCCGATCCCAATATTGATGTGGTGGATATTTGCTCCCCTAACCACCTCCATAAAGAGATGGCGCTAGAGGCAATTCGTCACGGAAAACACGTCTACTCTGAAAAACCGCTGGCGCTTAATGCCCGTGATGCAAAACAGATGGTTGATGCTGCACGTGAGGCCGGAGTGAAAACACTGGTGGGGTTCAACTATATGAAAAACCCCACTGCTAAACTGGCAAAACAGATCATCGAGCGCGGCGAAATCGGTGAAATTATCCATTTCTACGGCACACATAATGAAGACTATATGGCCGACCCGCTGGTGCCCATTCACTGGCACTGTTTCAAAGAGACCGCCGGACTGGGTGCGTTAGGTGATTTGGCTGCACATATTGTCAATATGGCGCAATACCTGGTGGGCGATATTGAGCAAGTCTGTGGCGATTTAAAAATTGTCGTTCCTGAACGTCCAGCTTACGCCGGTAGCCTCGAAAAAGTTGCCGTTGAAAATGAAGATCAGGCTCATGCGATGGTTCGTTTTGCAGGTGGCGCACAAGGCATTATCGAGACCTCACGGGTTGCTAGCGGCCGCAAAATGGGGCTGACATGGACGATTACCGGGACTAAAGGGGCTATCACCTTTACCCAGGAACGCATGGCAGAGCTGAAACTGTATCTGCAAGACGATCCTGAAGGTCGCCAGGGCTTCCGTACCTTACTGGTCGGCCCCGCTCACCCGGATTATGGATCGTTTTGTATGGGAGCCGGTCACGGGATTGGCTTTAACGATCAAAAAACGGTCGAAGTACGTGATCTTATTGATGGCATCGCCGGTGATACACCGCTGTGGCCAGACTTTGAAGAAGGCTGGAAAGTTTCACGTATTCTCGATGCTATCGCCCTGTCTCATCAGGACGGCCGCTGGGTGAAAGTATCTGACATTGTCTAAGGGCGAAGAATGAAACAAAAAACATTGGATCTTATTTGCATGGGGCGTGTGGCCGTCGATCTTTATAGTCAGCAGATTGGTGCTCGGCTTGAAGATGCCACCAGTTTTTCCCGCTATCTTGGCGGATCCTCGGGGAACGTTGCCTATGGTACCGCACGCCTGGGGCTAAAATCGTCGATGCTGGCCCGGGTGGGTGACGAGCATATGGGCCGTTTTCTGCGTGAAGAGTTGACTCAGGTGGGTTGTGATACCAGCCATCTGATCACCGATACCGAGCGGCTCACTGCCCTGGTATTACTCGGCATTAAAGACAGGGATACCTTTCCACTGATATTTTTCCGTGAGAACTGCGCCGATATGGCGATTACGGCGGACGATTTCAGTGAGGAGTACATTGCCTCTGCCCGTTGCCTGGCGATAACCGGCACACATCTTTCCAACCCACGCACGCGTGATGCGGTGCTAACAGCGCTGAAATATGCGCGCCGTAATGAAGTACGTACCGCACTGGATATCGACTATCGTCCGGTATTGTGGGGCCTGACAGCACTCGGCGATGGTGAAACACGTTTTATCGCCGCAGAGCAAGTGACACAACAGTTGCAGTCAGTACTGCATTTATTTGATGTCGTTGTCGGTACCGAAGAAGAGTTTCATATCGCCGGGGGAACTACCGATACCCTGCAAGCACTCAAGCTAGTACGTGAAGTCAGTGGCGCAACACTGGTCTGTAAGCGCGGAGCACAAGGGTGCTCAGTATTTACCGGGCCCATTCCCGACTCACTGGATGGCGGCATTAATGTTTCCGGCGTACGCGTTGAGGTGCTCAATGTCCTGGGTGCCGGGGATGCCTTTATGTCCGGCTTACTGCGCGGCTATATTAATGACGAAGGCTGGATTCAATCTTGTCGTTATGCCAATGCTTGTGGTGCCCTGGTAGTATCCCGCCACGGCTGTGCCCCTGCCATGCCGGGGAAAATTGAGCTTGATGATTATCTGGCCCGTGAAGAATCAGTTCCACGTCCTGATCTCGACAGTCACTTAAATCATCTTCACCGCGTAATTTCCCGTCGTCGTCAGTGGCCGGAACTCTGTGTTATGGCATTTGACCACCGTAGCCAGTTAGCAGATATGGCCTTGCAGAGTGGAGCCGACTTACGCCGTATCCCGGCGCTGAAACAGTTGATCCTACAGGCCAGTCGGGAAGCGGCACAACAGGCTGAACTGGAAGGTAAAGCGGGTTTGCTGTGTGACGGCACCTTTGGTCAGGATGCGCTGAATGCTATCACAGGCGAAGGCTGGTGGATTGGCCGTCCGATAGAACTGCCCGGCTCGCGCCCATTAGAAATGGAACATGGCAATATCGGATCACAACTGATCGGCTGGCCACAGGAACACATTGTTAAGTGCCTGGTGTTCTTCCACCCGGAGGATGCCCATGGTTTACGTCTTGAGCAGGAACAAAAAGTGGCCGAGATCTATCAGGCCTGCTGCCAGTCAGGACATGAGCTGCTGCTGGAGGTCATTTTACCTGCCGATATGCCGCGCAATGATGACTTATATTTGCGCGCTATTTCCCGCTTCTACAATCTCGGTATTTATCCCGACTGGTGGAAGTTACCACCGCTGGGTGATAAGGGCTGGGCCGCGCTGAGTACCTTGATCGAAAAACGCGATCCCCATTGCCGCGGTGTGGTGATCCTCGGTCTCGATGCGCCAGTCTCTGTGCTGCGCGACGGATTTAATACCGCAGCAAATTACCCGATTGTTAAAGGATTTGCTGTAGGTCGCACTATTTTTGGCGAACCGTCGCAAGCCTGGCTTAAACGTGAAATTGACGACGCCGAGCTGGTAAGCCGTATTCGGGATAACTATCTGCAGCTGATCGCCTTATGGCGTGAACGCGGCCAGACTTTACCCAAAATAATTTGAGTTGCAGGAAGGCGGCAAGCGAAAGAATCCCGATGAGCTTACTCAAGTTAAGTGATTCGGGTGAATGAGCGTAGCCAACGCATCTGCAACTTGAAGTATGACGGGTATACACCTTGAGGAGAACATCATGACCGTACACTTAGGTATCAACCCACTGACATGGACCAATGACGACCTGCCTTCACTGGGTGCCGATACGTCACTTGAAACTTGCCTTAGTGAAGGGAAAGAAGCCGGATTTGCAGGATTTGAGCTGGGTAATAAATTCCCACGCACAGCAGCGGTACTCGGCCCTATTCTCGCCCAGCATGACTTAAAACTGGTTTCTGGCTGGTATTCCGGCCGCTTACTGGAGCGAAGCGTAGAAGAAGAAATTGAGGCGGTACAGCCGCACCTGACATTGCTGCGCGAACTTGGCTCAAAAGTACTGGTATTTGCCGAAGTGTCCGACTGTATTCACGGTGAACAGCAGACCCCGGTCCACTTACGTCCACGCTTCCCGGCAGAACGCTGGCAGGAATATGGCGAAAAACTGACTGCCTTTGCTCGTTATACTCAGCAGCAGGGTGTGCAAATCGCTTATCACCACCATATGGGAACCGTGATTGAAAGTGCCCAGGATGTCGATAACCTGATGACTCATACCGGTCCGGAAGTCGGACTGCTGCTGGATACCGGGCATCTGACCTTTGCCGGAGCCGATCCCCTTGCCGTGGCACAACGCTGGATTTCCCGTATCAACCACGTTCACTGTAAAGACGTACGTGCGGATGTACTGGCCGAGGTGAAAAATCGTAAAACCAGTTTCCTTGATGCGGTGTTAAGTGGCGTATTTACCGTTCCAGGCGATGGCTGTGTCGACTATCCACCGATTATGGCCTTGCTTAAACAGCAGGGTTATCAGGGCTGGCTGGTGGTGGAAGCAGAACAGGATCCGGCGATTGCCGATCCGCTGACTTATGCCCGTCTCGGTTACCATAATCTGAGCAATCTGGCACGGAATGCCGGGCTGATTTAAGGAGCAACGATGTCGGAATTACTTTCACGCTGGCAAGCACCCAATACCCAGGGCCGCACGCAGTCTGTTACACCGGAAAATGCAGGATGGGGTTATGTTGGCTTTGAAGTCTACCAGTTAAATGCAGGTGAACAGCTGTCGTTACCGGCAGTACCTGAGGAACGCTGTCTGGTGCTGGTCGCTGGACGGGCAACGGTTGATACTCCTGCAGCGAGTTTCCCGAACATCGGTGAGCGGATGAGTCCGTTTGAGCGTCTTAAACCCTGGGCGGTCTACGTGACGCCGGGCGAGACGGTCAAAGTCGAGGCGCTGACACAGCTGGAGCTGGCAGTCTGTGCTGCACCAGCTCAGGGTACCTATGCGACTCGGCTGATTGCACCGCAAGATATTGACGGCGAGGCTCGGGGTAAAGGACATAATCAGCGTTATGTCCATAATATCCTGCCGGACGATAAACCTGCCGACAGCCTGCTAGTGGTTGAAGTGTATACCAATGAAGGTTGTACCAGTTCTTATCCCAGCCACAAGCATGATATCGATAACCCGCCTGAGGAAACTTACCTCGAAGAGACCTATTATCACCGTTTAAACCCTCCTCAGGGTTTTTGTATGCAGCGAGTTTACACCGACGACCGTTCTCTGGATGAGTGCATGGCGGTTTATGATAAGGACGTCGTCAAGGTGCCGAAAGGATACCATCCCGTTGCGACCCTCGCCGGTTACGACAGCTATTATCTGAATGTGATGGCCGGCCCGGTTCGTAAATGGCTGTTTACCTGGGAAGATAGCCACGCCTGGATAAATGGCGAAAGCTACGCTAAAAGCTAACGATAAAACCGCCGTTCTATAAGACGGCGGTTTTGAACCAGGCTGAAAGCAATAGCGCTAAACATGTGACTCAATTTCTCCAGACCCGCCAGAGACAGCCTCTTTTATCTGATATATGGTCCCTTTCTCTTTAGTTGCTCAAATTCATACCTCTGAACAAGCCTCAAAATTAAGTCAGCCGTGACAAGTGACAATTTTTTAAATCTTACTCTAAAGCTAACGATCAAAACTTTTGCTTAATTGAAAGAGTTCCCGGCCAAGCGCAGACTGCATCATAAATAGGCTAAATAACTCGCATCTAAATAAGGGGCCGATAATGAATACTGACCAAACGTCAGGTCGGAAATGGGATACGCGCCGTAGTGAAAAGATGAGACGTATGGCATCTTTTTCTACAGACAGTAAAGTCATTCCTACTGAAAGTCTGGTAGACGCACTGGAAAAATTAATTGCACCAGGCGATCGCGTTGTACTTGAAGGAAATAATCAGAAACAGGCTGATTTTTTGTCGCGTATGCTGGCTGAGGTCAATCCGGTAAAAGTACACGACCTGCATATGATTATACCGAGCGTTAGCCGTAGTGAACATCTCGATATTTTCGAAAAAGGTATCGCCAGTAAACTCGACTTCTCATTTTCCGGCTCGCAAAGTTTACGTATTTCGCAACTACTACAGGATGGCCAGCTGGAAATCGGCGCCATTCATACCTACATCGAGCTTTATGCCCGGCTGTATGTTGACCTTACCCCTAATGTGGTTTTGATTGCTGGATTTAAAGCTGACCGCAAGGGAAATCTCTATACCGGACCAAGCACCGAGGATACGCCAGCATTAGTGGAGTCTGCAGCATTCCGTAATGGTATTGTGATTGCTCAAGTCAATGAACTGGTTGACGACGAATGTGACCTCCCCCGCGTTGATATCCCCGCCTCCTGGATAGATTATATTGTTGTTGCCGACAAACCCTTCTTTATTGAACCACTCTTCACCCGAGATCCTCGGCTTATCAAGCAGGAACATATTTTGATGGCGATGATGGCCATTAAAGGTATTTACGCTGAGCATCAAGTTCAGTCGCTCAACCATGGTATCGGATTTAATACTGCGGCCATTGAATTGTTATTGCCAACCTACGGTAAACAGCTTGGTCTACAGGGTAAAATTTGTAAACACTGGACGCTAAACCCGCATCCAACGCTCATTCCGGCGATTGAGAGCGGCTGGGTTGAGAGCGTACACTGCTTCGGCGGTGAGCTGGGAATGGAAGAGTATATACGTGAACGTTCCGATATATTTTTTACCGGTGCTGATGGTTCTATGCGCTCTAACCGTGCGCTTTGTCAGTTAGCGGGCCAGTATGCCGTGGATATGTTCATCGGCGCGACCCTGCAAGTTGATGGACTGGCTAACTCATCTACCGTCACGCGTGGTCGCCTTTCTGGCTTTGGTGGAGCGCCTAATATGGGGCATGACCCGCACGGTCGACGCCATGCTACACCAGCCTGGCTCAATATGATTACCGAGCCTGACCCAATGCAACGAGGTAAAAAACTGGTCGTGCAAATGGTGGAAACTTTCCAGGCCGGTGCTAAACCGACTTTTGTTGAACAGTTAGATGCGGTCGATGTTGCTAAATCGTCCGGTATGCCGCTGGCGCCAGTGATGATTTATGGCGATGACGTTACACACGTATTGACTGAAGAAGGCATCGCCTATCTTTACCGTGCTGATAGCCTCGAGGAACGACGTGCTATGGTCGCCGCCGTAGCGGGTATTACCGATATCGGCCTTGGCGTCGACGCCTCGCGCGTAAATAAACTACGTCAAAGTGGCAAGATTGTTTATCCGGAAGATATAGGTATTCGGCGCACTGATGCTACGCGTTCTCTACTTGCAGCAGGTAGCGTAGCGGATTTGGTCGAATGGTCGGGGGGGCTCTATAACCCACCAGCAAAATTCCGGAGCTGGTAATGAAGCTAGTATCACTGACCCAGGCTGAGGAGCAAGTCAGCCAACTGGCAGCAATCGCGTGTGAATGTTTGATAGAAGAAGCTCGCCTTAGCCCGAAGCCAGGCTTAGTCGATAGCCGTGGTAACGGGGCTCATCAGGATTTGACGCTTTCGCTGATGGAACGCTCAGCCAATAGCCTGCTACCGACATTTATGCAACTGGCACAACAATGCTGGCAACGTCCGGCTGATATTGCTCTTCGCGAAGTGGTAGGGCGTCTTGGACGTGAAGGCGAACTACAGATGATGGCTGCGACCGGTGGCGTTAATACCCATCGGGGCGCTATCTGGGCACTTGGTCTTCTTGTCAGTGCAGCGGCAATGAATGGTGGCAGCGCTGATGTTAAGCAGCTCACTCTAACGGCAGCAACGCTTGCCAGTCTGCCGGACAGTGCTGCACCAAAACGGTTCAGTAATGGGCTGAAGGCGAGCCAACGCTATCGCATGCCCGGCGCCCGCGAAGAAGCCCAACGAGCATTTCCTCACATTACGACGTTCGCCCTACCACAGTTACTACGCAGCCGTGAGGCGGGTGCTTCTGAAAGCGAAGCTCGCTTGGACGCGTTAATGGCAATTATGACGTCGCTCAGTGATACCTGTGTGCTTTCCCGCGCTGGTCTGATTGGCCTGCAAACGATGCAAACCGGTGCACATGCAGTGCTACTGGCCGGTGGCTGCATGACAGAAAATGGTCGGGCAGCACTGGCGCGTCTTGACGTCGATATGCTGACACTGAATGCATCACCAGGTGGCGCAGCTGATTTACTGGCCGCTACGCTGTTTATTGACAGAATATGCCTTACTGCCCATCACTCTTTTATCTAGAGGATATTATGGAACACATCACATTATCTTTCCCTGCCCAGCGAATGCTAAGCGGCAAAGCGCTTGCAGGGGTTGTAGGTTCCGGTGACATGGAAGTACTGTTCACCGCAACCGAAGGTCATACGCTCAAAATAGATATCACCACGTCTCTTGATAACAGTGACATCCGCTGGAAGGCGCTATTTGATCGCCTGAGTCTGATAAATGGTCTGCCCGCCGGGCTGCTTATTATTCATGATTTTGGCGCGACGCCGGGCGTTGCACGTATCCGTATTGAGCAGGTTTTTGAAGAGGTGAGTCATGCGTAATGATCCCAGTTTTATTGAACTGCGCGCCCGCGAGCGTGCCCATAATCTGCTGGATGAAGGCAGTTATCGTGAGTTACTCGGTCCCTTCGAAGAGATTATGTCACCGTGGCTGGAACGCCAAGGGATTGTGCCACAGTCTGACGACGGAATGGTTGTAGCAAAGGGCACCATCAACGGTCAGCCTGCGGTAGTGATAGCAATTGAAGGCATATTCCAGGGAGGCAGTATGGGCGAAGTCTCTGGTGCCAAAATGGCAGCCGCGCTGGAACTAGCGGCAGAGGATAACCGTAACGGCATTCCGACCCAGGCAGTTCTCTGCCTGGAAACCGGAGGTGTACGTCTGCAAGAAGCGAATCTGGGACTGGCGGCGATTGCCGATATTCACGCCGCTATCGTCGATCTGCGTCGCTATACGCCAGTTATCGGTATCATTACCGGTACCGTGGGTTGCTTCGGTGGCATGTCTATCGCTGCGGCATTGTGCAGCTATCTTATCGTTACACGTGAAGCACGTCTGGGGCTTAATGGCCCACAGGTTATTGAGCAGGAAGCGGGTATTGAGGAATATGACTCTCGCGATCGTCCTTTCATCTGGAGTATGACTGGTGGCGAAATTCGCTACGCGAGTGGACTGGTCGATGCTCTGGTCGGTGACGGTATCAGCGCGGTTAAAACTTCGATGAACGAGTTCATTAGTAAAGGTGTACCAGAGCAGCACCGTAGCGACAAATATGCTGATTTTCTACCGCGACTAATGCACTTCGATACCCATTTTCAGGCAGATACGGCGCAGATTAAACAGCTTTTTTCTCGGGAGGATAAATAATGAATCTGACGAATAGCCGTGGTGCTACCTGGCTTGCAAAACTAGCACCCAATGCCCAGCGCCTGAGTGGTCTTTGTGCTTCTGTGCAGGTGGCTGATGACGTTCTAAACGGTGAGAATGTACGCTTTATTGCTGTGGTGCCCGATCCACATAATCACTATCCCCGCGCCGCCAGAGGCGAAGTTGGGTTACTGGAAGGCTGGACGCTGGCTAAGGTGGTTAACGAAACGATTGATGCTGATGCAAAACGTGATGTGAAACGTCCGATTATTGCAATAATCGACGTGCCAAGTCAGGCATACGGTCGCCGCGAAGAAGCATTTGGCATTCATCAGGCGCTGGCCGGCGCTGCGGGTGCTTATGCCAAGGCTCGACTGGCCGGTCATCCGGTAATTGGTCTGATTGTGGGTAAAGCGATGTCGGGTGCATTTCTGGCACATGGCTATCAGGCAAACCGTTTAATTGCTATTAATGATAAAGAAGTACAGGTTCACGCGATGGGTAAAGAGTCAGCTGCACGCATAACGCTGCGCACAGTGGAAGCATTGGAGAAATTAGCTGCAAGTATCGCTCCAATGGCTTATGACATTGATAATTTTGCCTCGCTGGGTCTGCTCACTGACTTACTTAATATCGGCAATCCTGAAACGCCTTCCGATGCCGATTTGAAGCAAGTTAAAATTGTCCTACAGAAAGCGATAACTGATGCCAGGCAGGATCCGACACTGAAAACGCGACTCGGTGCTGAAAACCGCCGCAGTTCAACCCTCGTTCGCGAGCGTATGCTCGCGGCATGGTAAATACCATAAGTAATTAAAAACCTTTCCCCAAACGGTCTTTTTCCGAGAAGTGCTACGAAGTCAGCGGTACAAAGACTGTTTGTATACATGATAAACATCATATAAGTGGAAGAGCATTTCTTACAGACAGGTGATCAGCCCATGTTTTATATAACTATTTACGCCTTGGCTCCGATTTTTGTCATTATGTTTTTGGGGTTCTGGGCCGGAAAGGCCGGCATGGTAGATAATAACAACGTCTCGTTGCTAAATATCTTCGTTATGGATTTCGCGCTACCAGCCGCATTGTTCAGCGCCACCGTACATACCCCCTGGCAAGGAATTGTGGCCCAGTGGCCGCTGATTATTGTTATCACGGGTGCTATGTGGATAACCTATGCTGTTATCTATTTTCTCTCCATCAAGGTTTTCAATAAATCACCTCAGGATTCTGCCGTCCTGACACTGACAGTGGCCCTGCCCAATTATGCCGCACTGGGACTACCAATACTGGGTAGTGTACTGGGTGAAAACCCCGCAACTTCACTCTCTGTGGCGGTGTCGATTGCAGCCGGATCAGTACTACTAACACCGTTTTGTCTACTGGTACTGGAACGCGAAAAAGTACGGGAAAAAGGAGAAAATAATGGCTCAACTTTTACCTTATTACCTGTGCTTATGTGGCGCTCTGTCAAAAAACCAATCGTACTTGGTCCACTGATCGGTGTCATGCTGTCAGCTATGGGGATCAAAATGCCCGATCTGGTTTTTGCTGCAATTAAACCACTAGGGCTTGCGGCAACAGCAGCGGCACTGTTTCTGACGGGTATTATTCTCTCCGCACGCAAATTGAAATTTAATGCTGTAGTGGGCATAGGTACGATAGCTAAGCTATTGATTCAACCGATTATTGCTTGGGGTATCGTTTTAGCACTTGGCTTAAATGGTCCAGTCGCTGTCACGGCAATTTTGATGATATCCCTCTCCGCTGGTTTTTTTGGCGTCGTGTTCGGGAATCGTTTCGGCGTGCAGTCACCTGATGCAGAGGCCGTACTCCTGTTAAGCTCGGTTCTGTGTATCATTTCACTTCCTTTATTTATTACATTGACCGCGGGTATCTGATATGTCTTTCACATTACGCCCTCATGACCTACTTTGGCTTTGCAGCAACAATGCGCTACCCGCGGTTAAAGAAGCGTGGGTCAAACATTACTGGCACAAAGATCTTCCGGTCGTCGTTCGGCGTGATATGAATAAATCAGGACGGGTTCCTGTCGGTATACGCGGTGAACGGCGAGAACAACGTATTGCCTCGTGGGTGGAAGCCTCGGATATCATTCGCGTGGTGACACCCGAAATGCTCACCGAGCCTGCATATTTACTCGATTCCCCCCTGGCAGGCCATCATCCCGTTCAGGCACTAGTTACCCTCAAAGAGTCGGACTGGCCGTGGAGTTGGGGCGTAACCGGCAGTACTGGTTATGCCCTGGCGACCGGTATTTTGGTATTACACGCGAAGAGCGATCTGGATGTCGTGATTCGAGCGCCACAGCAGCTATCGCGTGACCTGTTGCAACAGTGGCAAGTACAAACTGAAACACTTCCCTGCCGGGTTGATACTCAAGTTGAAACACCGTCAGGTGCCTTCTCACTTAATGAATGGCTACGCGAAAGTCGCGTACTGCTAAAAACAGCTACAGGCCCGATACTAACCACTTCACCTTGGAGCAAGGAGCCTCAATGAAAATATTCTTTACTTTTCCCGGCCAGGGCACTCAGCGTGCCGGGATGTTAAATAATCTACCAGACGGTGAGACATGGCTTAATAGCGTACGAGCCGTTCTTGGCGAAGAGACCGATAGCCTTGATAGCGTTGAGTCGCTACGTCATACCCGCGCGGTACAGCTCTGTTTATTGATTACCGGAGTTGCCTGGGCACGAGAACTTATTAAAAATGGTGTAAAACCAGATATTGTCAGTGGGTTATCGATTGGCGCTTATCCTGCTGCCGTAATTGCTGGCGTACTTGATTTTAACGACGCGGTGAGACTTGTCGCTCTGCGTGGAGATCTCATGGAAAAAGCTTACCCTCACGGATATGGCTTAACGGCTATCGTTGGGCTGACGCTCAGTCACCTGAAAAAGCTAATGGAAGGTAGCAATACCTATATCGCTAATCTGAATGCGGAAATGCAGACAGTGATTGCCGGACGAAATGAAGATATGGCCGCAGTGGCACAAAAGGCTCTCCAGGCGGGTGCCAGCAAAGCGACTCGGCTAGCGGTTAGCGTACCGTCCCACTGTAAACTACTGAATAAGCCTGCTGCCGAACTGTTTAGTGCATTTTCATCCATAAGTCTGTCGTCACCATCCTGCGAATATCTGAGCAGTTCTACGGGACGCGTCATCCATGATACTGACAGGATTGTCGACGATCTGGCGTTTAATATGGCGCGCACGGTACAGTGGAGCGATACCGTCATCTCAGCCAACCAACGAGATGCCAGGCTGGCGATAGAAATGCCCCCGGGAAGTGTGCTGACAGGGCTTACCTTCCAGGCGGGTTGGCAAGGTGAAGCTATTTGTATGGAACGCAATAGTATTGAGGTTGCATTACATCTGGCTAAACGACTGGATCGGTGAGGCCGCGAGCATACATTCGTCCTTCAGCGGCCAACGCCAGCAAATCTTGATCGCGTTCACGATGATGGGCATAGACAATGGAAATTAACTGAGGAGTCTGGTAGGGCTTTGCAAGTTTTAGTAGCTGCACTTTATTTTCATAGATCTTTTTCATCCGACCAGGAATGATCGCCAAGCCTATACCCGCCTGTACGAGGTTAATTAAGGAAAAAATATCATTCACTTTTGTCACTATTTTAGGCGTAAAGCCCGCCTCCTGAAACGCTTTCTTAAATCCCGAATAGGTAGAAAACCCTTCGGTCAATGAAACGAAATCACGAGCGGCATAATCACGCAGATCGACATCTCGTATGATGTCTTGCTGTTCACCTGTGGGTATGGCCAAGAAGATATCATCGTAAAAAAGTGGAATCACATCAAAACTGGAACTATTGAGTTCGAGATTATCGGTAGCGATGATAATTGCATCAAGTTCCTCATCCTCAAGCATCTTCAGTAATACCTGATTAGAGTTCATCATCAGATCTATCTCAAGCCCGGGGCGACGATGCTTCATACCCATAATCAGTCCAGGAATAGTCTCAAGCGTCAACGAGTAGAGCGTACCAAGTCGTAGACGACCACAGTCTACACCCGCGATGAGACGAGCTTCTTCAATTCCTTTGTTCATGAGAGCCGTCGCGTTCTGGCAATACTCCAGTAACGTCCAGGCAGCAGGTAGTGGCACTAAGTTGCGCCCTTTATGAATAAATAGTGGGCAATCTATTCCCTCTTCTAGTGTGTGCAGTGCACGATGAACACTAACACTGCTCAGTTCTAGCACCTCTGCGGTACGGGCGATATTACCTTTTTCCATAAACATCATGAAAACACTGAGTTTACGGAAGGTAATATCCTGACTGATATTATTCTTCATTTGCTTCTCATTGTGATGTAGGAGGAAATAAGATACATAAGTTTATACTGATACGGGCTACAAGATGATAAAACTTGGAAAACGCGGTTTATCAGCCAGTAAGGACTGATAACAGCCCGGATACCTATTACGCCAGGAAGCCATGTGCTCCTTATCCTCGGTATTATCGTTTTCTTTGACAAGCGCCACTCCTTCAATGTGATATTAATCACACTTTTGATTTCGTTCAGTGATAGTCCCTATGAGAAAATATAATCATTGATGTAAACGGGAGTCATTATCATTTATATTATCTTTTTGCGGGTAACCTCCGCAGTTATAGTACATTTGACGATCTCTCTGGAGTAAATGAATGACTGTATTGATCAAGCCTTCTGCCCGTCTGAAGCGCATTATTCTTGCCACCGCACTGGTATTACCCGTCAGTCTCCCGGTTCTGGCCGAGGAAGCTCTAACTCTGTATACCACCCGTGAGCCAGGGCTTATTCAGCCGCTGCTGGATGCATGGACTAACGAAAGTAAGGTGAAGGTGAATACGGTCTATATCAAAGACGGTATGCTGGAACGTGTAAAAGCCGAAGGCGCGAATTCCCCTGCAGATCTGCTGATGGCGGTTGATGCCGGCAATTTGATTGACCTGGTGGAAGCTGGCGTAACGCAACCTGTGGTTTCTGAAAAACTGAATGCTGCGGTACCGAAAAATCTGCGTGGCGACGATAATCAGTGGTATGCCCTTTCTATGCGCGCCCGCGTGCTGTATGCAGACAAGTCATTCCCGACTGCTGACTGGCATTATGAGCAGCTCAGCAATCCAGAGTACAAAGGTAAAGTTTGTTTACGCTCAGGACAACATCCTTATAACACTGCCATGATTGCGGCGATGATTGCCCACCATGGTGAAGCGAAAACGGAAGAATGGTTACGCGGTGTGAAAGCCAACCTGGCCCGTAAAGCAACCGGCGGTGACCGCGATGTAGCCCGTGATATTCTGGGGGGTATCTGCGATATCGGACTGGCTAACTCTTACTATGTCGGTCATATGAAAAATGCCAAAGAAGGCACCGATGCGCGCAAATGGGGTGACGCTATTCAAGTGATTAAACCGACCTTTGAAGGAGGCGGTACTCACGTCAATATCAGCGGCGCAGCAGTTGCACGCCATGCACCAAACAAAGAAAAAGCGGTTGAGCTGATGGAATATCTGGTCTCCGCACCAGCCCAACAGATTTATGCCAAAGCAAACTATGAGTATCCGGTTGTTCAGGGTATTGAGCTAGACCCAATCATCAAAGATACTATCGGTGAAATTCAGGTAGATACTATCCCGCTGACGGAGATTGTGAAACACCGTAAGCAGGCAAGTTTGCTGGTAGATAAAGTTGGATTCGATCAATAAAATTCAGCAGTCTGCTTCGCTGCGCAGTCGCTTAACACAGCTGCGCTCGAGTATTACCCCACTGCAACTGATGGCCACTTTAGTGGCCATTGGCGTTCTCACGCCTCTGGCTACCCTGGCCTGGCTCGCCACTCAGTCCGATTTTTCTCACTGGAATAGCCTTGCTCAATACGTCCTGCCAGCGGCAATAAAAAATACCGCTATCTTACTTACTGGTGTAGCTGTAATGGTTGCCGTGATTGGCGTCGGTTGTGCCTGGGCAGTTACCGCCTGGAATTTTCCGGGCAGGAAAATATTATCCTGGGCTTTGCTGCTTCCCCTGGCAATGCCGACTTATATTGTTGCCTTCGCCTGGCTGGATCTTCTTCATCCCATAGGCCCACTACAAACCGCTCTTCGTTATCTGCTCGGCTACGACAGCCCGCGTGAATTTCGTTTACCCGACGTTCGCTCTCTTGGCGGCGCAATCATCCTTCTGGGATTGGTGCTCTATCCTTATGTTTACCTCACGGCCAGAGCGATGTTTATCAGTCAGCCTGCCCACTTAATTGAGGCCGCCAGGACTCTGGGTTGCACGCCGACGGGTGCTTTTTTTCGCGTAGTATTACCGATGGCGCGCCCCGCGCTTGCCGTAGGTGTCAGCCTGGCGTTGTTAGAAACGCTCAATGATATTGGCGCCTCAGAATTTCTCGGGATTCAAACGCTAACCGTCACCGTCTACACCACCTGGGTAACGCGCTCTGATTTAGCGGCAGCGGCACAGATAGCCAGCCTGATGCTCCTGTTTATTTTCTGCATTCTGACGCTAGAGTTTTACGGCCGGAAGAGACAAGGCTTTAGCAGCCGTAATTTTCGGGAAGTAAAACCGGTGAAACTGACCGCAGGCCGTGCCGCACTGGCCACCAGCCTGGTCGCGTTACCGGTACTGTTAGGCTTTGTCGCTCCGGTCTGCTATTTACTGGTTGAAACCTTTAAGCGTCTCGGGGAGGGTAATCCTTTTTCTCCTGCACTATTGAGTGCCTTACAGCATACACTGATGCTGGCGGGTGGCGTCACGCTGGTGGTGATGGTGGTCAGTCTGATAGTCGCCTGGAATGCCCGACAGATGGCAGTGAGTAGCCCCGATTCCGGTTATCGTCGTTCCATTTTACGCCTTTCCTCACTAGGCTATGCCGTTCCTGGTACTATCCTGGCAATTGGTTTTTTATCCCCTGCACTGTCAGTCGATAAATGGCTGGCCGGATTACTCGATATTCGAGGGTTACCGTTAATGTCACTGGGAATAGTATTGGTTATCTGCTGTGCTATTCGTTTTCAGGCTATTGCCATTGGTGCCATTGATTCCGGTCTTGCCAGATTACCGAAAAGTCTTGAGCAGGCCTCCCGCTCATTGGGAGAGAGTGCATCGGGAACCTTCTATCGTGTCCATTTGCCCCTGTTGCGTCCGGTTCTGGTCAGCAGTGCACTCTTGGTATTTACTGATGCGATGAAAGAGTTACCCACTACTCTGCTATTGCGTCCCGTGAACTTTGAAACGCTGGCAACCTTACTCTATGCCGAAGCGGCGCGTGGAACCTATGAAGAAGGGGCTATTGCTGCACTCTTAATCGTCGTTGCTGGCACACTGCCCGTGCTGCTGTTGATGCGAAACCAAATCACCCGCGGGGAGTAAAACCGCCTATGTCCGAGATTGCTCTGTCGCTGGATAATATCAGTGTCACTTATAGCGGAAGCCCTTATCCCATACTAAACGGCTTTTCTATGACCATCAGAACAGGGGAAATAGCCTGTCTGCTTGGGGCTTCTGGTTGTGGTAAAACCACCGCTCTGCGGGCGATTGCCGGGTTTGAGTATCTCAGCGGTGGGGAGATTCATCTTACCCGGCGCTGTGTCGCCGGTCCCCTGGTGCATTTGCCGCCCGAAAAACGCAATGTCGGTATGGTATTTCAGGACTACGCCCTTTTCCCCCATCTGACAGCCGCGCAGAATATTGCTTTTGGATTACGTAAATTACCGCGTGAAGTGCGACAGGCACGGGTAGACAAGTTACTTGACTTGATCGAACTCCAGCAGCATGCCGGGCGTTATCCTCATGAGCTTTCTGGCGGTCAGCAACAGAGGATTGCACTCGCTCGCGCTATGGCACCAGAGCCTGATATTCTGTTACTGGATGAACCCTTTTCCAGCCTTGACCGCCCGACCAGAGAGCGATTAAGTGGAGAGGTGCGTGAGATCTTACGTCAGGCAGGTCAGACCGCACTGCTGGTTACCCAT
>Ga0308165_1001775_pt1 | contig 28510 bp, 27 predicted proteins | sample PhyWR2_FD_201032 | JGI IMG/M metagenome (GOLD analysis project Ga0308165, IMG submission 201032) | Phyllosphere microbial communities from UC Gill Tract Community Farm, Albany, California, United States - DLSLW.R2 | ecosystem: Host-associated > Plants > Phyllosphere > Unclassified | place: USA... | reverse complement strand
CAATGGCAGATTTCCGTGGCGTTTCATGAGGTTGAGGAGGCTTGGAGCGGGTAGCGGGAATCGAACCCGCATAGCCAGCTTGGAAGGCTGGAGCTTTACCACTAAGCTATACCCGCTCATGCAGCCCTGGGGCGCAGCGGCCGTGTGGTGTCGCGGGCCGCGTCGTTGGAGGGCGATTGCCACGGCCCATATGGTTTCGTCAACGACTCTCTTGCACTCGTCTGCGATCGCTTTGAAATCCTGCGCCGTCCAAGGATGCGGATCGCCGTGGCGGCTTCTGCCCGGCAGCACGGCAGAAACGCCTGTATCTGCGCCATTCAGGCCAGCTTTTGGCAGGCTCATCCCGGCTTCACCGTATTTTCTCGCAGGTGCAGCAGTGATATCCTCGAGCCCTCATCAGCAGAGGACCCGAGACACCATGAACACTTCACGGACCCGCTCCCCCTCGGATACTTCCGCGACCAGCGCGGCGGCGAATCCCCGGCGGCGCAATCCGCTCGACCTGCTGATGAACTCGGGGTTGGGCAAGCTTCTGCGCGGGATCGGCGTTGCACCCCGCCACGACAGCGGTGAAAGCCTGCTCGAAATCGCCGACGCCCTGCTGTCGCTGCGCGGACGCGCATCGGGGCCCGCGCTGGCCTCGGCCTTCTTCGACCTCTATGAAGCGAGCGACTTGGAAGCACGGCAGGATTTCCTAGGCAAAGTCCACGATCTGCACCCCGCCGACGCCAAGGCGATCGACAAGGCCATCGCCAAATGGGCCGAAAAGCCCGACGAGGCTTCGGCGCTGGCGCTCAATGTCGCCAGCAAGTCACCGAGCCGGCGGCTTATCAACCAGCTCAACCTTGCGCCGCAGGGCACCCAGCGGCTGATCGGGCTGCGCGAGGATCTGCTTGCGGTGCCCAAGGCTGCCTCGACGCCCGGCCTGGCCGCGCTTGACCGCGATCTGGAGAATGCCTTCACCGCCTGGTTCAACGCGGGCTTCCTTGAACTGCGCCGGATCGGCTGGGACAGTTCGGCGCAGCTGCTCGAACGCATCATCCGCTACGAGGCGGTGCACCAGATCCAGGGCTGGGACGATCTGCGCCGCCGGGTCGAGCCGGTCGATCGGCGCTGCTACGGCTTCTTCCACCCGCAGATGCGCGACGACCCTCTCATCTTCGTGGAAGTGGCGCTGACCCCGCAGGTGCCCGGCGCAATTCACCAAATCATCGCTGAGGAGCGCGAAACCATTGCGCCGCGTGATGCGACATGCGCGATCTTCTACTCGATCAGCAATTGCCAGGTCGGCCTCAAGGGCATCCCCTTCGGCAACCACCTTATCAAGCGCGTGGTCGGCCTGCTGAAGGAGGAACTGCCGCACCTCAAGACCTTCGCCACGCTGTCACCAGTGCCTACTTTCGCCAAGTGGCTGGGCAAGGAACAGGCCGCCGAGGCCGCGCTACCGGGCGCCGCAGACCTGCGCCAGCTAGCCGCCCGTTATCTGGTGGAGACCAAAGGCAAGGCGAACCAGCCGGTGGACCCGGTCGCCCGTTTCCACCTTGGCAACGGGGCGCGGCTTGAGGCTGTGCACGCAAATGCCGACCTTTCCGCCAATGGGCAGAAGCAGTCGCACGGGGTGATGGTGAACTACCTCTACGAACTGGCCGATATCGAGGCGAACTTCTTCGCGCTTACCGAACTGGGCACGGTCGCCACTTCGAAGGCGGTTCAGACTCTCCTCGAGCCTGAGCCGACCGGCAAGAAGGACAAGGGCAAGAAGGCCGCCAAGGACACTGTGGCGGCCTGAGAGGGCGGCCCCTCAGTGCCCGTCGAAGGCCATCAGGGCATCTGCCGGAACGCCCGCACCGCGTAACCGCTGGGCTCCGCCCAGTTCCGGCAGGTCGATCGCGAACAGCGACTGGACGACGGTGCCCCCTGCCCGCCGCAGCAGTTCGACCGCCGCCATGGCGGTTCCGCCCGTCGCGATGAGATCATCCACCAGCACCACGCGCGCGCCGTCCGGCACGGCGCCGGGATCGACTTCCAGCGTATCGGTGCCGTATTCCAGCGCATAGTCGATCGCGAGGACCGGCACCGGCAGCTTGCCGGGCTTGCGCACCAGCACGAAAGGCAGCGCCAGGCGCGCCGCGATGGCTGCGCCGAAGATGAAGCCGCGTGCCTCTATGCCGGCGATCACCTGCGCGCCGGCAGCCTCTGCCCGGTCGGCCATATGGCCAACGGCGGCTGCAAAGCCGGGTCCGTCGCCGATCAGCGTGGTCACGTCGCGGAACAGGATGCCCGGCTTGGGGAAATCCGGGATCGTGCGCACGAGCGCCTTCAGGTCATCGACGGTCACGTTGATCTTCTCCAAAAAGCGAAACGCCCCGTCATCGCTGGGATGACGGGGCGCGGAGCCTTTAACAGTCTTTGGACGGCTGCGTCAGTGCTTCTTGCCGGCCCAGATGTTCCGGTAAGCCATGTAGCCCAGCACCGTCGCGAAGAGCAGGAACAGAGTGACCGCGAGGCCGGTCTGCTTGCGCTTGTCGAGCGAGGGTTCGGCGGTCCAGATCAGGAAGGCGGAAACGTCCTTCGACATCTGGTCGACCGTCGGCTTGGGATTGCCGGGGCCGTATTCCACTTGGCCGTCGCCGGTCAGCGGCGGTGCCATCGCGAGGTTCAGGTTCGCGAAGTACGGGTTGTAGTGCAGACCATTGGGCGTCTTGGAGTCCGGGAACTCCTTCAGCAATTCGGCCGGCTGTGCCTGGAAGCCCGTCAGCAGCGAGTAGACATAGGCGGGGCCTTCGTGGCGCGCCTTGGTCATCAGCGACAGGTCTGGCGGAACCGCATTGTTGTTGGCGGCGCGCGCGGCGACGTCGTTCGCGAAAGGCTTGGGGAAGTAGTCGGTCGGCAGGCCGGGGCGCAGGTTCGCCTCTCCCGTGGTGGGATCGACGCCCGGGACCTGGAAGCCGGCGGCGATCGCCTTCACCTGGCCTTCGGAGTAACCCAGCTGCGCCAGGTCGCGGAAAGCGACGTGGTTGAGCGAGTGGCAGGCCGAGCAGACTTCCTTGTAGACCTGGAAGCCGCGCTGCAGCTGCTGCTTGTCGAACTTGCCGAAGGCGCCGTCGCTGGCGAAGGCCACTTCCTTGGGGTGGAGGTGGAATTCATGCTCGGCGGTAGGCGCTGCCGGGTCGGTGGCCCAGGTGTAGAAACCCAGGCCGAACGACCACGCCAGCGCGACTGTGAAAAACAGCCCGACGAGGATCGAGAGAATGCGTGCCATGTCTTTCGTCTTCCGTTCTAGCTGTTGATCAAACGCTGCCCGAGGGAGCGAGCTGGGCGGCTTCATCCGTACCGAGAACGGACTCGGTGATGGAGTAAGGCAGCGGCAGAGGCTTCTCGATGGCGGAGACGATCGGCAGGACGATCAGGAAGTGCGCGAAGTAGTACAGCGCGGCGAGCTGGCTGATCATCACGTAGGGCTCTGCCGCTGCGGCGCCGCCGCAGTAGAACAGGACCGCCATCGCGGGGATCAGGCCGAACCAGAAGAACTTCTTGTACAGCGGGCGATAGCTGCCCGAGCGTACCGGCGACTTGTCGAGCCAGGGCAGGAAGAACCACACCAGGATCGCGCCGAACATGGCGAGCACGCCCATCAGCTTGGCCGGAATGAAGAAGAAGTCCTGGGTGAAGGCACGCAGGATCGCGTAGAACGGCCAGAAATACCATTCGGGAACGATGTGCGCCGGGGTGCTCATCGGGTTGGCCGGAATGTAGTTGTCCGGGTGGCCCAGCGAGTTCGGGAAGTAGAACAGCATCAGGCTGAACACGATCGCGAAGACGCCGATGAACCAGCCGTCCTTGGCCACGTAATAGGGGTAGAAGGGCACCGTGTCGCTCTCGGCCTTCACTTCCACGCCGGTCGGGTTCGACGAGCCGGGGATGTGCAGTGCCCAGATATGCAGGATCACCACGCCCAGGATCACGAAGGGCAGCAGGTAGTGGAGCGAGAAAAAACGATTGAGCGCGGCGTTATCGGGCGCGAAACCGCCGAGCAGCCACTGCTGGAGCGGTTCGCCCACGAAGGGGATCGCGCCGAACAGGCCGGTGATGACCTTCGCACCCCAGAAGCTCATCTGGCCCCAGGGAAGCACGTAGCCCATAAAGGCGGTGGCCATCATCAGCAGGAAGATCACGACGCCCAGCAGCCACACCATCTCGCGCGGGGCCTTGTAGGACCCGTAGTAGAAGCCGCGGAAGATGTGGACGTAGATGACGATGAAGAACATCGAGGCGCCGTTGGCGTGCGCATAGCGCATCATCCAGCCCCAGTTCACGTCGCGCACGGTCATCTCGATGGTGTCGAACGCCACCGCCGTGTTGGCCGCATAGTGCATGGCCATGACGATGCCGGTGACAATCTGGACGATCAGGCACAGCGCCGCCAGGAAACCGAAGTTCCAGAAATAGTTGAGGTTGCGCGGCACCGGATAGCCGGCGCCGACCGAATTGAACACCAACCGCGGGAGCGGCAGCCTGTCATCCATCCATTGCATGAAGGGATGGCTTGGCTTGTATTCGTTGGCCCAGGGAAAGCTCATATTGTGATCCTCTCTCTTGGCCTCAACCGATCTGGACGACGGTATCTGTGGTGAAGGCGTATTCCGGAACCTCTAGGTTCTTGGGCGCGGGGCCCTTTCGGATACGGGCGGCAGTGTCGTAGGCGGAGCCATGGCAGGGGCAGAAATATCCGCCGAACTCGCCCTTGATCTCACCCTCGCCGGCACCCAGCGGCACGCAGCCGAGGTGAGTGCAAACGCCCATGGTGATGAGCCAGTTTTCCTTGCCTTCCTTGGTCCGCTCGGCAAGCGTCTGGGGATCGCGCAGCGACGCAGTATCCACCGCGTTGGCTTCCTCGATCTCCTTGGGAGTGAGGTTGCGCACGAAAACGGGCTGCTTGCGGAACACCGCCTTGATCGCCTGCCCCGGCTGGATCGCGGAAATGTCGATCTCTGTGGAAGAGGCCGCCAGAACGTCTGCGGATGCCGACATCTGGCTGACCAGGGGAATTACGACCCCCACGCCCGCGATACCCGCGGCGCTTACTGCGGCGATATTAATGAAATCGCGCCGCCGCACGCCCTCTGTTTCTGCCATGTTTGCCCTTGCCTTGCTTTCGACCACCCACTGTCGGTATCCGACAGGAGGCCAATCTTGACCATCGGTAAGCCTGGTATCCCCGTTTCGGTTCGCGCACCGGGCACTGCCCGACATTCTCCCGACTTTGCGGGCCTGATATACACGAAAGGCCACCGTGCCAACCGCCTTTTTGGTCGGTCGGCCATGCATCCTGGCAGCAATGCATCAATAGATCACGAAGTAATCAGGGCAATCCGATCAACGACATCTGCCGGCCGTAGGTGGCTTCCGACCGATGCGTGGCTCGCCGGAACGAGTAGAATTGCTGCGGCGCACTATAAGTATCGAGCCGCAGGCCCTGAACGCTGCCGATCCCGGCTCCGCGCAGCCGGCCCAGCACATAGGCTTCGAGGTCGAACTGGTAATGGCCCGGACGGCCTTCATCGAAGCAGCGCAGGTTGACGGGATGGTCGGCGACGAACCGATCGCGAAAACCTTCGTCCACTTCGTAGGAGGCGCGCGCGATGCACGGGCCCACCGCCGCAACGATGCTTTCGCGCCGGGCGCCCAGCTTCTCCATCGCCGCGATGGTCGCGTCGGTGATGCCGCCGATCGCGCCTTTCCAGCCGGCATGGGCGGCGCCCACGACACCCGCCTCGCGGTCTGCGAACAGAACTGGCGCACAGTCGGCAGTAAGGATGCCCAGCAGCAGCCCGGGCCGGTTAGTAACGATGGCGTCCGCGTGGGGGCGATCTGCCTCGGGCCAAAGGTCCGCGCCTGCCGTCACGCAATCGGCGGAGTGGACCTGATAGACGGTGACCAGCCGGGCTCCCGGCAGCACGGCCCCGGCTGCCAGCGCCCGGTTCCGGGCGACCCGCTCCGGCTCGTCGCCCGCGCCGTGCCCGACGTTGAGACCTGCAACATCGCCCTCACTCACCCCGCCCCGGCGGCCGAGGAAGCCATGCGGTAATCCCTCGAGCACATCGGCGCGGTTGACCTCTACGGGCTCCACCTCGAAGTCAGCCAAGGCTCTTGGTCACCTGCTCGCGCACGTCGCGCGACAGCGTCGGCACGGCGGCGATGCGTTCAAGTTCGGCGCGCATCAGGGCGGCGCGCACAGGCTCGATCCGGCGCCAGCGGCCCAGAACGGGCACGAAGCGCGCGGCGGTCTGCGGGTTCACCGGGTCCAGCTTGCGGATCAGTTCCCCGATCATGCGGTAACCCTCGCCGCCCTCGTCATGGAACGCGATGGGGTTGCTGGCGGCCGCCATGTAGAGCGCGCGCACCCGGTTCGGGTTGGTCATGGTGAAGTCCCCGTGGCCCGCCAGCGCCTTGATATGCTCCAGAACCTGAGGGTGGAACGCGCTGCCCTGAAGCGAGAACCACTTGTCGATAACCAGCGCATTGCCGGTATACCGCTGGTGGAAATCGGCCAGTGCCTCGGCCCGCTCGGGCGCGTCGAGGCTGGCGAGGACCATGAGCGCGCCCTGACGGTCGGTCATGGTATCGGCCGCCCGGTACTGCGCGAGTGCGCGCCTTGCGCCTTCGGCCGGGTCGCCGGCGGCGATCAGGGTAAGCGCCTGGGTCTTGATCTTGCGGGCTCCGCGCGCCGCCGCATCGCGCCCGTAGGGCACCGCCGCCGCGCGGTCATGCAGGGCTTTCAGACCCTCGCCGCATTCGCTGCCGAGCCAGGCCTTCAGCGCCTCGCGTTCGGCATGGATGGCGCCGGGATCGGCGACGAGCAGCTGTTCGGCAAGGTAGGTCTCGGCGGGCAGGATCATCAGTTCGCCGCGCATCAGGTCGTCGAGTTCGGGATCGGCGATCACTGCCGCGAAAGCCGCGCCGATCGCCGCGCGCCCCTCGGCATGGCCGGCATCGTCAAGCCGTCCGCTCACCGCTGCGACCAGATGCTGGACGACCAGGCCCTGCATCGCCTCGTAGCGGGCGAACGGATCGTCGTCATGCGCCGCCAGAAACACGAGGTCCTCGTTGGCCCGCGCGAAGTCGATCGCGACAGGAGCGGAAAAGCCGCGGTTGATCGACAGCACCGGAGGTTTGGCGAAACCGTCGAAAGTGAAGCTGCCTGTCTCCTTGTCGAGCACGATCAACTGCTCGCCCGAATGCGCGCCGCTGTCACGATCGTAGAGGGCGATGCGCAGCGGGATCGGCACCGGCTGCTTCTTCGGCTGGCCCGGCGTCGCCGGTACGGCCTGCGTCAGGGTCAGTGTCGTTCGGGCGCCATCGTGGTCCAGCTCCACCGTCAGCTGCGGCGTGCCCGCCTGCGAGTACCAGAGGCGGAACTGGGTGAGGTCCAGCCCGGCGCCATCTTCGATCGCCTTGACGAAGTCCTCGCAGGTCGCCGCTTCGCCATCATGACGCTCGAAGTACAGGTCGGTGCCTGCGCGGAACCGCTCGGGCCCGGCCATGGTGCGCATCATGCGAATCACCTCGGCGCCCTTGTTGTAGACTGTCGCGGTGTAGAAGTTGCTGATTTCCTGATAGGAATCGGGGCGAATCGGGTGAGCCAGCGGGCCGGAATCCTCGGGGAACTGGGCGATGCGCAGGACGCGCACGTCCTCGATCCGCTTGACCGCCGCAGAGCCCATGTCCGCGCTGAACATCTGGTCGCGCAGCACCGTGAAGCCTTCCTTGAGGCTCAGCTGGAACCAGTCGCGGCAGGTCACGCGGTTGCCCGACCAGTTGTGGAAGTATTCGTGGCCGATCACCCCCTCGACCGCGTCGTAGTCCGCGTCGGTGGCGGTTTCCGGGTCGGCCAGGACGTAGCGGGTGTTGAAGACGTTGAGGCCCTTGTTCTCCATCGCGCCCATGTTGAAATCGGACACGGCGACGATATTGAACAGGTCGAGATCATACTCGCGCCCGAAGGCTTCCTCGTCCCACTTCATCGAATTGATGAGCGAGTCCATCGCGTGCTGCGTGCGGTCCTCGTCGCCCGGGCGGACCCAGATGTTGAGGTCCACCTTGCGCCCGCCCATGGTCGTGAAAGTATCGTGATTGGCGACCAGATCGCCCGCGACCAGGGCAAAAAGGTAGCTCGGCTTGGGCCAGGGATCGTGCCACTCGGCCCAGTGGGTGCCGTCCTGGTCGTCGCCGGTGGCGGTGCAGTTGCCGTTCGCCAGCAGGATCGGGAACTGCGCCTTGTCGCCGCGCATCTTCACCGAATAAGTGGACAATACATCGGGACGGTCGGGGAAGAAGGTGATGCGGCGGAACCCTTCCGCCTCGCACTGCGTGCACAGCATCCCGTTCGAGGCGTAAAGGCCCATGAGCTGGCTGTTGGCGGCCGGATTGACGGCAGTTTCGACCTCGACCCGATGTGCATCGCCGGTCAGTTCGACCAGCAGGTCAGGCCCGTCGAGCCGCCAGTCGTTCACCTCGCGCCCGTCGACGCGCACGGCGAGCGGGGCGATCTGGTCGCCGTTGAGGCGCAGCGTCGACGCGCCGTTACCTTCCGGGTTGCGGGTTACCGACAGCGCCGAGACGACATGCGTGGCATCCACGCCCAGGCGGAAGTCCAGCAGGACCTGCGGGATCAGCCAGGCAGGCGGCAGGTAATCCTCGCGGTGGATCACCGGCGGCGCCTGCGGCGGCGGCGCGGCATCTGCGATCTGGGTGTTTTCCACGGGCTCGGCGGTTCTGCTGGCGATATCCATGCCCGCATACTTAGAGGCTCGGCGGTCGATTGCCAGCACGGGCGATGCGATTTCGGTACGAGGGTTGCCCGCCAGCGCCGGGGTGGTAGGCATGGGCGATGCCCCGCCTGTTCATCTTCGGCCTCGGTTACACCGCGCGTTTCATCGCCGCTCGCTTCGAACGGCGCGGCTGGGAAGTGATCTCCACCGGCAGCGAAGGCACTCTCTCCTTCGGCGACGAGGGCTCTGTGCGGATGGCGCTGGCCGATGCCGACCATGTGCTGTCCTCCGTCCCGCCCGGGCGCGAGGGGCGCGGCGAACCGCTCGACCCGGTGCTGGATCTTTACGCGGATGCGCTGAAAGGACGGGCGCTGTCCTATCTTTCCTCCACCGGCGTCTACGGCGACACCGGCGGCGCCTGGGTGGACGAAAGCGCACCGATCGGCACCGGCCGCCGCACCGCGCGGTCCGAGGCAGACGCGGCATGGCGGGCGCTGGGGGCGCGGGTCTACCGCCTACCCGGCATCTACGGCCCCGGCCGCTCGATCTTCGAGCGCCTGGCCGAGGGGCGGGCCCACCGCATCGATCTGCCCGGGCAGGTATTCAGCCGCGTCCATGTGAAGGATATCGCCGCCGGGGTCCTCGCCGGGATCGCCGCGCCGGGCGGAGCGTACAACCTGGCCGACGACCTGCCCTGCGCGCAGAACCGGCTGGTGGAGGAAGCCTGCCGCCTTACCGGCACGCCGCCGCCGCCCCTGCAATCGCTGGAGCAGGCAGACCTCTCGCCGATGGCACTGGCGTTCTATGCCGAGAACCGGCGTGTCACCAACGGCAAGGCCAAGGCCGTGCTGGGCTGGCGCCCGCGCTATCCCACTTACGTAGAAGGCTTGCGCGCGCTCAGGGCGACAACCAGCCCCGCCATGGCAAGCACCGCCCCGGCCCCTGCCAGCAGCGACCAGCGGTAACCCTCCAGCGCCGTCGAAAACAGCATCGCGATCACCACCACGGCAACGCCGTTGTAAGCCGCGCGCCCGGCGCCCAGCTGGCGGATCAGCGTGTAGTAGAGCGGGAACGTCACTACCGAGCCAAACAGCGCAAGGTAGGCGGTGCCCAGCCAGTATCCGCCATCGGTCGGCAGCACCGGGGGCCCGGCGATGGTGAAGGCCAGCGCGGCGTCGCACAGCGTGCCGTAAAGCATCGCCCATGCCAGCAGGCTGACCATCGGCAGGCGCTGGCCAACCTCGTTGGCCTGGATCACATTCGATACCGAGGCGCACATCATCGCGATCAGCGCAAAGACCACGCCCAGCAGGACCTTGTCGCCCAGCGGCGCCTCATGCGCTTCGTGAAGCAGCAGCAGGGCGATGCCGGCGATGGCGATGGCGCTGCCCACGGCAAAGCGGGGCAGGATCGGCTGCTTCAGCATAATCCGCGCCAGCACCGTATTGGGCACCAGCAGCAGCGCGATCATGACCGCGACGATGCCCGAGGTCAGGTACATCTCGGCGCGGTAGACGAAGTTGTAGTTGCCGCAGAACTGCGTCACGCCGACGAGGAAGGCCAGCCAGTGGCCCCCTTTCCCGATGCGCAGGCTGCGGCCCATCGCGGCGGCGACGATGAACATCGCCGGGGTCGCCAAAGCAAAGCGCCAGGTCACCGACCAGCTGGCCGGGACATGGCCGATCTGGCCGGTGATCACCCACCAGGTCGACCCCCATATCAGCGCGACAAGCAGGAACGGCAGCGCCACTGCCGGCCGCAGCATGGACTGCGCCGAAGTGTCCACGCTCATAAGGACGCGATCGCTTTCGCCAGCGGCGCGACATGCTCGGCCCGTGCGTCCCACGAAGTCACCAGCCGCGCCGCATCGGCGCCCCAGTCGTAGAAAGCGAAGCCCGCGCCGCGCAAGGCTTCGCGCTCGGCGGCGGTGCAGGTCAGGAACACCTCGTTCGCCTCGACCGGATGGAGCAGGCGGCCCGGCGCGGCGGCGGCGATCTCGGCCGCGGCGGCATTGGCGGCGCGCGCATTGTCGAGCCACAAGTCGTTTTCGAGCATCGCCAGGATCTGCGCGGCCATGAACCGGCCCTTGGATTGGAGGTGCCCGGCGCGCTTACGGCGATAGCGGATCGCCTTCGCGGCCTCGACGTCGAAGAAGACGATGGCCTCGGCGCTCATCCCGCCGTTCTTGACGAAGCCGAAGCTCAGCACGTCGACATCGCCCGCGGCCTCGGCCGGGGTGCAGCCGAGATACGCCGCCGCATTGGCAAAGCGGGCGCCGTCCATGTGCAGGCCAAGCCCGCGCGCTTTCGCGAAGGCGGCGATGGCGGCAACCTCGTCCGGGCGGTAGACGCAGCCATATTCGCTGGCCTGGGTGATCGAGATCGCGTGGGGCTGAACCTGGTGGACGTCGTCGCGGATAGTATCGACCACCGCAGCCAGCGTTTGCGGAGTGACCTTGGCGCTGGCGCCGTCCGCCAGCAGCAGCTTGGCGCCGTGAAGGAAGAAGCCGGGTGCTCCGGCCTCGTCCATCTCGATATGCGCCTCGCGGTGGCACACGGCTGCGCCATGCGGCGGCACCAGCGAGGCAAGCGCGAGGCAATTGGCCGCCGTGCCGGTGGCGGTCCACAGCACCGCGCACTCACGCCCGAACAGGGCGGAAAACGCTCCGTCCAAGCTGCGGCTCAGCGCGTCGTTATCGTAAGGCGCATCGGGGGCATCGGCCGCCATCATCGCCTTCCAGACGGCGGGATGCACGGCGGCGGCATTGTCGGAGGTGAACTGCATGGCCATATGCCCTGTAAGGGCGCGCGGCCCGCGTCAAGCGCCCATCAAATATCGCCCCATCCAACACCACGAGGAGAACCACCCATGGTCGGCGTCACCATCACCAAGCACGAAACCGGCTCCACCGGCGAATACCACGCCCATGTGGCGGACAGCGACCACATCGGCCGCCTGACATGGACGGCGCGCGGCGGCGTGCACTACGCCGAACACACGCTGGTCCCGCAGGAGATCGGCGGGCGCGGCGTTGCGGGAAGGCTGGTGGAGGCGATGGTCGCCGACGCACGGGAGAACGGATTCAAGATCGGCCCTGTGTGCAGCTACGTCGCCGTGGCCTTCCAGCGCCACCCGGAATGGGCGGACGTGAAGGGATAGCCCCGGCCGGCCCTGGCGCGCTTACTCCAGCGGTTCGTCCTCAACGCCGATGGCGATCTTGCCGGCCTCGACCTGCCGCAAGGTGCGCCAGGCCATCAGGCCCATCACGAGGTAGGAAACCGCGCCGGCAAGGGCCACGGCCCAGGCCGCGCCGCTGGGGCCGATGGGGATGAACCGCCACAGGCCAAAGCCCAACGCGACAACCGCGATCAGCCGCGCCACCAGCGAATGGCGCGCCTTGCCGGTCGAATGCAGCACCGGCTCGAACGCCACGCTGGCAAGGTCGAAGCTGGAAGCGATGGCGAGTGGCACCAGAATGCCAGCGCCACTCTCGAAAGCCTCGCCGCCGATCATCGCCAGCAGCTGTTCGCCCGCGAGCACCGCGACGGCGACCACGGCAAGGCCGGCGACACCGGCGATCATCGTCGTCTGCACCGCCAGCTTGCGGAATTCCTCTGCCTTGGAGGCCACGCGCACGCGCGCCACTTCGGCATAGACCGAGCGGGTGAGCAGCGTCGAAAGTTTGCTGAGCGCCTGCGAAAGCTGCGAGGCGAGGCGGTAGAGACCGGCAGCGCGGGTGCCCACCCAGCCGCCGACGACGAGCAGCGGACCATTCTTCATGGCCGCATCGATCGATGAGCCGCCGTAAGTAATGAAGAAGAACCGCGCAACGCCGGGATTTTCCGCCAGCGCCTGGCGCCACTTGCCGAAGTTGGAAAGGCGTATCGATTCGGGGCTGAGCCTGCGCGCCATGTACCAGTAGAGCACGGCTTCGAGGATATCGACTGCCGCCCATGCCGCCAGGAAACGGCCCACCGAAGGGCCGGTCGCCCAGATGATCAGCGCGGCGACAAGCCGCCCGCTCGGCACGATCGCCTCGACATAGACGGCCATGTCGAACCGGTTGAGCGCGCGCACCACCCCGGTCGGCGCGGAAACCAGCGCCCACAGCGAGATGCAGCAGTACCAGAAGGCGACGTCGACGTACTTGGGGTTGAGGTCCAGCACATGGGCGAAACCGAAGATCACGATTGCGGCGAAAACGCAGCCGATCACCGCGCCCACGGCGTCGATCATGCCGCACAGCATCGCCAGGCGGCCAAACTTGCCCCAGTCCTTGTTATGGACATGCTCCGACCCGTAGCGCACCGCCACGCGCCAGCTCTGAAAGCCGGCGATCGAGGTCAGCGCCTGCGCGGTGCCGAAGATAAGCGCAAAATGGCCGAAGTCCTTCAGGCCAAGCGTGCGCGTCTGAATGGCAAGGTAAGCCAGGCCGCAGATCGCGCCGAAGCCCTTTCCGCCAAGCAGCCAGGCGGTGTTCTGGAGTATCCGCCCTAGCGGAGTGGCACTCTCCTGGCGGTCGCGTTTGGCGGGCATCGGGGTGCATTTGGACGAGGGGGCGGTCACTTGCAAGGGATCACTCGTAGTTGGGGGGAACGTTTTCAGGTCAGCCCCCGCCAGAGCTTTTCCTTTCGCGCCGCAATCGCTAGATGGCGCTGCTCCCCCCCCCCTAATCGCCTTTGGGCAGACTGAACCTGAACATGATAGAACACGCCATCCTTCTCAGCGCCGGCCAGGGTTCGCGCCTTCTGCCGCTCACCGCAGAGCGTCCCAAGTGCCTGATCGACTTCTCGGGCCGCTCGCTGATCGCATGGCAGATCGAGATGCTGGCGCGCTGCGGCGTGAAGCGCATCGACGTGGTCACCGGGTTCATGACCGACATGCTGGAGGCGCACCTCGCCGCGATCCGCGATCCGCGCGTGGAAATCGCCATCCGTTTCAACCCCTTCTTCAAGGTGGCCGACAACCTCGGTTCCTGCTGGATCGTGCGTGAGGCAATGCGCGGCGACTTCCTGATCCTCAACGGCGACACGCTGGTGTCGGAAGATATCGTGCGCAAGGTTCTCGAAGGCTCGCTCGGCCCCGACGGCAAGCCCTGGCCGGTGACGGTCACCGTCGACATCAAGGCGGACGGCTACGACAGCGACGACATGAAGGTCGAGCGCGCGGAAGATGGCCGTCTCGTTCATATCGGCAAGACGCTGACCGCCGCCGAGTCGAACGCCGAATCGATCGGCTTCCTCGCCTTCCGGGGCGAAGGCGTCGAACTGTTTCGCGAAACCGTGCGCAAGGCCATGCGCACCCCCGAGGGCGTGCAGCACTGGTATCTCAAGGTGGTCGATTCGATCGCTCCCACCGGCAAGGTCGGCACCGTCTCGATCGAGGGCCTCGACTGGGCCGAAGTGGACTTCCTCAACGATATCGAAATCGCGACGAAGCTGACCGACACCTGGGCGTAAGGACGCGTCTAGGCCGCGAAATACCCTTTCAGCCATGCCGTCAGCGCATCGAGGGCCTCGCCCTCCAGCGTTACGGCATGGCCAAGGTCGGGCACCTTGGGCCACCCGCAGTCGACGAATTCGCGGCCCTTCCACTCGCGCGCACCTTCATAGCGCGGGATGACGTGGAAATGGACCTGCGGGTCAGCCATCATCAGCATCAGATAGTTGATTTTCGCATAGTCCACCGCCTCGCCCAGCGCGGCCTCGATAGCGGCGGTGGCGATCTTCAGCTCCGCGTGGGCCTCGGCCGGCAGGTCGCCGAAAGCGGTCGCATCGCTTTTCGCGGCCAGCACCAGCGAGCCGAGCGTGGGCTGCGACGGCCTTGCCAGAACGACCCAGTGATCGAACTGCGCCACCAGGGTCGCGGGCCAGCCGAACTTCTCGATCGTTCCGTGCATGTCGTCAGCCTTCCGAAAGCCAGGAGGTGATCTTGCCTCCGCGCGCCCGCACGGTCCAGGCCTGAACCAGCCGCACGGCGTGGATCAGGCACGAGAACGCCGTCCACCAGGCCACCGCGATCAGGCCTAAGTCGGGCCGCGAGAAGATCATGGCGACAAACAGGATCACCATGTTCGGATTGCGCCGCGCGGTGATTAGACGGAACCAGCTGTCGAAACGGGTCCACACATGGATGTGCATCATGCCGTTCTGGCGCATGAAGGCGCCTTCGATCAGGCGCTGGACGATATAGCCGCCCTGAATCGCGCCCTGCACCCACCAGAAGGTGACCGGATCGTAGGCCATGCCCCAGAAGCCAAGGCCGGTCGCCCAGAACCACCACCAGAACGGCGGGTGGACAAGGTCCATGCCGTGATCGAACACATTGCCCCAGGCAGAGGACGTGATCGTGCAGCGCGCCAGCTTGCCGTCCACGGTATCCAGCACCATGAACACCAGACCCGTCGCCATCCCCGCCCAGTAGTGGCCATAGGCGAACAGCACCGTGGCGACCACGCAGAACACCGCGCCCACGGTTGTCACCATGTTGGGGGTGATCCCCAGCTTCGCGCAGATACGGGTGAGGACCAGCGCCCATTCGGGCCAAAGGTACTTGGTCAGCACGTCGGTCACGCCCTTGTAGGCGCCGAAATAGCTGGCCCGCTCTATCGCTCGCACCGTTTCGGGGACGAGCGGCATGAGGAAAGGCGTCTCGCGCTTTCTAAGCTGCTTGTTCTCGACGGTCGGCCCGTCTTCATAGGCGATCACCTCCAGCCCGGAGGTATCCGCCAGCGGCGTGCCCTGCATCATGGCCTGCGCGATTCGGACGGCCTGCCCGCCATCCACAGCATGGGCGAGCGCCGGAACGCCCCCCAAAGTGAGCACCACGCCGGGCCGGCCAGTGATGTTTCCAAACCACGCCGGGTCCCAGGCATGGGCCGCGTTGGAGAGGATCGCCGGGCCCGCAGGCACCTCGTCCAGTGAAACCAGCCCCGCCGCCCGCGCGATCCGCGCCACGCGCCGGGCCATCGTCAGACCCCAGAGCTTCACGAAATTCTCGCCGATCGTCACGACCGGCATTGCCTGCTTTTCCTGCACCATGACCCCAGCCCGTAGTCGGTCGGAGACAGGCTGGCAATTGCAGCGGGGCAAACGTGTCTGCCCGGCAACAGCTGCCATCGAACTGTAACTTTAATGTGTCAGAGCATGTTTCTTGATGATTTTGCGGACGGGCGTCACTACATAGCGCCCGTGCACGGAAGCATTTACGAATTTGAGACGCTGCCGATTTTCGGTGAGCTTGGCCGCCACAACGGCGCCCACACGGTACGCCCCGCGCGCCGTGGACGGGCGGTTCCGCTTGTCGGCATCGTGCGCAATCCGCGCAGCCACCGCAACAAGGGCAAGACGCCCGAAATGGCGGATTGCTCCAACATTCTGACGCAGACGCCCAGCACCCGCGAGGAACTGCATTATACGCTGGCGGAATTCGCCCGGCGCGGCATCGATTACCTCGTTGTCGACGGCGGCGACGGCACGGTGCGCGATGTGCTGTCCTGCGGCGCCGACATCTTCGGGGACGACTGGCCGACCTTGGTGGTCCTGCCCAAGGGCAAGACCAACGCACTGGCCGTCGATCTCGGCCTGCCCAATCACTGGTCGCTGACGCAGGCGATGGCCGCCGCGCACCGGGGTGAAACCCTGGCTCGCCGGCCGATGCGGCTCACCCCGTCCGACGGCAAGGGACGCGGTGTGCTTGGCTTCGTGCTGGGCACCGGCATTTTCGCGCTGGCGACCGAGGCCGGGCAGGAAGCCCACCGCCGCGGCGCCTTCAACAGCTTTGCCGTAGGGCTTTCCATTCTGGCCGCCATCGTCGGCGCCCTGTTCGGCCGCGCCGGAAATGTCTGGCGCGCCTCCACCCCCACCCGCATCGTCGACCGCCGTAGCGGCCGCCACCTGCCTTATGACGGGCGCGGCAATCCGGGTGAGCGTTTCCTGACATTCGCCACCACGTTCGAGCGTTTCCCGCTCGGCGCGCGGCCGTTCGGTCGCAATCCCGGCGCCGGCCTCAAGTTGGCGGTGATGGATTCGCCGGTGCGCTGGATCGTCGCGCTGCTGCCGGCGATCATGTTCGGCCTTCAGGGCAAGTTCCTGACCCGCAACGGTGCCAAGCGTTTCAGCGTGAACAACATCGACCTCGACATCGGCGGCTCGTTCATCCTCGACGGCGAGGCTTTCCCCGCCGGCCGCTACGTGCTGGATGAAGGCCCGCAGATCAACTTCGTGGTGCCCTGACGCAGCCCCGGGCTTGCATTGATGGCGGGCCTGCACGATGCACGCCTGAATGAGCGACGACCTCTACGGATCCGAAACCCTTGCAGACCGCACGGCGGCGGCGCTGGCCCGCGATGTGGTTGCGCCGGTGCGCGCCTTTGCCGAGCGACTGGCGCAGGATGCGGGCGCGCTGGGCGTGCTGTTCTACGGCTCCAACCTGCGCACCGAATCGCTGGAAGGCGTGCTGGATTTCTACGTGTTGCTGCCGGGGCCGCAGGTCGAACGGATCTGGCCGCGCGTCAGCTATCACGAATGGATACATGACGGCGTGCCCCTGCGCGCCAAAGTCGCCACCATGGCGCTGGAAACCTTCCGCGCCGCCGCCGCCGGAGAGCGGATCGACACCACGATCTGGGCCCGCTTCGTCCAGCCCAGCGGGCTTGCCTGGCAGCGGGACGAGGGCGCCCGCGCCCTTGTCGCGGATGCCGTGGCGCAGGCGGCGCGCACCGCAGCCCGGCTTGCCGTGGCCCTCGGCCCCGAGGCGGGCACGCCCGAGGATTACTGGCGCGCCTTGTTCCGCGCCACTTATGCCGCCGAATTCCGCGTCGAAAAGGCAGGCCGCGAGGATTCGATCCTTGCCGCCAACCGCGCCCATTTCGACGGCCTGTTGCCCTTGGCGCTGAGCGCGCAGGCGATCCGCTACACACGCGGCGCAAATGGTACGATCCGCCCCGAAATCACGGCGCGCGACCGCGCCCGGACCCTGGCCTGGTGGAAGCGCCGCCAGCGGCTGGGCAAACCCTACAACGTGCTGCGTCTGCTCAAGGCCTCAACCACGTTCGAGGGCGCATCGCGCTACGCTGCCTGGAAGATCGAGCGCCACACCGGCGTCCCCGTCATCATCACCCCCTGGCGCGAGCGTCATCCGGTGCTGAGCGCGCCGGGCGTGCTCTGGCAGGTCTGGCGCGGCCGCAAGGCACTGGCGAATGCGGAAGGTACGCGGTGAAGCCGGCAGCCCTCATCCTCGCCGGCTCACGCCTCGGCGCGCCCGACCCGGTCGCAGAGGCGGAAGGGACGGCGCACAAGTCGCTGGTGGAGATCGCCGGGCAGCCGATGCTCGCCCATGTGGTCCACGCCCTGCGCGAAGCCGGGATCGAGCGGATCGCGGTTTCGGCCAGCGACGACAAGGTCCGCGATCTTGCCCTGCTGCTCGGCTGCGAGGTGCTGGCCACCGGCACCGGCCCCAGCGCCAGCGTGGCGATCGGCCTCGACGCATTGGGCGCCCCGCTGATCGTCACCACCAGCGACCATGCGCTGCTGCGCGGCGAATGGGTGCGCGATTTTCTGAACGATACGCCGCAAGGCAGCGACGTTGCGATCCTGCTTGCCCGGCGCGAGGCGATCGAGGCGGCCATGCCCGGCAGCAAGCGCACCTACCTGCGCTTTGCCGACGGCCAGTGGTCGGGCTGCAACCTGTTCCTGCTCGCCAGCGGCAACGCCGGGCTGGCGATCGAGACCTGGAAGATGGTCGAGGCAGACCGCAAGCGTCCCTGGCGCATCGCCGCGCGGCTGGGTCTGGGGATGCTGCTGGGCTATGCGCTGGGCCGGCTGACGCTGGCGGCGGCGATCGCAAGGCTGGGCAAGCGGATCGGCGTGAGCGCCAGCCTCGTCGCGGCGCGCGACGGGCTGGCGGCGGTGGACGTGGACAAGCCCTCCGACCTCGCGGATGCGCGGACGATCATGACGGCGCGCGGCGCCGCCTGACCGCCCCTTACATATATTTCATCTGGATGCGGATCGACTTGACCGAACCCCCTACCGGCACGCCAACCTTGGTGTAGCTGGGCTTGCCGAGGTTGAAGATGTTGATCGAGGGATTGTTCGACATCGCCCCGCCATCGGTGCGGATATCGGTCTCGCCATTGCCGTTGACGTCATGGCGCACGGCCACGCCATACGTGCCTGAAGCCGGCAGCGGCACGCAGAAGCTCATGCTGCCCGCACGCGCCGGAACCTCGATGCGTGAGAGCCACTTGCCCTTCACCAGCCATTCGCCCGAATTGGCGCGGTAGGCCTGCACGCGCACCTTGCCCGATGACGCCTTGATGCCGTCCACGGTGACCATCAGCCCCGGCCCCTTGTCGGCGGAGCAGCGGCCCATCTCGTTGCGAATCTCGTTGCGATACTCAGCCTGCGCCGAAACCGGCGCGGCAAGGCCAACTGCGGCGGCCATCGCCAGAGCTGCGGACATCGCGCGAGGCATTGCGATCGATCCCTGGGGACTGGTCGTCATCATTTCTTTTCCAATTGACGGAGACCCGGCCAGCTGGCGGCCGTTCGTTCGCCCCTCCTGGCGGGGCATGCCATGAACCCTTTTCATGCCGCTTAAATGCCCGAGCCGCCGTGAATGGCTACTGAATTTTCCGTTCCGGCGACTGACAGCGTCGTTTCACCGCATGCGGCCTCAGACGGGCCTCCCGCGAGGCTTGACCCAATATCGCGTGTGGAAAACGGCCCTGTCGGCGCTTGTCGCCCCAATATGTGGTGGCGTATTCGTTCACGGTGAGGAGTTCCATAAAACTACCATGACGATACCCCTGATTTCCCCCTCGATCCTGTCCGCCGACTTCGCACGGCTCGGCGAGGAAGTGCGCGCCATCGACGAAGCCGGGGCCGACTGGATCCATGTAGACGTGATGGACGGCCACTTCGTGCCCAACATCACCATCGGCCCTGCCGTGGTGAAGGCCTTGCGTCCGCACAGCGCCAAGGTTTTCGACGTCCACCTGATGATCTCGCCGGTCGACAGCTATCTCGAAGCTTTCGCCGATGCCGGCGCCGATTATATCACCGTCCATCCCGAAGCCGGTCCGCACGTCCACCGCACGGTGCAGACGATCCACAACCTGGGCAAGAAAGCGGGCATCTCGCTCAACCCGGCAACGCCTGCCAAGATGCTCGACTATCTGATCGACGACATCGACCTGGTGCTCATCATGAGCGTAAACCCCGGTTTCGGCGGCCAGAGCTTCATCTCAAGCCAGCTTCGCAAGATCGAGGCGGTGCGCAAGATGATCGACAAGACCGGCCGCGACATCCGCCTGGAAGTCGACGGCGGCGTCGATGCGAAAACCGCGCCGCTGTGCGTTTCGGCCGGCGCCGACGTGCTGGTGGCCGGATCGGCGACCTTCCGCGGCGGCCCGTCGCAGTACGCTGCGAATATCCAGACGCTCAAGGGCCTGGCATAAGAGTGGACGCTGGCACCCCTCTTCGCCCCACGGCAAGGAACCCGGACCCGTCCCGGGCGATTCCCATGTCGCAGGCGGCGGAGGAGGGTGCAGTGACAGGCAGCGTGGATGAACCCGAAACTGCTGCCTTGCAGCGCCTGGCCCCCGTTAACCCGGGTCCCGCGCATCATCCGGAAGTGATCGAACCCGGCCATATCGAGCCGGGCCGCGCGCTGGCTCTGGTCGATTTCTCGCCGCCCTCCGTGGGCATGGCGGAAAAACTGATCCGCATGGCCTACCGCATGGGCGTGCCGGGATCGATGCTCGGCGCGCCGATGAGCAAGAAGGCGCGCACTCGCCTGCTGGCGACGGTAAGCAATACCCTGCCCGGCAACCGCGCTGCCGGCACCGCCATCCGCGCCGGCCATTTCCTCGTCCACGGCGCCAAGACCCCGGTCGCGCAGGTCGACTATGCCGGCGCCCAGCGCGTGACCCCTCCGCTGGAAAAGGTGGTACATTCCTTCTCCTGGCTGACCGACCTCGAAGCCTGCGCCTCGCGCGAACAGGCCGCGCCGGTGGCCGAACGCATTCTGACCGCGTGGCTCCAGGCCAATCCCAAGCCCCCCGCCAAGCCCGGAAAGGGCCCGGCATGGAGCGTGGGGAACACCGGCGCGCGGATCGCCAACTGGCTTGCCCATGCGCCGCTGATCCTGTCCGGCGACAAGGCTCTGCGCCTGCGCACCCTGGCCCACATCGCCGATACCGCGCGCTGGCTCGACCGCCATGTGACCCACGCCGAGGACGGACTGGCCGAAGTCGCCGGCTGGTGCGGCATCGTTGCGGCCGGCCTGCTGCTGCCCGATGGCCGCCCGCGCCGCCTTTACGGCGAAGCGGGGCTGATCAAGGCGCTGGGTGAACTGATGGGCGACGATGGCGGCGTTCTGGCTCGCAGCCCGCTGGCGCAGATGGAAGCGATCGCGCTGCTGGTGCGACTGCGCAACTGCTATCAGGCAACCCGCCGTGATGCGCCCACTTCGGTGGAGCGGGTGATCGAACTGCTGGTTCCGCCGCTGCTGGCGCTCACCCACGGCGACGGCTCGCTGGGTTCGTGGCAAGGCGGCTGGGCCGTGTCGGCCGAGGATGTCGACGGCCTCGTCAAGGCCAGCGGCGTGCGCACCCGCCCCCTGCGCGACGTGCGCCAGTGGGGCTATCAGCGTGTCACGGCGCACAAGTCGATCCTGCAGTTCGACACCGCGCCGCCGCCGATGCCCGCCCATGCCCGCTTCGGCTGCGCTTCGACGCTGGCGTTCGAGATGTCGCACGGCGCCCACCGCCTGATCGTCAACTGCGGCGGTGCGGCCAGTGGCGGCGGCCTTGTGCCCGTCCGCCTAGAACAGGGCCTGCGGGCGACAGCGGCACATTCGACGCTGACGCTGGACGATGCGAATTCCACTGCGATCCTGATCGGCGGCATGATCGGCTCGGGCGTCACCGAAGTCGCGCTGGACCGCAAGACCCTGCCGCAGGAAAAAGGCTCGGCCGCGACCCGGCTGGAAGCCAGCCACAACGGCTATGCCGCGCGCTACGGCCTTATCCACCAGCGCATCCTGCTGCTGCGGGACGACGGCAGCGAACTGCGCGGCGAAGACCTGCTGCTGCCTTCGGGCCGCAAGGGCAAGCGCGGCATGGTGGGCTTTGCGATCCGCTTCCACCTCGGCCCCGAAGTCGACGTGAACCTCGCCGCCGATGTACAGGGCGCGGGCCTCTCGCTGCCCGATGGCAGCCATTGGCAATTCCGTTCAGGCGCTGAAAGCGGCGAAGTGACGGTCGAGGATTCGCTGTGGGTCGACGGTCAGGGACGCCCTCAGGCGACCCAGCAGCTTGTCATCCAAGGCATGGTCTCACGCGGGGGCGGCACGTTCGGCTGGCTGCTCAAGAAGATGAACTGAGCCGCGGCGGGCGCCAGGTCCGCCGTATCGGACAAAGCACCCCGGCGCACTTGCCCCCCTTCCCCCGCCGCCCTAAAGGCCCGCGCAAAGAACCTGCCGCAAGGAAGCCGCCCGATGACCGATACAGTCCAGATCCGCCGTGCCCTGCTATCCGTCTCCGACAAGACCGGGCTTGCCGAACTGGGCCAGGTTCTCAGCGCGCGCGGCGTGGAACTGGTCTCCACCGGCGGCACCGCCAAGGCCCTGCGCGAAGCCGGACTGACGGTGAAGGACATCTCCGAGATCACCGGCTTTCCCGAAATGATGGACGGCCGCGTCAAGACGTTGCACCCGATGGTCCACGGCGGCCTGCTGGCGGTGCGCGACAATGCCGAACATGCCGCCGCGATGGAGGCCCACTCCATCGGCGCGATCGACCTTGTCGTCGTCAACCTCTACCCTTTCGAGGCGACCGTGGCCAAGGGCGCGGACCGGGACGAGGTGATCGAGAACATCGACATCGGCGGCCCTTCGATGGTCCGCTCGGCGGCCAAGAACCACGCTTTCGTCGCCATCGTCACCGACCCCAAGGACTACGCCGGCCTGATCGCCGAGCTGGAAGCGACCGACGGCGGCACCACCTTGCCCTTCCGCAAGCTGCTGGCAGCGCGCGCCTATGCGCAGACCGCCGCTTACGATTCGATGATCGCGCAGTGGTTCGCCACCGTCGATCAGGGGCTCGAATTCCCCGAGATGATCAGCGTCAACGGCCGCCTTGCCACCACGCTGCGTTACGGTGAGAACCCGCACCAGAAGGCCGCGCTCTATACGCCGGTCGGCCCCTTCACCAAGGGCCTGGCGCAGGCCGAGCAGGTGCAGGGCAAGGAGCTGTCCTACAACAACTACAACGATGCCGACGCCGCCTTCGAACTCGCCGCCGAGTTCAAGGGCCAGAAGCCGGCCGTCATCATCGTCAAGCATGCCAATCCCTGCGGCGTGGCTCAGGGCGATAGCCTGCTGGAAGCCTGGCAGGGCGCGCTCGCCTGTGACGACGTTTCGGCCTTCGGCGGCATCGTCGCAGTGAACACGCTGCTTGATGGGCCCACGGCCGAGGCGATCTGCCAGATCTTCACCGAAGTCGTCGTCGCCCCCGATGCCGACGAGGAAGCCCGCGCCTTTTTCGCCAGGAAGAAGAACCTGCGCCTGTTGCTGACGGGCGAACTGCCCGATCCGCGCCGCGCGGGCCTTGCCGTCAAGCCGATCACCGGCGGACTGCTGGTGCAGGGCCGCGATGCCGGCGCCATCGGTTTCGACGACCTCAAGGTGGTGACAAAGCGCGCCCCGACCGACCGCGAACTGGCCGACTGCCTGTTCGCCTGGACCGTTGCGCGCCATGTGAAGTCCAACGCCATCGTCTATGCAAAGGACGGCGTCACCGCCGGTATCGGCGCAGGCCAGATGAACCGCCGCGACAGCTCGCGCATCGCCGCGATGAAGGCGGCGGAAGCGGCCGAGAAGTTCGGCTGGGACGCCGCGCGCACGGTTGGTTCCGCGGTTGCGTCGGATGCCTTCTTCCCCTTCGCCGATGGCCTGCTGGCTGCGGCGGAGGCGGGCGCCACCGCCGTCATCCAGCCGGGCGGCTCGATCCGCGACGACGAAGTGATCGCCGCCGCCGACGAGGCTGGCCTTGCGATGGTCTTCACCGGCATGCGCCACTTCAAGCACTGAGGCGCTCCTTCCCTTGACTACCCCCCTTCGTCATTGCGAGCATGGTGGCCCACGCCCCAAGCCCCCCGCAATGACGCGGCGGGCGGGACCGGCCGCACTCTGAGCGGCACGCGGCGCCAAGGCCCCGCGCGACAAGGAGACTGACGACCATGTGGGTGATCTGGTTCGGCCCCATGGTTGTGGTCTGTTTTCTGGCGGGCATGACGATCGCCGCCGTCCTTCTGCGGCTGGGCAAGCTGCGCTCGCCGCGCAGCGCGCTTGCCGCCGTGGCCCTGCCGTTCGGATGCGGCGCGCTGCCGATGCTGGCGCTGGCGTTGTTTTCCCTCGCCGCCTCGATGTTCGGTCCCACCAATATCGCGCTCCATGGCGAGCTGTTCGGCCCCGATCCCACGCCCGTTTCCTCGCCCGGGCGAATGCTGGCCGATGCCTTCGGCGCCGGCCCGACTCGCGAGATCCTGATGCGAATTGACCCCACCCCCGCCGAACGCGAGCGGCTGATGACCCTGCCCGGTCTCACCCGCACGGCAATGACGCCCGAGGATTTCGCCCTGCGCGGCACGCGGCGCGGCCTGATCAACTGGTGGATGCGGCCCGCCATGCCGGGCATCGTCAGCCGCGAACCGGGGACCGGCTGCCTCTCCCCGGCCATTTACCAGGCCGACGGCTTCAACGGCTGGCGCGAATTGCGGCTGGCCTTGTGCACTCCCGAAGGCGGCGACGCCCCGCCTATGTTTGTGGCAGCTTACGGTCGATAACGCCGAAAGTTGCTCGAACTCATCGCCTGAGACCAACCGTTCGTCGCAAAAACGGGGTATGATGCCTTTTGTTCACTGGACGGCAAGGGGTTTCGCGCCATTTGGGCCGCACGCCATTTCCGACCGGCCACAGCGCCCGTCACCAGCAATACCGAAAGCCGATCACGTCATGGGACTCTTCAAGGCCGACTTCTACCGCTTCTTCGCTTTCGGCTTCGCCGGCGGGGCTCTGCTGGTGCTCGGCGTGATGGGTATCGGCAGCCATTCGTCCTTCGCAGACGACTTCGCGCCCGCTGCACAGGCTGCCGAAACGCGCTGATTGCATAGGGCAGCTACTGCCCCCATATGAGCGGCATGTCCGCGCATCACCAACACCATGAACATTCCGGCGAGAGCCTCGTCAACGAGGCCCGCACCGCCCTTGTCGAAGCCGGCGAGCAGTGGACGGAGATGCGCGCGGACGTGTTTTCGGCGCTGGCGCAGGTGGAACGCCCCGCCTCCGCCTATGATCTTGCCGAAAGCGTTTCGGCCCTGCGCGGCAAGCGAGTCGCGCCCAACAGCGTGTACCGCATCCTCGATCTTTTCGTGCGCACCAACCTCGCGCGCCGGGTCGAAAGCGCCAATGCCTATGTCGCCAACAGCCACCCCGGCTGCCAGCACGACTGCATCTTCCTCATCTGCGACAGCTGCGGCCAGGCCGTCCATATCGACGATGACAAGTTGACCGGCGCCCTCGTCGCGGCCGCGCGCGCTAACGGTTTTGCCGATGTGCGCCCCGTCGTGGAACTGCGCGGCACCTGCGCGGGCTGCAGCTGAAGTCCTTGCGGCGCATTCCGGCCGGGACACACAGTTGAACAGCGTAATCGCCGCAACGGCGCAGCTATCTATTGGCTGTGCATCAATCGACATCAAAGTCACAAGCGTGTAAGGCCCGGAAGATGAACGCCACCCCGGCCACTCCCCTGCTCGACACGGTTTCGACCCCCGAAGACCTCCGCAAGCTCAAGCCGGCCCAATTGCGCCAGCTTGCTGACGAATTGCGCACCGAAATGATCTCTGCCGTCGGGCAGACCGGGGGCCACCTCGGCTCCGGTCTTGGCGTGGTGGAACTGACCGCCGCGATTCATTACGTGTTCGACACGCCGGCCGACCGCCTCATCTGGGACGTCGGCCATCAGGCTTATCCGCACAAGATCCTGACCGGCAGGCGGGACCGCATCCGCACCCTGCGCCAGGGCGGCGGCCTGTCCGGCTTCACCAAGCGCAGCGAGAGCGAATACGACCCGTTCGGCACCGCGCACAGCTCAACCTCGATCTCGGCCGCATTGGGCTTTGCCATGGCCAACAAGATCAAGGGCCAGCCGGGACGCGGCATCGCCGTGATCGGCGACGGCGCGATGAGCGCGGGCATGGCCTACGAGGCGATGAACAACGCGCGCGATGCTGGCAACCGCCTGATCGTCATCCTCAACGACAACGACATGTCGATCGCGCCCCCGGTGGGCGGGCTTTCGGCATATCTCGCGCGGCTCGTCTCCTCCGGCCGGTTCCTGGGCCTGCGCGAACTGGCACGCAAGTTCGCTCGCCGCCTGCCGCGCCCGCTGCACGTCGCCGCCAAGAAGACCGACGAATTCGCACGCGGCATGGCCATGGGCGGCACCCTGTTCGAGGAACTGGGCTTCTACTACGTCGGCCCGATCGACGGCCATGACCTCGACGCGCTGGTGCCGGTGCTGGAAAACGTGCGCGATGCGGGCGAAGGTCCGATCCTCGTCCACGTCGTCACCCAGAAGGGCAAGGGATACGGCCCGGCCGAGGAAGCTGCCGACAAGTATCACGGCGTCCAGAAATTCAACGTCGTCACTGGCGAACAGGCCAAGGCCCCGGCCGGCCCGCCCAGCTATACCGGCGTTTTCGCCAAGGCCCTGACCGCCGAAGCGCTGGCCGATCCCACGATCTGCGCGATCACCGCCGCGATGCCGTCCGGCACCGGGCTGGACAAGTTCGCCGCGCAGTTCCCGGAACGCAGCTTCGATGTCGGCATCGCCGAACAGCACGCGGTCACTTTCGCTGCCGGCCTCGCCGCGCAGGGGATGCGCCCGTTCTGCGCGATCTATTCCACCTTCCTGCAGCGCGCCTTCGATCAGGTTGTCCATGACGTGGCGATCCAGAACCTGCCCGTGCGCTTTGCCATCGACCGCGCCGGCCTCGTCGGCGCGGACGGCGCCACTCATGCCGGCTCGTTCGACGTGACCTATCTTGCCACCCTGCCCAACATGGTGGTCATGGCCGCTGCGGACGAGGTGGAACTGGTCCACATGGTCCACACCGCCGCGCAGTATGACGCGGGGCCGATCGCGTTTCGCTACCCGCGCGGCAACGGCATCGGCCTGGACCTGCCCGAAACCCCGCTCGCGCTGGAAATCGGCAAGGGCCGCATCGTGCGTGAAGGCTCCAAGGTGGCGATCCTGTCGCTTGGCACGCGGCTGGGCGAAGCGCTCAAGGCCGCCGACCAGCTGGACGCGCGCGGCCTGTCCACCACCGTGGCCGACCTGCGTTTCGTCAAACCGCTCGACACCGACCTGATCCGCCGCCTGATGCTCAGCCACGAAGTCATCGTGACGGTGGAGGAAGGCTCGATCGGCGGCCTTGGCGCCCACGTCCTGACCATGGCGAGCGACGAGGGCCTGACCGATGCAGGCCTCAAGATCCGCACCATGCGCCTGCCGGACGTGTTCCAGGACCACGACAAGCCCGAAGCGCAGTACGACGAAGCCGGCCTTAACGCCCCGCAGATCGTCGATACGGTGCTGAAAGCCCTGCGCCACAACAGCGCCGGCGTGAACGAGGCGCGGGCCTGAGGACGGCTGGGCGCGGGGAGGGCGATTGAAGATTGCCCTCCTGACGGCGGCCGGTCTCTATCTTGCTTTTGTGCTGCTGCTTTTCGCGGGGCAACGAGCGCTCATCTATCCGGCCCCGAAAGACCCGGCGACGGTCCCGGCCGGTTTCGAAAAGGTTTCGCTGGAAACGGCTGACGGCCTTACCCTTGTGGCAGCGTGGCGCGCAGCAGCGCCCGGCAAGCGCACGATCCTGTTCTTTCATGGCAATGGTGACAGCCTTCCCGGCGCTGCGATGGCCACTCGTCACCTGGCAGAATCGGGATACGGCGTCCTTCTGGCCGATTATCGCGGCTATGCGGGCAACCCTGGAACGCCCACCGAAGCGGGATTACTGCAGGATGGGCGCGCCGCCGTCGATTTTCTCGCAAGGCGCGGCTTGGCCAGCGATGCCGTGGTCCTCATGGGCGCATCGCTTGGGTCAGGCGTCGCGACCCGGATGGCGGCCGAACATGCGCCCGCGGCATTGGTGCTGGTATCGCCGTTCACCAGCCTGCCCGATGCAGGGGCCGCCGCATTTCCATGGGTGCCGGTGCGAACCCTGATGCGCGACCGTTTCGATAACCTCGGCGCAATCACACGCGTCCGCGCACCGGTTCTGGTCCTTCATGCCAGCGACGACCGCGTGATACCGTTCCGGCAGGGCGCGGCGCTGGCCGCCGCAGCGCCCGGCGGCCAGCTTGCCCGCTTTGCGAACAATGGCCACCAGCTTCAGTTCACGGCTGCCAGTCAGTCGGCCATTGCCGAATGGCTGGCAGCCAGGGGCCTCTAGGAGACGAAGGGAGACCCCTGCCCTTCGGCCCATCTCGCTACCAAACGTAGGCCTTGGGCAGATACGTCTCGTCCAGATCGTTGTACCGCGTGCGCAGGCGGCTCTGGTGGCTCACCAGCGGCTGCTTCATCCCGTCGATCCACACCTCTACCGGCGCGGAGGACAGTTCCAGCGGATCGCCGTCCCATAGCACCACGTCCCCCGCAGCGCCCGGGGCCA
>Ga0308165_1001774_pt1 | contig 28526 bp, 28 predicted proteins | sample PhyWR2_FD_201032 | JGI IMG/M metagenome (GOLD analysis project Ga0308165, IMG submission 201032) | Phyllosphere microbial communities from UC Gill Tract Community Farm, Albany, California, United States - DLSLW.R2 | ecosystem: Host-associated > Plants > Phyllosphere > Unclassified | place: USA... | reverse complement strand
TCACACCTTCACCCGAATGGTTGCAGCCGCAATCACTGTGCGTTCCGCCTTCATGTCCACGCGCCATGGCGAAGTAGGTTTGAAGCGACACCTCGCCGCCCGACCAGCCATAGCGCGCAGGGATCGCGCCCACCATCACGGCAGTATCGAGCACATGATCGTAAAGCGAGAAATCGTTGGATGGGATTTTTATGATGCCGTGATCGCGTTGTTCGGTCCAGTTGGCGGCGCGCAGGGCACTTGCGATGGTGAGCAGTTCGGCCTCGGATGACTTGCCCGACCAAAAGGCTTCAAGCGCGAATTTCAGCGCGCGATGACGACCAATGCGCGGCACGCCCAAGGTGGCGGTGGAAAGTGTAGTTCGTGACATATCTATAGACCCCGATATAGGCAGCGGGGATTTGGATGCGCAAAAGAACATAGGCTGAACGCCCGCTTTGCGACATTCCGGGACACCCCGCCCGTTGACGTTATCTGTCATGGCAGGTCTCCTGGCTCGCGGGTCAGTGCCTTCAAGATGCGCATTTTTATCCGAAAGTCGTTTCACACTTTTCGAAATGCGCTCTGATCCGCCTTCCCGGAATTTTCATTCCAGTGGCATGATGGATCAAGGCTCGCCGCTTACAGTTGCGGGGGCAGCACCGGTATTGTTTGAACGCACCGGTTTCCCTCTTAGCTTCTGCCGTGAATGGCGGCAGAAGAACCATAACACTTTCAATTTGACCTAAGCGCTTCGCAATGTCAATTAATATAAAGAAATGTTTATATGTTTAAATCACAATGAGATTGGTTCAGTTCCTGTGTTCACCCTTCGTGTTCGTGGGGTCACATGGACAAACGCCGTATAATTGATTGCCAAAAAGCCTTAATTATTTCAAATAGTCTATCGATCATAAGCTCATCAATCGAAAGCGGGATAAAAGTGCTCCGTATAAAATATGCTTTTCTTTGCCTCATCCTCGCGATTGGTTCACCGGCAAATGCTTTAGAAGCTGGTTCGCCGCCTGTTCTCGAACCGCTCCCGCAGCAGGCGCAAGCAGCGCAATTGACATCCGAATTTCTCCAGCGCTTTCACTATAAGCCAGTAGCGTTGGACGATGCATTGTCAGTCAAAATTATGGATCGTTTTATCGAGACTCTCGACCCGGAAAAGCTTATTTTTTTGCAATCCGACATCGATAGTTTCAAATCCCGCAGCACTGAGATTGATGATGCCATCAAGCAGCAGGATCTGAGTATTCCGTTTGCTATTTTTAATATCTATGGCCAGCGCATTGCTGATCGCATGTCATATGCGGAGCATCTGCTGAGTGAGAAATTCGACTTCAGTGTGGAAGAGAGTTATCTGGTTGATCGAAAAAAAGAGTCTTGGCCTAAAACGGAATCGGAACGAGATGATTTATGGCGAAAGCGGGTTAAGAACGACTGGCTGCGTCTAAAAATTGCCGGAAAAGATGATAGCGCCATTCGCGATACGCTGACGAAGCGATACGAAAACTCACTTTCACGCGCTTCAAAATCCAAACCAGACGATGTGTTCCAGCTCTTCATGGCGGCCTATACGACCTCTGTCGACCCGCACACCGATTACTTTGGTGCAAATGCTGCCGCTGAATTCGATATTTCTATGAAGCTCTCCCTCGTAGGTATCGGCGCGGTCTTGCAGGATCGTGATGACTTTACAACCATTCGTGAGTTGACGGCTGGTGGCCCGGCGCAGCTGTCAGGTAAACTGGCGGTCGGCGACCGGATTGTTGGTGTCGGGCAGGGCGAGGATGAACCGATCAAGGAAGTTGTCGGGATGCGACTTGATGAGGTCGTCAAGCTGATACGCGGCGACAAGGGTTCTGTTGTGCGTCTTGAAATATTGCCGGCGGATGCTGGCGCCGACGGCAAACATACGATTATCAGTTTGGTTCGCGATAAGATCAGCCTTGAAAAGCAAGCTGCTCAAAAGAAGGTATTGTCTGTAAAAGACGGCAATGAAACGCGTAAAGTTGGCGTCATCACGCTTCCGGCCTTTTACGAAGATATTGAAGCGCGGCGAAAAGGCGACAAGGACTACAGAAGTGCCAGCCGCGATGTTGCCAAGCTTCTTAAAGAGCTAAGCGAAGAAAAGGTTGATGGCGTTTTGATTGATTTACGCAACAATGGCGGTGGATCACTGAGCGAAGCCATTGATTTGACAGGTTTGTTCATAGGAAAAGGCCCAGTCGTTCAGCAGCGCAATGCGAAGGGTGAAATCAAGATAGAAAGCGATAATCTGTCTAAACCTGCCTGGAGCGGCCCGCTCGGAGTGCTGATTAATCGGGGTTCGGCCTCTGCTTCAGAGATTTTTGCGGCCGCAGTACAGGACTATGATAGGGGCGTAATTATCGGTGAGCCTAGCTTCGGTAAAGGCACGGTACAGACGGTGGTCAATCTGGACGAAGTGGCACAAAATCCGGAACCGAAATTTGGCGAGTTGAAGTTCACTGTTGCCCAGTTTTTCAGAGTCAATGGTGGGACGACCCAGTTGCGTGGTGTGTCACCCGATATAAGCTTGCCCGGCCTTTACAATCTTAAAACGGTCGGCGAAGCGAGCTTCGACAACGCGTTGCCGTGGACCCAAATTGAACCCGCGAAGCACAAATCCTTTGGTGAAGCGAAAGCCTTTCTTCCCACGTTGCAGCAAATGCACGACGAACGCATTAAAAGCGATACCGAGTTTCAGCGCTTTGCCGACGATGTTTCCACTTCGAAGCTTAATCGTGAGAAATTGACGATTTCTCTCAATGAAGATGAGCGTCGTGCCGAAATGAAGGCGCAGGCAGCGCGCTCGCAATCATCTGGCCAAAATGATGATGGGTTACAGTCCAACGAGAGAAGCCTGAGTGATGATATCGCTTTGGAAAACGCTCGCAAGGACATCAAGGATGTGCTGCAGAATGAAGCTGCGGCCATTGTTGTCGATCTAAAAAACTTGCAAGAACAAGCTCTGAAAAAGTCGTCGGACTGAAACGTCTGAGAGCGCGTTTCAATTACTTGTTCTAACGCGCATCCCGAAAACGGTATCACACTTTTGGGATGCGCTCTGGTTGCTAAACATGCCGGAGCTGTAAGCCCCGGCATTTTGAACTGTGTTTAGAACTTGCGGCTGAACGAAACTTTCAAGTTACGTCCCGGCATGGCCGAAATACCGTCACTGAGATATGGCTCGTAATTTTTGTCGAATACGTTTTCCAATGCAAGACGCAATTCTGAATCCTTCATGAAACCCTGTGTGGGTGTCCAGTTGAAGAAAAGGTCATGCACGGAATAGCCCGGCGCTTTAGGGCGATTATAGCTCAAATCACCTACGACATGCGAAGTTCTGTCCTGCTTGTCGACAAAGGTTCCTGTCCAGCCGAAATTAACATCCTGATCGGCTAATTTGTAACCCAATGTTGTGACCAATGTCGTTGGCATAATGTCGTTGATATAGCTGTCGGGGCCACGCACATTGTTGAGTGTACCCTCACGCCTTCCAATCATGTAAGTGAGACTGGCATCTGCGAACATGAAACTGTTTTCGTAATGGGCTTCGAGCTCAATACCCCGTGTATAATAGGACGGCATATTCCAGTAGAACGGAGCTTCACCTGCTTTAAGATCGGCATTGTTCGCGCTTCCGACGCGTCGTCCGACTGGGTTGGAGATATGATTGTTGAAGAATGAGCCGCGCACCATCAGCATATCGCCGTCTGTGAACAGGCTGTTGAATGCGGTATCGGCACCAATATTGATTGTATTGTTGCGTTCAACCTCAAGGTCGCGGCTCGTTCCCGAAGTTTTGGTCTGTATGCTTTGGGTTGAATAAATTTCATCAATGTTCGGCGCACGCATTGCATAGGCCCAATCGGCAAAAAGGCGCGTTGCAGGCGTGATCTGATAAGAAGCGCTTAAGGCCGGTGTGAACCCATCATGTGATGTTGCCGAATAATCGTGACCAGCGGCTGGATTATTATAACGAGGGGCTGCATTGGGAACGCCTTCGGAGCGCACATAATCGTAGCGAATTCCCGGCGTGATCATCAGCTTGTCAGTAATCGCCATGCGATCGCGGATAAAGAACGATGTCACGTCCTGTTTGCCAGCAGGCATGATCCACGGTGCATAATAGCCGTAATTATACTGCGCTTGTCTCTCATTGGCTTTATCGAACATTGTCACATCACGCACATGATGATTGTACTGCACGCCATAATTCAGACTGTGCTCAATTCCGCCCAGTTCGAAATTGGAAGTGTTTTCCGCTTCAATGTGAAAATCCGAATATTTCGCATCGTTTTCGGTGCCGCCCAGCGATGCCGTGCCATTGACACCCGGAAAGCGCTCGGCGTGCATATCGGTTGAGGAATAGCTTGCCATAATGCGCGTGTTCACCAGATCGCTGTCACCATCATAGGTGTGTTCGACAACGGAGGTGAAATCCTTGAGTTCACGCCAGGCGAGGAGTCTTTGCATGGCCGTTTTATATGCGGGGGTGCCGGGCACCAAGACATTGCTGCTTGGCTCAAACTGACCGCGAATAGCTGCCAGCGGTCCCCAATTGGCGCTTTCGCCGTAAAGAACCGAAGCTTTGACAGCATGACCATCATATTCGCCGCTGAGCTTACCGGAAAAGGACGTTAGTTCGGAGTTTGAGTAGTTGTAGACATCGCCGCCACCGACGCGCATGTTGTCGCCCTTGCGCCACGTCAGGCTAGCAATGCCGTCAAAATTCATGCCGGTGCCAAGGGTAGAGCGGCCATAAACGGCTCCAGTTTCCAGATACTGCTTATTCGCTGTTTGATAGGCGGTTTTGCCCCAGGCGCCCCAGTTCTCACCGTCACGCAGCATGTCGGCTGCATCTTTGCTCTCAAGTTTTACGGTGCCGCCGAAACCGCCATTGCCGTAACGCACAGTTGTTGCGCCTTTTTCGATCTCAATGCGCTTGAGAAGTTCAGGCTCGACAAAGATTGTGCCCTGATCATATTTTTCAAAGTTCTTCGGCGCGCCGTCGAGCAGGATGCGAACGTCGGTTTGGCGCGAAAAGCCACGGATTGCAATTGACTGGCCTTCCGTGCGCACGCCGCCTAGCATCGACACGCCGGGTGTTCTCTTAACAAGCTCGGGAATGGTCGAGGCCTGAGCCTGTTCCAACTGCTCAGATGTGATCTGCGATACACGTGGATCAAGCTCCGCGAAATTTACGCCGGTAATGCGCGAAATGTTGATTGTATCCAGTACGAGTGAACCATCGGTAACAGGTGCTATCGCATTGTTTGCGTCCGTTTCTCGTTCCAGACGAACCGTTTTTGTACCGGTAAAGCGATATTGTATCTCGGTATTGCGTAGCAAGGTGGAAAGGGCTTCGGCAGGTGTCATGGTTCCGCGCACGCCGGACGTATTGAGCCCTTGCGTGACAGATGCATCAAATGCGATTTGCAGGCCTGTCTGAATGGCAAGGCGAGTGAGGCCGGTTGCAAGCGTACCTGCTGGCACATTTACGGCGATGGCTTGCGTTGTTGCTTGTGCCATAGCAGGCAAGGCCAGAAATGGGCTAAGAACAGTGCCACTCATAAGCAGCGAAGCAAAAAGAGAACGTGCGCAGGCAATCAGCATGCGCGAGGAGGGGCTTTTCATGTCGTTTCCAGTCTCAACGTTCAAGGCGTTGGGCATTTTTGATCTTGAGGCACGCGCACTATCCGCGCAAAATGCCTTTCATAAACTGGACGAGTGAAAATTGGAGTTTGGGACATTCGATTGAAAATTAATTATGCAAAACTGTCAGCAGCGACCCAACATGCTTCGCTTTCAGATCAAACGCCTTGATGAAATCATCAAGAGCGATGGATGGCGAAGACAGATCGAAGGTGCCGGTGATGCGGCGTTGTGCAAGGTCGTTGCTTGTAATCATCACCCGGCCAGGAAGATGCCGCGCAATATCTTCGACCACATGCGCCAGCGGCTGATCTTCAAAAACAAGCCGACCATTGCGCCAAGATGCTGCGAGTTCGGGATCAACTGTTGTTACTTGCCCGATGCCGCTTGCATTATCATAGAAAACACTTTGTCCCTGTTCGAGTCGTAACGTATCGCGCGGGCTAAAGGCCGCTGATGTTGTGCTGGTCTCTACCTGAACGGCATGTTCTGTGACGACAACGTCTGCGCCGCGATCTTTCAGTTTCACATCGAACTCTGTGCCAAGCGCGGTAACTTCGCCATCGGCTGCGGTGACTGTGAAGGGTCGCTGGGGGTCCGGTGTCACAATAAAATAAGCTTCGCCACGCAGGAGATGAACGCGGCGCGTGGTTTCTGTGATGTCGAAGGCGATAGCTGAACTAGAATTGAGCTGAACTGTCGATCCATCGGGGAGTTTTATCACGGGCATTTCGCTGCTTGCTGAAATTGCATCGGCGCGCATGCGCATCGGGCCATCAAAAGCGATGAAGCTGGCTGCCAGCGCTACAAACACAAGCATTGAAGTTATTGCGACGCGAACGGGAAGGCGAGGCTTTCTGGCGGCTGCTTTCGCAAAATCTGTGTCTTGCAGCAGCAGAAAACGCGTATCGCTGAAAACGCGTGATGCCTTGGCAAATGCAAGTTCATGGCGGCTATCGCTTGTGCGCCAGAGGTCGCATGCCTCTACCAATTCCATGTCTTTTGGTGATGCCTGAAGCTGCATCAGCCAGTCAACGGCTTGTTCCTGAATAAGACGTTGAGCTTTGTCCGGTTTGGTTGCTGCTTGCCGCATTATGCCTGATCCAGTTCATCGAGCCGATAGAGGCAGTGAATAAGCGCCTTGCGAAGATGCCGGTCCACCATATTGCGCGTTATTCCAAAGCGAATAGCAATGTCGTCGGGGGGCAAATTGCCAATGCGGCTGGCAATGAAAATACGGCGCTGGCGAAAAGGAAGTTCCATGATCGCATCGCGCAAGCAATGAAGCCGTTGTGGCATATCAAGAGCAATGTCGGGATTGATCGCTTCGCCGCTTATGTTCGCGGCCTCTTCTCCTGTGCCGGAAAAGATTTTTGCTTCAAGGCGTTCGCGGCGAAAACGATCAAGTCCCAGATTTATTGCCGCGCGTGTGAGAAATGCACGCAGTGAAGATTTGCCTTGAAGATCGGTCCTGCGATCTTTCAGCCTTACGTAAAGATCATGGACGATTTCATTAGCATTTGAGGATGTGTGTCCGCGTCGACGAACTGCGCGGCACAGTTCATCGTAATAATCTGCAATAGCGGTATCAATGTCTGCAATATCGCGCAGCGGAAAGGCCGGGGGCAAATTGGATTTTTCAGATTGGTTCAAGGCGGGCACCGGATTTGTGTGGCGGCACCATAATTCCATGATTCATCAAATGCAATAATATATGAGAATTATACTCATCTTATGCGGGCCTGCCATTTCCGTTCACTTTGCCATCCATTTTTGCTTGTCTCGAATTTGCAGTGAACTTATTTTACTCTTGTATTTTCAATTATACATATGTATTGAGATTGAGAGTTCGCTATGAGGCAGAGGCAGAGGAGCCTTTCCTGGTGATCTTTCAAGTAGTCAGGCGGGAGGGTGTTTCGTCTGATTTCCAAGGGAGGAATTTATGAAAAAGCTTGCTTTGCTGGCGGCTGTTGCTGCCTTTTCGTTGCCTGTTTCGGTCATGGCGCAGGACGCGCCCGGCACTGTCAAAAAAGACAGTTATCGCTTCGTCATCGTTCCAAAGGTCGTTCACCCATGGTTCGACAAGGTGAACGAAGGCGCGCAGCAGGCCGCTGCGGCTTTGAAGGCGCAGACTGGCGCCAATGTTGAAATCGTCTACTCCGCACCACAGAGCGCGGACGTTGTTCAGCAGAACCAGATCATCGACAGTGCGCTTGCAACCCGCCCGGATGGTCTTGCAGTCGATCTGCTTGATCCATCGGGTAACCGTGCATCGCTCGAAGAAGCACAGGGCCAGAAAGTCCCGCTGGTGTTGTTTGACTCTGTGCCACCTGAAGGCATGGCAATTACCTATATCGGCTCGGATTTCTGCGAGCAGGCCAAGATTGCTGCCCGTCGTCTGGTTGAAGTTCTGGGTGGTGAAGGCGAAGTCGCGATCATGATGGGCGTGCCAACCGCACCAAACCATTCGATCCGCGCTGATTGCCATCGTGCAGTGTTCAAAGAACATCCGGGTATCAAGGTCGTTGCCGAAGGCATCGATAATGACAGCATCGAGATTGCACAGCAGCAGGCAGCGGCCATCATGCAGGCCAACCCAAACCTCAAGGGCTGGGTTGCATCGGATGCCGCTGGTCCAATCGGCATTGGTCAGGCAATCGTTGAAGCTGGCAAGCAGGGCAAGGTCACGCTGGTCGGTCTCGACAATCTGCCCGAAATGCTCGACATGATCCGCAATGGCGTGGCTGACAGTTCGTCCGCTTCGCAGCCTGAACTTCAGGGTTACTGGTCGGTTATGGTGCTTTGGGCACAGGCAACCGGCGCTCCGGTTCCGGGTTATATCGATACCGGCAATGCGTTCCTCACCAAGGAAAACGTAGGCAACTGATCCGTTCCGATCGCGTTGCAGGAGCACGGGTTCGCCCGTGCTCCATCCTTTCTTTTTTATCAGAATGCAACCTGCGCTTTGCCGGACGTGCACTGATATGTGTCCAAGGTGTCCATCATGGCTTATCTTGAAACAAGCGGATTAGGCCGGGACTTTCCAGGCGTGACCGCGCTGGACGGCGTTGACCTGAAAATTGAATTGGGTCGTACGCATATTCTTGCTGGCGAAAACGGAGCCGGTAAATCCACACTGGTCAAGATTCTTACGGGAACCGACAGCGCTTCACGCGGTCAGGTGCTCATTGATGGTCGTGATCCGACCACTGATCCCACCCTTTATAAAAACGTCGCTTATGTTCCGCAGGAACTCACATTGTTTCCGCAGATGAGCGTGGCGGAAAATCTGTTCATGCCGTTCAACCGGACAGGCCATGGCGGGTTTCTTGTCAATCGCAAGGCGTTGATGGAAGAGGCCAAATCCTATCTCGAACGCTTCGGTATTGAAGCGCAGGCAGATGATCTGGTGGCCAGTATTTCCGTGTCCGATCAGCAGCTTTTGCAGATTGCGCGCGCCTGCACCAATGAGCAGATGAAGGTGCTCATTCTTGATGAGCCGACATCTTCGCTGACGCGTGTTGAAGTCGAGCGTGTCTTCAAGGTCATTCGTGGTTTGCTTGACCGCGATCATGCCATCGTCTTTATCAGCCATAAAATGGAAGAGGTTTTCCAGATTGGCGATGATTATACAGTCCTGCGCAATGGCACCAAGGTTGAAAGCGGCGAAATCAAACAAGTGACGGAAACGGATCTGATCCGTGCCATGTCCGGTCGTGATTTGTCTTTCGATGAGCATTTCCGTCCATCAAAGCCGACCAACGAAACCATTATGGAAGTACGCGGCCTGTCCGGTTCGCGTTTTGAAGACATCAGTTTTGATCTGCGCAAGGGCGAGATTTTGGGCTTTGCCGGTCTGGTCGGTGCAGGTCGCTCCGAAGTGATGCAAACGATCTTCGGCTTTTTGAAAGCCCAGGCGGGCACAGTGAAGGTCGAGGGCCAAAGCTGGACGCTCAATGATACCTCGCGTTCGGTTGCAGGCGGTATGCTCTATCTTTCGGAAGAGCGCAAACATCACGGCATTCTGCCGCTTCTGTCGCTGCGCGAGAATATCGGCATTTCGGTGTTGTCGCTGACCAGTGGCAAGCTTGGCATCTCTGATCGTCGCGAACGCACGATCGTGCAGAAGATCATCGACGATTACGGCATTCGCACTTCAGGTATGAGCAAGCGCATCTCGCAGCTTTCAGGCGGCAATCAGCAGAAGGCCATCATCGGTCGCGCTATGGCAACCCGCCCGCGCGTATTGATCTTCGACGAGCCGACAAAGGGCATCGATATTCGCACCAAATCCGAGATTTATCGGATCATGAAAAATCTTGCCGAAGAAGGCGTCGGTGTCATCCTCGTCTCTTCGGAACTCAACGAATTGCAGAAATGCGCAAGCCGTATCATCACCATGCATAACGGCCATATCACCGGTGAGTTTTCAACCACCGATACCAATAATGAAACACTCGTGGGCGCGATCTTTGGAACAGAGGTAAAAGCCGATGCAAACTAACCCCCTTTCCAGTCTCATCCGTACGCCGCTTGCAGGCGTTTTTGTGGCCCTGCTGGTGATTTTCATCCTGTCGGCAGTCATGTCGCCTTACTTCCTTACGCCTTACAACATGTCGGTCGTTGCGCGCGGTCTGGCCTTTGTCGGGCTGATCACCATTGCGCAGTCCATGCTGATGGTGCTGGGCGAGCTCGATCTGTCGCTTGGTGTTATTGGTGGTTTGAGCGGCGTCGTGTCCGGCATATTGATGATGCGCATGGGGTTCGAACCCTATTCAGCAATGTTGTTGGCGATCCTGCTTGGCCTTTGCCTCGGTCTGTTCAACGGATTCCTCGTCACCTTCCTGCGGCTGCATTCGCTGGTTCTGACCATCGGTACGGCGGGCATTTTTGGTGGCGCCAATCTGGTGCTGACGCGTGGCGTTGCGATTACCGGAATACCACGCGAAATTCATTTCCTTGGTCGTGGTGATTTCTTCGGAATTCCCGTACCGTTTGTCATCATGTTCGTGGTTCTGTTGATCGCGACTTTCGTGATGCTGAAAACACCATTTGGCCGTTACATGTATGCCATTGGCAACAATCGCGACGGTGCACGCATGTTGGGTATTCGTGTGGATCGTGTACGTCTCATGGTGTTTGGCTTTGCCGGTGCCATTGCAGGCCTTGCAGGTGTCTTGATGGTGGCGCGTCTTGGTACAGCACAGCCGTCCATTGGTGACAGCTGGGTGCTGGCTCCGATTGCTGCTTCCGTCATCGGTGGTGTTGCCACAACAGGCGGTATTGGCAGTCCGATTGGTGCGATCCTCGGTGCAGGTATCATCGCTATTATTGAAAACATTATTGTTCTGTTCGGTGTCTCTCCTTATTGGCAGGGCATTGTTTCGGGTGCAATCGTTGTGCTGGCCATTTCATTTGATGCTATATCGCGCCGCTATCTGCGCCGGGATGCACACTGATCAAGCGACACGTTGAAGAAAGCCAAAGCTATGAATGAACAAGTGAAAACCAAGAAGCTGATCAACGCGCCTGAAAACATCATTGCAGAAATGATCGAAGGCATGGTCGGCGCACATCCTGATATTCTGCGTGTTGAAGGCGAAACAGGTCGTGCAGTTGTGGCGGTCGATGGTCCGCGTGAAGGCAAAGTCGGCATCGTTGTCGGCGGCGGTTCAGGTCACGAGCCTGCCTTTGCAGGCTATGTCGGGCGCGGGCTTGCGGATGCTGCAGCTGTTGGCAATGTGTTTGCATCGCCTTCACCCGCACATATTGCTGAAGCTGCACGCGCTGCTGACGGCGGTGCTGGCGTGTTGATGCTTTATGGCAATTACACCGGCGACGTTCTCAATTTCACCATGGCTGCCGAAGAACTGGCACAGGGCGGCATGGATGTGCGTCATGTCGCGGTTGCCGATGATGTGGCCTCAGCGCCGCTTGATCGCAAGTCAGAACGTCGCGGTATTGCCGGCGACTTTTTCGTGTTCAAGGTTGCAGGTGCTGCGGCTGATCTGGGTGAATCCTTGCCGCGTGTGGAAGCGCTTGCACAGGCTGCCAATGAAGCGACCCGTTCGATGGGCGTGGCGCTAAGCCCTTGCTCGCTGCCCCAGACTGGCAAGCCAAACTTCTCGATCGGCGATGACGAGATGGAAATTGGCATGGGTTTGCATGGTGAGCCAGGCATACGCCGTCAGAAACTCGAGCCTGCCGATGAAGTCACCGACGAACTGATGGCTTCCGTTGTCGAAGAACTGGCACTCAAGGCCGGTGATCGTGTCGCTGTGCTGGTCAACGGTTTGGGCGCAACCACGCATATTGAGCTTTATCTGATCTTCCGTCGTGTGAAGCAGATCCTTGATGGCAGGGACGTTCAGATCCATGCCTCTTGGGTTGGCGAATATGCGACGTCGCTCGAAATGGCTGGTGCGTCGGTGACATTGATGAAGCTCGACACCACCTTGCAGACGCTTCTCGATCATCCGTGCCACACGCCAGCCTTAACGGTTGGTGCTGTGCAGAAGGGTGACCGCGAACCGGCTTCGCATCGCAAAACAACCCGGAGCGTTGAACACAAGGAGGCGGCATCCGATGCACCACGCAAGCTCATCACCGATGGTGATGTGACGCCTGCGCTGTTCAAGGCCATGATGATGAATGTCGGCAATCAGATAATTGCTGAAAAGAACTGGCTTTCGGAACTTGATGGCGTGATTGGCGATGGAGATCACGGCATCACCATGGAGATCGGTTGGAAGGCCGTTCAACATGCGCTTGAAGACGAGCAGGGCGATGAAACCATTGAAGCGATCTGCAAGCGCATGGCGAAGGCGTTTCTGGATGCGGTTGGCGCTTCGTCTGGCCCGCTTTATGCGACAGCATTCTTGCGTGCGGGCACGGCTGTCAGCAATCGTCTGAACCTTGATGGCACAGGCATTGCCGAATGGCTTGCGGCGGCATCCCAGGGCATCCAGGATCGTGGCCGCGCGGCACCGGGCGACAAAACGATGATCGATGCATGGGTTCCCGCGGTTGAGGCTGCGAATGAAGCTGCGAAGGCCGGAAAATCGACGCTGGACGTGCTGATTGCAGCTCGCGATGGTGCAGAAGCGGGCATGAAAGCAACGGCTGCAATGGAATCGCGTCGTGGTCGTTCAGCCAAGCTTGGCGAGCGCTCGATCGGTCATATCGATCCGGGTGCAGCGTCCACATTCGTAACCTTGCGTGCCATGGCAGAGGCTTTGCAGCGTTAAGCCCGAAAACCAGCGCCCCATCCGCCAGAGAAAGCGGACGGGGCGCTTTTTGCATTTTTGCAGATATAACTGTTCCTGTGTGTAAGACCCGCCAATCCTATATTAGCGACTTGCCAGAAGAATGGTTTTCCTAGTGTCTAGATGCTTCTGATAAAGCGTGATGGAGTCGATTCGTCGTTGGAAAATGCAACGGCTCGAATGAGGCCCTCTTTGTTTCATTGCAGGGATTTTAGGCATGACTCTCAATCTGATCCATTTTCCAAATTTCAGAAAAACCTTCTTCGGAGCCACATTTCAAAACGATATTCTTGTCTTGATGGCGCGTATACGCGACGAGATCGGCTGTCGCCACATTATGCATGCTTATCGAAATCGCGTGAGCGAGAGCGCGAAAGATTTCACCTCTGATCTGACGGTTGTAACGTCTGCACCGACCGGATGGATGGCACGATATGCCAACAACAACTATTTCAAAATCGATCCACTTTTCCAAGAGGATGCACCCTATTTTCGCTCGGATGTCAGCGGTCTGGTTCATGATCTCAAACGCGATGCGGATAAAAGCAAGGCGATAGCGGAAATGTTTCGCGATGCGAATAAGCAGGGATTGGGCAATATTCACGTCGCTGTGTCTGCGCGTTCGCCAAAGGGCATTTCCGGCTGTTCGAAATTCAGTTTTCAAATTGATGATCTTAAAGATCGCGATGGGTTTATCGCTGGTTTGCGCCCGCGTTTGTTAAGTGTCGGGGGCATGCTTCACAATGCGCTTTGCGGGGGGCGGGAGTTGAGCGCCTCTGTCGGTCTTCTCACGCAACGCGAACTCGATTGCTTGCGCTGGGCTGCCAATGGCAAGACGGATGGCGAGATTGCCGAGATCCTAAGCATCGCGCGTTGGACTGTCATAACCTATCTTCAGAACGCGAAAATTAAGCTCAATTGTTCAAACCGTACATCGGCGGTCGCAACGGCGCTTTCGCTTGGCATTATCGATATGCCCGAAGTACAGCACTTATTTGGACAATAGCGCGGAGTATTCAGGCAGTCCTCTCATGCTGATTTACGCAGTGAAAGCTTTGCATCGTCGATAGCATCGGCAAGTCGCGCTGTGTTCTGTGCCGGATTTTCATCCGGATTATCAAAGACGATATGGTTGAGTTCAACGCTCGCAGTCTTTCCGGATAGTGTGAGGCGGAAATAGGCGTAAACGCCTTTGTTGCGAAATTCCATGTCCAGCGTGACCGATGGATTGCTGAACCAGTCGCAAACGAAATCACCGCCATGGCCCAGACTGAGCGTCCCCGTGTAAAAATACAGCTCCGTTGCGGAGTTCACGACATCGGCGATGTTGGCGAAAAGCTCACAGCGGATGAAGGCGATATAATCAGCCGGATCGACCAAACGGAGATCGGCCACCACCTCGCGGATGCTCCGCGCAATGATTGCTTCGCGTTCATTTGAAAACTGCATGCTTTTCATCGTGACACCACTGGGTCGTGTTGACAGAAACCTAGTATATTAGCGCATAATAAATTCATTGGAAAACCGATTAGTGTATTGAATGACGTGTATTGATAATACGAATAAGTTCGGCAACAGCTTTGTAAAATTCCGGTGCGATCATTTGATCAACATTGACTTGTTTGTAAAGAGCACGGGCCAATTGGACATCCTCGAACACTGGAATTGAATTTGCGGCTGCAATTTCTCTTATCTTCAGAGCAATCAGGTCTTGCCCTTTTGCCACGACAATTGGCGCGGCTTCTTCATTGGCACGATAACGCAATGCGACAGAGAAATGGGTCGGGTTTGCGACGATCAGTGTTGCTGTCGGCACCGCACTTATCATGCGGCGGCGGGCACGGTCACGTCCAAGCGAACGCAGGCGTGCTTTGACCAGAGGATCGCCTTCGGACTGTTTGAGTTCATCTTTGATTTCCTGTTTGGTCATGCGCAATTCCTGTTTCCAGTGAATGCGGGACCACGCCAGATCGAATGCGGCAATGGCTGCGATTGCCAGAACATTTGCGACCAGCAAGCGGACCATATTCTCGCGCAGGAACTCTGGAAGATTGCTCGGATCTGTCGCAATAGCCTGTGTGAAAAGGTCGTTGCCTTTGAAAAACACAAAAAAAACGATGATGCTGGCAGCGATGAACTTTGCCAGCGATTTGAGGAACTCAACCTGACCGGAACGCCCAAAAATGCGCTGCCAGCCTTTGATCAGTGATATGCGCGAGGCCTGCGGACGAATGCGCTCGCCGACCATGCGCGGCGCATTCTGAAAGGCGGAAGCCGCAACACCTGCCAGTGGAATGATGACGAAGATAGGCACCAGCGCAAGACCAATTGCCAGCGCAAGAACGGTGAAAAGCTGGCTTGCATCTTCAGCACTGTTAAGCAGCCAGTCTTCGGGACGGTCGATCAGTTCACGCAGGAAAATGGTGAGTTTGGTTGTGGCGGGGGCTGCGACGAAGACCGCAATGATTAGAAAGGATGCGATACCGGCAAGAGCGGGCATTTCGCGTGAAAAGGGCATGTTGCCCTTATCCAGCGCGTCGCTAATCTTCTTTTCAGTGGCTTCTTCGGTTTTGCTCTCTTTGTCGGTATCGTCGGACATGTGTCACAGGACCTAGAGCGCATCCCGAAAAGTGTGAAACGGTTTTCGGGATGCGCGTTAAAACAAACGATTAAGATGCGCCGATCTGACTCAAACAGATCGAAACGCGCTCTAATCCGCAGCTTCGTCTGAATCGAGCGTGATGATGCCGCGTTCCGACAAATCGATTGCAATACGAGCAACGGCGCGGCGTGCATCTGCAATGTTCTGGCTTGTGATATTGCCCTGTTCTGCGGTGAGTTCGCTTTCGACCATACGGCGACCGCGCGCCGACAGTGACGAGAGGATGGTTTCCTGGAGGGAAGCACCCGCGCCGCGCAGCGCCGTTGCGATCTGCTCGGTTTGAACTTCATCGAAAAGAAGCAGACGCGCACGCGGCGACAACCGTTCTATATCCTCGAAATTGAAGAGCTTGGCTTTGATGCGGGAAATATCATCATGGCTCAAATCCTTCAGGCTCGCCATCAGTTCTTCCATTTCCTGGCGGTCGAGCTGATTGAAGATATTGGCGATTTGGCCATGATGGGATTTGACCGGACCTGCATCGTTGCGGCCAAGCAGATCGCGCCTAAGCACGTCTTCCAGAAGCTCCGAAGCCGCCGGAGCAACATTGCCGATGTGAAGCGAACGCTGCACGACCGCACCGCGCAATTGCGGAGGCAGGCCAACAAAAATACGCGCTGCCATATCGGAAGGCAGTTTGGAAACAATATAGGCGATGATCTGCGGATGCTGATCTGCAAGATAATCCTGCAAGCTTTCGACCGGCAGGCGCGCAACTTGTACCCAGACAGATTCCTGCACGAGCTGAGGCTGCACGCGTTCTTCAAAGACGGCGTCGGCCTCATCTTGTGGCAGAGCTTCACGTAGCAAGCCTTCAAAGCGCTGGGCGGCTTCGGAAACGGGTGCGCCTTCTGCAAAGGAATCTTCAAATTGCTTGACCAGAAGCTCGAAATCTGCGGGCGCAATTGGTTCGAGCGTTCGTGAATGACCGGCAAGCTTGCGCAAGTCGTCGGCGTTGAAATGCTTGAGCAGGCGTGAGGCAGACGGGCGGCCAATGGCGACAAGGATCGCGGCAGCCTTCTGCGGACCGGAAAGTGTATCGATCAATCCGCTCGCGCTGTCGTCGGAAGGCTTTTGCTGTTCATTATCGGCCATGGTCGATCCGTTATTTACCGATGATTTCGGTGAGGCTCACGCCAAAACGGGAGGAATCGTCTTCAAGAACGATCACTTCACCGCGTGCAATGACGCGTCCATTGACGACGATATCGACGGGATCGCCGATCTGCTTATCGAGCGTGATAACTGCGCCGCGGCCGAGTTTCATAAGGTTGGCAACGGGCATGGTCGTGCCGCCAAGAACCACCTGAACGTCAACCGGAATACCCATGATGAGTTCGAGATTGGGCTTAGCGCTTCCCGGTTTGGCACCACGGGGCTTTTCTTCGCGTAACTCTTCAATGGCCTCATCCAGCTCATGCGGCATTTTGTGATCCTTGTTTTTTAGTGCTCATGCCCTCGGTGCTCACGCTTGGCCTGCAATTTCAACTGTCGCTTTTTTGACGGCACGGCGCACGAAAACCGGCAGGGCTTTCTTTTCCTTGGGTGCGGGTTCAGCAACGTGACTTTGCGCAGCATTTTCTGCACGAATGGAAATTTCCGTCACGTTGCGCGCCTGTCGCATATCGCGGGTCAGTGCCTTGCGCAGACGGTTGAGTTCTTCAATTGCCTCGTCCATTTCGCGGCGCACACGTGCTGTTTCTGTAAGACGCGCTTCAATGCGTACAGTTTCATCGGTAAGATCGGTGCGCTGGCTTTGCAGTGATTTGGCAACGCGTTCCAAGCCGTTGGATGCGGCGGCGACACGAAGGGTCAGCATTTTGCCGAGCTTGATCGTTTCGTTAGCCTTGCGGCCAACAACAATGAGAGCACCAAGCGAGCCGAGAGCCATCAGCGTGGAAAGAATATTAGCCAGCAACAAGCTCATCAATGAGATCCTCTTCCTGATTGACCGGATCGCCAACCTTGACTGTAAAATGAATGCCGGATTTGCCTAAGCTGCATTTGAATAGCTGCTGGTTTCCAGCGCGCAGACGAACCTGCTCCATGGCATCGACGGGAAGTTGCAGCACTTGACCAATTTCAAGTTTCGAAAGCGCATCAAGGGTCATGCTGCCTTGCTGAATGAAGGCTTCAAGCTCAATGCGAGCCCGGCTAACCTCATTGCGCATCTTCTTTGTCCATGCGGGATCGGCCTGATTGACTGGACGGCGCAAAAACGCAGCAACAGCATCCTGCATCGGCTTATGAGTGCTGCGTGGCAGCAGGAGATGAACAATGCCGCTTTTTCCTGCGGCAGCAATTTCGATGCGGCAGCTAAAAAGGCGTGATTGTTCAAAATCCTCACGGTTAAAATCAACCGTATCAAGACATTCGCCAGGCGTAAAAAGTGGTGTTCCGTTGCTTGTGAAAACCTGATCAAGCGATGCCGAAAGATGCGATGTGACAAGGCTGGATACCTTGCGCTCCATCATTCCGAATGGACGCTCAAGGTCGGTATTTCCAAGGTTGCCCTGCGCACCGAACATGGCTTCTATGACGGCAAAAACAAGCGTTGAATCGGCGGTCACATAAAGCGAGCAGCCCCAGCTATCAGCTTTCAGGGGGGCAATGATTGCGGCCTGATCAAGGATCTGGCTCAGGCTTTCTTCGTCGGTGGCATCGACTGATCCCGCTTCGGCATCAAACGCTGCCGCAGAACCGTTCGCAAGACGCGCACAAAAATGCGAGGATGCATCTTTGAAGACATGCGCAAGCGATTTGAGGTCATCGCCCGAAAGACCTGCTGCGCGCAGCAGGTTTTCAGCAAGGACATCATTCTTGCGGTTCTGACCCAATGTCGTCATGTTAAGCGGCCTGCTGGAGCGGTGCGCTCGCCATGGTTTCCTGCTCGACAATATCGATGCTTGGGCGGTCATAGGCGGAGATTGTCTTTCGACCATATTCAAGAGCAATCTGCGGCAGCGAACCGTTCATATAGGCAAGCAGCGTTTGCTTCACCACCGTGTAGAGGCGGTTGTTCTTTTCGCGAGTTGATTTGATCTTGGTTGCGATCGGTCCGACAACGCCATAGGAAAAGAAGATACCGGCAAAGGTTCCAACAAGTGCCGCACCAATCAGATGGCCGAGAACTTCCGGTGATTGATTAAGCGCGCCCATGGCCTTGATGACGCCCAAAACCGCGGCAACAATGCCGAGTGCTGGCAGGGCTTCGGAAATACTGACCATAGCTTGATACGGCTTGAGCTTGTCACGCTGGATCGTATGGATTTCTTCATCCATCAGTGCTTCGATTTCATGGGAACGCACATTGCCCACGATGATCAGACGGCAGTAATCGCAGATGAAATGCATGAGATCTTCGTTTTTCATGATGCTTGGGAAAGCCTGAAAAATCGGAGATTCCTTCGGATTGTCGATGTGGACTTCCACTTCATTGCGCGATTTTGCGCGTAACTCACGCATCAGACTGTAGAGTACGCCCAGCACATCAAGATAATCGCGTTGCTTTGGCACCTTGTTGGTGAAGGCTTCCATACAGGCTTTGCCTGTGTCTTTTATCAGCGAAAATGGATTGGCGATGAAAAAAGTACCCAGCGCCGAGCCGAGGATAATGACGAACTCCCACGGCTGAATGAGCACGCTGACGTGACCGCCCATGGCGATGAAGCCACCCAGCATGCAACCCAGTGTGATGGCAAGGCCGATGAGAATACCCAAAGCTAAAAACCCCACAGATACAATTTCTTTGATTGCACCTTATGGTGCGCGGCTTGCGCGAAGCTTGCAGCGAGGTTTGAAATGAAATCAGCTTCGGACAAGCTTGACCTTTCATAAAGAGGCAAGTGTGAAGAAGGGGCTTCTTATGGTCGATACGATGACAAGCTATCGCCTGATCGCGTCTGATATGACGCGGTCATTGCAGCGTGTGTCAAAGGAACCTTTGGTGGAGCGGGAAACTGCTTACTACAAAGAGAATATCGGCAATGTGAAATCCATCGATGATTTTATGTCCGATACCCGACTTTTCAATTATGCTATGAAAGCCTACGGTCTTGAAGACATGGCCTATGCCAAGGCCTTTGTGCGCAAAATTTTGACGGAAGGCGTTGTCAGCAATGATGCCATGGCAAATAAGCTGACCGACAAGCGCTATAAGGAATTTGCCACCACCTTCGATTTTGCTGCCAAGGGTGACAAGGCAACTGACACCAAAGCAGCACAACAGGGTGTTGTCGATAAATATATGCGGCAAACACTGGAAAGCGACGCCGGTAGCCAGAATGAAGGTGTGCGTCTGGCGCTTTATTTCGAGCGCAAGGCGCCGACACTCACCAATGCATATGAAATTCTTGGCGATCGGGCGTTGCTTTCAATGGTGCAGGCGACTTTTGGCTGGCCAGCATCCATGTCCAATGCGGATGTCGACAAACAGGCCAAAATGATCGAAGAGCGGATCGATTTCGATAAAATGTCCGATCCCGCATATGTGTCGAAGTTCATTGCCCGTTTCACGGCAATGTATGAGATGAATAATCCAACGCAGAGTTCGCCTGCCTCCATTGCATCGCTGCTTTTGGGCGGCACATCCTCAGTCGGGATCTCGGTAAATATTCTGAGCACCTTGCAAAGTTTCAAACCGGGCGGGCGCTAAGAAATGCAGAATAATTCAATCTATGTTGGCCTGTCTTCGCTGGTCACGCTTGAACGGCGTATGGATGCGATTGCGCATAATGTGGCCAATGTTTCGACAGTTGGTTTTCGCGGCGAAGGTACCAAGTTTGAATCCATCGTCTCCAATAAAGCCGATGGTGATGTGAGCTTTGCGAGTGCGGGCAAAAGCTATATCCGCACCGAAGCTGGTCCATTGATCAAGACGGACAATCCTCTGGATGTCGCAGTCAAAGGCGATGTGTGGATGGCTGTCTCTACCCCGCAAGGGCAGGTCTATACGCGCGACGGTCGTATGAAGATGATGATGACAGGCGACCTTGTCTCCGTCATGGGCAATGCGGTTCTCGATGTCGGCGGTGCGCCCATTGTGCTTGATCCGAATGGTGGTGCGCCAAAGATTTCAAGCGACGGAGCCATTTATCAGAATGGCGCACAGATCGGCGCTATCGGTCTTTATTCCATTCCGAAAGATGCAGAGCTGAAATATGCCGGCAATTCCGGCGTGGTTTCAAACAAGCCCGCTGTGCCGATTGTCGATAACAACAGTGTCGGTCTTGTGCAGGGCATGATTGAAGGCTCCAACGTTGACGCTATGACCGAAATGACGCGGCTGATCAGTGTCAGTCGGGCATTTGAGCAGGCCAATAATCTGCTGACCCAACAGGAAAGCACGGTTGCCGAAGCCATCCGAACACTGGGCTCCAAAAACGGATGATAGCTGACCTGCCGCTCGCACGATTGGCCGCTGTTGTTCGCCAGCAGACGCTAGCGCCCCGACCACTGACAGGTCTTGGCGGTACGGTCAGTGATGTGTCGCGTTCGGCAATTGCCGTTCGCGGATTGTCACGCAATGCGCGTTTGGGCGATGTGGTGGCGATCCGTGCGGAAGGTGGTCAAAGTCTTGGCGAGATCATTCGCGTGGCTGACCGGCAGGTGTTGGTAAAGCCGTTTGATGACCGGATCATCCCCTCGCTGGGTGCTGCGGTGTTTGAAGAAGGGCCGCTGCGAATACATCCCGCGTCCGAATGGCGTGGTCGTGTCATCAATGCACTTGGCAATGCAGTTGATGGAAAAGGCGCGGTTCATCCCGGCACGCGCCCGATGGCTTCGGAAAACCTGGCTCCGGCGGCCTTGCGCCGCTCGCGCGTGGATCGCGGTCTTCGTACCGGCGTCAATGTCATCGATATTTTCACACCGCTTTGCTTTGGTCAGCGTATTGGCATTTTTGCAGGTTCCGGCGTTGGAAAATCGACACTTCTCGCCATGATGACGCGTGCTGCCGATTTCGACACCGTGGTTTTGGCGCTGACTGGCGAACGCGGTCGTGAAGTGCGCGAGATGCTCGAAGAAACCATGGCCGGTCATCTCGACAAGACTATAACCGTGGTTGCAACGGGCGATGAAAGCCCGATGATGCGCCGTCTGGCCCCCAATACGGCAACGGCGATTGCCGAATATTTCCGCGATCTTGGTCAAAATGTTCTGCTGATCGTCGATTCCGTCACGCGCTTTGCCCATGCAGCGCGTGAAGTGGCAATTGCTGCGGAAGAGCCGCCGGTTTCACGCGGCTATCCGCCAAGTGTATTCAGCCAGTTGCCGCGCTTGCTTGAGCGCGCTGGTCCCGGTGTGAGTGACGCGGGCGGCAGCATTACCGGCATTTATTCCGTGCTGGTCGATGGTGACGATCACAATGATCCGGTGTCCGATACGATCCGCGGCACGCTGGATGGTCATATCGTGCTTGATCGTGCCATTGCTGCACAGGGGCGCTTTCCGGCAGTTGATATTCCCGCATCGGTATCGCGTCTTGCGAAGCACAACTGGTCTGCCGACCAGCGCAAGCTTGCCGGGCAATTACGCGCCATGGTGGCCCGCTTCGAGGAGACGCGCGATCTGCGCGCAATCGGAGCCTATCAGAAAGGCCATGACGGATTGCTCGATCAGGCTGTTGATCTGGTGCCACGTGTCTATGAAGCGCTCCAGCAATCGCCCGAAACAAACGTCTCCGACGATCCCTATTCAGACCTTGCCGCAGCTTTGCGCGCAGATAAACAGGCATAACGCATCATGACGGGTTCTCGTAAAAGCAGGGAAGAGGCAGTTCTGGCTGATCTTGCCGCAGAGGTGGAAGCCGCTGCTATGAAAGAAGGCGCTAAAAAGCCGCAAAGCCAGGTGGATCGCTATCTCAAATCTGGTGCCATCACGCTTGCCGCGATCTGCGCGATGTTGCCCTTCGTCACCTATTTGCAGCGTGTTGATCTTGGTCCTGAAAAAAAGTCCGATAGCAAAATTGTCGATCCGCTTGACCGCTCCGATCAGAAGACCGTTCGTAGCTTTCCAGCGTTTAGACCCAATGAAGAAGTCGCACCCGATGAAGCTATTGATGACATGACGACGAGTTCGGTCATGTCCAATGGCAAGGGTTTGCCGGGAACCAGCAATCGTCCGGGTGGGGAAGGTGGCAGCGAAGGTCAGCCGCTGCCAAAGCCCATTTTCGCGTTGCGCGAAGTGGTTGGCGGCATGGCTATGATTGAAGATTCATCCGGTTACTGGTTTGTCGAAAAAGGTTCGCTTTTGCCGGACGGAAGCCATCTTGTTTCGCTCCGTCGCGATAAGGGGTCAGGGAGCTGGCAGCTTACGACGTCTAATGGCGGCGTGATTGATATGCGTAAGTAGGGGAACATCCCTTCAACCTTACCCAACGCAAGCTTGACGCAAGTTCCGACCTTTAAGTTAACCAAAGGTAAAGGCGGGAAACTCCATGAGCTCCATTCATCTGTTTGATCTGGCGTCGAGGCAAGCGCAATGGTTGTCGGTAAGACAGGCGACTGTTGCGGGCAATGTCGCCAATGCGAACACACCGGATTTTCGGGCGCGTGACGTTCAGCCCTTTGCGGATGTGTTGAGTAAAACCCAGCTCACTATGGCTGCAACCAATGCACAGCATCTGGAAGTGGAGGCCAATGGCATTGCCGGTGCGCGTCTTCGTCCTGAAGATATTACCGAGCAAACCCATTCGGGAAACACCGTCGATGTCGAGCAGGAAATGATGAAGGCAGGTGAAATAGCGCGTGATTATTCGCTCAATACAAGCATCGTCAAAGCGTTTCATCGCATGATGCTGTCGGTTGCGAAGGGATAATCGATGTCGTCCGATGCTTTGCAGAACACACTGAAAATTGCGGCCTCCGGCCTGTCGGCACAGTCGACACGGTTGCGCATTGTTTCAGAAAACATTGCCAATGCGCAGTCCACTGCCAAGACTGCCGATGCCGATCCTTATCGCCGCAAAACAGTTTCCTTTCGCACCGAAGTCGAACAGGCAACGGGTGCAGCACAGGTGCGTGTTGCGGAAGTTGGACATGATACATCGGCTTTCGTTGAGCAATATGATCCGAGCCACCCGGCGGCCGATGCGCGCGGTTATGTTAAATATCCTAACGTCAACATGGTCGTCGAGATGGCGGACATGCGCGAAGCAAACCGTTCATATGAAGCCAATTTACAGGTGGTCAAGCAGGCACGTGAGCTGATCTCGATGACCATCGACCTGATGAGGAACACATAATGTATGACTCAATCATGAGCATTTCGGCGCGCAATGCCCTGTCGCGCCTTTCCGAAACAGTTGCCCAAACAAATGTCGGTTCCACCCAGGCACCACAGGCCATTCCGAGCGCTCCCGGTGCATCTTTTGGTGAAGTGCTTTCCCAGATGACGGATTCGGTTGGCCAGAAATTGCAGGCCGCGGAAGCAACATCCATTCAGGGCATCAAGGGGGATGCGCCAGTGCGTGATGTAGTCAGTTCCGTGATGGAAGCGGAACAGTCGCTGCAAACCGCAATCGCTATCCGTGACAAGATCGTACAGGCCTATCTCGAAATCAGCCGTATGCCGGTCTGAGTTCAGATAGGCTCTATTATTAAGGACGCGCTATGAAAGCCCTGACGATCGCCGCAACTGGCATGAACGCCCAGCAGCTTAATCTGGAAGTGATTGCCAACAATATCGCCAATATCAACACGACTGGCTTCAAGCGTGCTCGCGCAGAGTTTTCTGACTTGCTTTATCAGGCAGAGCGCACTGCGGGTGTTCCCAATCAGGCCAATCAGGCTGTTGTACCGGAAGGTGCGCTGGTGGGGCTGGGTGTTCAGACAGCGGCCGTTCGTAATCTGCATATTCAGGGCAGCTTCAATCAGACCGGTAATCCTCTCGATTTGGCGCTGACGGGTAAAGGCTGGTTCCAGATACAAAGCCCAACCGGTGAAACGCTTTATACGCGCGCTGGTGCATTTAATACCAATGCTGACGGTCAGCTTGTCACCATGGACGGAAATCTGGTTCAGCCTGATATTGCCATTCCCGCCAACACGATTGAAGTGGTGGTCAATGATTCCGGTGAAGTCTTTGCCAAGGTTCAAGGCAACGCAGGTATCGAAATGGGAGCAGCGATTGGTCGTATCGCACTTGCAAGCTTTACCAATGAGGCGGGTCTAGAGCCGTTAGGCGGTAATCTCTACCGCGAGACGGAAGCCTCTGGCGGTCCGATTGCGGGCAACCCTGGCGATCCCGGCTTTGGCACGGTCAAACAGGGGTATCTGGAAGCATCCAATGTCGATCCGGTCAAGGAAATTACCGATCTCATCTCCGCCCAGCGTGCCTATGAGATGAACTCGAAGGTCATTCAGGCTGCGGACGAAATGGCTGCAACCGTTTCCAAGAATATGCGCTGATGGTGATTGCGATGATGAAGCGCCTGAGACAAGCTTTTCGGAACACAAGTGCAATACTCGCCACGAGTTTTCTGGTGTTGAGCGCCCCGGCTGCACAGGCCGCTGAGCGTATGGCTTTCTTTGTGCCTTCCGTCACTGTCTATCCCGGACAGGTCGTAAGCGATGTTTCGCTGGTCGAAAAACAGTTTTACATCAGCCCGCCAGCCGCCAAACAATATGTGCTTTCACCTGAACAGGTGACAGGCAAGGTCGCCCGCCGAACGCTTATTTCGGGAAAGCCAATCCTGATGGCAGCCCTTTCGGAGCCTTCAATGGTGACGCGTGGCGAGCCTGCGCTGATGGTTTTCACCTCGGGTCCTTTGACCATCACCGCAACGGGGACGCCGCTTGAATCGGGTGCTGTTGGTGATTTCATCAGGGTCCGTAACGCTGATAGTGGCCTTATCGTCTCCGGTACGGTTCTCGCAGATGGTCGCATTCAGGTGGGGATGCAGTGATAAAAACATTCACCACCCTTATTGCCTGCCTTGCCCTCGTGCTCACGCCGATAACGGGGGTCGCGGATGAATCGTCAAAGAACGCAACCGAATTCCGTTCCGCTGTCGAAGCCGATGCGGATTGGCTTGGGGCGGGCGGCGATCCGTCCAAAATGGCCTATGCCGAACTTGGTCGCGGCAGTGCCGTTGCACGTCTCAAAGACATAGCCACAATTCAGGGCGTGCGTGAAAATCAGCTTGTCGGCTATGGTCTGGTTATAGGCTTGAATGGCACAGGCGACAGCCTGCGCAATTCGCCGTTCACCGAACAGTCGATGCGCGCCATGCTGGAAAATCTTGGCATCAATGCGCCGCGTAATTCGACGCGTGCTAAAAATACGGCTGCGGTTATCGTTACCGCCAATCTTCCGCCGTTCTCCGGTGCCGGATCGCGTATTGACGTGACGGTGTCTTCGCTTGGCGATGCCACGTCGCTTCAGGGCGGTACACTTGTCATGACGCCGCTTCAGGGTGCGGATAATCAGGTTTATGCGGTTGCACAGGGCAATATGATCGTCTCCGGCTTTTCCGCGCAAGGCGAGGCTGCGAGCATCACGCAAGGTGTTCCGACATCGGGACGCATTCCCAATGGTGCGCTGGTCGAGCGCGAGGTTGCAGGCAGTTTCGGCAAGGACGCCGAAATGATTGTCGAATTGCGCGATGCCGATTTTACCACTGCCGTTCGCGCTGCCGATACAATCAACGTATTTGCCAAGCGTCGTTATGGACGTGGTGTAGCGATTGCGCGCGATGCTAAGACAATTCGTATTACACGTCCCAAAAATGTGCCGCCGGCGCGTTTTCTTGCTGAGCTTGAAGGTCTGCCGATCACAACGGATGAAGTTGCACGCGTGGTGGTGGATGAACGCACCGGTACGGTGGTCATCGGTGATAAGGTGCGTATTTCCAAAGTTGCGATTAGTCATGGCAGTCTAACGGTTCGTGTAACTGAAACGCCGATGGTCGTGCAGCCCGATCCTTTCAGCTATGGCGAGACCGAGGTTGAGCCGAATACGGAAATCGCCGTCAATCAGCCCGATGCCAAGATCGGCATTCTGACCGGCGCCAATCTCGAAAATCTCGTGAAGGGTCTCAACCAGATGGGCGTGAAGCCAAATGGTATCATTGCGATCCTTCAGGCGATCAAGACATCCGGTGCCCTTCATGCAGAACTGGTGGTGCAATGACCATGACAGGCACGATCATCCGCTTGAGTTGGGTTTTGGCGCTGCTTCTGGGGGGCGCTCAGCCTTCCTTTGCGCAACAGGCAGAAACGCCGGTTCCGCTCACGCAGCAATTGGCTCAGGCCCCGCTTGGAAATCTTGATGAAATTCGCAAGTTCTGCGGTAATCTCGATAATCAGGCGTCGGATGCCCGCTATTCGCTTCAGGCCAAGCAGCTTGCTGATCTTAAGGCTGATGTTGATAAGCGCATGCAAGCGCTTGAGGAAAAGCGCAAGGAATATGAGATCTGGCTGAAACGGCGCGATGATTTCGTCAACAAGGCGCAGGATTCACTCGTCGATATTATTTCGAAGATGAAGCCCGATGCCGCCGCTGCACAAATGGCGCTTATCGGCGATGAACCAGCGGCAGCGCTTATCCTTAAATTAAACCCGCGTGTTTCCAGCATTATCCTCAATGAGATGCCGGCGGAAAAAGCCGCAAAGCTTGCACGCGTGATTGTCGGAGCGCAGCGCACGACAGCGGCTCCGCAGCCCAACAGGCAGCAGCGGACACAAGTGGAAACCGGGAATAGTGTGCAATGACAAGAAACACCAACAAAGCACCGCTCGTCGTTTTGCTAATGGCTCTGGCGACCGGGTGCGCTACCAAACCCGAAGAGATCGGTCGTGCACCTGATCTTTCACCAGTTGCTGCCAATCTCGGTGTGCAGAACAATCCGCAATATAGCGGCTATCCGGTTCGGCCCAGCAAGGCCGCCTATTCGCTTTGGGATCAGCGCTCTACGAACTTTTTCAAGGATCCTCGTGCGCAGGAACCGGGTGATGTGCTGACCGTGATCATCTCGATCAACGATCGCGCCAATATCGATAACAAGTCAGATCGTGAACGCATTTCCAAAGGGCTTTATGGCGCTGGCGCGTCGTTTGATACGAGCAGCCTGTCCGGTTCATTTGGCGGTGGCGAAATAGACGCGTCGGTCAATACCCGCTCCAACAGCTCCTCCAAGGGCAAAGGGAAGATTGAGCGTAGCGAAGATATTCGGCTTCAGATCGCAGCAATCGTCACCGATACGCTGCCAAACGGCAATCTCGTGATCCGTGGTTCTCAGGAAGTGCGCGTGAATTACGAATTGCGTGTGTTAAACGTTGTCGGTGTTGTGCGTCCGCGTGATATTTCCGGCTATAACACGATTTCTTACGACAAGATCGCAGAAGCGCGCATCTCTTATGGCGGACGCGGACGTTTGAGCGAGATTCAGCAGCCACCTTATGGCCAGCAGATTCTCGATCAGATTTCGCCGTTCTAGAGTAATCAGCATGAGCGATACATCTTCCGATAAAGCGGCTAAGAAAAAAAGCTCCATGATGGGCGTGCTGGTTGCTGTCGTCGTTCTCACAGCGATTGCCGCTGCTGGGGGCTGGTTTCTAGGCGGAATGATTTCTGCAACGCAGCAGGCCAACGCACCCGCAACCGGCAAGGAAGACAAGCCCAAGCAGGGAGAATTTGAATCCCGTTCCATTGGAACCGTGGTGCCGTTACAGCCAATTGTGACCAATCTCGGTATTCCGCAGACGACATGGGTGCGGCTGGAAGCTTCTCTTGTTGCCAAGCCCGGTCACGAAATTCCACCTGCTATGGCGGCCAGTGTCGGTGACGATTTCGTGAGCTTTCTGCGCATTGTCAATCTGATGCAATTACAGGGTGCGGCGGGGCTTGCCTATCTGCGTACCGATCTTGAAGAACGCGCTCGTTTGCGCTCGGAGGGTGCGGTTGAACGCGTCTTTATTTCGACACTGGTCGTAGAA
>Ga0308165_1001772_pt1 | contig 28540 bp, 24 predicted proteins | sample PhyWR2_FD_201032 | JGI IMG/M metagenome (GOLD analysis project Ga0308165, IMG submission 201032) | Phyllosphere microbial communities from UC Gill Tract Community Farm, Albany, California, United States - DLSLW.R2 | ecosystem: Host-associated > Plants > Phyllosphere > Unclassified | place: USA... | reverse complement strand
CAAGCGAGGCAGGCAGAAAACTGTCCTGCCGCCGGTCTTCCCCTTCGACGAAACGGCCCATGCTAAAGCCCCCCAAAACACCGGAAAACTCTATCACAAATAAGCGTTTTTACACAGCCTCGGTCGACAGGCGAAATTCCGCTTAGGAACCGAATTGGGAACATAGCTGCCGTTTGTGCACGATGTCGCCTGCTTCCTCGTCCTACCCGCGAGACCGAATACCGCCTTATCGAGGCAGTCGATGGATTATCCGATAGGTAAGAAAATTATTAGATCAGCGTATTGGCGCAATAAAAAGCGGTAATAGCCGTACGTGCAACAGGTTCGAATATCCAAGGCGGGAAATGTGAAGCGGCACCAATATATTCTCGCAAGCATAGCTCTTTCGATGATGTCAGGCTGTACCCAACACCATGTCGCGCTCGGTCAAGGTAAAGATATTGACGATGTCCACCTGTATGCTGCCACTTTTCCAATCGTGGGTTCGGTCAGCGAGCGTTTTATTTCCTACAATATCGAAATGCTTGAACTGACCGGCGGCCGTTTCTGGAAGCCGTATGGCAGCGAGCCAAGCGAGAAGCCGGACCTGTTCGAGTATCGCCCTCCTATCAATCTTGAAAATAGCCGGCTGCGGGCGTCGGCGCGGGGTCTGGCGCCTGCCTATGTGCGTTACAGTGGGACCTGGGCCAATGCCACAGTCTTGGCCAAGGATGACCAGCAGTCGCCATCGGCACCGGAGGGCTACGATGGGGTCCTGACCCGCGAGCAGTGGCGCAGGGCGGTCGAATTCGCCCGGGTCAGCGACGCCGAGATCGTCACCTCGATGCCGACCAGTGTGGGATCGCGTAACGCCGACGGGATCTGGCGCCCGGATGACGCCGAACGCCTGTTTGCCTATACCAGCAGCTTGGGCGGCAGGATCGCTGCGACGGAATTTGCCAATGAGCCCAATCTCATCGGTGGGACCAAGCCGCCTCCCGGTTATGATGCGGCGGCCTATCGCCGGGATTTCGGCATTTTCGCAACTTGGGTTCGCAGCCGATCGCCAGACACCCTCGTGCTGGGCCCGGGCGCGTTCGAACTGGGACAGGGCAGCGCGTTTCCGCCGTTCATCAAGAAGCTCCCGACCTCCGAAGTCGCATCGGCAGGAGCAAGTCGGCCCGATGTCGTATCCTTCCATTTCTATGGCGCTCTGTCGCAACGGTGCAATGGCACGAAGGACATAGACCGCACTTCTGACACGTGGCTTTCCAAGATCGATACGGCGATCGCCGACACGCGCCATGTAGGCGATGTGATCAACCCGTCTGCGCCGCTCTGGCTGACCGAAACAGGAGAGACCGCATGCGGCGGAAACCCGGATGCAAAGACGTTTGCCGATACGTTCCGCTATGTGGATCAGTTGGCCCGCTCCGCACTGCAAGGCGTGCAGGTGGTGATGCACAATACTCTGGCGGCCAGCGACTACGCCCTGCTTGACGATCGCAGCTTCCTGCCGCGGCCAAACTACTGGGCAGCCTACCTGTGGAAGCGGACGATGAGCGACAGGGTGCTGGATAGTCGCCGTGCCGGCATCACTAGCGACATGAGGATCTATGCGCATTGCCAGCGCGGCGTATCCGGCGGGGTCACAATCCTCGCCATCAATCCTGATCCTGCGGCATCCCGCACGCTGCGCGTCAAAGGCCGCGCCGACGTCTTTAGTCTTACACAAGTCGAAAACCGCCCAGGTAATGCTGCGCTGAACGGGAAAGTACTGCAACTGGGAGATGGGGATTCGCTTCCGCCCCTGATCGCCCGCCAGCAAACGGACGCAATCACCGTGCCTAGGGCAAGCGTCAATTTCATCATGGTCCCGAGCGCAGGCAACCCATCCTGCCTGTTTTGACTTGGGACGTTCCACATCCAGGATCGCCTTACAACCCCAATGTACTTAAGTATTAAGCGCTAAATTGGGAGTACTTAGCAATTTTATTATAACTATCATGACCGGTAGTGGCCGTATGCAAGACGATGGTGATTCCGTTAATGTTCGGTTCGAAACGTAATGATCGAGCAATCGAGCGACCCGAATGGGCGCGTAACCGACCGGCAGCAGTCAAGCTTGCTGCGACGGGGTCGGGCAATAAGCCGACACACCTGTGGCAGCAACGGAATTGCGCAAGCTGGCCTAGGCCTGTCGTTTTCGCGTTGCCTCGCTGAGACTCTTTTTCCCCACTACGAACGGTGGCGAGGTCAAAGCGACCGTACCATACTGCTCTTTTATTGACCCTGTTGAAGTGCGGTTACGAAGGACCGGTCGACGCTTGCAGCGAAAACATCGCATGGCCTCTCTGAACTTGGTAAACTGCAATATCAAACCGGCAAAGGGGGAAGCGCCGAAGTATGTCCGTGATCGACCATGATCGTAGTCTCCTGCACGCCCCTTGCACCATCTGAAACTACGAACGCGATGCAGTGCGCGACATCCTTCGGCTCAAGGAAGAACTCTCCCCACGGGGTTATCCGGTTACGCTTGAGCGCGTCCCGATAGGCAGCCATCTCAGGCGTTTCGGGGTTGATAACCCGCCCGACCATAGGGGTACGGGTCGCGCGTGGCGCCACGCAGTTGACCGCGTAACAGCATGCAGAGGGACGGCTTTCCGGGCCGCCGCATCTCGCAAATGCCAACTAGGAGAACAAATTTGGAACATGCTATGCAGTCCCGATGCGATTCGCAAAGAAGGCTCATATCATGACCGTTCTCCCTATATTCGGCCTTACCGATGCCGTTGATTCTTCCGAAGGTTCCGAGCCGCTGCCGTTCGGGCGCTGGATCCTGCAGCAGGCCGAACGCGGCGGCCTGATCGGTCAGCTCGCGGCGGCCGCGAAATCCGATCGTGCCTTTCCCAGGGACGGCGACCCCGTCGACGTGAGGAAGCGCCTGAGCCTGCAGGGCGCCGACCCTGACATGCACGAAGCGCTCGACGATGCCGAAATGGACTGGAAGAGCCTTTGATGAGCGATGACAAACTGATCGCCCACGCCCGGCGCCTCCACGGCCTCGCCGCCGCGCGGACCGGGACCCGGGCCGACCTGATCAACCTGCGCGATCTGGTCCCGCAGCTTCTGGAACGGTTCGGCACCCTCGTGCCCGATGCCGTCAGCGACCAGACCGCTGCGGAAAAGGCCGAGATACCGACCGCCCCCGCCATCCCGCTCAAGCTGGCCCGCTAGGGCCCGACCCGCCCTGCCCCGCCTGCGGCGCAGCCGCGCCGCGCGCGGCTTCGATCCCGAGGCGACATAGTCCACCATGGTCGAGCGTATCGAACCGCCACTGGCACGCCGCATCGCGCTCGCCGCCCAGGGCTTCGGCGCCCGCCGTCCGGAAAAGCCCGGGCCCACACACCTGCTGCGAACGCTGGACAAGCTGCATCTGCACCAGATCGACTGCGTCAACGTGCTCTCCCGCGCGCACTACCTGCCCGCCTTCTCGCGCCTGGGCATCTACGAGCGCGGCGACCTCGATGCCCTTGCCTGGGGACCGGCGCGCAAACGCCGCCTGTTGAATACTGGGCCCAAGAAGCCTCGCTTCTCCCCTTCGACCTCCAGCCGCTGCTGCGTTGGCGCATGGCACAGGCCGATCGCGGCGAGGCCGGCTGGACGGGCATGCGCGTCTTCGCCACTGAACGCCGGGCCGAGGCCATGGCGCTGCTCGATCGCATCCGCAGCGATGGTCCGCAGGCGACTTCGGATTTCGAAGCCCACAAGGGTCAGTCGGGCTGGTGGGAGTGGAGCGATACCAAGCGCGCGCTCGAATGGCTGTTCTGGGCCGGCCACATCACCACCGCGACGCGGCGCGGCAGTTTCGAGCGCGTCTACGACCTGACCGAACGCGTCCTGCCCGCCGCAGTCACGGCGCTGCCCACGCCGAGCGACACAGACGCGCACAAGGCGCTGATCGAACGGGCAGCATCCGCCCACGGCATCGCGACGTCGCGCGAATTGCGCGACTATTTCCGCCAGCCGCCCGAAGCCGCGCGCCAGGCCATCCATGAACTGGCCGAGGAGGGTATCCTGGTTCCGGTCGACGTGCCGGGATGGCGCCACGCCTGGCTGCACTGCGATGCCCGGCGTCCGCGACGGATCGACGCGCAGGCGCTGCTCGCCCCTTTCGATCCGCTGATCTGGGAACGCGATCGCACCGAGCGCCTGTTCGGCTTCCACTACCGGATCGAAATATACGTGCCGGCCGGAAAACGGCGTCACGGCTATTACGTCCTGCCCTTCCTGCTCGGCGACCGGCTTGTCGCGCGCGCCGATCTCAAGGCCGACCGCAAGCAGCAGCGGCTGCTCGTCCAGTCGGTCCACCTTGAGGCCGATGCCCCCGGTCATGCCCCCGAGGCCCTGCGATCCGAACTCGCCACGATGGCCGAATGGCTCCAGCTCGAGCTCGACATGCGGGATGCCTAACACCGGCCACGATAGCCGGACCTGAAAGCCGCCATCCCGGCCCGGGTGTGCCCGAGCTCGCCCTGTGGGGTCAGATCCCACCGCGTACGACCACTCTCGCGAACGTACACACGAGCCGGTGGACAAGCAGTCGCCGCGCAACGGCATCGTAACTCCGCCCTGGCGCCGTCGGCATAAAGCGGCGGCCGCCCAGTAGGCATATCGCCTTGGGCAGATCGTCCAGCAGAGCCGCAGCGCCGGTGTAGTCGCTGGTCTGCCCGGCGGTCATGAAGAAGCTGAGCGGGCGGCCATTGGCGTCGGTAACGGCGTGAAGCTTAGTGTTCACGCCACCCTTGTGCGACCGATCAGACGCCCAAGACCTCCTTTTTAATCCGCGGGCTCGAAGCCGTGCGGTGCGCCTTCAAGTAGGTCTCGTCAATCATGACCGCCGCTGGTTCCGCGCCTTCAGTGGCCTCCCCTTCCATCATGCGAAGAAACACACCCATATCGCACCGTCGCTCCCCGCGGTTGTACAGCGTCTTATGCGGACCATACTCTCTGGGCGCATCGCGCCAGCGCAGCTCCTTGCGGTTGACGGACACAACGCTGCTCAGCACCCGCTGATCGTCAACGTGAAACTTGCCGTGGCTCTTGGGAAAGTAGGAACTCAAACGATCGATCTGCTCGTCGGTCAAACGGTAAAGACGCTCGTGATCAGTCTTCTCACAAAGCCTCAATCGCGTTGCACCTCCAACCTCAATGGATCCTGACCGTAGCTTTGCAGCGATTTCTAAACGCGGCGAAGTGGTTCTACGATTGATGCGATATCGTCATAGCTGTGCCCCGCATCGTCCGCTTCTACAAACCGCTGCCGCGCAGCGCCCGCGATAGCCGAAATAATGCCGACCTCAGCAAGGGCCTGGATGGCGTAGCCCAGGTCCTTGGCCATCAGCGGCACTAGAAAATGCGGGTCGTAGGAACGGTCGAGCATGCGGCGAGACACCGCCTTCAACAGCGGGCTAGCCGGAGCGCCATCGCTGAGGATGGACATGGCTTGCTCCACGTCAAGGCCCCGCTTCTCGAACAAGGCGATCGCCTCGGCAACGCTTACGGCCTGCACGCCGCACAGGAAGTTGTTGGCGAGCTTCACAGTGGCACCGCTGCCAACCGGGCCCAGATGCACCACCGCGCTGCCCATCGCTTCGAAGACAGGGCCGGCGGCAGCAAGCGCTTCGGCGTCTCCCCCGACGAGGAAGCGCAACGCCCCCTGCGCAGCTTGGTCACGGCTGCCGGTCACCGGCGCCTCGAGGAAACGGACACCACGTGCCTCGGCCAGTTGTGCCAGTTTGACCACCCAGCCGCCGGTGAGCGTGCTGGAATCGATGGCGATGGCGCCATCGGCCATCGCCGCCAACACGCCGTCATCACCGGTCCATACCGTGCGGGACACGGTATCGTCCGCCAGCATGGCGACGACCACGGCCGCCCCTTGCGCCGCATCGCGAGGCGTTGCGGCGATGCGCGCTCCGGCCTCGCCCAGCGGCGCTGCCTTGTCCGGGCTGCGGTTCCACACCGCAACATCGAAGCCTGCCGCCAGCAGTTGCCCCGCCATGCCCGATCCCATGATGCCAAGGCCCAGTACTGCTACCTTCATGCTTGTCATCCGATCACCTTGAAGCGCGAAAGCGCCTGCTCGTCGATTTCGAGGCCGAGCCCCGGAAGGTTGTCGTCCAGGTCGATATATCCGTCCACCGCCTGCGGCTCGCCCTTGAAGATGTACCAAAACAGCTCGTTGCCGACCTCTACGTCGACCATCGGGAAGTATTCCGCAATGGGCGAGTTCAGGCTGGCCATGACGACGTGGTAGTTGTGCATCTGCCCTGCATGGGGGACGACGGGGATCGAATAGGCCTCGGCCAGCGCCTGGATCTTGCGCGCGGCGGTGATGCCGCCGACGCGGTTGGTGTCGAACTGGAAGTAGTCCAGCGCCTTGGCCTCGATCATCTGGCGGAAGCCGTAGCTGGTGAATTCATGCTCGCCCGCCGCGATCGGGGTGGTGCCGAAGCGGCGCAGCTCGTGATAGCCGTTGATGTCGTCGGGGATGATCGCCTCTTCCAGCCAGCGCAGGTTGTACGGCTCGATCAGGCGCATCATGCGCTTGGCGTAGTCCAGGCTCCAGCCCATGTAGGCGTCGGCCATGATGTCGATCTCGTCGCCCACCGCCTCGCGCACGGTGCGGATCAGTTCGACGTTGCGCGCCATACCCGCGGCGCCATCGATGGGCCCCCAGCCGAAGCGCAGCTTCATAGCCTGGTAGCCTTCCGCCTTGTAGCGGGTGGCCTCGGCCGCCAGTTCGTCGAGCGGGATCGAGTAGAGGCGGCTGGCGTAGACCGGGACCTTCGCCTTGGTGCGCCCGCCCAGCAGGCGGAACACCGGCTGCTTCGCGGCTTTGCCCATCAGGTCCCATATCGCGATGTCGAGCGCCGAGATGGCGACCAGCGCCACGCCCTTGCGCCCGAAGGCCATCGTCTTGCGGTACATGTGCTGCCACAGGAACTCGCTGTCCCACGGGTCCTGCCCGATCAGCAGCGGAGCGAGATATTGGTCGATCAGCTGCTTGGTGACAAGCGGCGCGAGCGCGGCGTTGCCTATGCCGACGAGGCCGGCATCGGTGAAGATCTCGACAATCAGCCAGCCGTGGAAGGTGAACGTGCCCATCGTCTCGGGCGAGAGCATTGGCGAGACGAGGTCCATGGGATTAGTGCAGAAATGCGGCGGCAGCGGCACGGTATCGCCCTGCCACTGGACGACGCGGGTGCGGATTTCGGTGATCTTCAAGGCAGGGCCCTTCCTGTGAAATCGAGTTGGGTGATGCGGGGAATGGTGAAGCAGATCAGCGCGAAGGCGATCAGGTGGAGCATGGCGGCCACGGTCAGCACCGGGGTGTAGCCAAGCCCCGTATCGAGCGCCCAGCCGGCAGCCTGTCCCATGACGATGCCGCCGAACGCGCCGCCGAGGCCGACCAGCCCGGCCAGCCGCCCCAGCGCGCTGCGGGGGACGAGGTCGGTCGGCAGCGTCATCACCAGCGTCGACCAGCTCTGCTGACCGAAGAAGGCGAGGCTGAAGATCGCGATCACGGCGGTGACCGAGGCGGTGTTGGGCGCCAGCATGACCCACGGCATACATGCCGCGCTCAAGGCCAGCGCGATCTTGCGCGCGGCGTTGACAGAGCGACCCGCGGACAGCAGCCGGCTCGACAGCCAGCCGCCGCACAGGCTGCCCACGCCCGAGGCGGCATAGGGTATCCAGCCGATCGTCGCCGCCTGTTTCAGGTCGAAACCGTGCGCTTCGAACAGGTACTTGGGGAGCCAGAACAGGTAGAAGTACCAGGCACCGTCGCTGAGGAATTTGGCTCCGACAACGCCGCGCACTTCGCGTCGCGACAGCAGCATGGCGATCGTCGGAGCGGGGCCGATCGGGGCCGCCTCGCCGGTGGCTTCGGTAGGCGTGCGGTACGTCAGAAACCACCACAAGGCCCAGGCGAGCCCCAGACTGCCGGTCAGGAAGAACACCCAGCGCCAGCTCGCAAGGCCGAACCAGTTGCCATAGGCGAGGACGCCGGCGATCAGCGGCGGGGCGATCACCGCGCCCACCGCCGTGCCCGCATTGACAAGGCCCATGGCAGCGGCGCGGCGTTCGGGCGGAAACCACTCGGCGACGGCGCGGGTGGCGGCGGGGAAGCCCCCGCCCTCGCCCATGCCCAGCAGCAGGCGGCTCACGACCAGCGCGGCGATCCCGCCCGCAAAGCCGTGGCTCGCGCAGGCCAGCGACCAGAACACCATGATCGCCAGGAACCCTGCGCGCGTCCCGACACGGTCGAGCAGCCAGCCGCCCCCAAGGTACATGAGGCCGTAGGTGGCGAGGAAGGCAGAATCGAGGAACGCCTTGGTCTGGTTGCCGATCGGGATATCGGCCTCGATATACTTGATCGCCCAAGGCAGCGTCTGGCGGTCGAGATAACTGATGGCGATGGCCACGGCAATCATCGCCGCGATCGCCCAGCGTCCCGCCATCGGCGCTGCCCCCGGTGTGCCCAAAGCTGCCACGCCCGCCATCCTTACTTCGCGTCGAACACGACGAGCGCGACGCCCTGGCGCGGCAGGCGCAGCGCCACGCTAGCGCCCTTGCCGCTGCGGCCGACCGCAACCTGCTCGGCCTGCATCTTCGATGCGGTCTCCAGCTTCTTGTACTGATCCTGGTTCGGGGACTGGGGCGAGCCCATTTTTTGCCATGCGGCGAAGGCGTTGGCGTGATCGCGATCGACACGCCACAGGCTGGCCTTGCCGGGCATACTCCTGACCCCCTTGAGATCGATCGTAACTTGCGCATCCGGCCCGGCGACGTCGTCATCGTGATAGTGCCACAGCAGGAGCGCGACCTTGCCGTCCGCGGTGCGCGTCGCGATCGAGCCAATATCGGCCGCGCCCGAAACCCCCTGCGCCATCACCGTCGCGAGTGGGACCTGGGCGGCATTGGTTGTCGCCAGCTTCGTCTCGCCCAGCTGCGCGAACATGCGGAAGACATTGAGGACCGGCAGGTCCACCCCATTGGTCGAAAGCTGGCGATAGCCAGCGAACCAGGGCTGGTCTTCGAACTCGAAGGACCACGACAACACGCCTTCCAGGTTTACGCGGCGCTTGGCCGCCAGTTCCCAGATCCGCGCGAAGCTGGCGGCCGTGTAGCTGGAATACATCGTGCCATTGCGATAGTCGTTCTGCGGCCCCGGGCACGCCGCGCAGCCCTCGGGATCGCTCTCGCCAATGACCACCGGCTTGCCCGCCAGGGCGGGGATCGACAGCACCTTGGTGAAACCGCCATCGGTTTCACGCAAGTGAGTGGCGATGCCCATACGGACATGGCCATCGACGAACGTCGGCTTGCCCTTGGCATGGAATGAAAGGAAATCAGTCGGCGTGCCGGTCTGCCCGGTCGCATAATTCTTGCCCGATGAAACGTGCTTGAGGAACCCATCCATGAAGGTCCCGCCCGGCCCTGCCACGTCCGGCCCGCCGACGCGCGCGGTGGGTAGCGCCTTGCGGATCGCGGCGATGGCGAAGTCGTGGACCTTGTAGAACTCCTCGGGGCTGGCGGACCAATAGAAGTCGGAATTCGGCTCATTCCAGACCTCGAAATACCAGCGCTCCACCTCGGCCTTGCCGTAACGCTCGATGTTGTGGAGCGTCCACTGATGGACCAGCTCGGCCCACTTTGCGTAGTCCTTGGGCGGATAGGTCCAGCCGGTGGCGATCAGCTTGTAGTCGAAGCCGGGGCGCCATGCGTGCTGGTAGGGCACGCCCTTGGGCGCGCTCGACAGCGCCTCTGGCATGAAGCCAATCTGCAGGTAAGGCCGCACCCCGCGCGCCAGATAGGCGTCGATGATGCCGTCGACGACCTTCCAGTCGTAGACCGGCTTGCCGTCCTTGTCCTCGGTGTAGGCGTTAGTGCTGCCCCACTTGAACGCGGGCGTGCCGTCGCCGGTACTGAGCAGGTTGTGCGCGCGGAAATAGACCTGGCCCGATTTCAGCTCGCCCAGTTCGACGAGCAGCTTGCGGCCGTCCTTCATCGTCGCATAGTTCGGCTCATCGGCGCCGAAGAAGCGCCATACCGGCGGCAGCTTGCCATCGGCACGCGCGGCGTCGACCGTGACGGTCACCGGCCGCGGCGCTTCGGCCTGCGCAAAAGCCGGCACCGGCAGCGTCATCAATGCGGCGATCGTCGCGATCGTCCTGGAAATCGTCATCGGGTCATCCTCTTAAGTGGGAGCGGCGCGGGCACGGTCACATCTTGGCCCGGAAGCCGAGGGCGATGGTGCGGGTGTACAGAACCGTGTCGCGGGCAAAGAGCCTCGGATCGTCGAATGAGGTCTGGTACAGGTTCTTGAGCACGTTGGTCGCGTCGAGCACAACGGTGAAGTCAGGATTGAGCTCATAGGAGAACGAGAGGTCAAGGTTGCTGATCTGCCCGTTGGTGATAAAGTTGGGATTGACCCCGGTGAAGTGCAGCCCGGCATTGTACTTGTCGCGCCAGACGTAGGACGCACGGGCGGAGAAGCCGTCTTTCTCGTAGATCAGCGTCCCGCTCGCGGAGTATTTCGAGACATTCTGGAACGGGATGTCGAGGTAGCCGGTGACGCCCGGCAGTGGTGAGAGCGCCTTGTTCTTGCCATCGATGTACGTGCCGTTGGCGCTCAGGCCGATGCCGTCGAGCCATGCGGGCAGGCCTTTGGGGAACAACGTGATGCCGCCCTCGATGCCCTGGATCTTGCCCGAACCCGAGTTCTCCGGCCGGGTGATCTGATAGACCCCGTTATCGGCGCCGAGGTAGTCGATATTGAAGTTGCTCGTCACCGACTGGATGAAGCCCGAAACGTCGCGGCGGAACAGCGTCGCGGTGATCGAGCTGGAACGGTCGATGTACCATTCCACCGACAAGTCGTAGTTGTCCGAGCGGATTGGCTTGAGATCGGCGTTGCCGCTGGTTCCGCGACCGAACGGCTGCTGGCCGGGGATCGGCGGGGTCAACGTCACTGCCGGGTTGAGCTGCGCGAAGCTGGGCCGGGTGATCGTCTTGCTGGCAGCGAACCGCAAAAACAGGTTGTCCTTTAGCTTGTAGCGCAGCGCCAGGCTCGGCAGCACGTCGGTGCTCTTGTTGCGGATCGTCACCGGCGATGTCGCGCCGCGCAGCACCTGGAAGGCGTTCGAGGTTATGTCGGTCTCGATCAAGCGCACGCCGATCTGGCCGTCGAGGCGACCCACCTCGAGGTTCGCCTGCGCATATCCGGCATAGTTCTTCTCGGTGATGTCGAAGTGCTGGGTGTCCTGGAAGGCGGGGTCTGCGGCGGCCAGCCCGAAGGTCTGGCGCAGCGCGCTGATGTTGTTCAGCAGATACCCGGTCGAAGGCGTCGCCCATTGCCGCGCGTAAGGGCGCGTGCCGGACATGAAACCGCCCGGCGTCTGCGTCATCAGACCAGGAATGCTGTCCGCTTTGATGGTGTAGCACTTGACCGCGCCGGTCGCCGAGCAGTTGAGCGTCTGCACGAAGCTATCGGACCTGGCGTCCCGCTTGCTCAGCCGTAGCCCCGCATCGATTCCTGAGAAGATCAGGAACGGCGAGCGGTACGAGACGTCGCCGCGCCATGCCAGTTCCTTGCCGTCGCCCACCGTGCGGGTAGTCGAGATGCGCGAGAGGTAGTAGCGCGAAGGGTCGGCGATATCGTCGTTGGGCAGCACGAAGGTGGGTGTGCCCGATCCGTTGTTGAACACCGCGTCGGTCCGCGAGGCGATGAAGTCCACGTCGAGGTTGTTGGCGATGTCGGTCGCCTTCGAGCGGGTGTAGGAAAATTCGCTCGACGCGGTCCAGTCGCCGCTTTTCCAATCCGCGCCGAGCGCCGCCTGGTAGCGATCGGCCTTGCTGTCGTAGGCCTGCCCGAACTGCGCGACGCGCCCGTTGGCGATGCTCAGCAACCGCACCAGCTTGGTATCGTCTACGAACTGCAGCGGCGAGAGCAGCGTGCCGTTCATCGAGGTGAAGTTCTGGTTGGCGTTGCCCTTTTCGCGGAAGCCGTAGAACAGCCCGTCGGCGCGGATCGTCAGCCGGTCATCGGGCGCCCATTGCAGCGTGGCGTTCGCGGCGGGGCGCTTGCGTGTGCCGATGCGGTCGAAGGCGCCGATGACGTCGGTGCGGAACACGCGCGGCTCGGCGGGGCTGGTGCCGCGAGGGTCCAACGGGACGCCCGGCGTGTAAGGCGCGCGGCTGTTGTCTAGGTTGTAGCCGAAGTAGCCGCCGCCGAAGATGGTCTCGTCACGGTAGCGGGTCTGGTGGAACGACACGCTGACCAGCGCGCCGATCTCGCCAATGCCGGTATCCCAGCGATTGGTCAGCAGCGCGCTGACGTAAGGGTCGATTTTGTCGGGCTGCTCGGAATAAACCTCGCGCCCGGCGAGCGCGAGTTGGAAGCCCTTGAAGTCGAACGGCCGCCGGGTGCGCACGTCGATAAGGCCAGCGATGCCGCCCTCCAGCTGCTGCGCCGAGCGTGACTTGTAGACATCGACTCCGGCGACAAGGTCGGCGGGAACGTCGGCCAGCGACAGCGAGCGGCCGGTGGTGGTGAAGATGTTGCGCCCGTTCACCAGCGTCACTACGTCCGGCAGACCGCGGATCAGGACGGTGGCGGATTCGCCGCGCGCACGCGGCGCCACCTGGACACCGGGCACGCGCTGGAGCGCCTCGACCACATTGTTGTCGGGCAGCTTGCCGATGTCCTCCGCCACCACGGAATCGACGAGTTGCTGCGCATTACGCTTGATGTTCTGCGCCGAAGAAAGGCTGGCGCGCATCCCGGTGACGACGATGTCGTCTGCTGAAGCCTGCGGCGGCGCGGCTGTTTGTCCGGCTGCTGGCACAGCGTCTTCGATGGGCTTCGCATCCTGCGCCTGCGCCGCTCCGGCGTGGGCGAAAACGAACGCGATGGCGGATATACCACTCAGCTTCACTCCGGCTTTCATTGTGCCCCTCCAATTTTCGTTTTATTTCTCATACTAGATTATCGACGAAACTTGCGCTGACAAGCCATAATCCGCTTCCAAACGCTGCCAATAGCAAATTTGAATGATTCTTTTCTCGTACTAGTTTTGCGAAGCGTCTGTTAGGTGGGGTTGACGCGGGGCCTTGCAGGGCGGACGAGAGCGGCATGAGCGCAGCAGACGACCACCCCCTGTCCCGCCACGCGACGCAGTCGACGCGGGCGATCCATGACCGGATTGCTCACGACCTGGCGATCGCTATCGTCGGCGGGCACTACCAGCCGGGCGAAATGCTGCCCGGCGAGGAACGGTACAGCGCCGAGCAAGGCGTCTCGCGCACGGCCTACCGCGAGGCGGTGCGCGTGCTTTCAGCCAAGGGGCTGGTCTATAGCCGCACCAAGAGCGGGACCCGCATCAACGAGCGCCTGCGCTGGAACATCCTCGATCTCGATGTCCTCGCCTGGATGTTCGAGGCCGGGCCAACTCCTGAATTCCTGCGCGATATTTTCGAACTACGCACGGTAGTGGAGCCGGCCGCTGCCCAGTTCGCCGCCCTGCGCCGCGATGGCCAAGACATCTCGCGCATGGGCCACGCGTTGGAGGAAATGCGCCGTTTCGGCCTGCAGACCCCCGAAGGCCGCGCTGCCGACCAGAGCTTCCACAGCCTGATCCTCATGGCGACCCGAAACGAGGCGCTCATCACCCTCGCCACATCGGTGACGGCGGTGGTCGCTTGGACCACTCGCTTCGCGCGCGACGAGCGCAAGGAATCGCGCGATCCGATGCCTGATCACGACGCCGTATTCGACGCAATTCTCCGCGGCGACTCGGAAGATGCCCGCATCAGGATGCTGGCCCTGATCGGCAATGCTTCGCGCGATGCAGGCATGTCGTAAGCCGAACCATGCAAGCCGTTGATGAATTTCTCATACTAGATTAGACGTTCGGAGATTCGTCCGTTCGCCGGGACGGAAGGTAAGGATTCGCATTCCATGACGCTCCGTTCGATCCGTTTTCTTTACGCAATCGCTGCTGTATCAGCGATATCCAGCTGTGGACCAGCTTCACGCAAGGACGGGATCGCGGTTTCTGGGCAGTGCGACACGGCTGGCCTGTCGCTGCCACCCGGTTTCTGCGCCACCATTTTCGCAGACAAGTTAGGGCATGTACGCCATATCGTGGTGGGCGCCGATGGAATGCTCTATGCCAACAGCGCGCCCGATCCCGAAGACGACGCGGTGCCTTCCGGGCTGATCGTGTTACAGGATGCCGACGGAGACGGAAAAGCCGAGCGTATTCGACGACCTTTTCCCGGCGCAGTCGGTGGAACCGGCCTGGCTCTGTTCCAGAACAAGGTCTTCCTCGAAAGCGGCGACCGGATCGTCAGCCATGCCCTGAACGGCAGCAGGCATGACCCGAGCGGCACTGAACAGGTCATTGTCGACACCTTGCCGACCCAGGGTGACCACTTTTCTCACAGCATCGCCATTGCGCCCGACGGCGGCCTGTTCGTCACCAGCGGCAGCGCCACGAATGCCTGCCAGACGGAAAATCGCAAGGCCGGCGCTCCGGGCCAGACGCCTTGCGCGGAAAAGGCACTGCGCGCCGGCATCTGGCGTTTCGATGCCGCAAAGACGGGCCAGCGCTTCTCCCCGGCCGCGCGCTTCACATCGGGCATCCGCAATGCCGTCGGCATCGCATTCGATTCCGCCGGGCGTCTTTTCGCCACTCAGCATGGCCGCGACCAGTTGCACGAGCACTGGGGGGCGCTTTACTCCGCCAAGGAGGGGCAGGAACTGCCGGCGGAAGTCCTGTTGCAAGTCAAGCAGGGCGACGACTTCGGCTGGCCGGAGTGCTATTACGATCCGCACCGGCGCAAGCTCGTGCTTGCCCCCGAATATGGCGGCGACGGCGGCAAGGCCGTGGGCCTGTGCGCAAGCCGCACTGGGCCGGTCGCCGCGTTCCCGGCGCATTGGGGGCCCAACGCCCTTGCCGTGTACGAAGGCTCCCAATTCCCTTCCGCTTATCGCGGCGGCATGTTCATCGCCTTTCACGGTTCGTGGAACCGCGCACCGGGGCCGCAGCAGGGATTCAACGTCGTTTTCCAGCCGATGCGCGGCGGCAAGGCGAGCGAGGCCTACGTGGTGTTCGCTGACGGTTTCGCCGGCCCCGGAAAGGCAGCCGGCAAAGCCGACTGCCGGCCTTCGGGTCTGGCCGTGGGACCAGATGGCGCGCTGTATATCGGCGATGACAGGCAGGGCCGCATCTGGCGCATCACTTATCACGGCAGCCCGGAGGCTGGCGTGACCGAAGCGCCGGCTGCGCCCTTAGCCGCCTCGTCGGCCTCGGTTTCGACCACGAATGACGACTCTAAAATCACGTTGGGCCGGCGCCTTTATGCAGGCGAAATCGCCAGTGCCAGTTGCTCCGGCTGTCACGGCGCCGACGGCGAAGGAACACCGGTCGGGCCGAGCCTCGTCGATGCTGAATGGCTGTGGAGCAACGGAGAACTCGCCGGCATCCGCAGCTCGATCAAAAAGGGCGTGCCCAAACCAAAGCGGTTCCCGGCTCCGATGCCGTCGATGGGCGGCGTTGAACTCAACGACGAACAGGTCGACGCCATTGCAGCCTACCTGGCCTCCATTGGCAAGCAACGGTGAAATAGGCATCTGATTCATCGCCTTGCCACCCTGAGGTCGATCCTTCTGAAGCCCAAATTGCGTCTCCAGATATGTTGCTTCTCTCATGTCGTGAGGTGGGACTTTCAGGACGGCGACTTTGGGATGACCATATCAGGATTGCGGACAATCCATCCTGAGAGATTGGGTGTCGTTTACCCGCCCTGATTGTGGATGTTCCCGCTGACGGCGCTCACCGCCACAATGGCGCGCGTGGCTCACGCGGTTATCGAGACGGGGACAGAGTACCGGCCGTTACTCGAACGATCGAATGTGAGGTGGAAGGACCCCTCTGTGCAAATGCCGTGAGGGCGCGAGAGTGACCCTGTCCTTCCAGCTGGGTTTGTATCTCATTTTAAGAACGGTGAGGACCACGGTTGCTGCGGCACCGCTGGATCCTGTGTTTACTATGGCAGCGAGCGATCCCGTTAACTGTAGAAGCCATCTGGCTCAGAATGCGTACGTGCCGATCATTGTCGGCGCGTAGAGACCTGCTGGCTAAACCTCGCCATTGCTTCCCCGCCCAGGACGTTGCCCTCGCGTATGCCGCGCGGGGAGCCGCGGACCGATGCTATCCGATCCAGGGCCCCCACCACCTGCTCGACCTTGATGCCTTGGTCGACATCGATCGCCCGAGCCTCGGGTATAAATATCGACAACGGTCTGGCCACGCAGGCGCCTGCCATCGAACAGGCGTCCGTGACAAAGTACATCGACCACATCTCCCGGGGTTTAGCGCCGCGGGATGCCTCTACGCCGCGCAGCGCTGACATGCCCACGCGGCCGTTTGAGCCGCAAACTCAAGCCATCTTCCCGGTACAGTCGGTAGAGCCGCTTGCGGTTCACGACCCATCCTCAAGAGTAAAGCCGACGCTCGCTGACCGCGTCACTCGACTGAGCAGACCGGACGATCTCTCGCTGCCGAGCAGGCCTTGGATCTTTGACAGCACATGCTCTCAAGTGGGCCGCATCGGCGAGTGAGCAAAAAAATATGGCGCGCGCAGAAGGAAACTTCCACCGTAGGTCTCTCATATGGCAGACCGGGAAGGCAATCCCGGTGAAGGAGGGTGTCACGCCAGGAGAGGCAGACGCAACAGGGGCAGGTAGTGAACCTGCCCGGAGGCGCCGGATCGCGGTCTGGGTCGCGCGCGAGATCGTGCCTCACGAGGCCCGCGTACGGCGCTGGCTTGCGCGTTCGCGCCTTTCGCCGGAGGATATCGACGAGGTCATGCAGGAAGCCTATTGCCGGATAGCGATGCTCCCCTCGGTGGATCACATCGACCAACCGCTCGCCTACATGTCGGCGATCGCACGCAACCTCATGCTGCGCCGCCTCAAGCGCCAGCAGGTGGTGGTGTTCGAGGCCGTGAGCGAGATCGAGACCTGGCGCGACGAGACACCCTCGCCCGAAGAACAGGCCGCCAGCAGGATCAGCTACGAACGGGTGCTGGCGATCATCGCCGCGCTGCCTGAACGCTGCCGCCGCGTGGTGGAACTGCGCAAGATCGAGGGCTGGTCGCAAAAGGAAATCGCCAACCATCTCGGCATGACTGAAAAGGCCGTCGAAAAGCAGGTATGGACCGGCGTGCGTGCCATCCGCGACGCCTGGCTGCGCGCCGAGGCGCAAAGCGAGAACCGTATGACGCCCCCGCACCCGAAGGAGGCGCGCCGATGGTGACCGCCGCCAGCGAACGAACCCGCGACGAGGCGGCGCGCTTCGTTGCTCGGATGGATGCCGATGCCTGGAGCACGGCGGACGAGGCGGAGCTACAGGCATGGCTCGCGGAAGACACGCTGCGCCAAGGCCTGTTGTTACAGGTACAGGCCCACTGGCTGGCTCTCACCCCGAAGGCCGAAGAGCTCCTTTCAGAACCAGAGCCTCAAGATGCCGGCGCGGCACCGACCGCCGTTTGGCGGCGGCGCGGCGTGGTGGCCGGGATCGCCGCATCGGCGGTGCTGGCCTTCGTGGGGCTGCGTTGGGCACAAAGTCCCGCTGCATACGCCACGCGGCTGGGGGAGATCAGGCGGCTGCCCCTGTCCGACGGTTCAGTGATGACCATGAATTCGGGTAGCGAACTGACCGTGACGATGGCGCAGCAGACCCGCAAGGTCGAAATCACCCGGGGCGAGGCGTGGTTCGAAGTGGCCAAGGATGCCGCGCGCCCCTTCGTCGTAGCATCCGGCGACGTGCGCGTACGCGCGGTGGGGACGGCCTTTTCGGTCCGGCGGCGCGAGATCGGCGTGGAAATCCTCGTCACCGAAGGCGTGGTCGAAACCTGGGCCGAGGGCGGCCGGGGTTTGCGCATGCGGCTAGAGGCCGGCGACCGCGCGATGATGAGCGCCAGCGCGGTGATCGACTATGAGACAGGCATCTCCACTTCGGTCGACCGGGCGCTGGCCTGGCGCGGCGGCATGATCGATCTGGGCGGGCGGACCCTTTACGACGCGGCGGACGAGTTCAACCGCTACAATAGCCGCCAGATCATCATAGCCGACCCGCGTATTGCACGGGAGCAGCTGGACGGCCTGTTCCGCGTCAATGACCCCGACGGCTTCGCCGATGCAGTGAAGGCAAGCCTGGGCGTGTCACTCGACACCAGCAATCCGGCACTTATTCGCATCGAATGAATAATTTGGCGGAAAAGTTTGGAACCGAAGAAGGAATTCAAGCCGGCAGGTCTCTTGAAAAATACAGGCGGAATAATCCGTCGAATAGGGGAATTGGGAGGGATCATGAATATCTTTACGTTACGGGGTGCTTTGTTCGCGTCCGCCGCGATCGTTTGCACTCTATCGTCTCCTGTACAGGCAGCCGCGCAGACCCGACAGTTCGCGATAGACGCGCAGCTTGCGGAAACTGCTATCACTCAGCTCGGCCGCCAGGGTGACATCCAGATCATCGCCGCGCGGCGCCTGACCCATGCGGTGCGGGCCAATGCCGTGCGCGGCGAGATGAGCGTCGACGAGGCGCTGGTGCGGCTGCTCGCCGGGACCGGCCTCGTCGCCAGGCGGACCGGGCCGGGGTCCTACGCGGTCGTCGCGCGCAGCACGCCGCTGCCGAACGGGCCGCGCACCATGACGCTGACCAGCCTCACCGCTGCGCCTGCGAGCACGGCCGCAAGCCAGGACGCGCCAACGCCGGCCTCACGCGCCGAACCTGAAGCAACGACGCCTGGCGAGCCTGCCGGGGAATCGGAAATCCTCGTCACCGGTTTTCGCGCCACCCTTGCCAAGGCACAGGACCTCAAGCGCCGCGCGGTGAACCTGACCGAAAGCATCATGGCCGAGGACATGGCCAAGATGCCCGACCTCAATCTGTCGGAATCGATCCAGCGCCTGCCGGGCGTAGCCATTTCCCGCGAGGGCGGCGAAGGCCGCAACATCACCTTGCGCGGCTTTTCGCCCGACTTCACGCGCACGACGCTGAACGGCATGGAAGTGCCCGCCAGCAGCGACGGCCTTGATTCCGGCGGCTTCACCATCAACGCCGGGCGCGCTTTCGACTTCCACGTCTTCGCGTCCGAACTGTTCAACCGCATTGACGTGCAAAAGACCCAGCGCGCCTCCATCGAAGAAGGCGGCATCGCCGGCACGGTCGACCTCTACTCAGCCAAGCCTTTCGATTTCAAAGGCTTCCACGTCGTCGGCTCGGCGCAGGGCGGCTACAATACGATCACCCGCAAGGTCGATCCGCGCGCCACGGTGATGGTGTCCGACACGTTCGCCGACGACCGCATCGGCGTGCTGCTTTCCGCCGCCTACTCCAAGCGCACCGTCTATCAGGAAGGCTTCTCCAGCGTGCGCTGGACATCGCCCTTCGTGAACGGCGATAGCTGGGCGGACACCAACCCCACCGTCACCGGCACGCCGGAGAATTGCGGCGCCGCCGATCGCCTCGACTGCCTGTGGGCGCCGCGCCTGCCGCGCGCGGACTTCTTCGGCAATGACCAAAAGCGCCTCGGCCTGACCGGCTCGATCCAGGCCAAGCCGATCGACGGGCTGACGATCAGTCTCGACGCGCTCTATTCGCAGCTCGACAACGACCGCTACAGCTACAACTCGATGGAGTGGCTGCTGACCCACGGCACGCCGGGCAACTTCGTGGGACAGACCCCGCTATCGTTCACCGTCGCGCCCGACGGCAAGCAGCTCGTCGCCGCCGCCTTCGACGACGTGACCTCGTGGTACGAAAGCCGCCACCAGACCTCGACCTCGAAATTCCGCCAGTTCGTGCTTTCAGGCGACTATGAGGTGACGGATGCGATCAAGGTCGACGCCATGGTCGGCAAGGCGCGCGACACCGCCGACCGCAGCGAACTGCGCTTCTACGCCCGTTCCATCCCGCATTACTATTCCTACGATTATACCGGCAGCAAGGACGTCGCCGCGGTCGATTACGGCGATTACGATCCCAACGATCCGGGCAACTTCATCAACGCGACGACACCGGCCAACCGCCTGAATAACGTGGTGAAGGACAACTTCACCACCAAGGCCAACGTCACCTTCACCAAGGATCGCTTTACCGCGCAGGCGGGCTTTGCCTACAACCGCCGCCTGGTGCGTTATTCCGAGGCGCAGGGCGACCTGCCCAGCTTCGATCCGTCCGATTACATGACCAACTTCCCGGTCAGCCACTTCGGCAGCGGCGTCGTTTCGGGGGGCCTGCCTACTTTCGCGGTCATCGACTTCGACGCGATCGGCGCTTCGGGGCTGATCTCGCCCGGCTACACCACCAACGTCGCGGCGGGCTGGGAAGTCGTCGAAAAGACCACCGGCGGCTTTGGCGAAGTCACCGGCGAGGTCGATATCGGCGCGATGACGCTGCGGCTCGACGGCGGCGTGCGCTGGGTGCGCACCGACGTGGAATCGCGCGCTGTGATCGCGGGGTCGCCGGTCGAGGTGAAGCGGCATTACGATAACTTCCTGCCCTCGTTCAACGCGGCGCTGAACGTGACGCCCGACCTCGTCGCCCGCTTTGCCTATGCCCGTTCGATGACGCGCCCGGGCCTGGCCTCGCTCAACATCGCCGCGCCCGTGTTTGAATATACCACGCGCACCGTCAGCAACCTGGGCAATCCGGCGCTCAAGCCCTACCTGTCGAACGACTTCGACCTGGGCTTCGAGTGGTACTTCAGCAAGGGCGGCCTGTTCGCGGTCGGCGTGTTCAAGAAGAACATCATCAGCTCGCTGACGACCTCGGTGGTGCAGCAGTCGGTGCCGCAGGAATACTGGGCGGCGATCTATGCCGATCCGCGCTACGACGCGTCCTACCAGGCGGACCCGGCGACGGCGCAGTACACCTTCTACAGCACCGTCAACTCGCCCAACGGCAATAGCGTGAAGGGACTGGAGGCGACGCTCAACGTGCCGTTCACGTTCCTGCCGGGGCTGTTCTCCTACTTCGGCATCGCCTCGAACTACACCCATGTCACAGCGCGCGATTCGACGGGCCTGTCGCCCAATTCGTACAATTTCACGGCCTATTATGACACCGGTAACCTCGGCCTGCGCCTTTCGGTCAACAAGCGCGACGACTATCTGCTGAGCGAGCCGGGCGGCAATGGCCATGTGCAGGAGCGCAAGTACGGTCCCACCCAAGTGGATCTTTCCGCCTATTACAACCTGACAAAGCAGCTCAGCCTCAATGTGCAGGGCATCAACATTACCAATGAGAAGGAGCGTATCTACGGCACTGGCGACGGTTCCCAATATCTCGTGCGCGAGTTCTCCAAGACTGGTGCGCAGTGGTTCGTGGGCGCCCGATACCAGTTCTGATACCTTGAAGGGCCGCCGCCAACCCCTCCGGCGGCGGCCCTCTTTTTTTCGTTTCGAAAGGCGTGCCGAGTGACGAAAGCCAAGCGCATGGCGGTATTGCTGTTTGCAGCCTGCCTGATCCCCGCCGCATTGCCCGGAGCATTGCCCGCCGCAGCCGCAGCGCGCGAGGTGGATGACAGCTACACGATCGGCCAGCGTTTCGCGCAGTACCAAGGCAAGTACCCCGGCATCGCCTGGCCGGCGGTAACCTGGCACGAAGGCCAGTCGGTGCTGTTCGACCGCCCCTACAAGGCCGCCAGCGGGCGCGACCTGCATATCGACGTGTTCCGCCCGTCGAAACCGCGAAAACAGGCCATCATGCTAGTCCACGGCGGCGCCTGGCGCGCCGGGAACAAGTCGCATTTCTACGCGCTGGCCAGCCTGCTGGCGCAGCGCGGCTACACCGTGTTCCTGCCCGAATTTCGCCTCTCGCCCGAGGCTCCTTATCCCGCCGGCATGACCGACATCGGCGATGCACTGGCCTGGGCGCGCGGCCATGCTAGCGAGTTCGGCGTCGATCCCCGCTGGATCGCCGTGGGCGGCGCCTCGTCAGGCGGGCAGATGGCCGCGCTGCTTGCCTATGCCGGGCCGTCCGGCCTGTTCGGGCCGGGCAAGGAGCGCACCGCCAATGCACTGATCGATCTCGACGGAGTGCTCGATTTCACCACCGCGCAGGCCCTTTCGTTCGAAAATGCCGCCGGCGACGCCTCCCCCGCCGGCCGCTGCCTGAGCGGCTCCTACGAACACGCGCCCACCCGGTGGCGCGAGGCGAGCGCGGCCACTCACGTCGGCCCGGCATCGCCGCCAACGCTGATCGTGTCCAGCGGCATCCCGCGCTTCACCGAGGGCAAGGATGCGGTGATCGCCGCGCTGAAGCGTCACGCAGTCCCGCATCGGTTCCACGCCTTCGCCAATGCACCGCACGATTTCTGGTTGTTCGATCCGTGGCTGCCACAGGTGACCGGCGAGATCGACGGCTTCCTGTCCAGCCTGCCCGCGCCAGGGGAGGGCGTATCATGATGAAGTCCCTCATCCTCGCCGCCGCGCTTGTCCTGCCCGTCGCAGCTCAGGCAGCGCCCACCGAGTACATCGTGCAGCCCTCCTGCGGGGCGAGCGCCCTGCCCTGCTATACCGCCATCCAGCCCGCGCTCGAAGCCGCCGAGCGCGACACCTCGGCACAGTGGATCACGATTCACATCGCCCCCGGCGACTATGCGGAAAAGCCCGTGGTCACCCGCGATCGTATCCGCCTGATCGGCAGCGGCGCCGCGCGCACGCGGCTGCACTTCGGCGCGGTGGCGCAGACCGCCGGCCACTATCACCGCGCGAACTGGGGCACGCCCGGTTCGGCCACACTGACGATCAACGCGAAGGATGTGGCCGTCTCGGGGCTTACGGTAGAGAACACCTACGACTACCTCGCCAACGATCGGCTGAGCGAGCCGGCACGCATCCGCAACCCGCAGGCGCTCGCCCTGCTGCTCGACATCGCCAGCGACCGGGTCAGGCTCGATCGCATGGCGCTGCTCGGCTATCAGGACACCTTGTTCGCCAATGGCGGCCGCGCACTGGTGCAACGCAGTCTGATCGCGGGCAACATCGACTTCATCTTCGGCAATGGCCAGCTTTTGATCGAGGACAGCGAAATCCGCTCCCGCCGCCGCGCCGAGCCTCACGTGGCGGGAGAATTCCAGTCCTTCATCGCCGCGCCTTCTACCCCGCTCTCACAGGAGCACGGCATCGTCATCTACCGCTCGCGCCTGACGCGCGAGGCCGGAGTGCCCGACGGCGCTGTGGCGCTGGCCCGGCCATGGCACCCCACGACACGCTTCGCCGACGGGCGTTACGCCGACCCCCACGCAGTCGGGCAGGCGTCCTTCGTAGACTGCTACATGGACCGTCATATTCACCGCGATCACTGGACCACGATGAACGGGACCGCCCGGGATGGAACCCCGACCCTGGTTTTCCGCCCGCAGGATTCTCGCTTCTTTGAGGCCGGCTCTTATGGACCAGGCGCTAAGGCGCGCAAAATTGGCGTATCTTGGAAACCCGCGAGCATCCTGCAGGTCCGGCGGGACATTGCAGGCTGGGCAGATGTGAAAGTACGCCACTGATGCTGGCTCGATGACAGTTTGATAAGATAGAATGCGCTCTTGGGGTGGAAGTTAATGCGCGCGGACGCTTTCCGGCCGGATGATAGAGGCATTTACGAAGAGACATGTTGTTCTAGGGCGTAGCTCGACCTTCAGGCCAACCGCGTCGAGGACGTGCTGGCTTATGCGGGCGGCATCACACGCGGGAACAACTTCGGCGGCACCGGCCTGACCGACTACAACCTGCGCGGCTTCACCTCCTCGGAGTATTTCCGCAACGGTTTCCCGATGAACCGTGGCTATCCGCCCGCCCCGGATTCGATCGCGGTGGAGCGCGTGGATGTCCTGCGTGGCCCGGCGGCGCTGCTCTATGGCCGCGGCGATCCGGGCGGCACTTTCAACATCGTATCGCGCGCGCCTGCCGAGCGGATGGCGCAGACTGTCAGCGGCCGGATTGACAGCTTCGGCGGATGGCGTGGCACGGTGGATGCCACCGGCCCAGTCGATCACGGTCGTACCGTGCTCTATCGCCTTGGCGCGGCGGTGGAAGGCGGCGACACCTTCCGCGACCATGTACAGTCCGACCGCATCGTGGTCGCCCCCGTGGTTGCCTGGGATGCGTCCTCTGATCTGACATTCACGCTTGGCGGCGAGTTCGTGCAGGTCAAGACGCCGCTCGATCGCGGCAACCCTCCTTTCCGTACCCAGCTGGACATCGCCATCCCTTCCTCCCGGTTCTTCGGGGAGCCATCGGTCGGCCGCTGGCGCGTACGCAATGCGCTCGGCAACATCGTCGCCGACTACAAGCTGGGCCGGGATTGGAAGCTGCGTGCGGGTTTGCAGTATTACAACGGCGAACTGGGCGGCCCCGGCATCCAGGCGTCCAGCCTGCGCGCCGATGGCCGCACCCTGGTCCGCACTTACAGCGAGCGGACGCTGCGATGGCGTGATCTCGATGCGCAGGTCAACCTGACCGGCAAGTTCGCCACCGGCGCGATTGAGCACGAAGTGCTGCTGGGCGCCGAATTCGAGGCGTTTCACTATACCGAGGTGATCCGCAATTCGAGCCCGACGCTCTCGCCCTTCACGATCGACATCTTCGCCACGGTCTATGGATCGGCCATTCCGCCGCTCAATGGCAGCTTCACCAGCATCGGCACGCAGACGCGCACCTTCGCCGGCTACGTACAGGATCAACTGTCGCTGCTGCCCTGGCTGAAGGTGCTGGTCGGCGGGCGGCTTGAACGGTTCGAAAGCGACAACCTCAATCTGCGCAATGGCGTGACTTCCGTCTTCAGACAGACGGTGTTCACCTCGCGTCTGGGCACGGTCTTCGTGCTTAGCCGACAGGTCTCGCTCTACGGCAGTTATGCGCGCTCCAACAAGCCGAACACCGCGGCCGACGTGAACGGCAACGTGCTCGATCCCGAACGGGGCACCAGCTACGAAGCGGGCGTGAAGCTCGAACTGCTGGACGGCAGGCTGAGCGTGACGGCGGCGCTGTTCCACACGACCAAGCAGAACGTCGCCACGACCGATCCGGACAACCTCGATTACAGCATCGCCGCAGGCGAAGTGCGCAGCCGGGGTGCCGACATCTCCGTCACCGGCAACATCACGCGCGCCTGGCGTGTGGTGGGCGGCTATGCGTTCGCCGATTCCGAGGTGACGAAAGACAATCGCCTTCCGCTGGGACAACACCTTCCCAACACGCCGCGCCATTCGGCTAGCCTGCTCAATGTCTACGAGTTTCAGGACGGTGTGCTCAAGGGCCTGGGGGCTGGTGCGGGGGTCACGTATCTGGGCGGACGCATCGCAGGCACGGCGGCCACCGCGCCTTTCATCCGGCCCTACGCCACGGTGAACCTGCTTGCGTATTACCCTGTGGCAGAGAACGTGAAGCTGCAGATCAACGTCAACAACCTGCTCGACAGGAAGTACGCCGAGCGCGGCTTCGGCAGCAATCTCTATCCCGGCGCGCCCTTGAGCGCCATCGCCAGCATTACGGTCGGCCTGTGATGCTTGAGCCTGTGATGCGAGGCGCACCACCTGTCTCAGGCCGAGACTTCCACCATGCCTTCGATCAAACCCAAGCAAGGATGTGCACGATGAAAACCGCGTTGAATGCCACGATCCTCACCTCTCTCCTCACGCTCTTCGCCGTGCCCGCACAGGCCCATGGCATCTGCCTAACCGAACGCTCGAAGCAGATCGTACTCGTCTACGGCGAAGGCGCCGAAGACATGGACATGGTCAAGCGCGAGCCGCTGATCGACACCGTCGCCGCCTATGATGCCGCGGGCACGCCGATTAAGGCGTCCCATAAGGTCTCGGGCCTCGCCATGCTCGTCGAAACCGAAGCCAAGCCCGCCTTCGTCACCGCCGTGCTGCAAAATGGTGTGTGGTCGCGCATGAAGGGCGGTGAGTACGAGAAGAAGGGCCTTGACGAAATGCCCGGCGCTGAAATCTCGACCAACAACATCAAGTATGCGGTCCGGATTCAGGGCGAACTGACGGGTAGCGTGCCGGTCGGCCCGATCCCAAAGCTGCTGGGACAGAAGCTGAAGTGTAAGGTTCTCTTCAACGGCCAGCCGGTGGCCGGGGCCCGCCTCATCGCCGACTTCGTTAATGACCCAGACGCGAAGGAAATTGTGACCGGCACCGACGGCACGGTCACCCTCACCGTGCGTAATCAGGGCCTCAATGTCATTCACGCCGTCTACAACGGACCGAGCGACAATCCGACCAAGTACCGCAATGTCGAACTCACGGCGACGCTCAGCTTCACGCTGAAACACAAGCCGGAGTAGCATTGGCTTCTCGTTTGCGCTGAAACAGCAATTAGGTGAACCAGCAGGAAGAGAGTTGCGCTTGTTCGTCGGAATAGTTGCTCCGCCCATGCACAGCCCGGGAGCGGAGCAACCAGCGTCTCGTCGGGTAACGTCTCTGAGGGGTGATTGGTGAAAACCAGTAGGTCACACTTTTTGAAACGCCGCTATGTTGGCGATTCTGATCCTGACCAGGACCTTCCTAGCGGCGATTCCTACGCGCCCAAAATGCGAAAGCGGACCGACCGCTCCTGGGAACGCGATATTGGCTGCTGAATGACAACAAAGGGTCGACATCGGTAGGCGGCAACTGGGACAAATTTGCCGTTCCCCACGGACTTGCGGAAGGACTGATGTCGCCGATAGCCGCTATTCGACAGCCCTATGCATCGCCATATGACCAGACGGCTAGTTTCGCAGAAGCGTTTTGCCTTCCGGAATGGCCATTATCGGGGTGGCAGCGGACGGGTCTCTATCAATCTGCGCGGCGCCCTGTCAGGCGATAAAGCAAGACGATTACCAGAAGACCTGTCGCGACTCCCACGGCATCAGATGAAAACTTCGACATGTCCAAGTGTTGACCAAGGTGGGACATTCCGAAGCCTATCGCAGCCGCGCAAATGGGGGCTATCCATGTCGGGATGTTATATCGTTTGGGCAACATGCCCGTAACTTGAAGCAAATGCGGTACATCCGCAAGGAGGGCGAGTCCGTATTGGCTTCTTTTGCCCAGCAGTTGGTGGGAAACGCCCATTGGCTTATGCTGGCGAAGTATGCAAAAGATGATCCAATAAATCGATTCTTACGAGACTCCCCTTGACCTGCCCCCCGAAAGGTCCCTCATTCTGATGTAGAGTCTGCCCACGAGAAGGAGCAGACGCATGAGGAAGAGCCGTTTTACCGAGGCGCAGATCATCGGGATGATCAAGGAGCAGGAGTCCGGGCTGCCGACCGTCGAGATTTGCCGGAAGCATGGGCTGAGCACGGCGACGTTTTACAAGCTGAAGGGCAAATACGGCGGGATGGAAGTGTCCGATGCCCGCCGGCTGCGGCAGCTTGAGGATGAGAACGGCAAGCTCAAGCGGCTGCTGGCGGACAGCATGCTCGACAATGTGATCCTCAAGGATCTGCTGGGAAAAGCCTGACGACGCCAGGCCAGCGGCGAGACGCTGTGCTCGAGGTGCTGGGAAGTTACCAGATTTCCCAGCGCCGGGCCTGTGTGCTGATTGGTGTCGACCCAAAGACGGTCCGGCGCGAACGCCCGCCGGACCACGGTGCCATCCGAACTGCCATGCGTGAGGTCGCAGGCCAGCGCCGTCGCTTTGGCTATCGCCGGATCGGTATCATGCTGGAACGCCAGGGGATGAGCATGAACCACAAGAAGCTCTACCGGCTGTACCGGGAGGAAGGATTGTCGGTGCGCCGCCGTCGTGGCCGAAAGCGGGCGCGTGGCAGTCGCACGCCGATGCCTGTGCCGCTGATCCCAGGCGCGCGGTGGTCGATGGACTTTGTGTCCGACACATTCGGCGCCTCGCGCAAGTTCAGGATTTTGGCTATCAATGATGATTGCTGCCGGGAAAACCTGTGCCTGGTGGGCGACACCAGCATCTCGGGCGCCCGGGTGGCGCGGGAACTCGACACGCTGGTGCGCCTCCATGGCAAACCGGCTTGCATTGTCAGCGACAATGGCACCGAATTTACCAGTCGGGCGATCCTGGAATGGGCCGGCAAGAATCAGGTCGAATGGCATTACATCGATCCGGGCAAGCCTCAGCAGAACGGGTTCATCGAGTCCTTCAACGGCTCACTGCGCGATGAACTGCTCAATGAGGAACTGTTCGACAGCCTGGCCGATGCCCGCCGGAAGCTGGCGATCTGGCGCTACGATTACAACAATGTCCGGCCCCACTCATCTTTGGGAAACCGGACGCCTGCACAAGCGCGTCGAGCCTTCGTGCAGGACGAGACCATCATGCCCGACGCGCTTGTGCAGGCGTCCGGGCCATCGTATTTAACCGCTGGACTCTCGTTATGATCGAGGGACCGCCGGGGGGCAGGTCACCCTCATGCCAACACCGACACGTCAAGAATTTTATCGAGAGCTAATC